>Ga0315289_10001259_pt1 | contig 39672 bp, 40 predicted proteins | sample YL17G11_40_MG_FD_203452 | JGI IMG/M metagenome (GOLD analysis project Ga0315289, IMG submission 203452) | Sediment microbial communities from Yellowstone Lake, YNP, Wyoming, USA - YL17G11_40 | ecosystem: Environmental > Aquatic > Freshwater > Lake > Sediment | place: USA: Wyoming | collected... | reverse complement strand
ACCTCAGCCGGGGCGGAATTGAAATGAGATGCGCATTAACAGCACATACAGTTGATATAAGATATCCCCGTTGATAAAATTGGTAGCAGTAATAATCTGTGATTTCCCATTTCAATTCTCAACTAAGGGATTATCATCCTTCATCAGCCTTGGTCATGATAGTATCCCTTTGCCACGCGGCTGTCTCTCAGATAGTTCGGTGCCTTCTCCGTCAACCCCAGTGCCTCATCGAGTTCCTGGAACACCAGCAGTCCTGCATCCGAGGTGATCCTGGCGCCATGGAACTCCAGCCTCAGCCGTTTATCGAATTGAAGCTTCAGTGCCTCCCGAATCTTTTCACCCATTGGATTCCTCCAGCAAGCCCTTTACCGTGAAGGTAAACATGCGGGCTTTTGAAGCTAGTTTACCATAGCAACCCGTCTAAATCTCAGTTTGATATGAGAAATCCAGGCTTATATAGTATCTGCTGTGGACTTATATTATTCCCGATCACAAACACGGATTAGTTCCATGCTGTACCGATTGATGCCATGTCGTACCAGAAGGTTTGTCGGCAAAATGTCGGCAAACCGGTTATTTCAGATACGCGCCTGGAGGGATTCGAACCCACGACCCCCGGTTCCGAAGTCATGCGTCGATAGTCCCATACGATACCAATCGATGGCCACGCGTAACGATTAATCCCAATGTGTGAAAAGGTCGTATATCTTTGCAGCGCAACGCGTACCATAACGTCGTAGACTGCTCGGCGGCAAGATGGTGACAATATACAGTATGTGTTATTAAAACCACGACTTCATTTACTACTACCCTCTTGAATGTATTATGAAGTCGATAGTACTACCCAATTTAGTCCAATTTAGAACATCAGGTAAAGGTGATCGTTGCTTTTTTCCATTCTCCCAAAAATATGTTCCAGCACTGGCATATAGTTCAACATAAGGTGCTTCCTTGGTAAATTCATTCCATGCAGCTGACCATGTCCTTGTAGAGTCAGTTCTATGAGGATGATGTAGCACAATCGTCGGTTTTTTCATTCTAACCAGGTCTCTGAATTTAATCTTCAAATCTTTCCTGATCGCCCCAGTATTATCGAAATTTCTATTATTAAATAAGGTTAAATCATGGCAACCCAATATCATAATATTCTCAGAATCCTTGAGTTCAATAAAATGTGATTCCAAATCTATAACCCTGACCAGCCAACTTTGCTGATTAGTCGTGGGATACGATTTCCCTGTCCAATACTTCACGCCGGATTTTAGGTGGATTAAAGAAACTAATTCAACATGAAGCTGACCTATGTAATTCCCTGTTGTTGATATTTTGTCCTTACGTGAATCTATTCCTATAGTGATATAGTCAGTTAAATTCGATAACTTTGCAGTTAATCCATGATCAAGAACCGAGTCTATAGTGTGCGATGCTGTCTCGATTAGTTCTTTCAATGCTTGTGGGTTGGGATTAAAGTTATCCCCGACCTCCCTGCTGGTTATTGCTTCAGGCCAATCAAATCGGAGAAAACCGCCGCATGTGATCAAGAGTTTTGTAATAGTATCTTTTGGCCAGCTATCGCAAACTGCGTGCAAAAGACTACTGGCTCTGTTTCGATCACCGTCCCAATCACTCGTGATTATAATTCTTGATATAGCCGGGTTTAAATCCTGTCTGATTTCGATATTCCAATCTGTCAAATTCCCTTGAAGGATAAGTTTAAACCTCTGGATAGCGTCTTTATCATTTGGATTAAATTCGCACCATGCATGATCCTTTGAAAATAATCTTATGGTTGATGGTAGCCCCTTGATGTGTGGTGCAAAATCCCGCAGAGTGTCATACCAGGCTCTCTGTTCGTCTCGATATATAGGGTCATTGTCTGCTGCACTTATTCTTTCACACAAGGTTATCCATCTATTGACATTAAATGCTGGGTGAATGTGCTCTCCATACATGGACAAAGTCAGCTTTCTACATGCAGTAAAGTGCTGTGACTCATCAAATTCAATTATCATGCCTGTAGAGGGTATGAAATAATCAACCGGTGGTAGTTTTCGAGTGTGGACGAAATCGCTGAATCCTCTATGATTTTGAAGAGATTGATAAATACGAAGAAGCGGTTCATAGGATGGTGTCGCGGTAAAATCCTCTGGCCTCGTACCCATTTCCAAGCTGTAGGACTGATAGACTTCGCCATATATATATTTCAGCATTTTAAGGATGGCATTCTTACATTCAGGACATCGTTCATTATGTGCAGCACGGGGTATTAAAGCCTTGGATATCGGTTTTGCAGACGTAGAAGGTTTCTCACTCAGGTTTTGTGTATTCTTTGTAATTATCGTAAATCCCAAGCGTGATAGGAATTGATTAGCTTCGCGACCACCGCTGAAACTGGATGAGTTCAATGTAGTGCCGTTAGCATATTTATTGGCTAATGAAATTATGTACTTAGGTGAATATAAATGACCCTCGAAAACGAGTAAATAATCCTTGGATATACGTGTGGTGGGTGTCCCGCTTTTAGATATTTCCTTTATAGCTGCCAATATGTGGTTTTGATTTATATTCGTGGGTATCATTAATGCTATTCATCTCCCCTCTCAATTTTTATTACATTTAAGTCTCAATAATCACGCGATATTAATCTGGATCATAGACAAGCATGCGATGAAAGATATTCCGATAGTGCTGTCATTGATGTTCCATTAATCAGTTTCTTTATGTCCTGCCAAAATATGCATTCGCATCGTGGTGCATTTTCCCCTAATAACTGTACGAACATATCCCACAAATCAGCAGCTGAATGTTGCTGTTTTGATATTTTAATGAACCAGTTTCTACTATTGGCTAACGATACTATCACCGGCTCAAGGTTATAATGTTTGCCTAACTCAGTAGCGTAGAATGCCATCCTTACAAGCTGATATACAGGTGCGGCCGCTTTATCACCTATACCAGACTTTAGGAGTCCAGGATTCTTCTCCTTGTACATTGGCAGACGCCTGCGAACGCGGTCGACGGTTCCCTCCCACAGATGTGGCGGTGCTTTATCCGGTTCTGATAACTTACATTCTATGACGGCGACGCCTGTGGTGCCGAGAATAATCGCGTCAGGTTCTGAAGTTTGGCCTTTGAAGATTCCATCATATTCGCGAATCAAAGACCCTGTTACGTATTGCAGCTCGGCATTATCGCCAGATATTTCCGGCGCTAATGTCCACAGCAAAAGACCTTTCGGTTCACCAATATTAAATTTAGCTAAAACGACATCCAAATTCCCAGCCATTTGGAGGGACCTGAAGACGTTCCATGTCAGAGCATCTTCAGAATTCTGGCTGCCAAGATAAGGCAGACCTGCATATTGAAATTGGTTGGGCAAATTTGTATAGCGATCGCGGTTTGCTTTGAAAGCGAGTATTGGATTATTTGGATCCACGATTATTCTTTCTCGGTAATCCTTCGCCACCTTTGTATCCCAGTTTATTAGCGTGCTCATTTTCTCACCTAGGTTGCCCGATCATTTTTATCTAACGTTAAAGATGGATGATGGTCGATTTTCTTATTCTTCCTTGATATCGAAATCGATGCCTGCTTCTGAAAGAGGTTCGGTGATAGCATTGCGTACCCAGGTCTGATCGGCGGCATTAAGATTCTCGCCATGAACGGTAATTTTAATTTCTCCGGCTTTATCGGCCAGCAAACCAAGGACGTTGAAAGTCTTGAAGAGCATTGTCTTGCTGAGCTTCATCTCCAGGGTAAGTGACTCAACCGATTGACCTGGACGAGGCGGCTTGGGCACAGGGGGTTCCGGCTCGGACCCATCTGGATGTGGAGAACCTGGTGGGACGGGGGCGACAGGAGGAATGCCTACCGGCTCATCTTTTGACACGCAATCAGGCAGCAGGATAATACCCGCTTCCAGATCGATCTCGTCGAGACCCGGCTGCCTTCCGATCACAGCATCCCGGGCTGACACACTGTACTGCCCTTTATCCTCTCTGATGCGGTTTTTCAGGGCATAGACTATCGAGCCTTCGGAAATACCCTGAGTGATGGCAACCCGGAGAACGTCGGCATCTTTAATGCGCAGGAAGCCAGGAGTGCCGAAGAAGGTGTCCAATATTACCTTAGTCTCAACCTGGCAGTGTTCACCGGCGCCTTTGCCAACCAGCATAAGCGACATCAGCTTGGCAGGGCGTAGAGTGGTGAACAGCTTTCCGTGCACATCGATCAGCAGCTCTTGAAGGCGCTCATGGATAGATTGTGCCCTGACCGGACGCCCGCCGACTTCCAGTTTTTCGAGCGCAGGTTTGCCACCATCGACTCGCAGAAGCCACACACTTGAATACAATATGCGCAGACCGGCCTCTAATGCAGCTTTTTCAGTGGACTCACGCTCCTTCAGCTGGTCCATCTGATCTTTACCAAGTTTGTAATAGGACTGCTTTTTGCGGACCCTATCCACGGCCAGCAGGTAACGGGCGGCCCGTCGGATGCCCTCCATTTCTCTTGGATCGGGAATTGCAAGGCCGACCCCATTGCGATAACGGCGGGGTTCGCTGCCAAAATTGGTCAGATAATTCAAGGTCACCTTTTCCTGCTCGGCACGGGACCTCTCTGAGAATTCCAATGGTAGATAAGCCAGCAGAAAACGCGGCTCCTTGTCAGGGATGGCCTCGCTTTTATCCGGCCAGATAACGGCGGCGTTAGTCACAGCCCCGACACGTTCACCGATCGTAACCTCAATATATCTTCGGACTTCCTCAGGCCGCACACTATCCACTTCGTCTTCCAGTAATTTGTTGACATTGGCCTGAGTTTTAAAGCAGTAGCGAATTCCATCGTAATGCAGGAATAGAAGTTCATCACGCAGGCGCTTCAGCACGGATTGCGCAGTAATGCTATCCAGACCGGGCAAGAGACTGGCCTCAATAAGCTCCTTCTCCGATACGCCAGGTGGCAATGTTTCACTGCCTTGCTCACGTTGGACTCCGCCGAAAGAATACATCATGATGGCAGTTGCCAAACGCATGGCCGGTTGGATATTAGACAGAGCGGGATTCTCTTTAATGAGGCGCGTATCGATGCGTTTAACTCTTGAGTTGCCGCCGATGAAATCATGCTCAAGAACGGAGTGATACTGGTCACGCTGTCCTGCCTCGGCGATTACCTCTGAGAAAAAGGCGTTGCGGACGTCTGCATCATCAAGCGGAATATCTCCCGGGCCGACCACTGGACTATGGCGATTGAATTTCTTGCATTTATAGAGCACAGTAGCCAGGAAGCGGAGCGCGCCGCGGGTGCGCTGAAAATTGGGCAGGGAGGCCCAGCGAGTTTTCATAATCTCAATTAAATCTATGTGGAAGGGATACGCTGATTCAAGCCTGCGTGCAAATTTGATTTCGTCATCCTGCGCCAGACGGCGTGAGGCAGCATCCAGCGCCTCGGCAGTCTGCCACTGGGAGACAACGCGCGAGATAGCCTTAGCCGCCTGCCGGGCATCGGAATCAGCGGGCATCTCGGCAAGCAGACGCTTACGCAGTACTTCAAGAATCTCATCGCCCACAACAGGCTCACGCTTGGCATCCACACGGGCGGTGAGGTGATCAAGTATATTGAGCAGGCCAACGTTATCAAAAGCCTCACGGCTGCTGGCCTGTAGCGAATACACGACTGCTGCGTGCGAGGATCCTGCGATCTCTATTGTGAGTGTCTGGAGGAAATTAAGGGTTTGCCTGCCAAGGTTGGATTCACCAACGCCCATGGTAAGAGCTTTTTCCACATAGCTTAACACCTCGTCCATCAATATGAGCGTGGGTTCATCTCCCAATATCCTACCAACCAGATCACCACCAGGAGCAGTGCGTTTTGCCTCGTGTTCACTGACCATGTCAAAAACACCAAGCTGCGCAGCTAATGCGCCCCAGAGTGTGTGCGCAGTGATGCCATTAAATATCGATCCTTCCTGGGGACCAAACTTCTCGCCATCGAGGCCAGCAACGCGGACCTTACCAGGATTAGGAAATTTCTTTGCTTCGGGTACAGACTGCTCAAGGGCTTTGCGGGAACCGGCTGCATGATAGAGGGCGGTCAGGACATGTGATTTACCACCGCCGAAGGGCGATCGCATCTGGATAACGCGGTCTCCTGGCTTGCCGGCCAGGCAGCCAAGGATTTCATCCAGCAGGCGGTTAAGCTCGCGGGTGAGGTAGGTTGCCTGCCAGAAGGAACGGGCATCACGGTAGACGGTGGGGATATTAGGACTGTTGGATACCACAGCACCGAAATCTATGGCAAAGGTGGCGCGGCTGAAGCTGCCCGAATCCACATCAGGATGCAGGCGCACCTTCTCGTACCAGTCAGGTAATAAATTCATTTCAAGCATGGTCACCTCCGCTGCCGGAAGAGAGAACCACCGCCCTCAACCAGCGAATCCCAGTTGGTTATCAACTTTTGCAGCGCGCCTGTCTCGGCGTCTGTGGTAAGGCGCAGACCACCCTGCAGGCCGGAACCGGCCAGCACACCGGCCACGAGACGCAGGCGTTCTACATCTGGCATTGACCGCGTAATAAAATCATCAATCAGAGCCGTGCGGTGCTCCATAAGCCATAACAAACGATGAAGCACATCGATGAGCGGCACTTGCCCCAGGCCGAAGTGCATTTTCAAACCGAGATCATCATCTACACCACGCTCGGTAAAATCTATTAGGCGATATTTGCCGCCTTTTTTGGCTAAGAGCGAGGTATGACCGCCGGATAACCCCTGCGCACCATCGAGTTCTACATGTAACGGGTAGGCGAAGATGATTGCATCACCTGCCTCAAGGTCGCTTTTGCCATAGAAGTAACGCCACAGCACATAGAACTGGGTGGGTGCATCGATGGTAGAAATGGCGGCGCGGGTATGGAAAAGCTTTTCCATGAGAACTTCCTGCACCATGCCCTCCACCTCACCGAGGAAGCGCAGGGCAGGAATGTGATCACCGTTGGGAAGCTCAATGCGGGCATAGTGGGTATAAGCCTTGAGGCCAGCGCCCACGCAGGCTATGAGCAAGTCGGCACCGCCGATGCCTTCGCCCCAAAGGGTATCTACGCGCTCGCGAACAATACTTTCCAGCTCGCGTCTGACCTCGTTATACTCACCGACCTGTTTCTGGCCTTCTTTACGCGCCGTAATGAAGATGGAAGATGAGAGTGCCGAGGCGTCCATGGCAATAAGCCGGCTTCCCATCTCTGTATGTAAAGGCCATGCCTCCTGCACTACAAAGCCGGTAGCACGCAACGCCTCCACAAGTACTTCCCAGCCGGAGACCGACTTGTGGGCATAAACAAGGGTAAGAACACCCTCGGGCTTAAGCACCCGGTGCATTTCAGCCAATGATTTCTGCATCATCTCCTCGTAAAAGTGACGTGCCTTATCTTTGCTGCCCTGACGGCAAGAATCAGCGATGATCTCACTACGCTTTGGAGTTAGCTCGGCCGAAAAGTGCTCTGGGTAAAGATGACCGACTGAACGCTTAAGCCAGACATAGAAGAAATCGGATAGAACAGCGTAGGACACATTATCGTAGTAAGGTGGGTCAGTTATGACAGCATCAAATGACTCATTATCGAATGGTAGTTCGGTAGCCGAACCTCTTCTTAATTGTGACGTCGCTACAGTGATATTAGGAATACTGGATAAGCCACCTATCGTCCTTTCCATCTGGCTTTGCCACGAGCCACCAAGGCCAGATATTGGGACATTCTCGGCAAAATCCCAGACCATAGGAATGGCTTGCCTACCGAACAAATCTACCACTGCTTCCGCATCTAATTTCCATCGCGACAAAGAGCAATTTAATTGTGCAAGCTTATCAAGCGACATCGCGCAATAGGCAATCACTGCTTTCGCACAATCGTCATTATAGCCAGCTTTGAGCATCTCTTCATGTGCCCTGCGCACCCATTTTACGAAACTAAGCATGGAAAGCAGCTGGCGTGGGGTAAATAATTCTGACCATTTTGTTATGCCGAAACCGCGGCCGGCAACGGTGGTAGGATCATTTGTATCCATCGGCTCATCCGGTGGGGTTAAACCCGTCTCTACGCAGAGCTTTTGCATCCGTTTGGCAATGGAGGTCTCAAGCGGCAACGCAACGTTTGGTAATTCATTCGCCGTAAGATAGATCTTGCCCTGCCTGCCGGTGTGTATGCAGACCACCGACATCAACTCCCTGGACATCCTGCCAGCCTGTGATTCCTGCTTGACGTAGTCACTATCTGCAACAGTGCCACAGTGCTGACAGGCGGCATTGCCGGCCTTTCCGAATTCAGACGGATTAAAGCCGAAGGCACCTATAGCGGCGGCCTCAGTGCGGTGGGAAGACCTGACCACTTCAAACTGCAGGCTACCATCTTTGCCGGGAGTGATCGTGAGGGCGATATAGCGTCCAGCCTTCTTAGAGAGCCAAGTTTGACGCACAAGAGGCACAGTTGCATTACAGCCACGGCTGCTGCAACGAATGGTGCGTGTCCACAGGTAAGCAATGGGAGTAAGATAACCGCCGGGCATGGTCAGTTCAGGTTGCTTGCGTTTGAACTCATGTGATTTGAACTCAGACTGTTTTTGCTTCTCCAGCGCCACGGGCGCCGCTTCCGGATAAGGAATGCGTGGATAGAGGTCGCCCACTTCCTTTTTTATATTTTCCAACACCCAGCTGCCCCACTTTTCCACCTCCTCAGCCAACCCCTTCCAGCGTGATGTCAGATTAGGTTTGCCATATTTCTGCGGATAGACCAGCGTACAAAGTAGAATGAGATAGGCGACCGGGTTCAATTCAAGGGCATGAGATTCGCAGCCAAGGCGCAGTGCCTCCAGTGGGATAGCACCGCCACCGGAAAAGCAGTCCAGCACCTTCGGGGGGGCCCCATCCTCTCCTGTACGCTGATTGTGTGCCTTCAGGATATTCTGGCGGGCCTCTTCAATGATTTTGGGATTGCCGGGGTACTTGCATAATGATGTCATGAACTTAGCCGCGTTGGCTCGGGCGAGGCTGGCGCGGTTCTTACTATTGCCATTAGCAGGGGCATGGAAGTCAGCCGTGACCAGCGAGGCATAAACGGCAGCCCGACAGGCGACCAATGGACGCCTTGCCCACCAAAGATGAATAGTGGAGATATGACCGTGACGAAGTGATTTCTCATGGCTACTCTCGGCGCTTATTTCCTTGACAGGGATAAAATCCTCAATGAGCCTTTTATCATCCATGATTATCTTCCATATACGAAACTCTGATTATGGCCTCAGCACCGATCTCCCAATGGCTGATCTGGCTAATAGGGCGGATATAGGGGCCAAGGACATCGCCTGGATTACACACACGCATCAATTCCCACCCGGCGCTCTGCGGATCCCAGACCACATACAGCCAGTAGGAATCACCGAGCTGGCGTGCCTTACGCCACTCGTTCTCGGTAAGCCGCACTGGCGCTCCACGCTGTCGACCCTTGACCTCGATACGTCGTATATCACGCCTGCCGGTCTGTGGATCGGCCGGGCTTAATGAGCGGATATCAAAACCCACCTTCTGCAAAGAAACATCAACCGGTTCCCAACCTCGTGCTCTCTCGTGATCCATGACCACCTTCATGGCGGCAAATTCACTGGCGGCTTTGGCAACGGGGTCTTCCAGCAAAGTTCCCAGTTGTTCGACCTGGCGGGCCGGCACAATATAGAAGCTCGCCAGGTAACGGACGGGACCGGGGCGGACTACCTCAATATCACGCAGGCGGCTCAGACAATCGGCCCGACGACGTTCAAGATACTCGATCTCCCGCTCAGCCTCCTGAGCTGCCAGTGCCACTTCTTTTTCACCCGCATCATAGCGGGACCTGAGCGCCATGGCGCGCTGTTGGGCAGCCCAGATGCGCTCGGTGTAAGATTTCTCAAGATAGGAACTGATTATTTGCGCTTGCTGTTTGCGCTCCTCCAGTTTCCAGCGGCGGCGGTCAAGCTGGAATTGATTACGCACATATTCCTCAGCGGAACGCCAGTCAATCTGCGGTTGTTGCTGAACTGTTTCCAGAGGCGCAAGATCATGCAGGATATCAGGCGCTGTTAACTCCAGTTGCTCTCCCTGCTGACGCACGCAGACAAGCTCGCTATGTAGGACGGAATTGGCCCGGGGGTAGTCACCCGCTATATCAGCTTCAAAGAAATGCAGGAAATAGGGCGCCTGCGCATCACTATCAACCAAAAGGGAATAGGAACCCTGCAGAGCACCATAGCGCAGGCGAAACTTTTCATCAACAGCGGCATATAGAGGATGACCAGGGGAAATAAGCCATGCGTCGGAATGATTATCCTGCTCTAAATCTTCTTTACGGAAAGTGATCTTACTATACCTTGACTCAGCCTTGGCGAAGCGGCGTACTGCGGCAAGCGTTTCCGAACGCAGGTCCTGCGGGACATGTGGTATGCGCAAGAGGCCGTCGGCACGTGTCTCTACCTTTAACCCAACTTTATCGGCTGTTGATAAAAATTGGCGCTGGACATACTCAGGCATAAGCCGGCATTCATCGGCGTTGAAGGACCTGTCCTGCGCCCAGGGGAAATCGACATAGGCCCGCGCCAGGGCGATGCCGGTCTGCTCCTCATACTGGGTCAGCTTCTCCAGTGTAATCTGTTCGATCTTGTCTTCATATTCGCTCAGGCGGCCCGGGTAGAGGGCAGCGTCGCGGAGCATATCGGAAAGGTTAATCTGGTTAAGCGCAAGCACCTGGCCAATGACATCATAGACGCGGTCGGAGCCAAGGGCAGTACGCATCTGCTCCAGCTTTTCCAGCAGACGGCGGAGTATGCGGCCTTCGATAACAGGTTTGCCATCAGAAGACTGGTCGGCAACGAAATTAAAAGCATAAACATCCTTATCCTGGCCTATGCGGTGGATGCGGCCCATGCGCTGCTCGAGGCGGGCTGGATTCCAGGGCAGGTCGTAGTTAATCATAAGATGGCAGAATTGGAGGTTGATGCCCTCACCGGCAGCTTCGGTAGCAACGCATATTTGAGCCTCAGTGCGGAAAATATCCTGGGCGTGCCTGCGGTCATGGGGATTCATGCCGCCGTGAATGTGGCACACCTGAAAACCCCACTTCCGAAGGTGTCCACTGAGATATTCCATGGTATCCCTGTGCTCGGTAAAGATGAGAAGCCGCCCCTGGCTGCCTTTCAATTCAGTTAATTCAGCCCTGGCCAATACATCACGCAAGGCAGATAGTTTGTTATCCGGCGCATTGTTATAGATTTGTCTTGCCTCACCTACAAGATCATGCAGGGTCTCAAGTTCTTCTTGGAGCTGATTAAGCTGCTCGGCCGCAGTGACCTCGCTGACCAGCTCGTCGCGCTCCCTCTCATCGAGGTCATCCTCGTCACGCTCCTCATCTACGACACCAGCCAGATGCAGCAGACGGCGGCGCTGCTGTTCGGGAGAGAGGGTTTCAAGCTCCTGAATGATGTCGTTGAGGCGATTAAAGCGCCTTTCAAGGGACCGGAATATGGCAAAAGTAGAACTGGCGAGGCGGCGCTGGAAGACGGTGCGGGTCAGGGCAATGCTCTGCTTTTTAGCGCCGGTGCCGCCAGTCAGGAAGCGATTCAGATACCGATTAACGAGATCGTAAAGGCGATACTCAGATGGGCTGAGAATGAAAGTCACAGTGCGGCTATGACGGTCAGGAAAGATACGCCTGCCATTGAAGTCGCGTAAATCCTCCTTTAGGCGACGCAAAATCCAGGGGGAATCCTTTCCCAAACCAAGCATGGACTGCCGAACCTCTCTGCCAGCGGAATCCATCTTATGCGGCTCTGGAAATATATCAGGATCAAGCAGATGAAGAAAGTGTGCAAAACGATCCTCGTTGCCCTGGTGGGGGGTGGCGGTAAGGAGCAGAAGCAGCGACGACGGCAGAGATGAAAAATATTCTACGAGCTGATACCGCTTGGTTTTTTGAGCTTCGGCCGAGCGACCGGTGCGCGTTTTAGTATAGGCTGAGCATTTATGCGCTTCGTCCACTACCACAAGATCCCAGCCGGCAGCCCAGATTTTCTCGCGCACGCCTTCCTGCTTGGCGTAGTCCATAGAAACCAGGATCTGGGATTCTCGTTGCCAATGATTAACCAGTTGCTGCTTGTCTTTTTCAGCGTCAACTATGATGAAAACCTCGTTGAAGAAGCGCAGTAGCTCATCCTGCCACTGGATGGTTAAAGCTGCTGGTACAATGATGAGAATGCGTTCGAGCGCGTTGCGAAGCTTCAGTTCCTTTATCAGCAATCCGGTCATGATGGTCTTTCCTGCGCCCGGATCATCGGCCAACAAGAAGCGAAGGCGTGCCTGTGGGAGCATATGGCCATAGACTGCTTCAATCTGGTGGGGCAAGGAACGAATACCGGAAAGACTTACCGCAAAAAGCGGATCATAGGCATAAGCTAGGTCGATGCGGTGAGACTCAACAAAGAGCCGCAAATCTTCAGCCGAGGCAAATTGCTGTGATTTTTGTTGATCTGTAACCCGCTGTTTAAGGATCTCGTCGATTTCTTGCGTTGTAAGACGCGTTTCCTGCAAAGAGCCGTCATCTAAGCGTACCTGCAGCGCAAGCGTGTTTCCTTTCTGTTCGACTGCTTGAATGTATACAGGCCGGGCAAAATGTCCTACTAATGTGACCTTTTGTCCAACCAAGAATTTTGCAGCATCCATCATTTCAACAACCCTGCCAACCAGCCAAACCTCCCATGTGAATTAAACATGAACATTATAGTTTAAGAGTTTACGGCTGTCTATGTGGTGCTGGGAAAAAGAGGTAAGATATGATGAGTGGTGACCCATGCGCAACCCAGAGCAGCCAGGGTTACTTGCGCCGCTCCCATCACGGCCGGCAGCTATAAGCCTGCCGGATACACATCGGGGGGTGGCCAAAAACAAGGGGCCACTATAAAGAAGGAATGATTGGCTAACCACAAGCACGGATTGTGTCTGTGCTGTATTGAATAATGCCATGCCGTACCTGAAGGTTTGTCGGCAAATTGTTGGTAACTCTCCTCTTAAATTACTACAGCTTTCGCCTCCAGTAGCTTCCCTGATTGTCTTTCATATCCTAGGAAAAGCGGCATCCATTAATCTGTATCTGGGGGCGACGTGTGTGACAGGGGTGACGAGTTTACAGCGGATTTAATGTTCTGGTAACAGGCTTTTGGAAGTCTGTATACCATATTCGGGTCTCTTTCTGTGTTATTTGGTCACATGTTTATGATGCTCTTCGTATATGTCGTCGAGGAGAGGCTCGTTGATTCCTTTGTAGGCTCTGCAGATCATATCTGCCATGGTCCTTTGATCATATTCATACATTATTTTCACAATTTCGCGTATATTGTCACGGTCAAATAATGGGTAAACGCCATTGCTGATCATTTCCATAAATAGCTTTCCTACCATTTCTAGCGTGGTCTTAGCGTGGTCCAAAAGGTATTCTACAAATAGGGATGAATTATAATTCACGTCTACATATTTCATGGATTCTTTTAACCACTCGTATATATCGGAATCAATTGTGTCTATTAACGACAGCCATCTGGTTAGATTTGAAACCTCTTTCTTGACTTCCACTTTGTCAATTTCGCTGAATAGCCTGATATGGACCATGTTCCAGAGTGGTTTGATTCTGTCCTTCTGCTTTGGCGATAGCTGTTTTCTGAGTATCCATATGCAGCTTATTAGATAGGAAATACGATCTAGACTCCCGCCATCGATTAATCTTCTCATTAGGCCGCTCGCATCTGGCAGGTCTTCGAGATCATTTAGATATGCAATGCAAAGATGATCAACCAAAGCCTGGTCGATACTATGATCTTGGGGATCCCATTCAAGCGCTCTAGCGTAATGCCCTTCTTCCCTGAGCAATGTATATAGCTCTACATAAAGACTGCGTGCATAGAATAGATACCCTGTCATCGTCGTTTTCCATAGGCTTTCGTTGTCCTGGGGCAGGATTTTTTGTATGTTATTCCTGATCCATGCAGCGTCAAGACTGTAATAAATCGTGGGCAGATACTTTCCTATAGACAATGAAAATTCGACAGTCCTTTCAAAATTGCCGTTTAATCTTTTCAAAAAATGGTCATTTATTCCATCAATCCATTTTCGGTTTGGGTCACGTTTGGCTAACCGCGCATTTCTGAGCGAATAGCTTATCATAGAATCAAATATTGCACCTTGGGTTGAATTCAGAACGGATGTTACCAAATCTTGCATATCATATAGATCAGAGTCCACTTGCGATGCAATGGTTAAAAGTATATGCTCACTTAACGGCAATAGTTCTTTGTCGAAAGCATGTCTATCATCTTTGGTTCCCTCTTCCAATAGTTCTGCCATTCGAACAATAATTCTATTTCTGTATTTGGATTCATTTGATGCTTTTATTTCGAGGAATTCCTGAGATTTAACGAGTAGTTCCATGAAATTGAGTGTTCTCCTCCAGTCCAAAGCCCTGCCGTCTTTCCACGCTTCACGTAAACCTGCGAATAGTGCTTCTTGGTAAATGGGCAGCGCTGACTCAAATGGCACTAAATCTCGCGAGAATCTCTCGGAATTCTCCTTGACGCAGTCTCTAAATACATCAGCTAGATCGTCTTGCCCAAATCGGTCCCAGAAATTGTCCACTTCTTTGAAATCGTTTAAGTATGACACTACATCATGACTATTCTGTTTTTCTGCGATATCGGCTCGGCACTGAGCTTGTTTTGCCTCTGGTACTTTCACCCACCGTATTTCCGTTTGTTTGGTATCCAAAGGCTTTACATCCTGCGGCGCTATTTGATCATATTTATTAAACGCAGCGATAACATCTGCATTTTGTGTACCCTTAAGTGCTGAAAGCCATACCTTTTTACGAAACGCGGCCTCTCTCGTCGCTTGGTTCTTTATTGCGGTAGAGTCAACGTCATATTCCGCCGTTTCGATCCAGTCGATCATTTGCGCAATCTCTTTGCTGGAGAATAATGTGCAATTCGTTTGAATCAACTCATATACTTCACGTTTAACTTGTCTGTCATTCAGCGGATTTCTACATGGCCATTGCCAGAAAAAGTCCTTCAATTCCCGATAACGACGATTGATGGCGAAAACAGCTATTCTGCGAAGTATCCCGCTTTTGTTTGCCGTTAGGAGATGAGGTAAGAGACTACGGATGCTTGTTACGTCGGATAGGACGCACATGTCCCTGACAAAAGAAACCAATTGATATTCATAGCGCTGCTGCCTATAGATCTCATTATCATGTTCCAAGGCTGGTATTGATATACCACTAAAGGAATATTGGCTTTCTTGGCTGATAGTCTGCATGATATGTACAGCGACTTCTGCAGCTTCTGCACCACAGTATCTGGCGATTTTTTCTGCGTTCTTTGAAAGGAGGTCTTTCAACCAGAAATCATCAAGTATGGACGAATAATCATAGTCACTTCTTTTCCTGTATTGTAATGATATGCGAAGTAATTCCAATAATAGCTCCCGTCTATCACTACTGATCAGCCGTGGTATTGCTAGATTTCCGATCTCGCCCGCGATCAGTGTGTTGGGCCAGTTTGTGCTCAATGCAGTCTCAACGAATTTAATATGCGATTGGATTATCCTAATACTAGGCAAGCAAAAGATGACCTTGACAAGAATCCAATCTGTTATATAGTTTTCGACTCGCTTGCCCTCTTTTCTGTAATCGATAATTGGATCAATGATTGCTATAAGAAGGTCGGTCGTTCGGTTATCTGGACTTCTGTAATTTTGATTTGCGACGTTTTCAAGGTACCCCAAAATAATCCACCGCCGGATTCGATATGATCCTTTATGTATTGGGTCTTCCTCTGGCGAAGGATTATTTGATGGGTCGAAGTAGCCGTTGTTAAATAGCGGTTCTAACCATGGCATCGGTTTGTTAGTTTCGGCTAGCTCATGGAATAGGTGGTATTTTTGGGACTCGTCTTCCCGGATGATTGCCAGGGCTTTTTGTATTGAGTTAATCATTTTCGACCTTTCGAACTAGATGATCGATTTCTTCATACCGTCGTGGTAAGTCGTCCGATCGTAGTTTTATTGCTCTTACCCAATCTCGGATAATGTTGCCCAGTCGCCTGTGCCCTTTATCATCTGCTTTATATGCCACGACGGTGATATTCATTGTATTGTAGTAGTATTGGTCTAACTTTAGATAGCTTTCTTCCCCTTCATAATAATCGCGTAGCATGAAGTGTTGCTGCCCTTTGCCCTTTGTAAATCTCGTGAACAAGTAATCTAATACTTCAAATTCACTAAGTCCATATCCTAGAAAGAGGATAGAGTATCTGGTGAAAACTATGTCAAGGAAGCTAACCAATTTATCATTACTGTACCGTCTAAAATACTCATCTAGCGTTAATACCATTTGTGTTGGCTTATTTATCGAACCGTGAACATGATAGAGTTTATCCCGATCAGGATTAGCGTTGTCGAAATCTAGGTCCAAATAGACGTTTGTACTAAATAATTTGTCGAAGTGGTTATCAACGTTGGTTGTAAGAAACAATCCACGTAACCCTCGTAATTCACTATATATATCAGGATAATCAGCTCTGTTCGATTTATTAAGTAAATTACAGACTACTTCATCGAATTGTTTTCCATTCCCATTTTGTTCAAATATTCTCTTTACTATGGTAATGGTTTTTTTATAATCTTTGCTTTCTCGTAATCTTTCTTTTTGCCTGAAGTTTAAGCTGTTCTGCCCCATCTTTTCAGTGGTGATCTCATAGCATTGATCGACTAGCTCCATTGCCAAATCTGACCAACCGATGCATCCAGCTAGACTAGAGACCCCTGCACCGATAAATATCGCGAATGTTCCATTGTTAATGGACTCTATAATATTCTCGGGTACAGTAGGCATGTCGTATATTCTGGAATAGTCTTCCATTGACACTATCTCTTATTACTGTCCTGAATATTCATATCAGATCCTACTATTTTTATCTTTATTTTTTCAACATTGGTTGATATATAGAATTCCCTCCCCTACCAGGAGCTGACAAAATCCCCCTTTCTTTCCCCCGTTCATTCACACTATTATAGTATCCGATTACCCATTTCTTTGCTTGAAAAGGCACTCCAGGAGCAGAACTATGAGCTGGCAGATCTGGCTATCGTCTATGGCATGGTCAAGGCGCCCTGACAGGAAAGAAGCCAAGAAGCGTATCCAAAGGCGATCATTATGCCGTCATGAACAGAATGGTCTAAAACATGGCAACATTATAAAGAAAGGATGATTGTCCCGATCACAAACACGGATTAGTTCCAGGCTGTACCATCTAATGCCATGTCATACCAAAGGGTTTGTCGGCAAAATGTCGGCAAAAGGGTCGGTTTAGATATCGCGCCTGGAGGGATTCGAACCCACGACCCCCGGTTCCGAAGACCGATGCTCTAGTCCGCTGAGCTACAGGCGCACGACGAAAAATGAAGCTAAAATCGGCTTTTCCGCCCGGGTCATCAGTTTACATAAGAGAAAATAGCTAACGGATCGCTAACCAATTTATTTAACAGCCTCATTTTCAGCCGAAGTATACTTGTTGCCAAAAGCCTCGTCAAAGCGCAGCGCAGCCGCCCTCTGTAACCCCGGCGCCACGTGGCTGTAGGTATCCAGCGTCACCGCTATATTGGCGTGCCCCAGCCTCTCCTGTACTATCTTGGGGTGTACCTCCTGCTTGAGCATGATGGAGGCATGCGTGTGCCGGGCGTCGTGCAGCCTGATCGGCTTCAGGCCGGTCCGCCGCACTATCTTGATCCAGGCGTGCGTTATAGTATTAGGCAAGTACGGTTTCCCGTCGGAATGGCAGAAAACCAGGTCATCATCAGTTAAAGCCACCCGCAACACTGCCCACTTTGCCATGCATCTCTGATGGTGTTCGCTGAGTACCATGAAGGTCGAAGGCGATAAGGCTATGGCGCGCCTCCCTTTTGCGGTCTTGGTCGGCCTGAAAACAATGATCCCGCCCTTCAGGCAGTGAAGGCTTCGGCTGACATATAGCTGGCTCAATACGAAGTCCACGTCGCCCCACTTCATCCCCAGCAGCTCGGAGCGTCTCATGCCGGTAAATAGAGCTGTGTAGAAAAGCGCGTAGTACTGTGTACGCTTTGCAGCTTCCAGGAAGCGTGTCACATCCTCCTCATCCCAGGTCTTCATATCCTGTCGCTGTATGCGGGGTGTGCTGACCGCGTCAGCGACGTTACTTGATAATATCCCCCAGCCCACCGCAGTCGCCAGTGCCTTGTGCAGGACTGTGTGATGGTGCCTCACCGTCATGTTGCTCAGGCCTCCGGCGACCTTCTCGGAATAATATCTTTGCAGGTGCTCCGCCTTAAGCCCTATCAGTGTTATGTTCCCCAGAGCCGGGATCAGGTGCTTGCGCAGGATATGCTCATACCCCTCCGCCGTGCGGGGAGCCAGGTTAGGCCGCACATAATCCTTAAGCCACCTCTCCAGATATTCCCCCACCGTGATTTTGTCGGGCTTGATGAACGTTCCTTTATCCATTTGGTGCAGCAGTTCAGCCAGCTTTTTCCCCGCTTCCTTCTTTGTCCCCCTCACGCTTACCCAGTGCTGTTTGCGCTTGCCTGTTACAGGGTCCTTTCCCAGCTCAATAACGATAGTGTAGCTGTCCTTGTACCGCTTGATGATGCTGCCCCTCATTTTTGTGCCTCCTGGAAAAATTTTCTCACCAAACCCCCGTCCTTCGTCGCCGTATTTGACCAGATACTACCTGCCATAACTCTCTTTAACGAATATCCCCCCGACCTGACATATCCCTATAGACAAATAGCACATATGTACTATTATAATATACAGTCTGCCCAAAATCAATACGTATAGGAGGAAAATCGAACATGGAAAAACTCACCATCACAGTCTCGGAAGCTGGCGCATTGCTCGGCGTCAGTCGTTGCCTGGCCTACCAGATGGCCAATAGCGGACAGTTGCCCGTCATCCGCTGCGGCCGCCGCTTCCTGGTCTCCCGCAAAGCCTTCGAAGAGATGCTTGACGTCAAGCCCGCCGAAAATAAGACCCGGGCATCATAAGCTGGATCACCTATGCCCAGAAACAATAACGGACACCAGCCCGAAGGCAAGCCCGATTCCCAGAAGGTGCCGGACGTCCCCGTTCCCGGCTTTGTGCTTGGGACCACCATTGCCGAGTTGGTCATTGGCAAAAATGGCCTGCGCACCTTTGTCATGAGCCGTAAGGGTGTCATCTCCCATACCTCAAAGCACCGCGCGCCGCACTTCTACCATGTCCCGCCGGATGATACCCTGGCAGGCAATGTGGTCCACTTCGCCCGTGACTACGCCCGCTATTGCCAGCCGCACGAGCTTCTCCAGCAGGTCAGGGCTTATATCCACAAGTATCTTGAGCTTCCCCCATCTTACGAAGCCATCTCCGCCCTCTACATCCTGCTCACCTGGGTTTATGAGTTCGCCCCTTCTCTTCCCTATTTGCGGGTGATCGGCGACTGGGGCACCGGCAAGACCCGCTTCCTGCAGGTTGTCGGCTCCATCTGCTTCCGCCCCATCTTCGCCTCCGGCGCCTCCACTCCTTCCCCCATCTTCCGCATTCTCGATCAATATCGCGGCACGCTTATCCTGGACGAGGCCGACTTCAAGGATTCCTCATCCTGGACCGATATGGTCAAGATACTCAATAACGGCTACCGCCACGGCTTCCCTGTCCTGCGTGCCGATAAGGACAACGGTAAATGGCGCCCCCGCGGCTACAAGGTGTTCGGCCCCAAGCTAATCGCCACCCGCCATCGCTTCCAGGATGAGGCCCTTGAGTCCCGCTGCCTCACCACCGAGATGCCTGTGCTTACTCGTAACGATATCCCCCGCGTGTTTCCCGCTATCTATGATGAAGAGGTGCATGACCTGCGCTCCAAGCTGCTCACCTTCCGCCTCTACAACCTGTTCAAGCTCAAGGGCGGAGACTTCTCCAACGACCTGCTTGAGCCGGGCCTTCAGCCCCGCCTTCAGGAGATCCTCATCCCCCTCAAAGCCCTGGCCGGAACGGACCAGTATTTATCCGAAACCTTGTCCACCTTCATCAAAAGCCAGCAGGAGTCGCTTCTCTCCCGCCGCCGTGACACCCTGGAAGGCCTCGTTGTCTCTGCCATGCTCCAACTGCGTTCTGTTGATGCCCTCTTGACTTCAGACGCCATCTCTTACTGCGCCAATGATCTTGATGAAGATGCCGCCCTTAATGCCCGCAAGGTCGGTTGGATCGTCAAGCGACTCGGCTTCACCAAGCGTCGCCTGGGTCATGACGGCCGTCATGTTGTCGTCTGGAACGATGAGCTAGCCTTCCGCCTGGCCACGCAGTACGGCATCCCCTTACCCTCTTCCATATCCCCGGAAAAAACGTCACCAACGTCACCTTTGTCACCTTAGCTTCACAAAGTGCTGTCGTTTCTCCATCTTCTTGAGAAACTTCACCATGATTGTCACCCTGATTTCGTATCTGGGGGTGACGTTGGTGACAATGGTGACAATGTTGCAGGGGGATATGAAATGTACAGAGAATTAGGATTTCAAGAACGGCTACGTTTTTTGTTTTAGTTTTATGTAGGTTTTGAATGATATCAATTCTGAGAAGGGTGGCCCGAGCTTTATCGTAAGCATAGTGCCGGAGGGGTTCACCGTGGTGGACGGGGAGGACCCGTTTGCACATGCACTGATGCGTGCCACCGGAGGCAGTGGAGAAAGATATTCACTGGTGAAAAGCCGTACGCGGCGATTTTCCGCTTCGACCTCGATCCCCAGCGAGGTGAATTTCCCTCTACCTGGTATTGAGAGGCGGGTTCTGTTTAGCGCTGGGCCCATAATCTATATCGGGCGCACTTATATGCCTAGTTGGAATAGCCTCGACGCCTGGAATACCAGTATAGCCATTGCAAAAGATAGCACCAGTTGAAAAACCAGGGTAAAGGCCGGCCATCTCCAGCCACCGGTCTCCTGCCGGATGGCAGAAATGGTAGCCACGCACGGTATGAACAGCACCTGGACCACCAGGAAGGCTACTGCTGCAGCCGGGGTCAGTATCGCCTTCAGCTGCTGAGTAAGATCGCCGCCGCTGCCGCTCAGCATTACGCCGAGGGTGGCGATGGTATTTTCCTTTGCCACGAAGCTGGATAGAAGTGCTACCATCATCTGCCAGTTGAGGCCCATCAATCGTCCCAGTGGCTCGAGCCATTTTCCGATGTCCACCAGTACGCTGTCGCTAATATTCCCGTTAGGAATTATGGATAGCAGCCACACCAGGATGGAAACGGCAAGTATTACGGTGCCGGCGCGCTTTATAAAAGCCAGTATGTTCTGCCAGGTAACCATGCCGATAAGCTTAAGATCGGGCACATGGTAAAGGGGTAATTCCATGATCAATGCGCTGCTCTCCCCGCGTATAACGAACTTGTTGAGTATCAAGCCAAAGATAACCAGCATTAGTAAGCTGAATATAATAATTCCGATTGATACCAGTACCGCTGCATTCCCGAAGAATGCAGCGGCAATGATGGCGACCACGGCCATTCTGCCTGTGCATGGGACGAGCGGTGTTAGCAATATTGTCAGAAGGCGGGCGCGCGGCGAGTCTATAATGCGTGTTCCGAAGATCGCAGGCACGTTACATCCGAACCCCAGGACTAGCGGCAGGCACGACTTGCCGTGAAGCCCAAGCGCATGCATAAACCTGTCTGTTACGAAGGCGGCCCGTGCCGTATAACCGGTGTCTTCTATAAAAGCCCATGCCGCAAAGAAGAAGAAAAGTATGGGGACAAATGTGAGCACCGTCCCTGCGCCGCTCAGAACGCCGTCGGCCAGAAAGCCCTGGAGCCATTGCGGTATAAAAGAAAGGGTGTAAACAAATTCTCGGGTCCTCACAATCAAATTGACGTCGAGGAATTTCTGTATCGGGACGCCGATACTGAAGACTAGCCAAAAAATGGCTCCCAGAACGGCTATAAGTATGAAGAGGCCTAATATGGGATGCGTTGCAGCGCGGTCGATTCTTTCCGTTAGAGAGACCTGGCCTACGCGGCGTTTTTGCTGCACCACCGTCATCATCTTCCCAACCCACTCGAAGCGAAGCGTGGCGATAGTGACAGCCGCCGACTCGTTTTCCCTTAAATAAGATTCGAGAGCAGGCCAACGTTCCGCCGGCATACGTCCCCTGATCAGCTTGTTGATCTGGTCGTCGCCCTCGAGCAGCTTCATGGCCGTCCAGTGTTTCGGGTAAGGGTCGGTTATGCCGTCATCCAGGAGTCCCTCCACATGGTCTATTACGCCCTTTATCTCAGTTCCGTACTCAATATGTTTAACGTCACGTAAGCCGGCGGCTGCGCCGCACTCCTGGTCGATCTGGCTTACCAGCTCGCGGAGACCCCGGTTCGCGCGCGCTACGATCGGTATGACCGGTATATTCAGCGTCTGCGACAAAGCCTCGGGGTCGATCTTCATACCCTGTTGCTCGGCCACATCGAGCATATTCAGGGCAATTACCAGGCACGGGGCAAGCTCTATAAGCTCAGCTACCAGGTACAGATTTCGTTCCAGGCTGGCCGCATTGAGGACCGCGACTACGACATCAGGGTTCTCATTTACCAGGTAGTCCCTGGCTATCTGTTCCTCAACAGAATTTGCGGTAAGGCTGTATGTGCCGGGCAGATCGACGATGTTCATCATCAGTTTGTCCTGCCGAAATACACCGGCTTTCTGTTCAACGGTCTTGCCCGGCCAGTTTCCGACATGCTGAGAAAGGCCGGTCAGCAGGTTGAAAACGGTGCTCTTGCCCACGTTGGGCGCGCCAGCCAGGGCGACCGTAATAACCTTCTCTTTCGCGCTTTCTATCATGCGGCTTCCTGTCGTACTACCGATATTTTTTCAGCGAGCTGTCTGCCGATTGCCACTTCAGTATCATGTATCTTTACCAGCACAGGCCCGCGGCGATAATTTTCCACCATTTTGATGATGCTGCCCGGCGTGAAGCCCAATGACAGACACCTTCCCAGGGACCCGCGCCCGCCCCCACAGGTCTTAATCACCGCAGACTCGCCGGGCGGCAGTTCGCCCAGGGCAATTTCGGCTTCTTCCGTGGGAAGCAACGTCTCAGTCGCCGGCTCAGCTGTAAGGACGGAGGCGATCGCATTGTCTATTGCAATTTTCTCATTTTGAAATTCGACATCGAGCGAGCCATCCTTGTTTCTTTTTAGTACGGTGACAACCGCGCCGGGCCGCAGTCCCAACTTCTCAATTCCTCTCAATAACTTGGGGTCTTCATTGTCGACGGCCAGGATGCGTACCTTCTGCAGCTGACTAAACTTCGATATCGGCGTGGTTTTTTCCGGCTTGATATTGCCCTTTTCATCCGGAATGGAATGCCCGTGCGGACAGGTATCGATGTCGCCAAGAATGCTGGATAACCCTTTCTCCATATCGGGTGAGGTTGCGTGTTCCAACCGGCAGGCTTCTTCATGAACTTTGTCCCACTTCATGCCCAGCACGTCCGTCAGGAACCTCTCCCACAGCCGATGACGTCTTATTACCGCAAGCGCCCTTTCTTCACCTGAGCGTGTAAGCACGGCTCCCCTGCTCGCCTCGTAGTCAATCAGGCCCTTGTTTTCCAGGGTCCGCAGCATGTCTGTGACTGCAGGCTGTGATACTCCCAGGTCAGCCGCCAGGGACGAAGTGGAAACAGGGGTCTCCTTTCCCTGCCTTTTGTATATAGCTTCCAGGTATTCCTCGGTCCGTTCACTTTCCATCTTAAGCCCCCAAATAATTAAGTCAGCTTAATTAAGCTGACTTAATTATGGCATAAAAATGGATATATGCAAATGGGTGGAAATCGACCGGTCCTGTTGAATTAGAGATTAAGATCTTAGTAGCTTATGCCTCAAAATATGGCGCAACGGCTGACGATCTCCCTGGCGATGCCGCTGGATCTCGGCCCTTGACTATTTAATAGCTATATTGATAGTCTCATATTGAAAGGAGGCAAGTGGTTACTGCCTTTAGCCAGCTTGCTTTGGGACCATGGGGTCTGTGGTTTAAACCTGCTTTGTTCTAGTTGCCCCTATTACGGATCAAAAACCGGAATGGGCACTCTGCACAGTAACATGATTCCAAAAGGCATTCACAATATCCAGATATAGGCTGAAGGTAGGTATGGGCAGACGGCATTATTGGAGGTTAAATAATCAAATGAGGCTGAAAGGCTCTGCCTTTTTTGATGTTAAAATCAAAGTATAAATAAAACAATCATCATTCGTTTAAAGCAAAATGATTGAAACAATAATTCCTGCTATTACCACCCAATAGATTTCTACCTTTAAAAACAGAGCAACCAAGGCGGACAACGCTATCACTATGCGAAATAAGTCCCAAGGTATTTTTAAAGCGAACAATATAGTTACAGATAGTAGAAGACCGACGAAGGAGCTTAATACACCGATTATCGCTTTGCCAAAATAGGGGAAACTGCGCAACTTATCAAAATAAGGTGCAACTCCTGCCACAATCAGAAAAGAAGGTAAAAACACACTGATAGTTGCTATGATTCCCCCGAGGAGACCATAGAGCACATATCCAATAAAAGTGGCAGTGATGACTATAGGCCCGGGTGTGATTTGTCCGAGAGCAATCCCGTTTAGAAAAGTCCGGCTATCCATCCACGAGTGTAAATTCACTACTTCATTGAACATGAGGGGAACAGAAGCGAACCCTCCTCCGAAGGCGAACAGGTCAATGCGCAGCATAAGAGCTGCCAGGTCAAAAAGACCGCGGTCAGCGAAAAACAAAATAGCCAGGGCCAGAATGACAACTGTAATAATAATCAGCACAGACCGGTATGTAGTTAAGCGTCCACCGGACGATTTCACAATCGGGGATGGCTGCTTTAATAAAAGCAGGATGCCTGCGCCTGCAGCAAGTAGTATTACCGGGATCGGATTAATCCCGAAAAAGAAGAGAATGCCTGCTGCAATGGCGATAGCGGCGGCTTGCCAGTTTTTGACGTATACCCTGCCGAATGTTATTGCTGCGTTAGCTATTATGGACACCACAATTGCCTGCAAACCGTTGAACGCCGAAACCACGGCAGGTAAATTCAGGGTCTGCATATAGAAAACCGATAGGAGCATCATGAATAGAAATGCCGGCAGACCGAAGCCGATGAAGCTGACCGCAGCCCCCGATACTCCCCGCAACTTCAAACCGACATAAGCGGAAGCCTGCATAGCTGTTGCACCAGGCACCATCTGGCAGAATGCAATCCCATCGCGGAATGATGCATCGTCCATCCATTTCTTCTGCTCGACAACCATTCTGCGGATGTAGGCTATCATGGCGGGACCGCCAAATGCCGTGGCTCCTAATCGAAGGAACGATAGAAATAACCTTGCAAGTGACGGTGCTTTGTCGGCTGATTGGATTTGCATTGCTTTCAAAGTCAATATCAATCAACCATGATATTTATACTATCAAGTCACCCGGCTATCTAAAAGACTCGCATCTCGTGTTTTGGGATCCCATTTTTCAGGCAGAAAATAAATTTCACCTTTTTCCCTTCCATAATATATTTTTCTGACTCAAGGCGTAGCTGTTTGAAATCTATTTCCTTTAACAAAATTGTTAGCAGTTCCAACTTTTTCCCGAGCTTTTTATTTCCATCTTCTGCAGAAAGCAACCGTCTAAGAGTATCCTCATATTCTCTTTTAGTAACCGTATGAATACAATGTAAACGGTCGGGCGCCAACTCAATCTTAAGCATACTATATCCTATTATTTACCCCATAAATATGACAGCTACAGATACAATACCTGCACTGCCGTTTTCTTAAAACTCTACTATGCTGAGCAAAAATTGGGGTTGGCTAAACCTGCCTAGACGGGAAAAGTTTTTTCACCCAGCGCCATGCGTACCAGGTCGGTGATGTAGATCTTGCGCAAGCCACGTTCGGAAGTCGGCCGCCTGAGCACCCTGTCACACATGGGGCAGAGGGTAATCAGCGCATCTGCACCGCAATTGATCGCATCCTCAACGTTCTTAGCCTGCATCTCGGCGGCCTGCTGCGGGTACACCTTGATGAAGGCGCCTGTGCAGCATAGGGCAGTTTCGCGCTCGTATTTACGCTGCGGCCGCTCTACGCCGATCAGTTCGAAGATCTCGTCCACGAAGACGTCCTTGGCCGGCGTGTAGCGCGAGGCGCAGGGGCGCTGGTAGGCGACCCGCTTGCCCAGCTTGGTAATCTTGCTCTTATTATCGCGCAGGTAGTTGCGCATGTATTCCAGTATGTGCATGTACCTAAAGGGTACCTTGATGCCGTAGTCCTTAACCTTGGCGGCCACCATGGCGTAGCAGTCATCATGCAGGAAAATGATCTCGTTGCCGAGTTTGGCGATGTTGTCGATAAACTTTTGTGCATTTTCGGCCACCGGCGTTTCCAGGCCGGCATGCACATAGCCCACGTAGCAGAAATAATTCCCGCCTTTGGCGATGGTCAGGCCGTCGAACATCTGCCCGCCGATGGCATCCGGCGGCAGCGACATCTCCATCACGCACAGCGAGAGGACGGGCTTGCCCTGTTGGCTTTTAATAACCTGGTTGGGCACCGAGGAAGACATGCTGAAGAAGCCCATCGCCTCAGGCTTGATGGGGAAGGACTTGTGCTTTTCCATCATCTTGAGTATGAGGTCGAACGGGTCGGCGCCCGTCGGGCAGTACTCGCGGCAGGCGCAGCAGGTGACGCACCTTCCCAGTATTTCGGCGTTCTCCCCCTTCATCAGGGCCTTGATGTCCCTGGCGGCGCGGTCCTTGTCATAATCAATGTAAAGACATTTGGTAAGGCAATCACCGCAAAGATTACATTTTGATGAGTCCCACATTTTTCCTCTCCTTAATTTAATAGTATAGATTCTGCATTGCTATTAAAATCCTGATTTCAATAGTATCCTTCCCATTGACGCAAACTATAGCGCCTTATGTTTGCTATGGCAATGTCAGCCTATTGCCTGCATTATTGAGGAAGAATGAGTCCGCAAACTCCTGCGCCAGTCGTGCCGAGGCAGCGAAGCCGGTGCAGTGGGAAACGCCCAGTTTCTGAATCCCCATATCCTTGAGTTCCACGATGGTCCTTTCGATACGTTCCTCATCAGCACGGAAGAGGTGAGTACCGCCGATCACGGCATATATAAGTTCTTTGCGTGTTATTTTCTGTGCATGACGTAAAGTATTAATTAAACCACGATGAGCGCACCCGAGAATGACTACTAAGCCATATTCGGTATCGATCACCAAAGCAAGATCATCAGCAAGTTTATCCGGCAGCATCTGTCCATCATCTTTAACAAACAGATTGCCGTCAATTATCTCGTAATCCGTGAGCATCTCAATTTCACCGGTTGTAGTTATACGTTCAGCAATGAAAACCGGTTTCACGCTAAAAATGAAACGGGCACCATGGCTTTCTAATTCTTCGCGCGAAAATGGTATGCCTATATACTGAAAATCGTCTCGGCTACGTTGGGCGTATTTAGAAGTCCAAATATCCGGGTGAGCTATTATAGCGGCGCCGTTACTTTTCTTTAAAACTTCGAGAAGACCTCCGGTATGGTCTGCATGCCCGTGGCTCAATACAATGGTGCTGATCCCCGTAAGATCGATACCCATGCGATCAGCGTTATAAACTGTTGATATACTCAGCCCGCTATCCATAAGGATTTTCTTCCCATCCGCTTCGACTAATATGCTCAGACCCCACTCGCCAAGAAAACCATAATTTGCCGTGTTCTCACTTAACGTGGTTATTCGAATTTCCATATACTAGTTCTCCTTTTCCGGCCTGCGACGGCGGGTCTCCTCCAAATTCAATGGAACGACTTCGGGTCTTGATGACTCATAGACTGTCAGCACATTTCGAAATCCGGAGAATGCTTGTTGTATGGCACTTATATCTTCGGGTGGCAAAGGTTTAGCAGCACAAGGACGTAGCGGCGTATTGATCTGCACCTCGTCTGGTGAGAGCTGTTCTGCTACCCTCGCCATCTCTTGCGCATAGCCCTTGTTTGCTTCGATAAACATTATCTGGAGAGCCAGCTTCCCGCTAAATTCAGACCGGAAGTGTCTTATGCTCTCTAATATTTCATCCAGCGGATACTTGACAGCAGGCCTGTTAATTACATTAAACAGCTTCTCATTGGGTGCGTCCAGTTTCGCTACTACAGTATTTGCCCGTGCAAGATCCAGGCGCACGTTTTCTTCGGGCATGAGAGACGAGTTAGTAAGCACCGCTACCGGCAGCCCAAGGACTGACTGGGCAATTTCTATTGCCTGACCCAAGTTGCTGGCCGGAGTGGGCTCTCCTACCCCGGAGAAAGTGGCGTAGTCAGCCGGTACCCCACGAAGCGGCTGAAGTGCTGCGGCCAGCCGGGAAATCGGCACAAATTCCTTCCGCTCTACCAGGGGGTGAACGTTTCTCCCTATCTGGCAATAGACGCAATCGAAAGAGCATGTCTTTCCCCGGGTTGACAGGAGGTCTATGCCTAATGATCTCCCCAGACGCCATGATGGTACTGGACCATAGATAATAGACATCTTATCTTGCGGCCTCTATTGGCAATATTGGATTTTTTCCGGTGACAAACACGGTGAAGTCTGCATATAGGGAGTCGAAATGAGAGCTATCACAATATCGCATTAAGTCAGGCATAAGTTATTATCTCTTAAACATTCTCTTCCAGGGTTCATTCTGGAAGGCAAGGTAATCCTTTATTGCTTCCTTCAAAGTGTTTGACGCCAGAAGAGCGCAATGCTGGCTCTCCTCAGGTAACCCACCCAGTGCATTCAGAACATCCTGCTGGCTAATCTTGTGAGCCTGGATGATGGTTTTCCCTTTGACCAGTTCGGTAATCATGCTCCCTGCAGCAATGGTTGTACCACAGCCATCCGTCATGAAAGTAGCCGCAGCAATAGAACTGTCTCTAACCCTGACCCATATCTCCATGGTATCACAGCAGGGACCTGTAACCTCAGCAAATCCATTGGCATCGCCCATATTCCCTACATTTCTCGGGTTCATGGCATGGTCAATAACCGTCTCCGAATAGGTCTTCCCCATTTCGGTAGTAATTAGCTCCTGAAACTGCTCCCAGTCTTCAGTCATTAAAATCTCTCCTGATGCACTTTTTCTCCCGGTACGCTAACTTTATAGTAGGTTTCAGTTTTATTTGTGGGCAATCTTTGTTTAAACTGATCAATAATATACTGGCAGGCGGCGAAACCTTCGGCGCGGTGGGTTGAGGCTACAGCAACAACCAGGTTTATTTCTCCTACCCTGAGCTTTCCCAACCTATGGGATATTGCAATGTTATTTAATTGCCACCTGCTTTTAGCTTCGCTGGCAATTTCTCTTAATACGTTCTCTGCATTTCCATCAGGATCATTGTATTCTACAGCCAGAACTAACTGGCCTTGAGAGTATCTGCGAATCAACCCAACGTATGTGACTACGCAACCGCTACTATCACCTTTGGTTTTATTAACCACTACTTTTGGGGAAATCGACTTATTCGTGATTTCAATCATGCTTGCCTTGCCCAGGAGGTATCTTAACTGACGTTGAATTTGCTATAGATTCCCCCAGTTTAGTTATTATATCTGAGTCATAACGCTCAATTTGTCCTGCATCGCAAAGCCTGGCTAAATCCGGGTCTAGCGGTAACTTCCCTATAAGAGGAGCGTTAGCTGCTAAGGCCATCTCCTCAGCCCTGCTTTTGCCAAAGATCTCTATCTGTTTATTTATCTCCGGTATATACAGGTAGCTCATGTTTTCTACCACGCCCAATACCCGCTTATCCATTTGCTGCGCCATCTTTACTGCTTTTCTCACGATCATAGCCGTCAAATCTTGAGGCGTAAAAACAACAATAACGCCTGAGACAGGCAGTGACTGCATAACGGTGAGAGGAGCGTCAGCTGTACCGGGCGGCAAGTCAACGATAAGATAATCCAAATTACCCCACAATACTTCCTCCCAGAATTGTGTGATTGCTTTACCAATCAGCGGACCTCTCCATATCACAGCCTCATCTTCGCTGGGCAATAAAAGATTGATGGACATTACCTCTATCCCTGTTTTTGTGGTTACCGGCAGTATGCCGCTATCATTTCCACTAGGCCGGTCGGCTAAACCAAACATCTTGGGGATGCTGGGCCCGGTGATATCCGCATCGAGGATACCAACCTCGTAACCTCTACGCCTTAAAGCAATAGCCGTAAGGCCAGTTACCAGTGATTTCCCCACTCCCCCTTTGCCGCTCATAACAGCAATGACACGACCAACCTTGTTTAACTCAGAGGGCTTGGCATCTACATATACAATCTGCACATTATTTATTCCAGGCAGACCATGTAAAGCCTCCTCGATTTTACTGCTAATCCAACCTTGCGTATTTGCATCTAATGCCGTTGAGGCCAGCGTGACGTTGATCCTTTGATCAGTAATAGTAATATCGCGTATCAGGTTCATGTAATGCAGGCTGCGCACGACATGCGGTACTAAGACCTCATCGAGCCTGCTTCTTACCTGTTCTGGGGTTATCATAATTTCCTCCATTTGTGACGTACTAATTGACACAATCTTTTAGAAAGAGAGAACCTTGTCGCACTCTTCTATCCACTCAGCTAATTCAGGCATTTTAGCTTCTGCCACACCCTTGATAAGGTTTTTTCCCTTGTGCACACCGCAGCGAAGCAGACAGGTTCCGCAGACTTTCACCGATATGCCCTTTCCGATTAGACCGATCAACATTTCAGTCAGGTTAACATATCCCGCTAACGGTTCAACTACTTCTCTTGCCAGGTCGACAGAGTCGTTCATCAGGAAGATACGCAAGTCAGCTTTTCTTTCCATCAGCTTTTCACCCAGCCTTAAAGCATTCCAGGTTATGTCTGTGCCATCGTAGGGATTACGATTTAAAATAATGAGTATCTTCATAAATTCCACCTAACAAATTATTAAATCATGTTGTCCAATGAGACCAGATTGTAATATGTTTTGGTTAAGCCGGAGACTTCAATCGCTGTTAGCTGTTCAATTTCTTGAAGCTCCTCTTTCCCAACACTACCATCAAGAAAATATTCTTTTTAATCCAGTTCATGGCTACTAGTTTTTCTGTTCTACTATTAAACCGGTTACGTCATCGCACCAGCATGTGAGGCTGCCCTCCATGATCTTGACGTCATTAAAGCCTTTCCCTTTGAAAATGCATGATGCCTGGTAGGCCCTACCAATGTTGCATTATTTCTTTTTGGTATATGCTTTTAACACTGTATCCTTATCCAATTTCTTAGTGCAGAAGAACCAGTCGTAGCACTTCATATCTTCTTTGCCGTCCATCCTGTCTTTTGCCACACCGCAGGAACCTGCCGGAGGAACTATTACATCATCCCCCGGCCTCCAATCCGCTGGAAGGGCAACAGAAAACGCATCTGCTGTCTGCAAAGCTATTACTATCCGATGAAGTTCATCAAAGTTCCTGCCAAGGCTGAGTGGATAGTAAATAATTACTCTGATTATTCCTTTTGGATCGATTACAAACACAGCGCGTACTGCCTTTGTACTGCTTTCCCCCGGTTGGATCATCCCGTATTTTTTAGCTACCTCCATGGTAATGTCTTCAATCAAGGGGAATTTCACCTCTACATTTTTCATGCCTTTATACTCAATTTTATCTTTGATCGTACGTAACCAGGCAATGTGGCTGTAAAGGCCATCGATAGATAGCCCAACGAGTTTACAGTTCACTTCGGCGAATTTCTGTTCCATGCTGGCAAAGGTCATGAATTCCGAGGTGCAGACAGGGGTGAAATCCGCCGGGTGGCTGAATAAAATGACCCAGCTTCCTGCATATTGCTCGGGGAAATCGATCTCTCCCTGCGTCGTAATTGCCTTGAAGGCTGGCGCTTTGTCCCCGATCCTGGGCATTGACACTACATTGGTTGCTGCGTTTTGTTCCATTATCTCCTCCTATTAATTCTTTATTTGTTTCAACTGATACAAAACCGCTTTATTTAGCAAACTCTGGGCTGCGCTAAGCTTTTTGTACTTTAACTCGATTTTCTTCAAATCCTTAGCGAGAACCGCTTTTAATAGGTCGCCTTCGATTTCCGCAATTTCAAGTCGCTGGTAATAATCCATGGTCTCTTTAAGATGAGCGAGAACTATCTTTCCCGTCAATATCGGATGATTATTAGTAACATTTGCATCATCAAATCTGATACCATGCTCCAGTTCTACCGCGAGACCCTGCCTGAAGTCTTCAACAGGTATTGACATATTCTGTATATTCACGGCACGAAGAATTGTAGCGGCCTCTTTTCCAGTGACCTTAATTTCTTTGAGTTTTGACCAATCCCTCAGTCTTAGCTCCTTACAGACCCGTTTGACTTCCGCCTTTGATATGTATTCAGGAAGTTTCATTTATTTATCCCCCTTAAAACATATTTATTTACCGTATTGAAATTTAAAATAAAACTAATTAATGCAATCTATTCATAAGATTGGGCAGTTTGCCTTCTAAATAAAGCTTGACTGCTTCATCAATATTAGTTACATCAGTCACTACAGGCTCGATTTTATAGCTTTTCATACTGTCGTAAGCGCCCATGCCCATGCCGCCGGAAATGAGCACCTGACAATCAGCAATGGCCTCCGCCATGCTTGCGTGCTTTTTCTGTGACCCGGCATCATAACCATGCGGGCCCGCGTGTGTAGAGTGAGGATCTTCCATAGATGCAAAATGGCTATGCCCCATTTTAGGACGCTTTTCCTTACCGGTTATCTTGCCGTACTGTGCAGTGAAAACCATGTACCATGACGCCTGCCCGAAATGCTGACTGATAGTGGTTTCATCATCTGTAATGACTGCGATTTTCATATTATTCCTCCATATTTTAAGTTTAATTTATTTCAAGCTCACACTGTAGCTTTCCATCTGTGAAATTCACTTTGACCTTAACATGTTTACCTTCAGAAAGATATTTTTCAGATTCTTCACGTAATATTTGTGACTCGGGCGATTGCAGGAAGGTTGCAAGTGCCTCGTATCTTTGCTGCAGTGCGCTATCGTTTACGCCCTTTCCCAGCAGTTCAATAAGGCAATCGTTCAGCTCTTTTTCAGCCAGGCACTTCAGACACTTACCGGGAATCTCTTTAATCGTATAGTTCGGCTTAAGGTTAATCGTTTCCATGTAACTTTTCTCCCTGCATGCTAATGGTCTCGGTGACAGTGATTATCTGCATCACAAGGTGGCTTATCACAGCGCTCCTCGCGGCCACAGCAGGTTTTTCCGCTTCCGGTTCTTTCCTTTGTCAGACCAGGTATCGAAATCAACTTGGCCAGGTTGCAGCTGCCACAGGCATGGCACTTCAAATCACCGGTATTAGCAGGGTTTGAGATAAGCATTTCCGATTTTTGTCCACATGTCATACATCTATATTCATAGATAGGCATTCTTAACTCCTTATAACGTATTTATATATCTATTAATCTTCCCCCAAAGTTTTTTCATCTGCTGAGCCACATTGTTGTCGCAAAATTCCACAACGGGCAGATTGTGCAGCATAGCCTGGGTAACCACATTATCGAATGGAATCTTTGCAACCACCTCAATCCCTTTATTACTGCAATAGTCCTCAATCTTACTGGTGTTGTTCTCGTTGATATCGTACTTATTGATACACACTATTGAAGGAACTCTAAAGTGCCGGCAGACTTCAAGGACCCGCTCTAGGTCATGTATTCCCGATAACGTAGGCTCAGTCAACAGCAGGGCAAGAGTTGCTCCGGAAAGTGAAGATATGACCGGGCAACCAATTCCCGGCGGGCCGTCGGTAATAATGAGCGGAATATCCTGAACCTCTGCTATTTGTCTTGCCTGCTGCCTGACAAGTGCCACTAATTTCCCCGAGTTTTCCTGGGCAACACCAAGCCTTGCGTGCACCAGGCTACCATATTTAGTATCTGAGAGGAACCAATGGCCAGCCAGGTTTTCCTGCATGGTGATAGCACCCTCCGGGCAGATGTGATAGCAAAAGCCGCAACCTTCACAGGAAAAGTGATTAACCTTTAAATCCTTAATGGCGTTGAAGCGACACTGCTCCTGACACAGTCCGCATTGCGTGCACTTTTCTTTGTCAATAAAGGCTACCTGTCCACTCCAAAATTCTTTCTGCTGTCGACAATGTGGTTTAAGCAATAGATGCAGATCAGCGGCATCTACATCGCAATCTGCAAGAACCTTGCTCCTCGCCAGAGCTGCGAGCGAGCCAACTATGCTGGTCTTGCCTGTGCCACCTTTACCGCTTAGCACAACTACTTCTTTCATTTATAATTTCGCTAATCCTTCTGTACGAGCCCAAGAAAAAATCCTTCCATATAGGTATACCTTGAACCAGGGTGATGCCTACTGAATAAAGTCTGGCGATTTCCCTATCCAGCGGTATGGTTAAAAGGATTGGTATATTCTCTGTGGAGCAATACTCATCGACCTTTTCGTCTCCTATACCTGCACGGTTAATGATCACCCCAAAAGGTACTTTCAGATCCCTGACAGTCTCGACCGCAAGGATAAGATCATTGAGCCCAAAAGGGGTTGGTTCGGTGACCAGTAGGCAGAAATCTGTCTCCTTAATTGATTCCACTACAGGGCATGATGTCCCCGGCGAAACGTCGATAATGGCGGTCTTCTTGTGATTGACTCTATCTTTTACCTTCCTGATTACCGGTGTTGGCATAGCTTCTCCCACGGTCAGCTTACCTTGAACGAATTCAATACCATCAACAAAACCGGATTCCACTACGCCTATCTCTCTGCCGTGCTCTGATATGGCTTTTTCAGGGCAGAGGTAACTGCAGGCACCACAGCCATGGCAGAGATTATCGAAGACCAGAATGCTTTTCGGCAGAACGACAATGGCCTTATAGGCACACACTCTGGCACATTCACCGCAGTAAGTGCACTTCGAAAAATCGATCTTGGGTACAGGTATGCAAACCGCCTCGCTTTGCAGGATAACCGGTTTAAAGAATAAATGATCGTTAGGCTCCTCGACATCACAATCAAGAAGCTGTACGTCTTCTATATCGTTCAGGGAAAGGGCGAGGCTGGTAGCAACCAGCGTTTTTCCAGTTCCCCCTTTACCGCTTGCAACAGATATTATCATTTATGCTCTTGTCATTTTCTTTCCGCATTTTGGACAGCTGACGTCGTAGCACGGTACGCCGACTTGGTGAGGCATTTTTGTACCGCAGTCTGGGCAGACGCAATCTCCACCAGGCCCTGCATAAAGCCTATTCCCTTTCATCCTGCCACCTGCGCCAAAGCCTCTCCCAGCACCTCTACCGGATCCAGAGCCTCCACCTAGAGGCGGTCCTGTTCTATCTCCTTTGGGCATAATAAAACCTCCTTAATGCGGTTTACCGTTTATTTCTAAGAGTTACCATCATTTTCCGGAATTTGGGGTTACGTTGGGGCCGGCGCTAGCCGTGTATTGTCCTGCCTTGTAGGCCTGCACCACCTCTTTCACCTTTCCCGACACATCAGTGATTACCTGGATGCCAGCGGATGATAGCACCTGATATGCATTGGGACCGCAGTTACCGGTGAGCAGCACACCTGCCCCCTCCCTGGCCACAAGTTGTCCGGTAGCAATGCCTGCCCCACCACCAGTTGCTCCGGTATTTTCCACTGCCTTAAACTGCAAGGTGTCCGGATCAACGAAAACAATATATCTGCACCTGCCGAAACGTGGATCAACATCCGCGTCCAGACTAGCTCCCCCGGAAGTAATAGCTAACTTCATTGTAAGCCTCCTGAAAATTGCTTTATAACAAACGCTAAGAGCAATTTGCCAATTATTCTTTTTCTTCGAGATGCTTGATTCTTGAATCAATGAGATCAAGCTCTTTCTTTAAAGCGGCTGCCTCGCTTTTCAGCAGATCGATCTCTTGCTCGGCTGTCGGTGCAGCAACTGGAGCCATCCAGTAGGGCATAAATGGAGCACCACCATATCGAGGAAAGACACCTCCTCTACGGTAGCCCATTCTCCTGACACCTGGAGAAACCCTGCAATAACCTCGCCCACCACCTGTTATCGGACCAAGCCCTCTTGGCCCCGTACCATCTAATCCTGGCATTTTAACCTCCTTTATACTTTTTATATTCAATCGGCCAATACTACGGATTAAATCCGTGTCCATGGCATCTGCCCCAACGTCCGTGACCTTGCCATGCTTCTGCAGGTTGTAATTGTTGAATGACTGAAGACTGACATAAAGGACAGGAATTGATTGACTCTTTGGCAGTTTCATCAAATGATAAATCCCACTCGTGTCCGTTCTCGCAACAGTACCGAAGAGAAGCCATCTCAAAATTGCCGCCTTCGATGCGGATCGCTTTTCCAGTGAGCAAGGCTTCTGCTATCTTTTTCCTGGCTGATCCCAGCACACGTTGAAAAGTCGGACGTGAGATATTCATCCGCTGGGCGCATTGCTCCTGGTCTAAATCCTCGAGATCTTTCAGACGAACTGATTCCAGCTCTTCTATAGAAAGACAAACTTCATCTAGAAATCTCAATGGGACCCCTGCTGGTTTGTAATATTTCACACCTGGCATAAATGCAACCCTGCGACATTTTGGAGGTCTTGACATTATGGGTTCTCTCGTTATAGTGGGCATATGCCCATAATTATTATATGCCGTTTTCTGCATTTGAGTCAAATCATATGTTGCTACTGATAATGAGCATATGGTGCGCAATTGACTGATGGTTAGATACGGCTTAGAATTTGGACTAGGGGGATAGACGAATGAAGAAAAACGTTGGTACAGTGGATAGGATTATTCGAATTAGCCTTGGCATTATTTTAATAGTGTTGGGAATTTATTTTCAGAGTTCCTGGGGATTAGTTGCTATGATTGTCCTTATTGTTCTGGGGCTTATTGCACTAATAACAGGAATAATTGGATATTGTGGCTTATATAAAATATTTAAAATTTCCACGGTTAAAAAGAATTAGTAATTAGGGGAAAAACAATCTCCCCTATCTGCTGAATTGCATGTTTGGCTGTACGGGTCCCGGAGTCGAAATTAACATCGCAGCTAACAAAAAACCTGGAATAAGTAATTACAGCTGATGCTCTTTCATACTTATACTGTTTTCAATTTCACGCCCGCGTATTTAATAAAATTAGATAAATATCCCTTAGTACAATTTGTTGTCAAGGGATAGATGCCAAACAATAAACCTGTTCAGGGAATTTTGAATCAGCAAAACGGGCACCTGGTTGGCGCTGAAGCTACACTGGCCCTGATGTAAATCTTTCCATGCACTTCGCACCTTGTTGCATAGCCAACGCAACTGACCGTGATGCCATTCCCGTTACTCTTAGCGGGCACTTTAACTGAAATGTCGGCATACTTGTGGCCGCAATTAGGACACCTGGTAGCATCGGGCGGTACGGTGCAATCGCATTCAGGGCATTTTAAATCAACTATTTTATACTCCTACAAGTGCATGTTTCGCGTAAATAGAATCGGGCAACTCAAAGGTAAAATGCTGAGTAGCACGGTACCGCAATACCACCCCTGCTACCAGTATGTGCTACTTGCCGGCAGCTCTTTGACGCTAAACTTTATCGTCACGGAGTTCCCCGCGATTTTTATTTGTCCGACACAGGCCTGGAAAAACTGCCGCTTGATCTGATAGCTGCCTGTGTCAATGTGATCCTCTCCCCGAAAACTGGGCCAGACAGAATGCGAGTTTTGTGGGATGATTAATATGTTTAAAGGAGGATCGTCCCATGAAGAAATCCCGGTACACGGCAGAGCAAATCGCCTTCGCGCTGAGGCAGGCTGAGACGGGCACACCTGTCCCTGAAGTGTGCAGGAAGATGGGTATCTGCGAGTAGAGCTTCTACCGCTGGAAGAAGAAATATCTTGGTATGGGAGTTCCGGAGGTAAGAAGGCTGAACGTACTTGAGCAGGAGAACAGGAAACTAAAGCAGCTCGTAGCGGATTTAAGTCTGGATAAACAGATGCTTCAGGATGTGCTGCGAAAAAAGCACTGAAGCCTGCTCAGAAGAGAGAAGAAGTTGAGGTATTGAAGGTATGTTACAGGATAAGCGTACGGCGGGCATGTAACGTACTGCAGCTATCAAAAACACCTATGAATACCGCAGCAGAAAAGAAGAGCAGGCTGCCCTCAGGATAAGAATACGTGATCTGGCTGTGATTATCTATCCATACGTAATACGTAAATATAGAGATGTTAAACGATTGACGGGGGGTCAAATAGTATGAGTAATAAGTTTTACGTAGCCTGCCAGATTATAGTTATGGTACTTATGGTTGCCAGTCTAATATTAACGCTGATTTTATTCAGTTATCACAGAGATCGAATGACGCTCATAGAACAACGGCAGGATGTGCTCGCACCTAGGCTTGAGGTGATCAGGAGCGAGGGCGGTTATCCGTAGTACCCTGGCAGACGTAAGTTATGAATGTTAGCTATATAACCAATAATTCCTAATCTCAATCATACGGTTTCAGGGATTCAGCGCACTCGAGTCAGTTTCCCCATATCGGGATTGAGGGATATCTTCTGAGGTAGTATGGATAAAACGGACACCAAAGTCAGGTAAAATAAACAGACGGAGGTGTCAGCATGAAAGGGATCCCGCAAGGAAGGTATACCCGTGAGTTCCGCCAGGAGGCTGTGAAAATGATCATGGATGAGAAGCTATCTTTTCCGGAGGCCGGGCGCCGGTTGTCCCTGGCTCCCTCAACACTCAATTACTGGGTCAAGGCCTATAAAGCCGGTAAGCTGCGAGAAATCGGTAAGATGCAAAAGCCCCTGACCGAGCTTGAGATGGAGTTGGCCCGGACGAAGAAAGAACTGGCGGAAGTGAAGATGGAGCGAGATATCCTAAAAAAAGCAGCCGCGTACTTTGCCAGGGAGTCGCTGCCAGGTACACGGCAATGAAAGAGATGCGACTCCAATACTCATTACCGCTAATGCGGCGCATCATGAATGTATCGGCAAGTGGTTACTACGCCTGGATAGATAGACCACCATCAAAATGGTCTCGGCAGGAAGCCCGGCTTGAGCTTGAGATTAAGGCGATGGATAAGCGTACAAGATATACATATGGTGCTGAGCGTTTACAGCGCGAATTGGCGGAGCAAGGAGTGCAGGTTGGGATATGTCGCATCAAACGTATCAAGAAAAAGCTTGGGATTAGGTGTAAGCAGAAGAGGAAATTCAAGGCTACAACGAACTCAAAGCACTCCCTTCCCGTAGTTAAGAATATCCTGGGTCAGCAGTTTACGGTTACCGCCCCGAACAAGGTGTGGGTGAGTGATATCACCTATGTGCCCACTGATGAAGGGTGGTTATATCTGGCGGGACATAAGGACCTTTGTACCAGCGAGATAGTTGGCTATGCCATGGGAGAAAGGCTTACCAAGAATCTGGTCAGTCAGTCGCTACTGCGGGCAGTAACCATCAAG
>Ga0315289_10001257_pt1 | contig 39681 bp, 42 predicted proteins | sample YL17G11_40_MG_FD_203452 | JGI IMG/M metagenome (GOLD analysis project Ga0315289, IMG submission 203452) | Sediment microbial communities from Yellowstone Lake, YNP, Wyoming, USA - YL17G11_40 | ecosystem: Environmental > Aquatic > Freshwater > Lake > Sediment | place: USA: Wyoming | collected... | reverse complement strand
CTAGTACTACTCCGTTACTTTATCAATGCTATTGGGATCGCGAGGCCGACACCCCTCTCCCTTCGGAAGGGAGAGGGACAGGGTGAGGGTGGAACCCCGCAGCGATGCACCCTCACCCGGCCCGCCGGAAGCGGGCCGACCTCTCCCTGCAAGGGAGAGGCGCCGGAGAGCCCGCCTTGCACATCAACGAAACTCGGTCACGCCTAACCTAACGGAGTAATACTAGGTAGAGATGACGGATTCACTGGCTGAGACAAGCCGGGCCACCGGTGGCGATAACCGACCGCCTGTCCTGAGTCCTGAGGACACGTGCCTGACCACCGGTCAAGGGCTTAGCCATGCGGACTTCGAGGACTTGATCCAGCTTCGGCGGGAGCGATTGGCTTTTGACCTCGGCGTCCCTGCTGATCGCATCAAGCCGTGCGTTAGCGGCATCATCACTGCCCCGGCTAGCAGGCGGTGGGAGATCACCAAGCTTCTGGCGTTCGAGCACTGCTATGCCGGCGCCAACGTGGATCGCACCATCGCGGTGGTTAGCCGCCTGATTGAGCACTTCGAGCAGCCGCCGAAGTTCGACTGCCCGCCGTTCACCATCCGCGAAGCCATTGAGACCATCAAGGGCGTCTACGCCTTCGCTGGGCGGCAGCGACTCAAGGGACATGGCTGCAACCGCGGCCTGCTGCGTGAGTTCTGCTGCTACGGCGGCAACCCGGAGATCAGCAAGCGGCGGTGTCCGTACGTAACGCGCATGAGACGCCCTGCGCGCCGCGATAGCATCACGACACTCCTCGGCGCTTGGGCGTTGGCCAGGGATCACGCGCGGCCGTCGGGGTGGAGTGACCGGCAATTCCTGCGCCGCAAGTTCATCCTGTTGGGGCTCGGTGCGCTCGAGGCAGCGAAAGGCTACGCAGGCACAGAGTTGATCACCACCACGCGCGAACTCAGCTTTGAGATGGGCATCCCGCACTCAACCATTGCGCGCGACTTGCACGCAATGGCGCGGGCGGGATGGATCAGGTATGAACCGGGAATACCGCGGCATAAAGTGGCGGGTCGTGATCCTACTGGCGGCCGCATCCAGAGGCTCTTGCCGAGCGAGTGGGCGCTGGCGAACGTACAGGAGGTATTCGGCCTCCCCCGCTTCGCGGACGGCAGGCAACCCGGTGAGGTGCAACCATGACAGACGAGAGTCCGCGTCTTATGCCTTGCGGCGTCGATGTGCGCAATCGCGCGAATGCGCGCCGACGCACGTTTCCCTTCTGCTTTTCCCCTTGGTCTCGGAGGAAAAGCCCGGCATCGCCTTCGGCTACCTGTTTCCGACTGATTCCGTTACGTCTCATGTACAGTGGGACAGAGCACGTCTCAACTATGGTGAGACGACAAGAGGCGCCCCCGACAGTGTTCTTGCGGCGCGCTGCAGCGTGGTTGTCAGGCTTAACGAACCGTCGATGTCCCGCGCCAGTGGCGGCCTGGGCGGTCTGGGCGGCGCCCAGGGGTCCAACCTCGCGCCACGGGGGCGGCCCGGTTGCCGAAAGGCGGCCTTGACTAGTTCTGGCTACCGAGCGATGAATGACGCCAGAGGCGCACAAGTGTGTAGGATGCCAGCCCAAAGCACGATAGTGAGTCCGGTGATGAAGGCCGCGGTGTACGCGCGCTATTCCAGTGACTTGCAGCGGCCCGCCAGCATCGAGGACCAGGTGCGGCGCTGCCGCGAGTACGCGGAAGCCCGCGGCTGGCAGGTGGCCGAAGAGCATATCTACACCGACCACGCGATCAGCGGCGCCATCACCAGGGCGCGCCCAGGCTATCAGCGAATGCTCGCCGGAGCCAAGGAGCGCGTCTTCGACGTGGTGCTCGCCGACGAGCAGAGCCGGTTCAGCCGCGACCAGGCCGAATGTCTGAATCTGGAGAAGCGGCTGCGCTTCTGGGGCGTGGGCATGGTGACCGTGGCGGGCGGCCTGGATACCATCGCTAATCCCAAGGCGGCCAAGGCCCTGGTCATGGTCAACGGCATCGCGGCTGCCTTCGAGCGCGACATGAACGCCGAGCGGCAGCGGCGCTCGCTGGCGGGCCAGGTGCTGCGTGGTATGCACGCCGGCGGCGCGTGCTACGGCTACCGCGGCAAGCGGCTGTTCGACCGGTGCGAGGACGACCCCGAAGGGACCGGCAAGTCCCTTGGCGTCCAGTTGGTGATTCATCCGCAAGAGGCGGAGGTTATCCAGCGGGTTTTCCGGCTGTACGCTGATGGAAAGTCGCCACGGCAGATTGTGGCGATACTCAACCGCGAGGGCGTTCCCCCGCCTGGCGCGCGCTGGCGCAACCGCGATTCCGCCGTGGCCCGCACCTGGAGTTACACCGCCGTTGCCGGCTCGCGGAAACGTGGCTTGGGCATTCTCAACCAGGAGAAGTTCATCGGGCGCGTGATCTGGAATCGAACCACGTGGCCGATAGACCCGGATACTGAAAAGCAGGTCAGCCGGGCGCTGCCGCGCGAGGAGTGGGTGGTCAAGGAGGTTCCCGAACTGCGAATAGTGCCGCAGGACCTCTGGGACAAGGTGAAGCGCCTGCAAGCCGCCCGCAGCCAGGAATCCGGCGCGGGTGAACGGCCACTGCACTACCGCAACAAGTACCTGCTCAGTGGGCTGCTGCGGTGCGGCATTTGCGGCAGCCGGTTGATTGCCGCGAGCCTCAAGGGATACGGCTGCCCGACGCGCAAGAATCGCGGCTCGCATCTATGCTCATTCCAGGGAACGCCAAACCGGGAGGTGCTGGAAGTCGCAGTGTTGGAGGCGGTGCGTGAGTACCTGTTCTGCCCGGAGGCGATAGCGGAAGCTATCGCGGCAGCCAGGGAGACGGTGAAGCGCCACGCGCCCGTCACGAAGGGCCGAACTGGCAAGCAAGCAGCAAAGAACCAGTTGGCGCAGGTGGAGCGCGAGATCGAGAACGTCATGGCGGCGATCCGGGCGGGAGGCAACGACGGCGCGGCCGCCTTGCTGCGAAAGGAGCTTGACCGCCTGACCGCCGAGCGTGACCGGCTGACCCAGCAGCAACCCGACCTTGAGGATGGCGCTATTGAGAAGGCCCTGGAGCGGGCGCTGGCGGCGATCCCGGCTCTGGTGGAGGAACAGCTAGGCTCCGGCAACCTGGCCGAACTGACCGATCCTAGCCGTGTGGCGCGGGCCCGCGTGCTTCTCTCCGAGCTGGTGACCGACATCACCGTGTTGCCAGCCAAAGCCAAGGGCTGCTACACCTGCACGGTGACCGGCGACCTGTCGGGCGTTCTGCGGCTGGTGGGGGACAAGCGTCGTACTGTGAGTAGTGATGGTAGCCCCGGAGGCCTTCTAGCACGGCTCACACTACCGCGGGTGACCTTCCTGCTTGCGCCGGTGCGGGGCGTGCCGCGTTGCAGGCAACCCGAAGCGGTGAAGTCGGCCATCCGGTTTGTGCGCCCTGCCGACGTTCAGGCTGTAGCGGTAGGGGCGGCATGAGCCTCCCGGGGCGCCGTTGCGCTCACCTCGGCCCCGTAGGCCAGCGGAATGAAAGGCAGAGGGTTTCAGTGTCCGCCTAGCTCACTGGGGCCAGCAGCCATCGACGGTCGGACTTGCGCCGTTACGTCAACGATACCCGCGACCTGATACAGCACGGCCCACAGGAAAAGCTCAAGACGTGGCGGCGGCAAGCGGTGGAACGCATCGGGGTGGAGCCAACGGGCGACCTGGCCGTACATCCCTGCCTGCCGGAGGACGGGTTATCGCTTCTGTACCAGCATGGTGGGCCGTGCAGGATGGAAGCGATAACCTTCCCGCCAGTGCGCATCGCGGCTAAGGCAGTGGTGGCCGGTTGGCAGTAACTCGCGGATAACTGCTTCGCGGTTTTTGTGGGTGAGACCTTCAGGCTGGGAGCGACGAGGTGGCCCGCAATCGCAGGCAGAGGTGGTAGCCTTCCGCTCCGCACCGCAAACGTGCCACCCTCAAGAGGTCGCTGGTTCGAAGCGGGGGCCCGCTTTGAGACCTTTAACAAACTTCTCGCCACGGCTACAGCCTTGAGGCTGGTCTACATGGCCGGAGTGCGCGGAAGAAGAGCGTGCTGCATTTTGCGAGCGTGATCGTGCGCGCACAGGCCGTCAACACCCTCCGCGAAACGTCAGAAGCGTCACACTCGTCATCGCTCCTTGTGGCAATCCCCCCCCGCGCGACTGCCGGCGCGCAGATCTCAAGCGCTCTTCGGCGGCGAGGAGGGGGTGCCTACGGGGGGAACATCATGCTGGTGGAGGAAAACGACCTGCCATCGAAACCGCGGAAATGTAGACGAGGCCGCCGATTTCGATGCCAGAGTGTTTTGGTCTAGGACGTGCGGGCATCGAAACGCATCCTCGTCTGATAGAGACGCGCGCCGCCGTCTCGCTCCCCTGCCCTCGTCTCTCAGGTCAAGGGGCCTACATCCGCCTGGATACCAGTGTCCCAAGCCGCCTTGACACGCACAATTCGGTTCGGGTCCGTCCTTTCTAACCCCGCTTCACGTCGGTCATTTCTCCTCGGGCTTGCTGTCGGCCCGTGCCAGCAGCGCTTCCACGACCGTCGCGTCGAGCATGGAACCGGCCATGTGGCGTAACTCGGAGAAGACCTGCTGGATCGGCAAAGCCTTGCGCCACGGCCGCTCCGCAGTCATCGCCTCGAACACGTCCGCGACCGCAAGCACCCTGGCCGCCAGGGGGATCTCGTCTCCGATCAATCCCTGTGGATAGCCGCTGCCATCCAGCCGCTCATGATGGTAAAGCACGGTTTCGCAGACTGAGCCGGGCACCGCCAGTTCGCCCAGAATGTGATAGCCAGCGACCGGATGGCAGCGAATGATCTCCCTCTCGCGCTCGGTCAGCGAGTCCGGCTTGAGGATCACCAGGTCAGTAATCGCGATGGTGCCTATGTCGTGCAGGCGCCCGGCGATGGCCAGCCAGGGTCGTTCCTGTTCGAAGTAGCCCAGGGCATCGCACAGTTCCAGTGTGCGCCGGGCCACGGCAGCGCCGTGTTGGCCCAAGTATAAGTCCTTAGCTGCCAGCACCCTGCCCAGCGCCCGGACGGTCCGCTGCGTGGATTCCGGCACGGCCTCGTCAGAATAGCGACCAGCCCAATCCGGATCGTCTATCATAATCGAAGGATGAGCACACTGAACGCGTCACGCGGAAAACCGTGCTCGCCGGCGGTAGGCGTGCGCGCGTCATCACGCAATACCGCTACTTGCACAGGCGGTCCCCGAAATAGCCCTCTGCTATCGCCGTCCCGTTTTCCACCCGGTGCATTGCGGAATCGAGCGTATATCGGATAAAGATGCCGTCGGGTGCTGGCAAAGTCGATTGGGACACCCATGCCGCGAGGTCGTGCGGCTCGAAGATCACGCTCTGCAGGGTGCCGGTGTTGCATATCGAGTTGTAGGTAAGGCTCTCGCGACGCAGGAGAGCGTCATAGCGGTCTCGCAGAATGTCTCTCATGGTACGGAGGTCAATGTGCCCATAGTTCCGCTCCGCCAGATCGCACATGCGGATGTAGCGCGATACCGCCGACGGTGGCACCAGGTCCTTGGACATCAGCTTCGGCGCCATCCGATTGTCCGACACGACCAGCAGCGACCGTCTGGACTTCCGGCGGGTCGCCGCGTTCGCCGAGATCTCGATGGCGATGGCCTCCGGGACGCGCCAGTCGGTGACCGTGAGATTGAAGCCCGCAGTCTTCGGCGTCATGCGAGCGATCTCGAACGCATCCTCCAGGGAGTTTCCGTACTGCATGATCTTGCGGAGCAGGAAAACCAGGGGCATCCCATCCCACGATACGTCCCGGTCCCACGCCCCGACTTCGGTGACGGTGAGGCCAGCGGAGTTCATGGCGGTGAAAACCCCGGCGATTCCGGCCCAACAAGCCGAGAGAAACGAATTGCCGGTTTGCGAGCGATACTCGAAAACCCGCGCCGCATTCTGGCAGGCTTCGGTCGACGGGAAGTCGAGATTGCGGCCGTGAAGCAGGTGGCCCTCGGCGGTCGCCGGGCCAAAGGCGACGAGGTTGATGCAGGTCGTGGACTGATATGTGGAGATGCTGTCGGTGTCGAAGAAGGTGTTCAGGGCGAGGATGTCATCGTATTCCACCGCCGCGCCACAGGCAATGCCGTGCATCTCCTCCAGGTACTCGGGATCGATATGCTTCTCGAAGCCCTTGACCCGGCGCAGGATCTCCTCGTAGGGCGTCTCAAACACCTTCGCGCTCTGCCGCAGGAACGTTTCCAGCAACGCCGTGATCTCGATGCTCAGGCGCCGGCCGTGCTCGCGCCCGATCTCGCGCGGCGATCCCGATAACACGATTTTTCCCGGTTCGGCCCGGTCGGTTATCCGCTCTGTGGTCACCTGGTCGCGACCTCCTCACCTGCTATCTTTGAACTGGCCTGCGCTTCGCTCTCCGCCACAGGTTCCACCAGATACTGGCGCAGCAACGGCGGCACGAACTTGTGATGCTTGGCCGGAACGGAGCGCACCAGGGAGCCGAAGAAGCGAGGCAGAACCTCGGGATGCTGCTGCTGCAACCGCCCGACAGCGATGACCGCCAGGCGCATGAGGTGCTGGGTCAGCTCGCAGTCCGTTGGGTCGGGCCGATCGATCCTGCCGTTGGACATGGCGGCGTGGGCGTAGCATCCGCCGCCGCACAGGTAACGCCCCCAGCAATCGCTGCAACTTCCCTTCTTGTCAACATGTTGGTCGCAGAAGAGGCCGCGGATTCGCTCATCGGGAACGGTCCCGGTGGTGCCTATGGCCCACTCGCGCATGCCCACGAATCCGAGACACGGATAGACCTGCCCATCGACGCCGATGGCAAGCATGTCCTTGCCCGCCCGGCAGCGATACGGCAGGTGCTCGCGGCTGAAGACCCGCTTGATGAACCGGCCAAGGTAATCGTTGGCTGCTACTAGGGACGCCAGGGGACCATAATCCTCCTGGCTCGTGCGCTCCACGACATAGGCGGCGAGCTCCCTGTAAGAACGCTTGAGCAGCTCCAGGCTGCGATCCTTCACCGCCATCGGGTGGTCGTGGCGCAGCTTGGGGATGACAAACGATATCGCGCGCCCTCCCTGTTCGTAGACCCAGAGGAAGGAACGGAGGACGTCGGTGTTGACGGGAGAGAGCACGCCGGCGAGCTCCACATATAGCTTGTCATCGGCAAGAAGCGCGTCCAGTTTCGGCTCAAGCAGATCGTAGGACCCCGCGCCGCTCGGGAACCGTCGCGCGCTGTCATGTACCGGTGGTGGACCGTCGAGGCTGATGGAGATGTCGAATCCGTTTTCGCGGAAGAACGCGACCATCTCAGGCGTGAGCAGCAGGCCATTGGTACTGATGGAGAAGTTCACCTCGACGCCATGCTGCCGCGCCACCTGCAGACAATACCCGCTGGCCTGGCGCAGCAGGTCGAACTCGAGCAGCGGCTCGCCGCCGAAGAAATGGATGTCGAACACCGTGGAGCCGGCGCCGAAGACCCGAAAGACGTAGTCGAGGGACCGGCGCAGGGGCAGCCACTCCATCGAGCGTCCGCCGTCTTCGCGCAGCCCTTGATACCCGTCATAGCAGTACCGGCAGCGCATGTTGCAGCGATCCGTGAGGAAGACCGTCGCCTGGCAGTAGGAGGACTGCTTGAGGATCCCAAGGTCCTTGTCCCACGGTGGATCGACGGGGAGCAGGCCCGCGGCCCTGACTTGGCTCAGTTCGCGCCGGGCGCGGCAAACCTCATCTGCGCCGTGCACGCGTCCGAGGTCAGCCAGGTTCCGGCCGCCGCTGGCTTCCGCTTCGAGCACATCGGCCAGCACGTCGTGCACCGCGAACAGGCGGCCGCTGTTGATGTCAAAGGCGAACGCCTGGCCGTCATCCCGAAAGATCTGATAACCGCCTGCTGCTTCATTGGCATTCATGCTCGCTTCCCTCGCAGCCAAAGACCGTGTGTCGGTATCTCGGCCCCCATGCGCAATCAGCACAGCCCCCCGCGGGGGCCGTTGCTCATAGCCAGGATCGTCTGCCTGACGTTAGCGACCAACCGACCCCAGAGAACCGGGTCTTCGCGCAGACGGGCAAGTTCCAGGAGCGTCCCCTCGGCGAGCCCTTGTTTCAGCAGACAATCCTCTTCCACCGGCTGGTTGATGGCGCCGTTGAGCTTGAACATCAGCCCGGGGCACGAGCGGCAGATCCGCCGCAGCCAGCACGCTTGACACTCCGGGATATCCGACTTCAGGTTGTTGCGCAATCTGCCCCAGACGCGCAGATAGCGAGGTGATCGTTGGATATCGTCGTCGAGCAGCACGTTCCCCATGTGGAACTCCCCGGACCCGATGAACACCTGGCACGGCCAGACGTCGCCGGACGGGGTGACGGATATGGTCCCGGTGGCGGCCGGGCAGAATGTCTCAGACGCTGCCCGCGATGGGAAAAGGATGTACGGCGCCATCAGCAAGCCCGACAGGTCGACCTGTCTTTCGATACCGGCAAGCGCTCTCAGGGCGGAGGATGCGTGCTCGGCGTGCTCCCGGAGTGGGTCGTTCCAGCGAGGCGCCAGGGAGCGGTCAACTTCCGGCAGCGGGCGCACGGGTATGACCATCACCTCCGCCACGCCGAACCGCGCGCACAAGAAGGAGCGAAGGTCGGCGCGGGTCATGCCAACCTCCTGGTGCAGCCTCGTGTACGTCGCCGCCAGGCCTTTGGGCTGGCGCCCGTCCGTTGCCTGTTGCAGCGCCTCGATGTTGCGCCCCAGGGTCTCGAAGGAGCCGCTGCCATCGGAGAATGGCCGGAGCCGATCGTGGATGACTTGCGGCCCGTCGCAACTGGCGACCACCTCCAGGTCGAACCGTTGGACAAGATCCAGAAGCTCCCGCGGCAAACGGGTGAGATTGGAAACCAGTCGAAAGGCCGGGAGTTCGTTAAGGACGCCGTCGCGATGTGCCTGACTGGCGGCGCTGCAAGCCGCTTCGACAGCCGACAGCGCAAGGAGCGGCTCGCCGCCGAAGAACTGGATGGCGCCGATACTTCCCGCCGAACGCGCAATCCTGCGGACGCATTCCCGCGCAACTTCCGGCTGCATGCGCTCAGAGCGTCCGCCATAGGTTCCGCCGCCCGCGTAACAGTATCTGCAACGCATATTGCAGTCATGGCTGACGTGCAGCGACAGCCGGTCGGGTGGGCCGGGCGCCTGCGGCAACGCCGGAGCCTTGGTCTGAGCGGCCGTTTCCGGCGACGCGGGCATCCAGGCCGCACGCTCAGTATCGCATCTACGTGGCGCGAACTCCGACGTTGCCGTACGCGCGATTCGCGCCCGCATCCCGGCAGGCGTCTGCGGCAGGCGGAACAGACGTCCCGTGGCGGGGTCATACCCCACTCGTAGGTCGGCGCCAGCCGCGACGTGCAGATGCCTGACCGTGCTCGGATCGTCGGTCATCATGCGTTCCCAGCGCGCGCCTCGTCAACAGCACACGTAGACGGCAGTCGCGTCCGGGCCAATGTCAATCGGCCCGTCGGGCAGCAATGACGCCAGCCACGCCAACTCCGACAGATCAACCAATTCGACTTCCTCGGGCTGCGCAATCACGGCCATAGTTCTTTCCTCGCGGGCGAGAATAGGCACGCCTATTATATAGACCGCCAGCGCCGCCGATTTCCTACACGAATTTTTGTCAAGGGCTGCTCGGAGCGAAAAGACACGGGCGGGCGCCGCACGTCGGCTTCGAACTCAGATTCCTGGGAATCCGGGTGTTAACGAGAGGCTTGCTAACCGGCGCTGGGGACCGAAATAGTTCGGCATCCGTAATCTACGGTGGCCGAAAGTACGTGGAGGGAGGACGTCTCCGTGACGATGGCAAGTCGCGCTCGCTTGCGCAAGCTCGTGTAGTGGAAGCGCCAGCAGGCCAGCCCATCGGCGCGAATCCATTCGTCGAGGTCTTCGTTGATTACCGGTTCGTTCTGCCGCAAGAAACGCTGCACCGGCTCCGAACCGAGCAGCAGGCCGGCGGCGCGGCTGTCCGCCTCCTGGTCGCACTTGCTGCAGCGCCAGGCTACACGGGCCTCGCCTGACCGATGGGTGCGGCTTGCGAAGGGCGGGACTCGCCTGAGGCGGGCGCCGCACGATGGGCAGTGGCCGGTGCCGCGCGATGCCGCGCGGGCTGTCTGTAGCACGCCTCGGAGTCCGGCCAAGAAAAACTTCTCAGCATCCACTGCTTTACTCTTGCCGAGAGGCCAGCACGTGATGAACCCGTGCAAGCCGCTGCACTGCGGGCAGTATGTCTCGATCCGGTCCGTAGTCCCGGGAAGTATCGGCCTGCGCCATTCCAGTTGATGCTTGCCGCAGAACGGGCACAGCGTGGCCAAAACGCCCTGGGTGCGGACGTGGAGGCTTTGCGGGGCGAGGTCGGCTTCCTGTCGTCGATTGCGCTCCAAGCGCGCCCTGATCTCGTTACGCGCTCTGGTGAGCGTTCCTGATACCGTGCCTAGCGGCATGCCCATCTTAGAGGCTATATCGTCCTGATCGAATCCCTGAAGATAGTGAAGCCGGGCCAGAACCGACATTCGCGGTGATAGCTCTGCTATCAGGGACGTGAGTTCAGCCCGGAGTTGGCTTTGTTCGAAGCGATTCGATGCATCAGGAAGACCGTCCGACACAAGTCCGGTGGTCATCCTCTGCGACGCCTCCAACTCGTTATTGCAGACGTTGGTCGCGATGGTTAGCAACCAACCGAAAAAGGCGTGGGAGTCCCTCAGGCCGGCAAGGCTTCTGTACGCTCGCAGGAACGTTTCCTGACAGGCGTCCTCTGCGGCTTCGTCGCTGCCCAGAATGGCTTTCGCCTTCGCGTACACGTGAGGGCGGTAGCGGTCAACAAGCAGGGAAAAGGCGGCGTCGTCCCTGGCCCGCGCTCGCGCGACCAAAGGCTCTTCGTCGGCCCGGCGCGACGCTGCATCTGTGGGCGCTGGTGGCAGGAGCGGCGGCATACGCTTCAAGACCAATGGCCGCAACCTACATGGTAGCGAGACGCCACAATACCACGGCTCTGAGCTGGCCCCTTCTCCCCTGGCTTACACGTCAGATTGACATCCTGCCAAGCCGGCCGCCGTTAACAGTCGTCGGCACTCTCATGGCCCGACTGAGAATCCAGCCGTGCCCGGCGCAGGATGTCGTCTATCTGCTCTTCAAGCTCCGGCGGAGGCTCGCCGTATACGACACGAACCGCCTGCAGGATGGCCGCGCGCATCCGTGGCCAAACGCACCCATCCTCTTGCCGGCGCCCACTGCTATGCTCGCCGCAGCCCATGCCTGAACCCTAGTGCCGCCTTTTCGCTTTCCGCTCCAAATCACCTGCCGGCGGGCCGGCACATCGGCGGGCAATCTTCCGCAAGCGATGAGCCAGGCGGGGCAAACGCCTCAAGCTTCATGGGATGGATCGACGCGCCGGTTGATACGCCTCATGGACGCGCACCCGCCCGGTGCCTCCTCATGGCTTCCCTTGCTCCGGCGATAGTGTTGCCGCCGGGCAACGAAGGTCCGCATCTGGAGCGCTTCTCTGCGCACGAGGATCGCTCGCCTGCGCCTGAAGTCGCCCCGGTTCAAGTGGCGCCCGCGGTGATCGTGATGGCGCCGGCGAGCGTCCACCCGCCTGTTCATGGGCGCAGTGCGCTGCGCGGGCGCCAGGAGCAGGCGACGACGCCTTCGACCGCGAGCTCGCCCGCGGCAACCGGGATGGCGGCGTAGGCGGGGTTATCGCACTGGAGCGTGGTACCGTGGGGGGAGAGGCGCAGGCGCTTGAGCACCACCTCGGCGCCCACGCGCGCGACGACGATGTCGCCGTCCTCGGCGGTGTGCTGACGGCGCACCGCGACATATTCGCCCTCGAGCAGGATCGGCTCCATCGAATCACCCTCAATGCGCAGGGCGTAGTCCGCGTGCTCGGCAAACGCTTCGGGCAGATGCAGCACGCCCTCATCGCGCTGTTCGATTTCGGACAAGGCGCCCGCGCGGATGTGCCCGAGCACGGGCAGATCGGTTACGCGCTCCGCCGATTCGCCGCGCTCGAGGCGGACTTGATGCAGCGCGCGGTCAATCTGGGTCTGCGCGGCCTCCTCGCGCACCGACTCAGGCTGTCCCTCGAAGAGACGGCCGACGGACACGCCCAGCACCTCGGCTATGCGCACCAGAGTCGCCAGCGCGGGCGTCTTGGTGCCCCGGAAATATGCGTGCAGGGCCTGCGGCGATACCGGCACGCGGCTGGCGACCTCAAGCACGGTGAGCCCGGAACGCCGGACTTCCGCGCGTAGCTTTTCGCCAAGTAGCGTCTTGTCTAGCGGCATGGCGATCTCACCCTACCATGCGCGAGTGCGGTTTCGTGTCATGGCGTTGAGACTCGGAAGGGATCAGACGGATCGCGCCCTCGCAAACCAGCCAACCACTTTCCGGCCAGGTTTCTAGCTCTCTTCTTTCGCCCCTTCGACCACGTTGACTGTGACAGGCGCGGACGGCAGCACGAGCCCGTTGCGGAACGTCACCTCCGCGCGCAGCTTGTGCTCGCCAGCCTGCACCCCGGTTGAATCCCACGAAAGCCCTTCGAGGGATGTTACGGGCTGCCCGACCTGCTTGTCGTCAAGGTAGAGCGCAATACCTGCCACCTGGTCTGCGGGTTGAACCTTGAGCCTGATGCGGACCGTCAAGCCCGAGACGACTCGCCGCCCGTCCGCGGGAGACGTGATTGCGACCGATTCCTCGGGCGCTGTCGGCCCCTGGACACCCGGTTGCGCCGCTCCCGGTTGGTTTATGACGGTGTCGCTGTCAACGTAGCCCACGACCTCCGTATCGGCCGGAATCGTCACGTCTCGCCCATGCACGAACACCGCGAGCACCGTCAACAGCAGGGCCGCAGCGACCACAGTCCCCTTGTTGCTCTTACCGCTGGTTCTGAGTTGCGCGCGCAGAGGCACGGAGGTGCCATCAACCGCCTCCACACGCTCTACGGTGAAAGCCAGCCTGCCCTGCTTTCCCAGCATCCCGCGCTTGTTCGATTCAGTGACCTTGCCGTATGCGTCCGCGCCGTAAGCGATAAGCACGCGACCGCCGGGTCCCCGGACATCACGCCCCACCGTCAGCCGCACCCCGGCGCCCTCGGCGATTCTGCCCGAAGTCATGCTCTCCATCGTCCGCAGGAACACAGGCGTACCCTCTTTGACCGTCACGGGTTCAGCTACGACGGGCAGCGGCGATGATGCAAGAGCCGCCGGCGGCGCGACAACCTCAACGACGACGGGCTCTGCGCTCAACTTGTCGCCTGACTTCAGGTAGGCTTGCGCCCTCAGCACGTGCTTGCCGCTGGCGACTCCTGCCGTATTCCAGTCCGCCAAGAACGGAGGCGCTTGCAGCATGGCGATGCCCTTGTCGTCGCACATGATTGCCACCGCGGAGATGTCCTGGGCGGTCGAGACGACCATCACCTTGAGGACCTCCCCGCCGGCGATGCTGCAATTGGCCTCGGGAGCCACGATGGTTACGGTAGCCGCTGGCGCGGGGTTAGGCTGTCCCGCGGAGCCATTGTCGGCCCAACCGCACGGGCGCGACACACACAGCAGGCCGGACAGCGCGAACACCGCTGCCAGACGCACGACCACTGCACGACGCTTCTCGCTCATCAGATCCTCCCTCCACAGACCCTTATTGGTGCTCAGAAGGCTCCCGGCCACATCCGGTCACATTCGGGACTTGCACACCTTGCACGGTCTATGGCCGCGCCTTTCCACTTCCGTCTGGCTTTGCGTTGTCTACGTCATGGATTGCACCGGGCACAAGGCGTGTACCCGCGAGCGATGGCATCCTCTCGGCTGATTGGAATCTGGCTCCGGGAGAGCGAGGGGCATCCCGCCGCATGATACCGCTTGCCCGTGCGTGTGATGTAGACAATATCCCCCGAAGCCGAAGACGCCGCGCCCGCCGTCTTGTCCTTCGGCCCGAGACCCAGGATGTCTTCCGCGGGGCCGGACGCGGGCTGGACGGCGGTTGCAGCCGACGCCTCGCTGTTCGCGCGTGCCAACGTGCTAACCTGCGCCCGCAGGGCGGCGTTCTCGCCTCTCAGTTGGCCGATGTAGTAGGCGGCTGCGAGCGCGACGAACGCGATGACGACTGTCGGTACGACCCATCTGCCATTGGTCTTCATGGGTTGCTGCTCCCTTTCATGGCTTGCATACCTTGCACGGCGTGTACCCCCGCTCCTCCGCCTCCTTGCGAGAGATTGCTATCTTGCTCTTACTCAGGAATCGGCAACTGGCGCGGTGGTACTTGGTGCCAGACTTGGTGATATAGACGGTTTCGGCGTTGGCACTGGCTGCGGTCTGCGGCACGACCGCAGCAGGTAGACGGGCAGGAGCCTTGGCTAGGGTCGAAGGCGAGAAGGCAGCGAAGCGGGTGGTGTCAGCCCACATCCTGTCAAACTGCGCCGCGAAGGTGGCGGCGACGGCCGGCTCCTGCGTAAAGACCACAAGGTTCTCGTCGTTCTTCTCGACAGCGGCTTTCGTCCAGTTGAAAGAGCCCGTGGCAATGCTCTTGCCATCCGCGACGAGGAACTTGTCGTGCATGAGCCCAGCATGAGAGTTCACTTTGACTGGTATGCCGGCGGCGACCAGCCGCTTCGCAGGAGCCCACGTCTGAGGCGCTTGGCTGCGGTCGGCGATGACGCGCACCCGCACGCCGCGGCCCTTTGCGGCGATCAGCTCGTCGGCGACGGAGCCAAGAGAGAACGTGTAGCAGGCGGCGTCTAGGTACATCTGAGAAGCGCGGGCGAGCTTAACAAGCGCCTGGTCGCAACCGCCGAGAGGGGAGAAGAGGAGCGCGACCTCGCCGTGAACCGCAGAGGCGGAGAGTGCAACCAGGACACCCAGGGCAAGAAGAAAGCGGCGACTCATGGCTTCCCCCCGGCGAACGTCGGCTATCGAGGAACGACGCCTGATACGACGCCAGCGCCCGCGGTTCCTGCAAGCAACCGTCACCGCCCGCCAGGGCCGCCACCACTGTGAGTCGTCCGCGCGAGCTTTCGATAATTCTCACGCCTGGCCACCAGGGTCCGAATCCCGAGCGCTTTTCGCCGCGCCAGGATCGGTCCCCTGTGGCCACAGTCCGTAATTGTCGACCCGTCCTCCCTGACGTGATCACCGGCCAGACGCTGGCCACGAACGGGCGATGGTTGTCGTGGCTGCGACTGAACCGTGGTCACGGCGCCGCCTTGCCGGCAGCCTCGCCCAATCCGCATCCCGCACCAGGCCTCGAATGTCAACCGCAACCAGGCCAGGAACGTGATAGCCCGCCAGCCTCTCTCAAATCCCTGGCCAGAGGGCCAGTATGCGCGCAGGGAGCGCGCCCAGGGCCGGCCGGTACTAGAAGACCACCGCGCCTGTGAAAAGACCGGTTTGCGGCTCAAATCGCCCTCTGAACAGTCGATGCTGCCGTGACCCGCCGTCGCTGTGGTCCGACGACCCCGTTCGGAAACATGGAAATGGCCGTTCGCTTTCCTGCGAAACGACCGTTCGAATTGAGGGAAACGGGCAAGACGTGCCTCGGTGTGCACCGCAGGCGCGCAAAGAAGGTCTCAAGCCCCTTGTCGCCTAACTGATCAACAGCATCAGTGGTAGGGATATGGCGCCGGTCGGCACAGCGCGGATGGAGCTCTGGCCATGGGGCCGAGTCCGAGCACCAGTCTCAACGACGGGTAGAGCGATCGTCATGCAGCCAAAGCGTCTTGAGGTGTGGTCTGATACGTTCAAGGAGGGTGAGTGGTTCCTTGAAACGCTGTCAGTCCGCTTCGGCCCTGGGAACTCCCGATGCACCTACCGCCATGGCTTCCAACCCGTCTACACGTTCCTCAGTTCGGGCGGACCGGAACTAGAGGTGGTTGTGTACGGCGACTACGATGCTTGGGACCCGCTGCCTGAGCCGGTTCGCACCCTCATCAGCCACGCTAGGCCCGACATCGTCCTCTACGACCACGCCACGGGCCAGATCATCCTGGCGGTCGAGGAGACCGCGGCGGTACCTACCGGGAACCAGTCGCTGCAGCGACTGGAGCGGGTGTGGTTCGCAGCACGACAGAGAGTACCTTTCGCCTACCTGGTGAGTGAGTATGGTATGCATGTCGATGGCGGGGCTCGGCGGACATCAATCTGGCCCGCCTATCTTGCCCTCAAGCTCTCGAGCCAGTACCGAGTCCCGTCTCTGGCACTCCTCTACGGGGACGCGGAGCATCCTGAGGATTACGCTGTCGGCGCGGGCGTAGCCGATCTCTCGCGGATGGCGTATGTCTTGGTGCGGGAGTGGCTGGGCGACGATGTGGCAGTGGAAAAGCGCGAGCTGTTCGTCCGGGTATTCCGGGAGATGGGGGAGTTCATCGTGGAGCAAGCCGGCGAGATCTCGCCTTACTTGCCAGGCCTAGATTTGCTAGCATCGCCCGATTTCGTCGACTTCATCGCAGGTAGGGTGGCCTCAGATGGACGCGGCTGAGATCAACAGCAAGTTCCTCTGGCCCTACGCGCACCAGCTGCCGGTTCGGCAACGCGGGACGTCTCTGTACAGGAAAAGCGATGGGCTACTTGCGGCGCTAGAGGCGATGGTCGAGGATCGTCGTGCCTGGCCTCCGATCCCAGGATCGACGAAACGCACAGAGCCAGAAGCGAAGCTCCAGGACTGGCTGGCAGCGCAGAACGCTCAGAGGCGGCGGTTTGACAGCGTGCACGGCACGAGTTTCGGCGTCTCGCTGCAGCTCGAGAACCTCCCACCGGACCGCGGGGGGAACGGCAAGCGTGTGATATCAACCTCCCGCAACATCGCGTATATCGTGACGAAGTGCGACGACTTCACAGCCGCCATCGGCACTGCATTCGGAGCCGAATGCCGGGAACTGGCCGCACGCGTGATGCATCCGGATCTGGGAGTGTTCGTGTACGTCTCCAATTCCATTGAGAGCGGCGGCCGGGCGTTCTCCGGAGATCCCTTCACTGGCCAGGTCGCTGCGTATTCACGCATCTTCGCGCATGATCTGCTCGGAGACAAGGTGATGAGCTTCGTCTGCTACTACCCGAACCAGCTCTATTCACAGTTCTTCGCAGCAACTGGCGGCGTGCCCGACAACAAGGGCGTCAGAGTGCTTCGCGCTCACGCGACCCTCATCATCACCTGCGGTGGGGTTCTGATCAGCCCACCGGAGTGGAGCATACTTGGTGGACCAAGACCCTAGCTACAAGCTAACCGAGGAAGTGGCCCGGCAGGCGGCAGAGGTGTCCTTCAAAGTCGACGACCGGTGGCAGATCGCCTTCAGCAACCCGACAGCAGGGCCATGGAAGCGCATCCATCTGGGCGGCTACACTGGTGGGCGCGACCTCAAGTACGCCAAGGAGGAGGACAGGCCGGATCTCATCTTGTTCGCGAGAAACCAAGGGCTGTTCTTGATTCTTGAGGCGAAGGATGACATCGGGAAGCTGTTGCAGGTGACCGGAGGCAGCAAGTCACCCCAGTACTCCCAGCTCATCAAGTCCGCTGGGGTGTTTGGGAAGGAGGTGCAACGGATCGACACTATTCTCGGGGATGCGGAATGTGCGCGCTTGGTGTTCGGCAAAGATGTCAGCGGCTACCACGTCAGTCCGGGCTACCTGTTCCCGGAGCCCCCTGCTGGCCAGTTGCAGCGAGTAGACCAACTCGTCCGCGCGCACCGAGCGTTGTGCCTGGATCCTCAGAATGAGCGGCTCAGGAGTTGTGTGCTCTTCATGGTCCATCGACACGGCGATGGCAGACTGACCGTCCACTGCCTACTCGATTGGGCCAGTAGCGAAGTGCGGGCGCGTCTCACCGAGGCACTCCCGACGAATATCACCGTCACTCCTGCCATGGGAGGCTAGGCTGGCGGTCATCATGCTGCCCCTGCTGCGGGGGCGGGGCCGCCTGCTCGTATTCGTCGAGGATCACGCTGATATCGGGCTCACGACCGTCACGCAGTTCCGACATGACATGAGCGATCACGTCCCTCACGTCGGTGATCCCGGCGGCTATGCAGCCGCGGACTACGCGTGACACCACATCGCGCAACTGCTCATAGCGGCTAACGAGATGTTGCTCGTCATCGCGGAAGCTCCATCGACTACCCCGCTCGCAGAACCGGGTCCGCAAGGTGTTCACGACGTCCTGGGAGACCATTCCAGCCCCGCCACGTTTGAGCAGGGCGATCACGACGCCTCTCGTGATCTCATCGGTGGTCGCCTCACCGCCACGCTCCGCGATGATGCGTTCTGCCTCTGACAGTATCACCCCACTGGCATGCTGTAGCCCCTCCTGTTGCCGCCCGCTAGCTTTGTGGAGGGGCTTCTTGAAGTTGAGCACGATATCGCCGACCACGCTTCCGTCCCTTGATAGCTGGGCCTTTGCCGGAACCACTGCTGGCACTTGGTACAAGCAATTCACTAACTGGAGTCCAGCACTGGCCGCGGCTGACGCAACGGCGTCCCATACGTCCAGCCGGCGGTTATGGAACGTGAGCGAGAGCCAGCTGCCTGGCTTAAGTACCCTGTGGCACTCGGAGAGTGCCTTCGTGAGGAGCCTGTGGTAGTCGCTCAGGTCCTTTGTCCGTTCGTGGCTATCGCTGATGATGATCTCGTTCTCGTAATCAGCGCTGAGCCCCAACCATGAGAACCACAAGATGCCATACTCCAGGTAAGGGACGCTGTCGCCGTACGGTGGATCGGTGAAGATGTAGTCCACTGAGTTGTCAGGGATGAGGTGAGATAGCTCGGTTGCCGTGTGGGTGATGATCCACGCGTTCGCCTGTCCCTCCAGGTCCTCAAAGGCAGATGCGGGATGATAGGGGTTCGCGGCCATCTTGGAGTGCAGCAGACTCTTGCCCCGCACCACTTTCTGGAACCGGGCGGCGAAGCAATTCCATGCGTTGATCTCCAGATGTAGGTTGGGGACCCAGAAGCCCGATATTGTCCATGCCGGCCCGCCTGTCGTGAGCCGATTTCGGTATGGTATTAGGCGACTCGACTGCGCTACACTCCCCGTGAAGACAAGCTGGAACAACCGCCGGATCTGGTCGTCCCGGATGCTCCGCACCGCGTCAGCCAGCAGGCAGAGAGAATGACGGTTCCGCGGAGTAAAGAACGACTCCACCGACATCCCCTCATAGACGAGGGTCCTGTTGCTCAGGAACATCCTGGCGTGTTCCGGTGGCAGCCGCCGAGCGTCGCGAGCACACGCTTCGAGGAGCGCCAAATCCGCGGCGTCAGGCGCTTTGCGCTTCACCGTTCCGTCGCCGCAACGAGGGCAAGTGAGCCAGACCTCGACCATACGCTCGTCGCGTATCAGCTTCGACGGGATATACGTATCCTCTTTGCAGTTTGGACAGACGTACTTCCTCTTGACCTTCTCGACGCTGCCCAGCCTGAGCTCCACCTCGCACTTGGGGCACGGCGCGCAGTTCTCCCAGACAACGTGCGTGATGGCTGACCTGTGCGAGCAGTCAGGGCATCTCGTTGTGAACAAGCGATCGATCTCTGGCCTCACTGCGCGCTTTAGGTCCGCGAACACATCTTGAACCTGGTCAATGTCGAAGGGAAGAACCGTGGCCTCGCTGATGAGCGACGCGGCTGGGTTGATGTCGACTGCAATAGCGCGTCGCCCTGACAACAGCGCCTCAACAAGGGTGACACCGCTCCCCGAGAATGGGTCCAGCACCAAATCTCCCGGCTCTGTGAAATGCTCGATGTATGCACGGACAATGTTGTGCGGCTTCCTAGCCCAGTACTTGTGCATAAGGTAATAGGCCGGGTGCGGCTGCGCGGCCAGGGAAACCTCTATAGGTCTGCTAACGGCCATCCGCCACCTTCTCCATCACCACAAGGTGATCCGACAGCTTAACTCCGACGTCCTCTCCCGTTCGGCGCTGGGTTGCAGCATACGAGGCTTCGGTATACTTGGGATGCCGGACTATGAGGCGCGCGAGCGTGAACTTGGCGTCGCCTGCCAGGATGTGACGAAGGGCAAGCGAGGTTGTATTGATTCTCTCACCCCGGAGTATCGTGTCCCCCATCATGAGCACGAACACGCCGCCTGGAACGAGGAGTCTAGCGGCATTTGTTACGACCAGCGCTAGGTCCTCCACGTAGGCCTGCACCAAGTCTCGTTTGCCGACCTTGAACCCCTCTCGGACCTCCCGCCTCCGGGTCCCGGTGTAGTCATATCCTAGCCAGAGCATCTCGTATTTGTAGATGCTCGTGTATCGGTAGAGGTTGAAGTACGGTGGGTGACAGATCACCAGGTTGGTCATCCCCGCATCAAGGAATGGCTGCTTTGCATCGTGCAGGATCACCTGAACGTCGGGGGACAGGTAACGCAGTTCATCCGTCACTTTCGCCATCTGCACTGCCTTCTTGATGAGGTGCTCCCTGACATCGGCAGGCGCAAGCGCTGGATCAAGGAACATCCTTCCCATGCCGTTGCTCGCCCGTGAGACGCGTCTGATCACACTGGCCAAGGCGACGCGGAACAGGTCCTTCACGTCACCGTCCGCAAGCCGCGTCTCACTGAACAGCCTGGCGAGTGCGATACTCCGCTGGGTTTCGGGGTAGAACCAGTGATCCAGGTACCTGTCGTTGGGGATGTAGTCAGAGATGCCGTCAGGAATGGGAGATTCGCAGAAACGCTGGTAGGCGTCCAGCGCCGAGGCAACTGGGGATTGCGGCACATGAGTCGTCTTGACCTTCGAGATAAGGCATGATAGCGGGTTCACATCAAGACCGACTGCTCGGCGCTTGAGCAGCATCGCCTCGACCAACGTCGTGCCACTGCCCACCATTGGGTCGACCACAGGGCCGAGCGTGGGGTCATGTGCCTCCCTGATGAACCGACCAGCCACCGGTGGGGGGAACTTCCCGAAGTAGCGGTAGAAACCATGCGAAGCCCTGTTCAACTCAGCGGAGGAACCTTCTATATGCCAGCTCTCGGACTCGCAGTCGAAGCTATCAAGCTCTGCGGCCGCCAGGTACGAACCCAGCCACTTGTGATCGTGGCAGCGGGGGAGGCACGCGCCGTTCCCCTGCTCAGTTGCCATTGGTAGGTGCTGTTGGATGCTGCCTTTGCTCATTCTGCTTCAGCCATCGGTATTGGGCGTAGCTCTGCCACGGTACAACAAGTATATGCGACGGCAGGTTAGACTGCAACTGTCAACTTCGCCGCCCCGGCTGGGTTGCCAGCACCGCGCTGACAAGATGGCAACCCAGGCACCTGCCACCTAGCCCGCCGCACTCTGCGCCTGGGTTCCCAGGCGCGTTCCCGGCTCATACCCAACTGCGACCTCGCCCTCATACACCAAGATCGCGTCCTGCAGTAGCTTCGCCAGGCTCGTTTGGGAGCTCTTGGCCATCTGGCGTATCTTGTCGGCGAGTGGCCCCCGGATCGCCACGGTGAGCATGTCGGGGTGCGCACGGGGCCGCGAACGGCGCGCCACGTGCCCCTGTGTTGGGCTTTCGGCCGCCGGTTGGCGCTATGGCTCGGCCGTCTGCCCTTCGCGCCGCTGTCGGCGCGTCTGTGCGCCACGTTGCGCCGCCTCCCGCCGTCGCTCCCTTTGCTCGGCCAGGCGGGCTTCCGCCCGCTCTGCTACTGCGGCCTGTTGACTTCGTCTCGGCATTATCGGCTGCTCCTTGGCCTTGACAGGTGGCTTTATGTGAGCGCTCACATAAGCCAGGTTATGCTGCCTGAGTGATTATGTAGCGTTCGCCTGCCTGCCGTCCTGTATTCACGCTCGATTCGGCGAGAAAGTCCAGGTCTTTACACAACATAATCCGCGCCTGCTCTCGTGGCCGCGGCGGGGCATGGGGCACGAAGCCAGGCCAGCAGTGTCACTTGGTCGCGCTCGGATGGGACGGCGCGCGGAGCCGCAGCCGGCCTCCGATCCTGGCCCAGCACTCCATCGGTGGCCCGGATTATGTAAGGCACGTGGGCCGCCCTGCGCCAAGACGAGCCTGAGAATAGCCGCCGCAGATGTCTGCGCTACATAACAACTTTGCTTACATAACTGGCTGAACATCCGCCCTAATCACTTATCGGAAGCACGCCACGCGTGATAGGAGGGGATGATGACCAAGGGAACATCGGGACAGGTAGGCAGGAGGAAGGCAGGGAGCAGGCGGCCGACTCGCTCTCTGCTGAACGAGTTCCTGGACGCGCTGGCGCTGGAGGGGCGGTCGCCGCATTCGGTGCGCTCTTATCGCCGCGACCTGGAGCCGCTACTGGCGGCGCTGACGGAGCGCCTCGACCAGGTTCACCCCGCCGACTTGCGTGAGCACTTCCGCGCTCAACTGCAGGCGGGCCGCGCCCCCTCCAGCATCAACCACGCCATCGCCGCCACGCGCTCCTTCTTCAACTTCCTGGTGGATAACCGGGTGCTGGACTCCAGTCCGGCCACCAGCCTGCGCTCCATCCGCGTCGGCCCAAGCCTGGCACCCAAGCACCTGACCGTGGAAGAGGTAGATCGGCTGCTGGCTGAGCCACAGGTGGATACCCCGAGCGGCGTGCGCGATCTCGCGCTGCTGGCTTTCCTCTACAACACCGGCCTGCGGGTCGGGGAGCTGTGCTCGCTCAACCGCGCGGATGCGCAGTTGCCGGCAAACGGCTGGGGGCAGGTGCAACTGGTAGGCAAGGGGCGGCGGCTGCGCTGGGTGCCCATCAACTCCCACGCCCGGCGGACGCTAGAGGACTACCTGGCCCAGCGCGAGGATGACAACCCGGCGCTGTTTCTCAACCGCAGCGGGCAGCGCTTCTCGGTGCGCGGAGTGGCCTTGCTGGTCAATCGCTACTTGCGGCGCATCGGGGTTACCGATCGCTCAGGGCCGCATCTGCTGCGCCACACGTTTGCCACCCACGCCCTGCGGGCGCGTCCTAACCTGCGGGCAGTCCAAGAGTTGCTCGGTCACTCCAGCGTCACCACCACCCAGCGCTACACCCACATGAACGCCGATGACTTGCGCCAGCAGGTGGCGGATATGCCGGGCAACCGCCTCGGGCAGTAGCATGGTGCGCCAGTTCGCACTTCGGAGCGTCCTATCTCCACGAGATCACTCGCTTCGTCTGTTTGGCATGTCGCTCCGGGCCCTCTCGGAGATCGTCGCGTTGTCGAGCTTGATGGCCATGTCGCTCACCGTCCCGGACGTCGGCCCGCCTTGAAGCACCTCGCCGCTTTCTTCCGGCGCGGCGCATGCCGTCGCGATATCCGGCCGCGAAGGCTGCACGCCCCTGGGCCTCCGCCTGCTCCTTGGTCGAATAGACCTTGCCGTGCTTCCCCCAGCGCCATCCGCTCCCCACTCGCTCGACGGGCACCTTCGCTCCCTAAACGCAAGAAGGCGGGCCTTCGCGGGCCCCACCGAAGTGGTTTCCGAGAAAGCCCGCCTCACCGATTCGATGCCGGCAGGCCGGTGCTACGCGGTCTTGACGCGATCATCCGGTCGATAGACCGACACACACGCTATCTGCTCCCATGGGATGTACACACTCAGACCCGGTATCTCCTTTCTCTCCGGGTCAGTCAGGTCCAACACTGGCCATAACCAGAGTTCACGACGTGTTTCATCCGGGTCAGCGGTATAAGCGCGCACGGCCCCGAACACTTGCGCCCCGTCTTTCATCTGGACAACCACCCATGGCGCCTGGGCCTCGCAATGCCACATCTCATTCCACACGTTCGGATACTGGCTGAAATCTACATGGTGTTGATAGAGCCACTTCTGAAGGTTCTTCCAGGTCATCAACCTGGCCATGAGGTATCCAAGTCCCACCGCGAACGCGAACATTGCTGCCACAAACAGCCAGCCGCTTAGAGAGATTGTTGCGTGCTCCAGCCATGTCTCTCGATAGGCAACTCTAACGACACAGCCCGCAAGAAGATAAGCCAGAAGACTCAGCAGAAGACTGCTCGCCGCTCGCTCGAAGTTGTCCCGTTTCTTCGTTCTGACCAGCGCGTTCCGCAGCTCTGTCGCGACATATCCAGGAAGCAAGAACGCGACCGCGCTGGCAATATCACCGACTGCCTGCATCGGCTAGCCCTCTACTTCTTGCCTTCTACGCCCTGCACTGTGCCGCCCTGTACTTTGCCCTGTGCGACCCCTGTCACCGGCTCAGGCGGCGGCGTCTGGGGGCGCCGGTTATGACCTACCCCGCCTTTCCGAACAGCAGCTATTGCAGGCTCGTCGCCCTTCTTCATCTGACACCTCCACGGTAATCGCATGCATTATACCAGAATGCAGCTCCAAGTCGGGCACCCGCTGCAAGGGGTCCCTATATCTGAGGAATCCCGTCCACTTGCTGGTTCATCTCTCGGCGGGCGCCATGCGTTTCTTTCGGGCGCTCCTTAGGCCATATGGAGGCGCGTCTTGCCCTCGACTGCGCCGCGCGCGACGGCTTGCATGCCGACGTAGCGGAAGACATCGTCCACGCGCCGGCCGATCTGCACCGGCAGATGGTGGATATGCCGGCGAACCGCCCTCCTCAGTAGGGGAAAGCGGTTCGCCTCTGGTTGCTGCGGACTCGCGTGATGCGACTACTTGGCCGCTGCCTCGAAGACCTCCATCATCCGCACCAGCACCTTGGACAGGCTCATCTCCTGTGCCGCCGCCAACGCTCGCAACCGCGAGGCCGACTCTCCCCGCAGCGCCACGGTCACCATCGGCCCGGAAGCGCGCCCCGTTTGCGCTACGTTGCGCTCAGGGCGCTTCGTTTGGCGCTCCGCGCCCTGGGGTTGCGTCTTCTGGGTTCTCGCCGCCTGGGGCGCTGTGGGCGCTGGTTTCGGTTGCCCCGCCTGCGCTTCGGCTGCCGCTTCGGCCTCCAGCATCTTCCGCGTCTCGGCCACCAGTTCGGCCTCATGCTTCTTCAATGCGGCCTTCTTCGTAGCCACCTCGGCGACTTGCGGCTCGCGCTTGAGCCGCCGGGTCTCCGCGCCCTTCTCGGCCGCCTGCTTGCGCGCCGCCAGCCGCTGCTGGGTGCGCTGCTCCACTGCTTTGTTCTGCGCTGCTCGTGTCATCCTGTCTTCCTCCTGTGAGTCAGTGTGCCGGCGATGACGCCGACCAACACACCCCTCACTCGGAGGCCGCAGGAAGTCAAGGCCATGCGGGCGGCTTCCATGTGCCTGCGACGAGACGCTCTCAGCGTGGGCCGCAACCGGTTGCGCGAGTGACACGGGCTCGTCAGCGAGTCTCATCCCCGTACTCATACACCTTCGGCACGCCGTACATTGCCTCGTTCCACGCCCGGATGCCCGCCGGTGTGCGGCCCATGGGAATCTCTTGTTCCTGCGGCTCCTCCTGTCGCTCCAGCATGAACCGGCCCAGGGCCATCGTCATGGCGTCAACCTGGTCGTCGTGCGCGCCCAGCGGGAAGCTCGCGCACTCGCTCAGAAACCCCTCAACCCACGGCGCAACCGATGGCGCCGGCAGATAGACATTGCCCGCCTCCACCAGCCATAGGATCGCCTGCGCGCGCCCGCGCTTGCTGTTGTCGGTTGCAGACCCCAGCGCCTTGGGCTTGACCGCCACCAGTCCAGGCACGCGATGCTGCAACGCACTGATGACTGCGGGGCCGTTGGCCGCGTCCTCGACGAGCTTGAGATACACCTGCGGCCACTTGGCTACCAGAGCCTCGATCATGCGCAGCGTCCCCACGAAATCCGTCCGCTCGCGTATCTGGTCGAGTAGGTAGAGATCGGCCCAGCGCCGCCCCCACACCTGGGCGACGACGAAATCGCTGGTCTCCGTGCCCTTCAGCGCGCAGTCGATACTGAGTATCACGTCGTGCATGTCGAGCGGCGCCTGCTCATAGTAGCGCCACCAGGAGGCGCGGACTAAGGCACCCTCCGGGGGCGCCGGCCGCTGCTGGTACAAGGCAGACCACCAGTAGGGGCCGATGCTCTCCTGTATTTCCGTCAGCGCCGACAGAGGGTAGCGAGCGGGCCACAGCGCCTCGCCCTCTGTCCGACCGAGGACATCGCCCGGTTCGGCCAGCGCGGGCAGCTTGATGACCTCCCAGCGCTCGCCCGTCTTTGCCGCCTCCGCCAGCACTCGCCCCGCCAGGTCCTGCTCGTGCCAGCGGGTCATGATGAGAATGATCGTCCCACCCGGCTCCAGACGGGTGTAGGCGACTGACCGATACCAATCCCAGGCCCGTTCCCGGTAGGTCTCCGAGTTCGCCTCCTCCGCGCTCTTCACCGGATCGTCGATGACCAGCAAGTCCGCGCCTCTTCCCATGATCGGCCCGCCCACTCCCGCGCACACCATCCCGCCGGCGTGCCCCGCGATCTGCCAGTCATCAGCCGCCTGCCTGTCGCGTTTCACCCCCAGCCGCCAGAGGACCGGCCCGAACTCCGCGAATCGGTCTCTGGCCTTCGCTCCCCAGGAGGCGGCGAAGTCGTGCTCATAGCTGGCCAGGATGACGCGCCGGTCAGGGAAAGTGCCGAGATACCAGGCCGGGAAGTGCGCGCTGGCGAACTCGCTCTTGCCGTGCCGGGGCGGCATCTGGATCAGCAGGCGCTTGAGCTTGCCCTGGGCCACGTCCAGCAGCCGTTCGGCCAGCAGGTCGAGGTGCGCGGCCACCTGCCACTGGCCCCGGCTCGCCAGCCAAGCAAAGGCCGCGGGGTCCAGGCTAGCTTGCGCGAGGAAGTCGCGCTCGCAGGTTTCGGAGAAGCGTGCGCGTGTCGTCGTCAAGTCCCACCACCATCTCCGCCGGGATCAGCGGCTCACCATTGGGCCCACTGAGTTCGTGCTTCTGCAGCGGAGGGCCTTCGTGATAATCGAAAATCAGCTTGACCAGTGCGGCATTCCCCTTGGCCGCATTCAGCACCACCGACTCCGCCAGCAGCTCGTAATACTCTTTCTCCGCGCCGTCCTTGCCCTTGGCCTTCTTGCACAGCGCCTTCACGAGCAGGTTAACGAGATTCTTGCTGCCGCGGGGGCGTCCGCCGGGGTTGCCGGAGCGGCCGGGAGTGAAGCCCTTGCCGGTAATGCCGCCCACTCGGTAGTTGCTTTTCCGTTGTTCCCGAACGTCATCGGTCATATCACTGCTCGATCTCCACGCCCCGCTCCCGGGCGACCGCGCTGAAGGATTGCCCCGTCGCCTCCAGCATCGGCTGCTTGCCCGTCAGTGTTTGCCAGCGGCGCACGCAGACATCCGCATAGACCGGGGCGATCTCCATCCCGAAGGCGCGGCAGCCGACCTGCTCCGCCGCGATCACCGCGGTGCCGCTGCCCAGGAACAAGTCTAGCGCGATCTCTCCCGGTTGCAGGTGGTTGCGCATGGGAATGGCCCACAGCGCCACCGGCTTGGTGGTGGGATGCTCATGCTCGCTGTGCCGGGGTATCTGCCATACGGTCGACTGATTGCGCTCGCCCAGGAAGGTATGGCGCTCGCGCCAGCCGTACAGACATGGCTCGTGCTGCCAATGGTAGTCGGCCCGCCCGAACTGGAAGCCCTCCTTGACCCAAATGATTTCCTGATGGACCGTGACCCCCGCCGCCGCGAGGGCGGAGAGGAAGTGAGGGCGGGTGCGGCTGGCGTGCCAGACGTACCACGCGGCCTCCTCCGTGGTGTGGGCGACGGCGGCGCAAAACGCCGCGGTGAGAAACCGCTGCAAGCCCTCGCCGTCGAGGTCGTCATTCTTAATGGCATCATAGATCACGCCCCCGCCGTGCTGCGTGGGGCTGACCGTGCGGCGGTGCTGGTTGCCGTCATACGCGACGCCGTATGGCGGGTCACAGGCGAGCAGCCTCGCCTGCTCTCCCTCCATCAGCGCCGCGAGGGCAACCGCGTCCGTACTGTCGCCGCACATGACGCGGTGCTGGGGCTTGGGGGTGGCCTCAAATCGCTTGCCACAATGCTTGCAAGTGCACTCAACCAAGTCGCTCACGACACACTCCCTCGTAGGTCTGCCCCGTCGCGGCCAGGACCGGCTGCCGCCCCGTCAACTTCATCCATCGCAAGATGGCGACATCCACATAGGCGGGCGAGATGTCCATGCCCAGCACGCGCCGGTCGGTCTGTTCGCCGGCGATCAGCGTGGTGCCGGACCCGACGAAGCAGTCGAGCACGAGGCCCGCCTCAGCGCAGTAGTGCGCCAGTAGATCAGCCCACATCCGCACCGGCTTGGGGCACGGATGGCCGCCCGTGTCCTTGTGCGTGCCCGCCGGGAAGTCGAAGACATCGTCGGCCCGGGTGCGCGCCCACTTCTCGCCGAAGAACAATATCGGCTCCCAGCACCAGAAGCGGGAGATCTTGCCATTGGTCATCGCGTTGGCCTTCGTCCAGGGCGCGACGTGGTAGGGGTCGTAGAGCCGCAGCCACATCGCCAGGTTGTTGCAGCCGGGGGTCACGATCTGCCGCTGGGTGAGCACTCGGGTAGCGTCAAACCACTGGCGTGTGAACTCCCGGTACGCCTCGGCGCTCTTGCTATCATCCGTCTTCTCGCAGTACGCCAGCCCGACGTTATATGGCGGGTCGCAGGCGAGCAGTTCGCAGGCCTCGCCAGCGACGAGCGCCCCCAGATCAGCAGCATTGGTCGCGTCGCCACAGGCCACCCGATGCTTCACCACCGGCTCGGCCCCGAACCTGTGCCCGCAATGCTGGCAGGCGTACTCAGACATCGGTCAGCCTTCCGCAGCGCGGACACCGCACGACACGGCCCAGCTCCCAGACATCCCCCGGCCGCGTCACGGGGTTCTGGGGGGGCTCCGGGGCCTCTACCTCCTGCAGTTCCTCATCCTCGCGCAACTGACTCATCAGGTCGGCCATCGCGTGCTCAGTGTAGCCGGTGATCTCCATGTCGCTGCCGAGGCTCTCTAGCAGGCCAGTGTCGAGTTCGTGGAGTAAGTCCTTCAGCGCGGGCAGGTCACGATCGGCGAGTTCGGCAATGCGATTATCAGCGATGAGATCCGCCCACTCCTCGGCCTCCGTCGCGTAGTCCTGCCGATCGACCGGGCAATGCTCCAGCCCCAGCAGGTTCGCCGCCATCAACCGACCGTGGCCGCGCACGATGAAGCCGCTCCGGTTGCTGACGGTGATCGGCGCGCGCCACCCCTGGTGCTTGATGATCTTGGCCAGCAGCCGGATCTGCTCGTCGCTGTGGCGGTTTGGGTTGCGCGGATTGGGCACCAGCGCGGCCGTATCGGCGATCTCATCAAACGCGCAAAACACGGGAATCCCGTCCATCCGCAACGTTCGCTCATCACTCGTGACGCGCCCTGGTCCCTGATTCATTTCTCTCACCTCGCCCAAAAAAGACAAGCCGGCCCCTGGGCTCAGGTTCGGGTTAGCTAGACCCTACCTCAGCTCAGAAGCCGGCTGATATCCGTCGGCTCTTCACCCCGACCAGTCAGGGCCAGGGGCCTTAGTTGTCCTCGACTGCATCGGGATTATACCACGAAAAGTGCGGGCTGGTCAAACATCGGTGTGCGGTGTCTGGTGCGCCGTATGGGTGCCCGGAATCGTCCCCCTGAAAGACCCGCGTCTGTCATGCGTCACCTGGCGGGTGCACGGGCTGGCGAGAAGTAGCTGCGCTTCCCTGGGGCCAGCATCTGAGCGCCAAGCGGAGAAGCAATTGGGCGAACTCCCTGGCCCCGTCGGTTGAGCCATCTTGGAGGAATTGGTCGCACAGGCTCTTGAAGTCCGGAGTCTCGCTCAGTTTCGATTGCCTCCACTCGCCCGTCACCCACTCCCTGGCGCGCCTCGCAAGCTCATGCTCCTTGTCGGTAAGCCGCAGCTCCCACCACATCTTGTCTATTGCTCGCAGGCCAGCGGCGACATCGAGGAGACCATCCCTCTCTGCGTCTCTTGCCAGGTCCCGGTAGGCGTTCCCTATGCGTCTCCGTTTCCTGGTTTGTCCGGGCGCAGGCGTCCCCTCGCCCATCACCCGTTCGAATCTGGGTTTCAGCGACGAGAGATACGCCAGGAACGGCTTGATCGGTGCATACCGCCTGCACCCCCGGCGTAGCTGTCTCATCTGCGCTTGTGAGAGGTAGCTGGACAAGGAATCACCGCGGCGGGAGTGTCTGCGCGCCCCTAGCAGAGCGGCGCGTGCCGCTTCAATCACGGCGTCCAGCTCGCCGCGCGTCAGTCCGCCCTCCAGCCGGCACTTGTATAGGAAAGACCGCAACTCTTGCCTCAAGCGCCTCTCCACCGCTGACAGGGCTTCGGCTCGGCCATCCTGCTCCTCCGCAGGCTCACAGGACTCATCGGCGGGCAAAGATTCCAACCAGTCTGCAAGCCGCCACGAGGAACGCACCTTGTCCTCGGGCATGTGCGCTTGCAGTTCTCTGTGGTAGTACCTCTTGAAAAAAGGCAACAGGTCATGTTGGAGACTGCCTGAGCAAAGGACTCGGCGCAATTGCCCCTCAATGAGAGCGTGCAACGCGGACACGAGCGCCCCGGCCTCCAAGAACGGTTTGTCGGGTATGTCCCGCTGGTCCTCCCAGTCCTCGAACTGGTCGCCTGGAAAGGCGATGCGCATGAACTGACCTAGCCCTCGGCGTTCCTCGAGCCATTGGTCTTTCTCCCCGACGAAGAGGGCCTCACCGTAGGTAGCGGCCATCGCGAGTGCCGCGCCCAAGAATGCGTATGCGTCGAAGTCCGGTACCCACTCTGTCCGTTTATCTGCCATCTGGGCCTTATTGGGTGAGGTGCGATCCCGCAGCCCAATTCTACCGTGGAGGTTGTGCGATGGCAAACAGGTGGCTGACAGCACCACAGGCCGCGAGGCTGGTTGGCCTCGCCCCGTTTTCGCTGCACCGCATGGCGCGTCGCGGCGAACTGCGCTTCGTGAGGCTAGGGCGGTTTTGGGTTTTCGAGCGCAAAGAGATCGCCCGCTTGCAGCGTAGGCGGCAGCAAGTGGCAAGGAACCGACGCGAGGCAGACCATCTCGGCGTGCCCAGCCAAGGGCCGGCTGACAGATGCTTTACGACATCGGGCCACGCTCCGTTACCCTGAGCAGGCTGGATATGACGAACCTACTTGAGCAGGTCCTTCAACATCCGAGAATTGTTCCCAGGCGCACGGGGGACCGCACCCGTCTGGGCGAGCACGTCCTTTGGTGCATCTGGCATGACGATGGCAAGGGCAAGCCGCCTCACGTGCCAGACATGCACATCTCGGAGCGAGGAGTGCATTGCCATGTCTGTAAGCGCGGGATGAGCCTACAGCGGTTTCTCATAGAGGAGCTTCGAGTGGGATCAAGGGTGGAAGCCAAGCGGTTGTCAGCCACCTGGGACTACTACACGCCCGACGGAAGCAGACAGCTTTTCCAGAAGTGCCGCTTCGAGACGCCTCAGGGCAAGACATACGTTCTCCGTCGGTCCGCGCCGGACGACTGGCGCGAATGCCCTCACCGGGGCGACTGCCAAGCCGACCGGCGAGATTGCCGCGAGGGGTGGATTTGGAATCTAAAGCCCAAGCCCTGCTCGCCGGCGCCCCCGCCGGTGCTGTACAACGAGCCGATGCTGGCGCAGGTGCGTGACGAGGTCGCGTGCACCCCTGAAGGAGAAAAATGCTGTGACGTCCTCGGCGATCTTGGGTTCATCGCTGTGTGCAACCCACATGGCGCGGGTGAATGGAGGCCCGAATACTCCGAGGCCCTTCGCGGGCAGAAATGCCTGATCTTCGCCGATGCCGACGAACCGGGCCGGAAGCACGGCCAGTTGGTCGCGCGGTCGCTTTTCGGCAAGGCGACATCAATCAAAGTCATCGATCTCTACCCCGACCGCGACGACGGCTCGGATGTAGCCGACTGGATCGCGGAACGCGAGGCCCAGGGCCGCGACCGGGACAGCATCCGCGACGAACTGGACGTCCTGATCGCCCAGGCCCCAGAGTGGCGGCCACAGGCCCAGGACAACCTCGGAACTTCACTTCCCACCATAGGAAGTGCCGTGGGAAGTGAGGTTACCGGCCAGGAGCGGGTCCAGGGCGTCACGCTCGCCGCCCTGCGCCGGAAGGCGAAGGAGGGCGGCGAGCAAGCGGAAACCCTCCCCGTCCTGGGCGAGGTTGAGCCCCCCATCTTCCAGAGAGGCCTCTCACACATCCTCGCGTCGCCGCCGAAGGCGGGCAAGACAACCCTCCTCTACCACCTGGCCAAGGAATGGGCGCGAGCTGGCTGTCCCACCCTGTTCATCTCGGAGGAGCCAGAATTGGTCTGGTACCGGCGGCTGGAGGCCGAGGATGCAGACGACGAGGTGTTGGAGCGGATCACCCTCATTGCCGCGCTTGGTGAAAGCCCGACGTCTCTGCTGCAGCGGATGTACGAGGGATCGGAGGAGATCGCCATCCTGGATACCGCCAAGATCCTCGGAGTGGAGGACGAGAACGACGCGGCAAACGTCAACCGAGTGATTACGCCGTGGGTGGTGGACGCCCGCGAAAGCGGCAAGACACTGATCGTGGCCCATCACATGCGGAAGGGCGGGGGCAGAGCGGTTGAGGCACTGGCCGGCTCCTACAGCTGGGCGGCTGTCTTTGACACCGTTATCGAGATAGAGCTGGACGAGCAAGACTCGCGCCGGCGACTGCGAGCGGTTGGACGGCTGCTTCCCTCCTGCAAGCTTCTCTATCAGCTGAGGGACGGTGAACTGGTTTTGCTGGGCTCCCCGGAGCAGGTAGAACTTGGGGCAGCCAGGGAACGGGCGTTTGAGGCTTTGACGGGCGAGTGGCAGACCACGGCCCAAGTCCACGGGGGGCTTGGCGACCCCAAGCCCTCTCAGGAACAGCTGCGCAAGGCGCTCAACGCCCTCGCCGCCGAGGGGAAGATCGAGAGAGACCCTGCGTGGTCCGAGGGGCAGAAACAGGGGGCTACTTACCGCTGGCGCACTGGGCCCCCGCTCACAACCTCACTTCCCACGGCACTTCCTATGGTGGGAAGTGAAGTTGGAAGTTCGCCGCAGGCGTCTCTTCCCATGCCGCCGGCCGCGGGAGGGCAGTGAGATGCCTCGCCCGATTGAGACTTCCAGACGGGTCGGCGTGAAGGGGGCGATGGTCATGACGCCTGGCCAAGCCATCCGCAAGTTCTGTATCGAGTGCTTGGTCGTGCCCAGCGTGCGACAAGCCTATGACTGCCTGTGCGTTTCCGCTCCGGCCTGTCCGCTCTATCCGGCTCACCCGTTTCGTGGGAAACCAATGCCAAAGGGGATCGCCCCACAGGTGACGGGTGAGGCGGCCGAGTTCATCGCGGCCGAGCAAGCTGAACTTGAGGCACTGGCAGCGCGGATTCCGCGTCGCCGGGCGTCGGGCGCGATCATACGGCGGCGCTGCCGTGACTGCTACCCCGAGGGCGGCGATTGCGAAATACTCACATGCCCACTTTACGCTTGGAATCCGCGCGGCCAAGGCACCCGGCCCAAGCGTGCGATGTCGCCTAAGTTGCGCGAGGCCGCCTCGGCGAATCTGACGGCCGCACAGAATGCCCGTTTTTCGGCTAGAAAGCCCGCTCAGAAGGCCAGTACAGCGGCGGTCGCCCCTTCCGAGACCATTGGTACCGGGCACGCGCAAGACGGACATATTCCCGCCTCGTTTTCGGGCTTGTTGCTCCGATCGACGGGAGATGGGCGATGAAGCCGCACGCTGATACTTCCGCCGCTATGCTAAGGCGCGAAATGGTGTCGTGCCCGGGCAAGTTGCCGCCAGCCGCCATAGCGCTGGCGCGGCTGATCGGCGAAGCCGTAGGTGAGCGCCTGTGGCGCGAGGCGTTAGCCGCAGACCAGAGCGAGGCGATTGCAGAGGATGCATCGCAGCTCAGCAAGCCCGAGCGAATCGCCGAGCCGTGTTCCCAGGGGTGCACCCGGAGCGCGCACAGCGCCAGGCGGGCCCCGGTCAGCGCCAGCCGACCCTCTCCGACGAGAAGAACACGCCAGAAAGGCCTTGCTATTCCGGCCCAGCCGAGCGATGAATGACGCCAGAGGCGCACAAGTGTGTAGGATGCCAGCCCAAAGGACGATAGTGAGTCCGCTGATGAAAGCCGCAGTCTACGCGCGCTACTCCAGTGACTTGCAGCGCCCCGCCAGCATCGAGGACCAGGTGCGGCGCTGCCGCGAGTACGCGGAAGCGCGCGGCTGGCGGGTGGCCGAAGAGCATATCTACACCGACCACGCGATCAGCGGCGCCATCACCAGGGCGCGCCCGGGCTATCAGCGGATGCTCGCCGACGCCAAGGAGCGCGTCTTCGACGTGGTGCTCGCCGACGAGCAGAGCCGGTTCAGCCGCGACCAGGCCGAATGCCTCACCCTGGAGAAGCGCCTGCGCTTCTGGGGCGTCGGCATGGTGACCGTGGCGGGCGGCCTGGATACCATCGCCAACCCCAAGGCGGCGAAAGCCCTGGTCATGGTCAACGGCATCGCGGCGGCCTTCGAGCGCGACATGAACGCCGAGCGGCAGCGGCGCTCGCTGGCGGGCCAGGTGCTGCGCGGTATGCACGCGGGCGGCGCGGTCTACGGTTACCGCGGCAAGCGGCGGTTCGAGCGGCGCGAGGATGACCCCGAGGGGACGGGCAAGTCCCTGGGCGTCCAGTTGGTGATTCATCCGGGCGAGGCGGAGGTCGTCCGGCGCGTCTTCCGGTTGTATGCCGATGGGAAGTCGCCACGGCAGATTGCAGCGATACTCAACCGCGAGGGCGTTCCCCCGCCTGGCGCGCGCTGGCGCAACCGCGATTCCGCCGTGGCCCGGACCTGGAGTTACACCGCCGTTGCCGGCTCGCGCAAGCGTGGGCTGGGGATTCTCAACCAGGAGAAGTACATCGGGCGCGTGGTCTGGAATCGCAGCACCTGGCCGACCGACCCGGATACTGAAAAGCAGGTGAGCCGGGACGTGCCGCGCGAGGAGTGGGTGGTCAATGAGGTTCCCGAACTGCGGATTGTGCCGCAGAAGCTGTGGGACCAAGTGAAGCGCCTGCAAGCAGCTCGCAGCCAGGAATCCGGCGCAAGTGAACGGCCACAGCACTACCGCAACAAGTACCTGCTGAGCGGGTTGGTGCGCTGCGGCATCTGCGGCAGCCGGTTAATTGCCGCGAGCCGCAAGGGATACGGCTGCCCGACTTGGAAGAACCGCGGTTCGCATCTGTGCTCATTCCGCGGAACGCCCAACCGCGAGGTTCTGGAAGCCGCGGTGTTGGAGGCGGTGCGCGACTACCTGTTCTGCCCGGAGGCGATAGCGGCAGCTATCGCCGCAGCCAAGGAGACGGTGAAGCGCCACGCCCCCGGCGCGAAGAGCCGAACTGGCAAGCAAGCAGCAAAGAGCCAGTTGGCGCAGGTGGAGCGCGAGATCGAGAACGTCCTGGCGGCGGTCCGGGCGGGTGGCAGCAACGGTGCAGCCGCCCTACTGCGCGGGGAACTTGACCGCCTGACCGCCGAGCGTGACCAGCTGGCGCAGCAGCAGGACAATCTTGGTGATAACGGTATCGAGAAGGCTTTGGCGCGGGCGCTGGCGGCGCTGCCGGCCCTGGTGGAGGAACACCTTGGCCACGGCGACCTTACGGAACTGACCGATCCTAGCCGTGTGGCGCAAGCCCACGCGCTGCTCGCCGAACTGGTGACCAGCATCACCGTGGTGCCAGCCGAGGCCAAGGGCGGCTACACCTGCACGGTCACCGGCGACCTGTCGGGGGTGCTGCGGATTGCGGGGGACAAGCGCGCAATGGTGAGTAGTGATGGTAGCCCCGGCGGGATTCGAACCCGCGATCCCCTGGCTGAGAACCAGGTATCCTAGGCCGCTAGACGACGGGGCCACGCGAGCGAGATAGGCGATAGGTGACGAGAACGAACTTCCGCGCCGCGCCCGCGGCGCACCACAATCACCTTGTGCCTCTCTCCTCTCTCCTCTCTATTCACCCTGGCTGCCGGGCTAGGACTCGAACCTAGAACTTCCTGATCCAGAGTCAGGCGTGCTGCCAATTGCACCACCCGGCACCACCTGGATTCTACCATAGCCCATCGGCCCGGTCAACCTTGGTCGCCTGCTTTCTCAACATCGCGGGCGCGCGAAGAGCATAGACCCGACTTGGCTGCTGACCATTCGCAGCGCAACCGAACGCGCCGCTACGGCTTCACCGCCTTGGCGGCACCCGCTTGCCCGCCAGCCGCACGTATCGCGGCAGCTCGCCCCCGATCAGCGGCCGCGCATACTCGATGAACCGTTGGGTCACGAAATTGCCCCGCTCGTTTATGAACTCCGGCGGCACGCATTTCTCGGCGTTCGCCACCTCCTCCAGCGGCGCCAGGCCGGTGGTCACCCGATAGGGTGAATTTGATTCGCGCACCAGGGTTATCATCTGCCCGCTGACACCGTCAACCGCCGACGCCACTGCCGTCTTGCCCACCAGGTACGCCTCCTCCTGGTCCACCGGCGAGGCGGCAATGACCGACATGCGCTGGATTGTGCCCGGCTTGTCGAACCGCGCTTTGATCTTCAGGTTGGTAGCGATGGCATCGCACAGGAAATCGGCCACCCCGCCAAGCTGCTTGTGCCCGAAGCTGTCGGTATCCACCGCGCGCTTGGAGGCCACCAGCTCCTCGCCCTTCTCGTCGCGCAGCCCCTCGCACACCGTCACCAGGCAATGCCCCAGCCGGTCGAAAGTCGCCTTGACATCCTCGAGGAACTTCTGCATATCGAAGGGTCGCTCCGGCAGATAGATCAGGTGTGGCGCGTCATCGGGGCCTTCCTTGGCCAGGGCGGTGGAGGCGGTAATCCAGCCCGTGTTGCGCCCCATGGTCTCGACGATCTTAACATTGTCAACGATGCCGATGGCCTCGGTGTCGCGGCCGGCGTCGCGGGTGGCGATGGCATTGAAGCGCGCGACGCTGCCATAGCCGGGGCAGTGGTCGGTATAGGCGAGGTCATTGTCAACCGTCTTGGGCGCCGCGATGGTGCGCAGCTCGTAGCCGGTCTCGCGCGCGAGCTTGCCGACGTGATGGCAGGTGTCCGCCGAATCGTTGCCGCCAATGTAGATGAAATAGCGGATGTCGTGGGCCAGCAAGACCTTGACGATGCGCTCGTAGTCGGCATCCTTGAGCTTGGTGCGGCAGGCGCCGAGGGCGGCGCTCGGGGTTCGGCACAAGCCCTCGATGGTCTCGGGCGTTTCGGCGCGCAGATTCACCAGGTTCTCCTTGAGCACGCCCTCGACGCCGTGAACCATGCCGTAGATGTCCTTGATGGCATCGTGCTGCATCGCCTCCTGGATCACCCCCGAGAGGCTGCAATTGATGACCGCGGTCGGCCCCCCCGACTGGCCGACGATGAGATTGCCCTTGAGCTCAGGCATGGCGGATTACCTCCACGGCGGTTCACAGCGGTAGGGGCCGGGCTCCGCCCCGGCCCGTTGCGGGACGATCAGGAGATCGTCCCCTACGAGGTCGCGATCACTTCGCACGGTCATAAGATTGCACACTCACATGTGGCACAGCCGCCCCCGGCTGTGTGTCCGCGCGGTCTGAAAACCGCGCGCCCGGTCCGGGCGCGACTTCTTCAGAAGTCGCGGGACCCGCGCGCCCAACCAGTTCACGGGCGCCCGCGCTCCATCGGCCATCCCTTGACCGCTCTGCTTCAGTTACAGGCCTTCGCGGTCCATGTAACGCTGCCCCAGGCTATAGGCAGGAGTCGCTGAAGGTATCTGTACAGCATCCGGAAGTCCAAGGTGAGCGCCTCGCCTGGCGAATCTCGCGGCTCGAATCTGATCCCATCATGTGCAGACAACTCATGAACGGCCGGGCACCGCAGCACATCGTAGGCTGCTGCCGCGAGGCTTCCCCGCCACAACTTCGTCTTCAGGAGATTAAGCTCGTCCGTCGTGATGTGCGGCTTTACCAGTTCGGCTATCTCCTCAGCCGAGTGCAGACGTCCACTGTAACCTACTGCCGTCTCGATCTTCGGCGCCAGTGCCTTGAGTCGCTTGGGAGCGCGGTCGCTAAGAAAAGCCTTCAGCAAGTGCCCCGGCATGATCTCTCCGAGAGCCTCGTCCCCACCGTATCGGGTCAGCACGTCAACAAAGCGCTGTTTGCTCCCTTCGATTTCAGGCCAGCCCAACCCGGCGAGCTCGTCAACGTAGCATAGACATAAAGAAGCGTCGCCTCCTGCGTGTGCCCGGACTTGTACAACTCCTCGAGAAAGTCATATCGGCGCTTCCGATTGTCGAGGGCGTATCCGTACACTTCCCGGCAAGCCTCGCGGTCTCTTTCACTTGGTGTGCCTTCGTCACACATACGCTCTTGCGCCTTGGGCCTTTACCGGCCGAGGGCGGCCGGGCTCCATGAATGGCCGCTGCCAAAAGGCGGCTTGTAGGGGCACAGCATGCTGTGCCCCTGCGCCAAATCCGTGTCCATCCGCGCGCGTCAATCCGCGGCCAGTGTCGTCCCTACCCCAGCCACTTGGTCAGGGCGTCGAGGTTGTGATCGCGGCTCTTCATCAGCACCTCGACCGCCTGCTCGGCGCTGATCTGCTTATGCACGATCTCGTTGATCGCCAGCGCCACCGCGAGCGGGTCATCGGGCCCGGGGTAGGTGACATTGCGCCCCACCAGCGCCCCCCGCACCGTCGCCCCCGCGCGAATGCCGGCGGCGAACTCCTTGAGCGTCCCCGTCGGATCGCCGCGCGATTCGCCGCCCAGCATCAGGATGGGGCAAGTCGTCGCCGCCGCGACGCGCTCATAGTCCTCGCAGTATGGTATCTTCAGCCACGTCAGGCGCGAGGTCTCGCCGAGCGCGGTGGCGACGCCGATGACCTTGACGAAGTCGTCGGCATTCTTGGCGGCTTTCCACTTGCCGCCTTCCTGGCGCACCACCAGCGCCTCGATGAAAATTGGCAGCCCCAGGCGTACGCACTCGTTAACCGCCTTGGCAGTGTAGTCAAGGCATAGGTTCGAGTCGGGGTTATCGAGGGCGAGGCGGAACATGACCTTGGCGCCGTCGAGGTTGAGGTCGGCGATGCTTTGCGCGCTGAAGCAGGTGTAGCGGTCATCCAGCTCCCAGGCGCTGCCCGCCAGCCCGGAGCGGTTCATCGAGCCGAGTATCACCCGCTCGTCGAGGAAGCTCGGCCCGCCTTTCTCCTTCACGAGTTTGTTGACGATGAGCAGGTCCTCGATGATGTCGGTGGTTCCCATGACGCCGTCCACGCTGGGGCTGGCGATCACGCGCAGCACGCGCCCCAGGTACTCTTGGCGGTTCGCCATGCGCACCGGCTCATCGCCATAGCTGGTGACCATGCGCGCGGGATGATCGGCGGCGAGGATGGTGAGCCTGCCGTCAACGGTCAGGCTCTCGCGCCGCTTGCGTTCCTCGGCCGCCTCCAGGATCATCTCCGGGCGCGTGACCCGCACCTCGTTGATCTGGTCGAAGATGCTGCGCGGGAAAAACTCCTGGTAGTCGAACTCATAACCGTTCACGCTGTATGCCATCTGCTCCTCCGTATTCTCTGCGCCCCCCTTCGCATTCTGTCATGCTGAGTGCAGGGACGCATCTGGCCCTGCACATGAGATTCTTCACTTCGTTCATCTATGAAAGCGCTCCGCTTGTCAAGGGGTTCATGTTAGCATTTCGGTTACCAGTGACATACGTGAACGCACCCGGTTCCGATCAGGTCGGATTCATCTATTCGCCATCTTGGTGGCAGA
>Ga0315289_10001256_pt1 | contig 39688 bp, 41 predicted proteins | sample YL17G11_40_MG_FD_203452 | JGI IMG/M metagenome (GOLD analysis project Ga0315289, IMG submission 203452) | Sediment microbial communities from Yellowstone Lake, YNP, Wyoming, USA - YL17G11_40 | ecosystem: Environmental > Aquatic > Freshwater > Lake > Sediment | place: USA: Wyoming | collected... | reverse complement strand
CACGAAGCACCTTTGACGTCTTTTCTCAGAACGTAGGAGCTGTATCTTTCCCCTTCCTTCCTAAAGCCCTGCTTTGCATAGAGTCTCAGAGCGGGAGTGTTCGCCTTGTTGACTGAAAGCTCAAGAGCGTTCTTGTCATGCTGTCTTGCCAAACCGACCGCAAAGCCCAGCAAATACGTTGCCATACCCATTCTTCTGTAGAACGGTGAAACCGCCAAGTTGCTGATGTAAAGCACATTTGTTCTGTTTTCCAGTGCGAGGACGCTAACTATCTGCTTTTCAATAGTGACGAAGTACCTCTTCTGCCCGAAGAAGTAGATTTCCGAAAACAAGACGTAAGGAACAATTATGAACATGAAGAGTGGGCTGCTCTCAAGCGAAAAGCCTCTGCTATAATCGCTTCTTCTGAAATAGAGAAAATTCAGCATGTTGAAAAGCAAATGTTGACGCTTTGGAACAGGTTTGAGCCGAAAACGTTGATCACCCAACTATGCAACCTCGCCGAGCTCTATCTGAAACATGTGAAAGCCTTTTCTTATATAGACCACGCTAAAAACTCAGAATGCCGATAGTCCACCAAAGACAACAGGAAACATGTCGGTCTCTTGAACCGTACACAAATGAGGTACACTGCACCGGACGCAATGGATAAAAGTGCACGCGAGAAGAACTTGTCGAGATGCTTATGGCCGCAACTATCAGAAGACTTCGCGATTCGGATCGTGACGACATTTTGGAGATGTCCCGGCACACTTGGGAAGGACACGATTATTTGTCATCCGTTGTGGACGAGTGGCTGCACGATCCACGGAGTCACTTCTACGGGGTCGAGGTTGACGGTCACGTGGTGGCTGTGGGCAACCTTCGGCTTCTGGAAGATGGTTGGACGGGTTGGATGGAAGGACTGAGGGTGCACCTTGAATACAGGGGCAGAGGGTTTGCAAACGATATCACACTGTATTTCGTTGGAAAAGCTGAAAGCTTGGGGGTTGGACGTCTCCGCTACACGACGTCCACTGAAAACGCGGCTTCAGTGAGACTTGCCAAGATGGCTGGTTTCAGGAAAGTCCTCAGAATGGCCGTCCTCTGGCACCCCAACCCAAGACTGATACCCAGAATCCGAGGTTACCCTCCGATACGGAAACAGAGTCCAGAAAGAACTTGCAGACTGCTGGAGACAAGCCCGCGCACCGTTCCACACGGAATCGTGGTCTACGACTGGAAGGCAGTGGACATTACATGCCCGAGCATCGAAAAGATCGGCAGGACTCACGAGTTCTTCATAGCTCTAAAAGAGAGGAAAATTGATTCGCTGTCTTTCGGCAGTTCTGGTCAAGGCTCAAACCGGCCATGGTGGAACTTCACAGTCTGCGCAGCCGATTCGCATGGTTTCATTTCCCAACTGTCCCACAACCTGACATTAGCCTCGAAACATGGTCTCAGTTCGATCGCGTGCACGTTCGAAACGAGGTTCGAGAAGACTCTTGATGAGTTGAAGTTGGGAGAAGGACGCGACGGGACTCATTTAGTCTTGTTTGAGAAAGCGTTGCATTTGGAAAAAACGCAGAGCTGACGGGATTCCATGCAATATAGTTGGCGCCGGCCAAGTTGAACGTGCATTCCACTACACCACGTAATGTGTGCTCTCACCTACCCTACCCTCGGTCAAGCATATGCGTCAAATATGAACAAATACGCTCGCAAAAAGCTAGAGGAACCGAATCTTCCGTCATAGCTCTCTCTGGCCTTGAATCCAGATAAGACACGAGTTTTGTCAGGGAAAGCCGAGTTTGTGGCGGCGGGGGCAAGGGAAGCTCACGGGTCGGTCGAAGTTGAACCAATTCATATCCCAAAATGATTCTTAACAATATTGCGCAAACATCAACCTGACATAAGAACCAGGAGCACCTTAGAAGTGCGCTTTTCAGGGTTTTGGCCTTTATAAATTTGGGCTTTTTGATCCGAATCACTGAAAAGAAATAGGCGGGTCAATTAAGCTTGGAAGAAAATGTCAAAAAAGCTTGCGCCTGGTTTCTTTTTGGGATTACTCCTAAAAAATGGAGCACGCGTGGCAGGGTCGCTTATATCAACCCCCTTGTTTGAGCCACTCGTGCAGTTAATGCTCAAAACCGTTTCTTGTTGGGAGCATGCTAGTGCTGTTGGAAAATGCTAGTGGCCTCTTGCTCCTTTCTTCCTGTCCAGTGGTCTCCTCGTCGCGCCCATGCTTGATTTGGATCAAAACTGAAGTTCATACTCGATTTGTTTTCTGATCGGTTAAGCATGTGTTTCGAGAAGCAGGTTTTACAATAAACTGGTTTGCCTGCCGTAGGCTTGAAAGGCACCGTGGCTGTCTGGCCACAGTCGGTGCATTTGACTTCGAACATTCTTCTCTGAGCCGTGTAAATTCACCTCTGTTGACGTTGAACATAATTGAGAAATGTCAAATCTCCAATTATCATGTGACATAGAGCCTACGGCGGACTTAAAGGTTTCCATCAATCCACGGTCTTTCTAAAGGAGACTACCTGGAAGTGGGAACGAATGCGAACAGTTTTTTGCGAAGAGTGCGCTACTTGGTTACTAGCCATTCTTGGACTAGCGTAGACACTTCTTTTCTTTTCGTTACTTCATACTTGGAGCTTATCCCTCAGCGAAACCGTGTGCTGATCAATTCACAATGAGCTAGGTCTGCCGTTGAGCGCGCCCTAGAAAGAGAGGTTCACATATGGATAGTGGCTGGATGCACCATTTCCGATTTGGATTGCGGTGATTGTTCAATAGAGGTGCGCCTTAAAAGGACAAAAAAGATAGGAAGTCTAGCATTATCGCATTTCGTGCGCTTTGGATCTATATGTCCAAGTTTCGATTCGTCTCATTAGTTCTTCAATTTCCTTCGTGTTTTGCATGTTTTTCACCTCGAATTGTTTTTTAGCAGATATGCCAAAAGCAAAAAACGGATAATCCGTTTCACGATTTCAGTGGGCAAAAATCTTGCTTACTCCAGTAGAGTCGGGAACGCAGCATATTAACTTGCTGGATTCAAAATCAGCATTAGCCCGGTTTATCAGCAAGGATTGCGGGTAAAGCGCACGCGGATTTGAACCTAGGACAAGTGAAGATGTCTCCCGCGGCTCCCCTCTTTTTTCTAACTTATGGGGTTCCAATTGGTGAAAAGTTTTTAATATTCTTTGGTGTAATATTATTAGTAGCAAGTATTGCTTCGTGGAGATTAGTGTATGCCTTCATTGAAAAAGAAGAGTGCTCAAAAGAAGAAAAAACATTCGGACAAAGTTGGGAAATAACGCAAATTTCACATTCTGTTTCCATGCTGGTCTTTGCCGTTTATCTGCTACCCTGTTAACGAGGTTAACCTATACAGAAAACGGAAGATGACAACCGCATACTTGGAAAAGATGCAGATGATGCCGCTGGTTGGACTTGAACCGTCTCGCAAGTGGAGATGTCTCCCGCAAAATCCCCCTTTTTCATAGCTTTCAAAATGTATTGCAATAAGCAAATGCGGTGAAAGAAATGTCTTCGGCAAGCTCTTCTTGTTCATCGCATAAGACTGAGTGGTTTGCAGATTCAAGGACCAATTTCTCTGTCTTTCTTTGATCTTTTTTGGCAGTAGGATCTGAATAAATCGTATCTCTGCAGGCGTGGCCAGCCAGTCTTTGCATAAATGAGTTTTTCTGGATTCTTTTTCAGCCAGTTCATCATGTGGAAGAAGCTCTTCGCCTTTTTCTCATCTCTCTCTTTCACTGGTTCATAGCCTAGGTTTCTGATTTCGTCAAGGTATGCTATTTCCGTAAGTCTCTGCGGTTCCCCTGTTACTGTGATTCTCTCAATTTGATTTTCGCCATACGTTTCTTTTAAACCATTTACCGCTTCGTCGAAGATGTAGCCTCTGCAGATTTGAATTCGTTCGTCTTTCTTGAGTCCGAGTTTACCTAGTAGTTGAAACACGACTGCCGAGGCCTCCTTCAGATACGCTTTTGATCGGAATCGCGGATATCTGAAATATTTGACATCCAAGACATCGTACCTAAATTCCTGAGTCTCGCAGCGAAAGGCAGCTATGACCACACCAAAAAGTAGGTCACCTGTGCCAGCATCATCAATAATTATTGTCAGTTAACGCCATCCCCTAATGTGAGAGATAAGTGAACCATGCGCGCATTCACAAGAACGCCTCATATGTGTCTTATATTGTTTATTTATCGGATTTCTTGTCACTCATGCAAGTGATGTCTATTCTCCTAAAAAGATCGAAGATTGTCCAGATCATGATAATGTGGTGGGGTCGCTGGGATTTGAACCTAGACCTCAGGGCGAGATGCAGAAAAGTAAAATCAATCATCGCCACGTTTGCTTTAACTCCGCAGCTTCCTTCCCTTTTTTTGTGGAGAAAGTTGTTTTTACCAAGGCAAGTTTGGCAGGAGATGAAACAGATGAATGGAAAAATAGTCAATTGCCCCCACTGTGGCAAAATTCTGTCCCCAGATTTCTTAGAGGGAAAAATTCGAGAGACAGTAAAATGCCCAAAATGTGGCAGTCTAAGAGTGTGGAAAAACGCCCACCATCGAACCGCAACTGGCGAGGTATTGCAGCGCTATTTGTGCCGAGATTGCGAATATCGGTTTTCAACTCGGTAAATTTCATCCTCAAAATTCTTTTTTCTTTTTTTGTCAACTGCAGCAGTGAGGTTTTTTGATTTGAAGCAGAAGGAAATTGAGGCTGCGGCACTTTGCATGCGGATTTTTCTTGCTGGTTTAGCTCTTAATTTTGATGCTAATTTTCATGAGCTTGAAGAGATTACTCGTCGGGCTTTGGGTGCCATCGAATCGGAGGTTGCCCCGCATTGAGTGATCCAGTTTTTGAGGATGTGGAAACCTTCTGCAGTATCCGACGTTGCCAAGTTACTCTTTCTCTTCGTGCCTCGCAGCGGCCTAAAGGTGGCGTGATATCGGGGTTTCCTGTATCCTGCAATTATGAAACTGATTGCAGCAAAGGTTTGCTTTGTCTTTTGAAGGCTAACAGAATCACCACTGCAAGGAGAAAATCGTAGATGGAAAATCCACCTTGTTTAGAGTTTGCCATCTTTTGGTTTATGCTGGAGGCTTAATATTTTTTGGCTCACAACAAACGCGTCATTGAACCCAGTTCAAAGCATGCGGTTCAAAGGTTCAAGAGAAGTTTTGAACTCTTAGAGCCTTTACCGGAGAGGGCGCAAAAGATTCTCGCTGTTTTGGGCGCTGACGGCGTAGCTAGCGAAGCTGTCCGAATAGCCAAATGCGTGAAAAGTAACGTGTCTTATTGGAAAGACCGCTTCATCAAAGCGGGTGCCCTGCGGCTAAAGGTGGATGGCGTCGTGAAATACTATGAGTTGACGCCTTATGGTTCAAAGCTTCTCACTGGAAGTGACGGTGAGTTGCGTTTGCCCGTGGTGTTTGAGGATCATGCTTTAAAGTTTCAGGTTTTGCGTCGCGAGCGTTGCCGTGTGGATTGGGAAAAATTGGGGGAGCCGCGGAATTGGCGAAAGCTTGGAGTTTTGATTGGGGTGGTTCGGGTGGAGTTGAATTTGGGTTTGGAGCCTACAGTTGTTATTCATCCGGGGCAGGTTAAGGGTTTTAATGTGGATGAGTTGGAGATGGAGGCTGCTCGGATTGTGGAGCGTACCCGTGTTGTTTTGGAGCAGAAGTTTGGGATGCTACTTTCTGAGAGCGGGGCACCGTTACATAATCCACGATGGCGGGTTTATCGTCCTGAATGTCATGAGTGGATTTTAGCTGGTACGGTTGAGGTTGACGGCGTCGGCGCGTTAGATCACAGTCCAACGCACGACAAGAAGGATCCTCTATCTGGTAGGCCTCATTTGGAGTATAGTGATAAGCATCTGGCTGCTCGTGCTGCAGGTTATCCAGTTGCATATGATTCGGGTAAGAGATTAGCGGTTTCGGCTGTTGAATTTCCTGTGGTGTTGGCGAATTTGGAGGCTAAGCTGGATGCTTTGTATGGCCAGTTTGAGCGTTTGGCGGCCGCCAATGAGCGTTTGACCCATATGCTAGGCAGAGTAGCGGATTTGGAAGAACCAGACTCAGTTGAGGTTGTCGAAGGCCAGAAGAAACTCGGGGATTATGTTAGATGAGCAAGCGGTTTTATGTAAGTTGGGGAGGATCTTTTGTTGAATTAGGCTGACGCGCATTTTGCTGGCTGGTTGGTGTGTCCGGTATGTAAGGGGGAAACTCGTCACTACACCAAAGACACCCATGATAATCCAGTCTCGAAAATGCGCAGGATTTGGTGCGAAGATTGCCGTGTGGTTCAGATGCAGTTTAAGCAAACAAACGGTAAGTGGGAATAGAGTGTAGTTGGTTAGTGCGCGCTCTTATATACGTTAAAAGTGATTAGCATGTGTGAAAATGAAAGCGATTGTATGCACAAAGTATGGACCGCCTGAGGTCCTTCAGATCAAGGAGATAGAAAAACCCACTCCCAAAGATAATGAAGTATGCATAAAGATTCATGCGACATCAATAACCCATAGCGACATTATTGTCAGAGGTTTCAAGGTTCATGGGGGCATGAGGTTCCTTATGGGGTTGGCGATAGGTTTTTCAAAACCGAGAAACCCCATACTTGGGATGATATTGGCTGGAGAAGTTGAATCGACAGGCAAAGCTGTTAAGCGATTTAAAAAAGGCGATCAGGTTTATGGAGTGACAATAAAATCTGCAATGCATCCGAGATTAGGTACTTATGCCGAATACAAATGCTTGCCTGACGACAGTTATTTAGTATCGAAACCGTCCAATGCAACCTATGAGGAGTCAGCCGCCGTTCCTTACGGGGGTTTAATTGCCTTATCTTTTCTAAAAAAAGGGAAAATTCAAAGCGGACAAAAAATTCTCGTTTATGGAGCTTCCGGATCGATTGGCACTTCGATTGTGCAGCTTGCAAAATACTTCGGAGCAAAAGTTACCGGGGTATGCAGTACATCAAATCTGGAATTGGTGAAATCTCTGGGAGCCGATACCGTAATTGATTACACAAAAGAGGATTTTGCAAACGCAGGAGAACTTTATGATGTCATTTTTGATGCTGTTCCGGCTGGCATGGTGAACAGAAAAAGCTTAAAATCAAAGTGCAAAAAGGCATTAACGTCGAACGGGAAATACATATCAATCCAAGACGGGAGACCCGAGTTCAGTATTGAAGGATTGATTTTGCTCAATGAGCTGCTAGAAACGGGAAAAATTAAACCGGTTATAGACAGATGCTATCCGCTGGAACAGATAGCTGAGGCTCATCGATATGTTGAAGCGGGACATAAAAAGGGAAATGTCGTCATAACTGTGGGATATAATAACAGAACCTGACAAAGCAACCTTGGAAGAAGGCGGGTCTGCCAGGTTCATCTGTCTTGCGATTGCCAGGCTTAAGAAAAACCTATTAGCCTTAAGTAGCGCAATAGAAAGAATCGTGCATTATAATGCCCGTTGACGGAGAAAGTTCTATCAGCCAGGTCGCAGATCAATCGCCACGCAAGACCGCAAGAATCGCAGGTTTCCTCTATTTCATGTATTTTGTAACTTCGATCATTGGAAATGAGTTTGGTCGCTTTGTATCCGTGGATGCCCCAGCAACGGTCAATAACATAATGGCTCATGAATCGCTATTTCGTACCGGTTTTGTAATCAGTCTATTCTCAATTGTGCTTTTTCTTTTGGCGGCCTAGGCTTTGTACGTGTTATTAAAACCGGTTAACAAAAACATAGCTTTACTGTTCCTGTTATTAAACCTGGGTGGGTTTGCTATATTGTGTTTTAGTATGCTTAATTTATTTGGCAGCCTGCTGCTTTTGAGCGGAGCTGATTATCTGAAAGTATTCCAGCCAGATCAGCTACAAGCGCGCGCGCTACTCTTCCAATCGTTGTTGACCTGAAACGCCAATCGGCATTCCAGTGGTTGAGAAGACGAATGCTTTCTTGTCTGTGACTTGAGGTAGGCGATCTGCAAAGTCAAGGAGTTCTTTGTAGTTTTTACCAGTGTCTATCCCTGACCCAAAGCCTACTAAGTCATAATCTTGAAGCTCTTCTGGATTAATTTGTTGTGGAGTTTTTATCTGTGCATCGAGTACCTTTGCGAAGACTTCTGCTACTTTTTGGGTATTGTTGTGATGGTAAGAATACACAACTATCAAAGTCTTCATAGGAAACTCTTCCTTTCCAACTTCATTTCTTAGCCACTTCTCTTGTCCAATCACGAATAAGCATCTAAGTCTCTTAAATCATTAACCCAGATTTAGATTCCGAAAATGGACATTTGTCAATAAAAGTGCAAAGTGTTAAATACATAGTCACAACTAAAAGAGGTCAGGGACGCGCCTTTTAAACTAATTGTGAAGAAAATATAACTTGGGAGACATGGTCAAAATGAATTATTTTAGAAAGATCGCAATAGTTGTGGGAGTATTATTTATCATTTATACGAGTGTAGATATCCTAAGCTTCCTATTTCTGGGACCTGTGACGGCTACGAATTATCTTGTTAGTGTTTCTGAAAATAGAGGCCTAGTAGGAACAGGAGCCCTTCTTTTGTTAATCGGTGGTGCTTGCGCTTCTGGTATTGCAATTTCGCTGTATCCAGTGCTAAAAAAATTCAATGGAGGTCTAGCTCTTGGAGCTGTTGGTTTCAGGATTTCTGAGGGAGTGTTAAGTTTTGTTTCTGTGTGTTTCCTGCTATTACTAATAACATTAAGCCAGCAATTTGTAAAAGCTGGAGCTCCGGATTCATCGTATTTCCAAACCTTAGGCGTATTGTTATATGCAGGATATCGTTGGGTGGGCAATGTTGGGTCACTGCTGGCTTTTTCCATAGGTGCTCTGCTATATTACATCATATTTTATCGAACAAAACTAGTTCCTCGATGGATATCGGTCTGGGGTCTTGTTGCTGCCATATTGGGCATGTTATCATGCGTGTTAGTCTTGGTCGGTCTCATCGCTCCTTTTGATACGGAACAAGTCGTTATGAATCTTCCAATGTTCCCGCAAGAAATGGTTCTTGCGGTATGGCTGATAGTTAAAGGATTCAATCCATCCGTAATTGCTTCCAAGTCTCCTCAAGTGGATAGTTAAACAACCATGGAAACCCCAGCGACAGATCGAACTAAGCGGCAGACGTCACACGAGTTCTCCAAGAAGCTGTTCAAACTGACTATTTGGGGAGGATTAGCATTCTGGGCAATTACCATCGCATTTTCCCTGCTTCCCATGATGGCGGAGTTCAGAGCTGCCCTTTCAATTCCTTATATTGAAGGTGCTCTTGTTGAACCTTTGCTTGGTGGTATGATTATCGCATGCTTCGTCAGCTATTTCTTGCTTCGTTTTTCTGACAAGATTCCAACAAAAAATCCAATTCCAAAGTCCGTGATACTAAGCTTCGTCGCCCTATGCATTGTCTTTATCTTGCTCGGAGTTGCCGCAAGTCGTACGAGTGATGCCTTGCATGTCTTCCTCATCGGCGTAACGCTTAACATACCAAGGTTTCTCTTTGTTGGAATAGTTATTGGCTATCTATACAAAAGGCTGTACGGACAAGCCTAATTTTGGTCTGGTTCATATATGGCGTTGGTTCTTTCGGAGAGCTCTTCAAGGTTTATCAATTGCTCAGAGTCTGCCGATACCACAATTTTTCGGGTCTTCGGTTGCAACTCAACGCATTTAACCAGACCTTTCTCAACAAGGAATTGCTGTCCAATAAACAGTTCTTTGGTGGCGCGCGCGCTGGGTCGATTGTGGCGCCAATATAGTTTATTCATACGCCAATGTGAGTAGTTCTACCGTGGGAAAAAGGTTCATCCTCGTCAATGTAACCGGTCCTGCATCACCCAAGACGGTAGTTGCTCCCATCTGCGTGACAGGAAATTACAAGACGCAGTTTCTGTTAACAGTTACTACCAACCCCTCGGATTTGAATCCCCAACCCACCCGAAGCCTACCAGGCGAACCAATGACCACAAACAGCTGGTGGTACGACGCTAATACAACTGTTCTCTTGACAGCACAGCAGGTTGACAATTACACATTCAGCCACTGGGATGTTGATGGCACATCCCAAGGCGACGCCGTCAATCCCATTTCTGGTCTCATGGATGTCGCACACATTGCCACCGCTAACTACCAGTTTATTTCGCCCCCTCCGCCTCCTCCACCGCCGCCACCTCCTCAAAGAACCGTGGGAGGCTTCTCCTACTCATTAGCCAGAAAAGGCTCAGCATCTCCTTTGGAAGTCGGTGCACCACTCCTTATGCTGCTTGGAATCGTGTTGTTAGTGGCTCGACGCAAATCAAAGCAGCTTCGCGCCCGCATATGAGAACTGAAACCTTATACTCTCACGTTTGCCCTTCTCGGATTTCAAAAAGCGGTTCAGGAAATTCAAGGAAACAAGCTTCTTTGAATCTGCATTTTTCCCTCTTTTTGCCTGCACAGATATAACCCTTTGAAATCGCAAGATGTGAGGTCGATGGGATTTGAACCCCACCCCCAAGTGGAGAAATCTCCCGTGTGTCCTTAGGTCGGCTGCTATGCACTCGAACAGCAATCCTCATTTATCGAATACGCCCAAGAATAATCTGTGTAGGAATATGATTCAACGCGAGGCTCCTCAGTGGCAAACCAAGAAAGACTTGCAGGCACCAAGCTGCTTCTAATGGGAAGCAAAGCTTTCGAAGCGGAGAGACTACCCGCCGAAGTTGCGTCAAAGATAGACGAAGCTATCACTGCAGACATGATAATCCTTGTCGGAGAAGCTTCAGGTGCATGCAGGCTTTACCAAGACTACCTTCAATCCAAGGAATACAGAAATGTCCTTGTGGGACATGCGAAGAGCATGAGATACAACGCAGGCAACTGGAAAACCAAGCAGTATGGGATTGACATGAAGGAAAGAGAAAGGAGAATGATTGAAGCCAGTGATTCCGCAATTATCATCAGGACAGACCACAGCCGAGTCATTGCTGAAAACCTTGAACTGCTGAAGAATCTGGGAAAACCAACTTTCATATGCGAACATTCGACAAGAATGAACACAATAGAAGTTGGCTGGCTCGATCCAAAAAGGACTTACGATCCCTACTACCATATGAAAGAGTACTTCATGAAAAAGAAACAACAGAACAAAAGTTCGTCTCTTGTCGTGAAGGTCTGTAACGCGCGGTCTAGCCGCAGCAGGAGGCAATAATAAGAATGAACCTAACTTTTCAACCTTTGACTTCGAAAAACTGGAAAGACCTTGAGAAACTCTTTGGAGAAGACAGCACATGCAGATCATGCTGGTGCATGTGGTGGAGACAATCATCGTCCGAATGGGAGAAAAGGAAAGGCAGCGAAAGAAAAGAAGCTCTGAGAACCATCGTGAGCCAAGGGAAAACTCCCGGCATACTAGCATATTCTGATGAACAGCCTATTGGTTGGTGCTCCATATCTCCGAGAGAGGAACTCCACAGACTCGAGAGATCCAGAACGCTCAAGCGCATAGACAATCGGCCGGTCTGGTCCGTGGTATGCTTCTTTGTGGCCAAACCCTTCAGACAAAAAGGTATCTCAACTAAGCTGCTGGAAGCTGCCGTCAGCCATGCAGAAAAGCAAGGGGCAAAGATCATTGAGGGCTATCCAAGTCGGTCCAGCGGAAGACAGAATGATACGACTGCTTACACCGGTCTTGCCTCTATGTTTCTGAAGGTTGGATTTGTGGATTTTGACTCTGTCTCTAAAACCAGAACAATAATGCGGTATGAGTTCAACAAATTGGAGCCTAAGACATTCAAGATAAACACGACCTGAATCTACGCTTTGCTGCCATTATTGATTAAACAGGCCTAGCCGAAAGATCGCGGAACTTTGGTCACGCGAGCGCACTAGTTTCTGACATACATAGTTAAGAGCTTACCCAAGCGACAGCTTGCCTTTCCTAATTATTGTTCTTCCGTCGATGTCAAGTGTCGCTTTGCCCATAGTCGCAACCGTCCCGAATGACGAGCTGTTTTTCCCGCCAATATACTCGTTGTCTCCTACACCTATCTGCACCGCTCCTTCAACAATATGATCCATCAAATACCCATATTCTGCCTTCGGGTTCAGTCCTATTTGGAGGAAGCTTATTCTGTCCTTGTCTCCTGAGGCTTTCTCGAATTGCCTAGAAATTGGTTCCAGGTTCTTTCTTGCTTTCATAGCTACTAACTTTCCATCTTTGAATTTCCATTCGATGCCCGTTACATTCAGACCCATCGACTGAAGCGGCCGGTCGAAGCTCACTTTTCCATTGCCACTGCTCTCAACGATGGTTGTCAAAACAGATCCTGCTGGGAGCTGTGCATCAAACGATTTCTTCGCGAGGTCTTCTTTGTCAATTATGCCGTCGTCGATGTGGACAGGTCTCTTGTTCAGCTCGAAAGTGAGATCCGTTCCGTTTGCCGCTGTCAAATGAATCTCGTGTGCTTTCTCAAGTATCGAGGCGACCTCATGGCCCTTCCTCGCTATCTTCTTCAAATCCATTGCCAAAGCGTTGTTCATCGCTTTCTTCCAGCTTTCGAACTTGAAGCCGTAGACCTTCGCTCTCTCTGGAGTCAGCAATGCCAAAGGAAGGCCAACATTTCTAATTCCCCTCTCTACGTTTCTAGGATAGTGCGATTTTCTTTCCCCTTCCACCCAAGCGTTGATCTTTGAAGGAGACAACTTCTTCAAACCCTCAGGATTTTTCGGACCGAACATGCCGATAGTGGCTGTCTCAGTCTCAGTGAACATTTCGCATATCTTTGAATGCTCCCCCAAACTTGCTTCAGACAGCTCCCTAAGCAGCCCATAGTAGTACTCGTCCGTCCAAAGGACTATGATCGCGTCCGCACCCTGTCTAAAGCATTCGACGGCAAATGCATTAGCGACATCGATTGTGTGATCCCATGTTGTGATCGTGACAACGTCGCTTGAATTGATGCTCAAAGCGTCTTTGACAACTACCCTGGCTAGTTCCTCGTGCAAAACATTCTTCACCTTGAAGAACGACATTATTGTTCTCAGATTAAAGGTTTGGCACACTTTGATCGCGTGCGCGTCGCTTAGGCGCGCGCCTCTCTCCTTCATTTGTGCAGTTGCGCTATGTTTCCCTCAAAATCAATTTCGTAGGCATGCCAACGCGCGCGGCAACGCTCGCACGAATAGGCAAACATGAGCAAGCAGCGAGCAAGACTTGGACAGCTTCTTTGCCCAGAAGAAGCCTAGTTCTTGCCTAGAACAGATATTTTGAGTGGTGGGGTCGTAGGTCAAGGCCCACATTTGAACTCTCGTGACGCAGACAGGTTAAGATATTGGTAATCCTGGGATTTTAGATAGCTCTTACAGTACCCCTCTTTTCTTCTCTTGAAGAGGAGGCATGTTATTTGTTTAAACCTCGATTGCGTAGGCGCTCATGTTCCCAAGCCTCGAAGTTCACGGGAGGGTTGACAATTTCGCCGTCGTGCTTCCGCTCAAGTCTTGCTACGCCGTTTGGACATCCTGTGGCGCATAAGCCGCAACCAATACACTTCTTGCGATCCACAACCGAGACCCCGTCCTTTTCGAAGATGGCATGTACTTGGCATCTCTTTCTGCATATTCCACATCCTACGCATTCGTCAGGGTCAATGGTTGCATAATAGTTGGCATACGCCACGGAATTCCCGATGCCCCATTCATTGATTCCTCGAAGTATGCCACAGCAGCAACCACAACAATTACAGACATACCCAAGCCCTTTCATCACGTTGCTGACCGTGTGCACGAGACCCATTTCTTCCGCCTTGTCAAGAAAGGCTAACGCTTCTTCCTTCGAAACATCATCTTGGCTGGGCGACCTCTCGACTGAAGAGAAGCTAAGGCAGGTTCTCATTGGAAAGTCGCATTTGCGACCTATGTGATTCTGTTGCATTCGACAGATGCAGTCGCGCAGGCGAAATGTCTTGGAGCTGAGAAGAATCGCTTTCACGTCGTCATAGGGGAGAATCCACTCAGACTTGACTGCCTTCTGAGCTGGGATAACACGGTGCAAAGCTGGTTGTGGCTTCATGATTCCAACAGCTCCACCATTTGCCAAATATTCTTCGACCAAATGAGCTAGCTCGTGATCCATACTTTCCCACTGTGATTCGTAGATTCCAACAATAAAGGGCGCCAACCTGAAGAATGACTCATCACCTTCTTTGTAGCTCCAGAGAAGCCCTTGCTTCGCCATCTTCGTCAACTTTGCTTCTGCCTCTTCAGTCGGAAGTCCAATGCGGTTGGCGATTGCCTCAACTGATTCCATAGAATCGCCCAATTGGCTTGCCAGAGAAGCTTCCTCAGGTGGAAATATCTTCTTCAAAAGCCTTATCTCAACATTCGAAGGCGTCCTCGGAAAGCCGTTTGGAAGTTTGTTCAAGGCTTCCGCAAGTCTCTCATAAACGTGATCGCTCAACATCTCACTCTCTATCAAAGTCATGTGCGCCATGCTTATTTAACAGTAACCAATGGTTTGAGAATTGCTCGGAATGTGACCATTTCTGCAAAACAAGGCAAAATCGGGTTTGGTTAGGTCGCTGCGATTTGCACCTGACTCCAAGTGGAGATGTATCCTGCGAACCCCTTTTTCGCTCTTATTCCTCTGGCTTAGTGCGTGTTAAAAAGCAAAACCTTAGAAATAGAAGCTAGAAGAGAGAATTGAGACAAAGACCTTGCTCAAAGAAGAACTTACTGAATGGCTACTTGCAGGTGAGCCGTGGGTAGTTTATCGTACGCTAACAGACCTTCTGGGAAAGGATGAGGAAGATAACGCAGTCATGACAGCGAAAGCGGCGATTCCCCAGCATCCTTTCATATGCAATATCTTGGGTGGATTGAATAAGGAGGGCTATTGGGGAACACCCAAGGACATTCACACTTGGTGGCCAAAGAAAAACACTACTTTCTGGATACTTCCGATGCTGGCAGATTTCGGTTTCACCACAGAGGACAAGAAGATTGCTCGAGCATGTGAATACGTGTTTGGCACTCAACTTCCGCATGGTGGTTTCGGGTGGGACCCGCCAACTATCGCCTACGATTGCCACAGTGCTATTATAATGGAATCGTTGGCTAGGCTAGGCCTCCTAGAAGATTCGAGACTGCAAGTAGCTTATGACTGGCTCATCAGAAGACAGCGCCTTGACGGCGGATTTTGGTGTAAGAGCACTGGACAGGTGGGCGGACCAAGAGAGAAGGAGCTGAGCTGTGCGATGGCTACGATGTTTGTGCTTGGAGCGTTGGCTGAGAATCCTAAACTTCGAAGTAGTGAAATCGCCAAAAATGGCGTGGATTTTCTTTTCAATTGCTGGCAAAACAGACGAAAGATGAGGTATGCGGGTCATGATAGTCAGATTGGAACTGATTGGGATAAACTGAAATATCCGTTTACAGACTACAAGGTCTTGAAATTTCTGGATGTTCTTTCTAAGTATGAATATGCTAAGCAAAGGCTTCAAGAATCAGAAATGGTAGCGTTGCTTCTCTCAAAGCAAGACGAGGGAGGAAGGTTTACACCAGAATCAATCCACAAAGTTTGGTCAGATTTTGACTTCGGACAAAAAGAAAGACCTTCAAGATGGATCACCTTTTTGGCTTGGCGAATTGTGAAGAGAGTTTACGAATAAGAAACTGTCCACGAAAACTGCAAGCGCGGCAGAGCCCATAACTGAGAAGGAATTGCAGACATTTCTCTTTGAATAGCTTAAGATAGGTTTATTTCAACGAAAGAAGATAGAATAGAGGTTGGTTGGGTGGCTCAGTTAGAGCCCACGTTTGAACCCTCACAACTGTTCTGCATCCTCAATATTAGGTAAAGTTATCTCAATGTCGTAGTTGGCTAGAATACAGCGTGGCATCAGGTGATGCTAGCTCGCGAAAGAGACTTAGGTGGAATGCCGGTTGACCCTATCAACTAATTAGCGCGGCAAGCCACTGTTCATTTCGCTACTAAACCCGAGTAACTATCTCGGAACCGCAGTTAAACAAGTTGATGGTTAAGAAAACGATGAAGGAAAGGCAGAGGACTGTGTTGAGTTCATGGTCACCCTAGAAGATGTTGCGCCAAAAGCCATCGAAGTTTCGCTTGGTTTGAAGTCAGGAGAAACTGTGTGGATTCACGGTTGGGATCATACAGTTGATCTCATTTCACTGCTGGCTTGGGAGTGCAGAAAGCGAGGCTGCCAAGTGCTTCTAACTGTTCAGCCTGAGGATTTCTGGTTGCGCTCGATATTAGAAGCGCCTCTTGCGTTAGTGGATAGGTTATCCGCTCTGCAAGCATCGTTATTGAGGGAAACCGACGCGTACATTTTTACTCTTGGGCCGAGGAAGCCTATACCTTGGGAGCGTATCCCGAAAGAGCGGCATAGATCGGTGAGCATTTGGCTGGATGAACGCTATGATAAGAGCACATTTGCCAAAGAGTGGGCGATGATAGCCAGAGATCGTAAAGTTAGGATGCTGGCAATAGAGGCAACGCGCGCTACCCCAGAAAGAGCTGATGTCTTAGGCTTGAATTACGAAGAGTGGAAAGAGATAATGTTAGCTGGATGCGTTGCAGACTATCACGAAGTTGCGAGGCGAGAAGGAAACCTGACATCTCTATTAAGCGGAGAGGAAGAAGTGCACATAACCACACCACGCGGAACTGACCTAAGGTTTAGACTCGACCGACGCCCTGTCAGCGTCTCTGATGGCTTAGCAAGCAAAGAAAAAGCAGAGAAAGGAATGGTTACCTTTCTGCCCGCGGGCTCCATTGAAGTTTCTGCAAGTGAAGAAAGCGCTGAAGGCAGGGTTGTCTATGATGTGCCTGTACGCAGTGAAAGTGGAATAGTTGTAGGTCTAACTCTCCAGATTAGGAACGGGCAAATAATGAAGTTTACAGCTGAAGAGCACAAGGAGGTGTTTAAGCACTATTTAAAGGAAGGCAAAGGCGACATCAACCGTTTTGCATTCTTCGGTTTCGGTCTTAATCCACATTTACGGCATGGATTTACACAAGACGATAAAGTTCTAGGGGGAGTTACCGTGGGCTTTGGAGACAATGAGAACATGGGCGGAAAAAACAAATCCCAGGGTCATGGATGGTGGGCCTCGATGACTAAAGCCACAGTCACCATTGGCGACACAAAAGTAATGCGAGATGGCGTGCTACTAGTCTGACAGAACCTGTGAAATCTTCCTCGTTGTTTACGAGGCACGTTTGCCTTGAATCAGCTAGCGTGTGGTTTGCCCTTTGTATTTCGTGTAGCTGATGTATGGGGGCTGGATGTCATGTTGCCAGTAGATGCACAGTATTTCTCCGCGGTGGTGGATCTCCTCTTCAATCACGTGCATCAGGACGTCTTCGGTTTCATTTCGGTTGATGCTTTCGTCTTTCCCTTTGTATTCGAACACGCTTTGGAGTTTTTGGTCTGTGAGTTTCTCCAAGTATTCGTTTGTCTCAGCCTCTACTTTGTCAGCGTATTCCTGGATGGAGTTGATGTCCGTGTATTTTGTGAACGGTGCGCCGTAGATCGCTTCTGTGTCTTTTCCGCTCAAGCGCCTGATCCAGAAGTGTTCGGCCTGTAGACTGTGAAGGAATATGTCTCGGATGGAGTCAAAGCTGGCCCCGCTGCTTTCTATGACTGTTTCCCAAGGGATTTCTGCCATGCTTTTCAACAGTCTACGACGCGAATACCAGTTATATCCAAAAAGATCTTTGATGTTCAAAGGTATCTCCGCAAAAACGTAATGTGTTGGTTTCTAATAACGTTTGTCAGGACCACTTTTCTGTTTGCCTAATGCCTAGGCGCGTGTCATTTCTTTCTATTGAAGTACCCGACTTAACATTTTTCTGTTTCTCCGAAAATCTGTCCGAGGTAGAGTAGAGAGGACCTCACCTCATGCAAAAATAGAAACTGGAAGTTCCAGCACTATTTCTACAAATACTCAATCCAGTTAGCTTCATTTTGCAAAATCAGTGTTTGGTGGGGTCGCCGGGATTTGAACCCAGGTTGCCAACGCCCCAGGCTGGTATCCTAGACCAATCCAGCCGAATGTAGCTCGGGTTACCCTACAACCGCATTCGGAAGCTAGACTACGACCCCCGCAAGACAAAGACAAAAACCAAATAATAAACACTCTCATAAAAGCAAAAAGCGAAGGCATCAGCGAAAACACACTCCTCAACTACTCACAAAGCCTATCCCAACTAAGCAGAAAAACAAACCTCAACGACCCCACACAAGTCAAGACCCACATAGCCAACGCCACAAACGAAAGAACAAAACAACCACTATCCAACGCCTCAAAAAACAAACTATGCCAAGCATACGATTGGTTCACCAAAGCCAACGGACTACAATGGCAAAAACCCTTCTACAAAGTAGCAGAAGGAACACCCCTAATCCCAACCACCGAAAACATAATAAAAATAATTTCAGCATCAAGCAGAAAATACACTACAATCTTCACAATCCTAGCAGAAATAGGCGCAGAAGGCGAAGAACTACATAAAACACACCGAACCAAAATAGACACAGAACAAGGAATAATCACAATCACAGGCACAAAAGGACACGGCTCAGCCAGCTACAAACTCAAACCAAAAACCGCCGAAATGCTCAGAGAATACATAGCCAAAAACCCACAAGAATACCCATTCCCAAAACCAAAAATTATGAGTGAAATATGGCGAAGAATACGAAACAGAGTAGCCCAACAACCTCAAACAACCAGAACTAAAAAACATACCACTCAAAAACCTACGAAACTACTCAGGCGCGCAACTATACCTTAGACTACCAATACGCGACCCAATAGCCGTAATGAGACACCTTCGACACAAAAAACTAGAAACAACAATGCACTACATAAGAGGAATAACATTGAACGGTGGAGAAGAAGAATACACATGCAAAACAGCCAGCAACATCAAAGAAGCTACCGCACTCATAGAAGCAGGCTTCCAATATGTCAACACAAGAGAAGGAATAGACCTATATCGAAAACGCAAATAAAAACACAAACAACCCTCTTCTTCTATTCAATGCCATGTTTAACCATCATGTCGCGCTCGCATTCGCTCGCGCTCCATCAAAACCAAAAACCAGCGAACCTTACGCTCTCGCATACCACTTTTAAGCAGACAAAAAAATCATATATGCCCTCAACAACAATGAGCACACGGAGAATCGAAGCAGTGCCACCAAAAAGCAAACTCAAATGGATCTACAGTCCCTTCCCAGAAGAAATCATCCAAGAAATAGACCGCATAGTCGAAGCAGACAAAAAACCACTTGGACACTGGAACAGCAGAGCTGACTTCATGATAACATTCATGAACCTCATACTAAACAACTATTACGTCTTCCTAAAATTCACAGAAAACAAGGCAGCCTTCCAGCAAACAGTCGCAGCATTCCAAAAACAAATAACAGAACAAAAGTGACAACCACCAACGCGCGCGCTCCTTTCGCCTCTACCACACATCAGTCAAGCGCTTGCACCAAAATCATAAATCTTGATTGACACCAATACATAAGATGTGAGACTGATGAGCAAAACTGACAAGACTCTTAGTTATATGCTGCTTATTCTCGGATTGTTCCTGATTAGCATTGGCATATTTCTATCCACTTATACCACAATGGATACTAGAACAGGATGGCCTAATCTTCAGCCTTACCTAGGAATAGGTTTAATTGCAATATTGTTTGGCGTGGTTGCGCGCGCGCGGCGTGGTTGTAACTGTATGCAGTCTATTTGATGCACAAAAAAAGATTCAAGGCCAGTAACTTGCGCGTGCTTTTTTTGACCGCAAATGCCAATAGATTAGGGTGTGTGATCAATGGTCAAATATTCGTGTCATAATTGTAATGACTTGCCATTGAAGATAATATCATCAGTTCTTAACCATATCTGGGACAAACATGGAGTTGAAGTACAAAAATACCATAACATCCCTGGTTTTCGTTGTGCAGACTGCAAAATGTCTTTCAAGAACATTTCTCTCTTTCTAAAACACATTGATGAGACCCACGGAATTCACATATCATATGAAAAAGGTCTGATCACCCACTAGCGCGCGCTCTGTCATGTCGCGCTCGCATACGCTCGCGCTCCAACCAACAAAAACTCAAAACAACAACTAACGCGCGTATGCGCTATCATTATAAGAGCTGGACAATTCATAATAGCACTGGGAGCCTTGCTTGTTCGACCGAATGCGTAGGAAGCTTGGAAAACCAACTCCAGAAAAGGAAAACGCTACCAGATTACCATGGAGCCTGCGGTCATGGCAAGGTTCTGTCATTAGAGCCATTATCCAAAACGGCAGCCCTCTAACGTGGAAGGAAATTCAAGAAGCTACTGGGCTTGATGAAAAATCACTGAATAGGGCACTTTTCGACTTGCAGGCATCTGCGGAAGTCTACAAGACTGAAGAAAAACAGCAGAAACATGCCAAGTATCAGATTTGTGCGAACCTTTATTCGAAATATTCGGAATTCTACAATCCAAGGGCTGAACTCATCAGATGGATATGTCAATGGAAAGAAGTCAAGAAGTTGGATTTTTCCATGGAACATGAGCATTTCTTCTTGGAAGGAAGACACCTCGATGATTTTTCAAAAGAACTAATCTGTAATGCGAAAACCGAGGTTCAGACAGCAAATCCATTCATTCAAGATTGTGACTTAAGCAATACCTTAAGAGATGCAAAGAAACGAGGCGTGCACGTCCAAATCATTACTCGCCCACCTAAGGACAAGTATCCTGAACACCTCAAGAAAAGGCAAGAATACCACTTGAGACTAATACAGGAAGGTATTCCGTTAATCTACGAAGAAAAAGTGCATGCGAAGCTTATAGTAGTTGACCGTGCAGTAGCCATAGTATCCTCTATGAATTTTTACGCAGAGTCATCAGCGGGCGTGTCTTGGGAAGTGGGATTAGTTTCCACAGACACAAAGGTTGTCAAGTCAATCGCTGACGCCTTTTCCAGAGTTCGCATGAGCACCTCCAAGACCCGAGAGAAGATATCTCCAAATGAAGCACCTGAGAATGTTAATGCGCGCGGTAAATCTTAGCGCGCGCCGAGGCATACGCTAAAATTCATAAGCTCGAAAGCGTACATTCTGTTCTTAGCTAATGGTGAAGAAAGTTGCAGAAAAAGAGAGTTGACGTGCATTACCATTCATCCAAGGATGACCCAAACGCCCGCCTGTTATCCGAACAATCATACTGCAAAGTTTGTGATAGGGAAACAAAATGGGTGAAGGAGAAATGTCATTGCTTCTTGCACCAAAACGAAGAACACTGGCTCTGTCTGGGATGCGGGCAAAAGAGACATTAAAATAGAGCCCAAGAAACATGAGAGCGCGCTAATTCTTTCGAAAACAAGGGCGCGCGCGCTCACCCAATCGACCCCAACCGTTCCGCGCGCGCTAAGTCTTAAGAACAGAAACCTCATGCAAACGAAACCCGCATCTGCGACACCACCAAAACAAAAGCTCTTCATCATAAACAAGACAAGCACCACACTTACACTTAATCTCACAAACCATCAACATCCCCCATAACCCCCCTTCTCCAATGGAACCATGAAATAAATACGAAGTCCTTTCTCATACCAATCAGAAACACGATTACTTCTATCGAACTCCCTATGCAAAGAACGCCAACGCTTTAGATGGTCGTCAAAACCAAACGCCCCATAATGCAAAGTCAAATCAGCCGCAGTAGAAAACACGCACGGACACCACCGACACGGATAAACAACTTCAACGTGCCCCCGCTTATCTCTCAAAATAGCCATACGTATCGAAACAGCTACCATAATCATAGCTCCCACTACTCGATTCACACCAATTAGGCGAACCGTCAACATCAACCAAATCATCTACAAAGGAACAAACATAACCATGCTCACCCCTCTCCCTAACAATGCGCTGAACACCTATGTAATGCAACCTCACCAACTCTTCACCACAAATAGGACACAAATCCTTCTTCTTCTCAACAGTAACCTTCAACTTACGATAACTACAAACACCAAACCAAGTCGCAACGTGACACCGCGCAACGTCAACCCTAACAGTCGAATGATTCAACTGATACCAAGCGGTACCAAAAACAGTCTTACGCTTACCTAACACCTTAACAATATATCCATCCCTCTCAAACTCTCTCCGCGTCCTACCCTCAAAACCCGCGCAACCAACACATCCCTTCTTACAACCCCTACAGCGACCATACCCGCCAAGAACAAAACCCAAAACATGGAAATGAGGACTCCAATACCACTGATGACGCACATTATAACGAAAACCATGAAAAATCAGCACACCGCCAACAACACCACGCACAGCCAAAACCTTAACAATCCTATTCCTCAAAGACTCAAACTTCAAACCATAATCCTTCAACGGAACAGAAGCAACAATATGCTCAACCAAACCAAACCGCTTAGAACCCTCAGCCAAACGCATCTCAATCTTTTCAGCTTGACGAACAGCCCAACCGCTCTTAAAACAAACAGGACAAGAAGGTCTATCACAGCTATGATGAATAATCCGAATAAACGCCTTACCCTTAAAATTCTCACCATTCACCGCAATCCTATCATGCAAATCAGCACGAATACAACCCTTAAACCTCAACCATCTACCACAATTATCACTCGCAACTTTACCATGACCAACTAAACGAAACTCTCCAAGAGAACCGTAACTATCATCAACAGGCTCCTCATCCAAGTAATCCTCTAAGACAGCCGTATCCAAATTCACGAAAAAACCTCCCGAGCAAATCCAACCCAAACTACTTGGAACGCGAGTTTGCATACGCGCTCCCACCAATTTCTACACCGGTGGCGTTCTACCCGACACCATCTGGGGCACTTATGCCCGATTAATCGGGAAAAGACAATTCAATCATTAATCGTACCAATGAGCATTAACATACATTTAAACCCCTTCAACTGAAACCACGCAAAACAAATTCCAATGTTGAATATTCACATAAACATGGAGAATCCCACAATTCGCAATTCCAAAATAATACTATCTGTAACTTCTTAATAGGAATAATGACACGAAAAAACAATAACAACAAACGCCGTTCCTGATAGAACACGTTACGCAGATAACGATTCCTCAGAATGAGCGCACAATCCCTTCTTGACCCATAGTACGACGCAAGAAAAATAAACAAAAAACAACGCATACCCGCAAAGCGGATGGGACCCATACCCATCCATCTGTGGGTCGGGGACAGCCTCAGTCCCCGCCCACACTCCGACACCCACCCCTGAGGACCATGTGCATGTTAGTCAAGCAGTACATAACGCCTTAGCTATACGTCTGACAATGACAGACAGTAACAACAAAAAAGCCCAAGTGAACTTCAAGCAGAGCTCTAAACATCAAACCCATGGGAAAACACAGAAACCATGGGAAAATTACCATAGGAGCTCTAAAGAGCTTTCACCACGCATAGGCCTAAAGCACGATAACGGACTCAAAGAGACCTGGTGGAAGCAAAAATAACAGTAATAATAGAAAAATAACCACAATCTTAACCCCTAAACCCACCTATCCCACTGAAACCAAAGGTCGAATAACAATGCACAAAAAACGACAAAACAAAAACCAACAACAACAAACGAAAACGCAAAAACAAACATCAACAAACCAAACAAACAAACAACGAAACAACTATATACCCATAACCAAACCTTATACACAGAGGTAATAGCAAATAGAAACAATAAACCTGCCAATCTGCCAATGTAACCGATGCCAACACAAATGGACACCACGAATCCCAAACCCAACAACATGCCCCAAATGCAAATCACCATACTGGAACAAACCACGCAAAAGGAAAATGAGAAAATGAAAATTAACAAACAAAACAGAACCAACAGAACTAAAGAAATTACTAAGCCCAAAGGCTGGTATCCTAGACCAAGCTAGACTACGACCCCATCTGCCTAGCGAAGACGTTGTTTTGAAGCTGAAATAATAAACGTCCTATTAAGGCTTAAAAATCTTGGTGAAAGCGAATCCACACTGGAAGGCGTTTCTCATAGGCTTAGTTGCTTGGCCGGAAACACTGGTTTGAGCAGTCCTATGCGCGCATTGATACGGGAAAACGTGAAGTTAAAGGTTAAATAAAACGCAAGCACGATCTCACTTGGATGAAAGAGAGAGGGAACGGCGCATAGTCTTTTCTCCTTTCTCCTCAGTGCCGTTTCCTCTCCTCGATATCCCTTCTCCCATGTAGACATTACAGTGTTTCTCGGACCTGGAGGGGCCTTTTCAACCCCAGTTAGTTGTTGAGTCGCTCAGTAATCCTGAGAGGATTTGGGCAAAGGCCGCCAGGTCCCTAACACTCTTTTTTTGTTTGAGAGGTTAAGAATCTGGCGACGAAACGACATCGCAGGATCTTGGAGAGGTGACTGAAAGTGAATCATGGCGAATCGTAGTGTGCGCTTGATCGGGCAGCTGCTCATTTAATGCGTACGCCATAATCTTTCGTATTTTTGACAGACAGAAGTATGAAGTGTGCAACAGTTGGATATTTGACATTTTCAGCTTGGGAGTTTTGGTTCTTGCAGGAGATAAGCCCGACTCAACTAGCTCCGTAAGCAGATGGCTTTTCTAGAATCAGAATCGATTCATGCCTTATCATACCTGCCTGACTTTTCTCTAGCTCTCTGACTATTGTCCTGTCTTCTTGGAAACCTAGCGTCAAAGCCATTGCTTTCAGGACTTCATCATTCTTTACGACCACGTAGTTCCCATCTAGCTTGTAGTGATTGTTGCCTATTATTATCACGCACTTGGAACAGCGTTTCTGCACGCGGTACATTTCCTTCAGGGCAAGGTACATGTCTTTGAAGAATTTGTAAGTTCTCAGGGCTTCCTTCGTCCGCCCATATCTAATCAGTGTAGATATTGCATCTTGGGCATCTTGAGGCATATTTGAATATTCGGCGTTGCCGTTACTTATTTCGTTCAAAAGAGATTGAGAGTAAACCTTGAAACGAGGGTTTCCAATCATATTTGTTTCTAGCTCGGGAATGTCTGCCAATTCCAACAACGTAAGCTGTGGGTAATCATTCTTGACGTAGTCCAATGCCGTGCTGTAAGGGGGGGAATTCACGATGGCGTCTATGCTCTCGCTTTGAACCATTTTCATGTTTCTCGTGTCGGCGGTATAGGTTCTTGATTTGCCCAGCTTTGTACTCATTATCTCATTCAGTTTGTCAAAGATGTAGATTCTTAAGTAAAGGTTTTTCAGCCTATCCTGCAGTATTTCAAGTAACTTGCCGCTGCGTCTTCTCGCCAGATCTGATATCGCTCCGCTCAGCGCCAGTAGAAGAAAATCTCGGATTTTCTCATCTTCTACCTTCTTGGCCAATTCATGCGCGATTATGATGTGATCTACAGTCTTGGGTTCACTGAAGAGAGATGTGACTTTGGATGGAATGCCATGTTTTCTCTTTTTGATGATCTCCAAGTTATAGTTGGCGGGAATAAGCAACGCGGAGCCCGATGATTCTGTTTCATAGCTGAGAAAATTGCTTCGAAGGTCTTGCAAGAACGTGTCAATGCCTTTCTTTAGCCTGTCTACGGGGATGCTGAGTGAATCACATTTCACGTTGCACATTAATGCCGAGAGGGGGTTGATCTCGATTCCCGTGCTGTCAAGTCCCATCCATGTAGCTTCAACCAGAAGAGTCCCACATCCCGCAAAATTGTCCATAACCTTCCCAACAGGCTGGGGGAAAGAGTAGTTCAGAAGGGCCCTAACCATTTTGGGGTGAAACTTGCCTTTGTAGGGGTGCATGTAATGGGTCAAATATAATGATGGTTCCTCTCTAACCGTGAAATAATCTTCTAACCTTTTTCCTATCTGCATTGTCTCCGTTGCTGGAATTCTGTTGAGCTTCTGAGTTAAGAACGAAAAAAGAGATTCAACGTTGTTTGAAGCTTCTTCCTCATTTCTGCTAAGCTTAGAGATGTATTGGGATTTTTCAAGAAAGTATTGATTAGTGATAAATCTCAGCAGAACGTAACTGCCGTCCTGAAAGTGTTCGACGTTTTTCCCTTTTGTCCCCTCGGGAAACATCCGCTGCAAGAGGCCCTCCGGATCGTTGGATTCAGTAACTGCGAAGAATTCTCTGGTATAAGCCAAGCGCCTAACCAAGTGTGACACATCGCGCATTTCATGTGTCGTTGCGAGGAATCCATGGCATTCTCCGTAGGGAAGCTCATGTGCAAGAAAATCTTGCACTCTGACTTTTCCAGTTCTGAAATTCCTGAAAGGGGTGTTGTCCAGAAGGTCAGAAAAATTCCTTATTGGATTAACACTTCCGAACAGGCTGGTCAGTTCAAGCTGAGCGAACGTGACTTCATGTTTTTCCTTTATGCTATTGAACAGCTTGAAATACCAGTATACTTCCTGCATTATATCACAGACACTGTTTTACACGGGCAGATGTTGTGAACGTTATCTCAGCGTAGATATTCAGGCCTGCCAAATATAAGAGTCATCGTTTCCATCGCCAGCGCGCGATCAAAAATTAATTAGGGCGCAAGACGTTTTAGCAAAACAACTGCTGTGTGGAGACATGATAGGCAAGGTTGTTATTTTAATGGGGTCGGATAAGGATTTGGAGTTTTGCCGTGAAATAGCCAAACATCTAAAAGTCCTCGGCATAGAGCACGACTTTCGGGTTGCCTCAGCCCACAAGACGCCGGAAAAGGTCTTGGAGATCCTTAATGAGTTTGAACAACAGAAGATTGTCTACATCACCGTCGCGGGCAGATCAAATGCTCTGAGCGCTTTTGTCGACGCGAACACTTCAAAACCGGTTATCGCCTGTCCGCCCTACTCCGACAAATTCGGTGGAGCAGACTTATACTCTTCTCTTAGAGTTCCAAGTGGCATCGGCTCGGTTTTGACAATCGAGCCTGAGGGAGCCGCGGTCGCCGCAGCGAAAATCTTCGCCGTCGAGGACCACGCATTGGAAAAGAAAGTGATAGAGTACCATAATGCGATGAGAAAGGAAATTGAAAAGGCTGACGAGTCTGTCAGGAAAACGAAATAGTGCATGATCATGGGCAGCGTCAAAGATCTTGAAGTAGTCAAGAAGCCGACGAGAAATGCTTTGGGCGTCGGCAGGTTCCGCTTCTCCGACAGATACTCCGTCTTCGACTGGGGAGAGATGCCCGACCATATCGACAGCAAAGGAGCTGCATTGTGCATTATGGGTGCTTACTGCTTTGAAAGGCTGCAGGAAAAGGGCATCAAAACGCATTACAGGGGTCTCATTGATAAGAAAGGGAAAACCATCACTGTAGGGGAATTGGAGCAGCCGACAGACCTCATGGAAATAGACCTGGTTAATGTGTTCAGGCCCGAAGCAACGATGAAAGAAGGAAAGCTCCGATACAACTATCGCATTTACGTGGCAAACCTGCGAAACTTTCTGATACCGCTTGAAATAATCTACAGAAACGGGTTGCCCGAAGGTTCCTCAGTCTTCAAAAGACTGGAGGAAAGCGTAATCACTATTGAAACGTTGGGGTTGGATCACTATCCCAGGCCTGGAGAAAGACTCTCGAAGCCGATTTTTGACGTTAGCACGAAGCTGGAAGAGGCGGACAGATATTTGACCTGGGACGAAGCAGGAGAGATCGCGGGGCTAACGACTGAAGAGGTTGAAGACATCAAGTCTCTGCTATTGAAAGTCAACAAGATGATAACACAGATAGCTTTGCATGGGGATTTGGAGAATGAGGATGGAAAAATAGAGTTGGCTTTTGACCCTGAGAGAAGGTTGATGGTGGTTGATGTTGTGGGGACGCTTGATGAATGCCGATTCACCTACGACGGGCTCCACGTGAGCAAGGAAATTGCCAGACAATTTTACCGAAAAACGGGCTGGTACAAGGATGTGGAAGAGGCAAAGGTTAGAGCGGAAAGAGAAGGAGTCAAGGACTGGAAGAAACTCTGCAGATCAAAACCGCCGAAACTTAACTCGGGTCTAAAAAAGACAATCAGCGAAATGTACATGGCTGTCGCGAACGAATTGACGGAGACAAGGATGTTCGATGTTCCAAGCCTTCCAGAAGTAATCAAACGCTGCAGAGACCAGACCTGAGCGTACGCAGACCTGCCAAAAAACCTCATTCATAGCAGGCACGAAGAAAGCAAGGTAAACTTTGACGGAAAACCGATTCCTTTGCGAGCATGAATCAGAAACCATAATCATTAGACCTCCTCCATGCTGCTGATTCATAAATTATATGTCAGACTGGCAATGCCTCATATGCGAGAACCACATGAAAGCCATAGACATCCTAGTCGAAATACCTTGTTTCCAGTGCCTGTTTGCCGAGCCAATAATGGAAAGTCATCTGCACTGCAATCCAAACGAATGTGAAAAACTGACAGAATGGCTTTTGTTGCAGGTTGAACAGGATGAGAAGTGCAAGGAAACCGTAAGCCTCGGGATTATCCATACTCAGACTTCAAGCTGAGCATAACATGGCAGATTTGACACGGCGCGAATTGTCTTTCTTCAGTTCTGAAGCACAGGCAGACTCTGAACGGTCAAGGCTTCAAGATTTTGCATACGAGTCTTGTCTGGAACAAAACGAAAAGAGGGAATGGGTGTTTACGTGACTAGTTCGTGCAGTTGACCCGTGCCTAGCGCTCTCTTTATTTCTAGGGCTATCCGGTCGCCCGTGCTCAGTGGCTTCTTGTATTTTGCGTTTGCATACTGAGAGCCCAAGCCCATGTGAACGTTCGTTCCGCCTCCGTGTCTGAGAGCCACGTCCTGTGTCACTGGTATGTGCATGTACGGGTCTCGTGCTTCTGGCGCATCATAGACACCGTAGTCCACGCCAGATTTGGCTTCCGTGCCACCTGTGTAGTCCAGCTTGTACCCCGGTTTCATTTCGTACTTGGAAACGCGGTCCCACGTGATGAGGGTTTGCAGGCACCATGCGCCGATGATTCCCGGCGAGGAGTATTCTCGGCAGGCGAGCATAAAGCGGTCCGCGTATCTGTGAATGTCTTTCAACAGAGATTCTCTCAGGCTGAGTATAGCGTGCGCGGTGACCTCGAATGATGGAACTTTCTTTATCTTCCGCTGAACGTCCGTTGGAAGCCTCTTTATACCATCGAGTATCGTCTCTCTCCGCTCGTCGATGGACAGGAACTGGTTTGCCAAGCAGACTCTTGCCTCTTCAATGTTCACGTTGTACAACTTGGAGAACCAGTTGTCAACGTCTCCCCACTCGCTCTTGGCGTCCAGCGGTGAGAAGAAGAAGTTAAAGTTCGCGTGAGGGCCTAGGACTATTTGTTCAACCCGTCCGTTCTCGAGAGCCTCTTTGCTGAGGTTTCCTGCACGGACTTCCCTCTCAACTTTCGCTTCCAAGTCATATGAGTCCGCGGCAAAGATGAATTCTCTTTCAAAGGCTCTGTGGGCGTGTTCAGCCTTCAGAATCATCGGTTCGTTAATAGGCCTCTTGAATTTTATGCCCTTCTTGCGAACCTCGTACTGATAAGACTTCGGCGAAGGAATGTTAGCCTTATCCGCAAACCAGTAGTAATCTTTCTCGATTTCACCCCTGTTCTCGATTTTCAAAAGATTCCTTGAACCAAGTATCGGAACCGCGTACTTGTCTTCAATAACGCTGCAACGCTCGTCTCCACCGACATACACGGCAAAAGCCCTGTTCGTAATCTGCATACACTCAAGCTCGACAAGCTCATCAACGTACTTGACGATGTCAGAATATTTATCAAGAATAACTATGACGGTTCTCCAATCGCCCTTCTTCTTTACATCTTTCAAGTCATTCACAACACGAAGGTCCCGCCTGACCAAGCCAGGCAAATCTTCAACAGTTTCTTCCGGTCTGCCCACCATTGGGTTTTGAAGATAGATTCTCGCCCTGCTCGGCGTCGTGTAGATTATGCTCCTTATGCCATAGTTGCGCTGGCCCTGCCAAGCATCCAAGGCGGAATGAGAACCCAGGTTCAGACCAATGGGTTCCTTGTACTTCTTGACTATCTCTTGCATTTCTTCTCTTTTTATGACCACAACGATCACCTTACTAGACTATGCAAACTAAACGACCAGACTTTTTTTAAACCTTTCCAATTTTCGCAACGAAAACGTTCATGATTGGAACGCATTCAGAGGACTGCTCGGAATTCAGGTTTTAACGCGCCAGGATTCCAAATCTGTTAGAACCTTCTAGATTTATGCTCTATTTTGTTCTTACATGGGTAGTTATAAACTGAGCCACGCCTTTTTTCCCAGAGGGAGAAGGGAGCCATGTCTGAGTCCTGCAGCTGGCTGTTCGTTGAAAACACCCCGTTGCTCTTTGAAAAAGAAAAAGTCTCAAGACAGCTCAAAGTCGAAACTTGGCTTGACTTGACCCAGCTTCTGAACGAAATAAAAGAGGAAGATGACGAAAGAAAGCCACAACAACCAATTCGCTATGTGATCTAGAGGCTGCAGGCCTTCAAGACCATGTCAAAACCCTCGCGATTCCTATGTGTTTTGTAGAACCTTAACGCTTCGATTATTGCCTTCTTATTCTGCTCTCCAATTTTCTCAGCAACTTCAGCTCCGATACCGCTCATAAAAAGAAACTGACAGATTGAAGTGACGTTCGCGGGGGTTCGGTTCACGCTGGCCGATTCAAAATCGACGATGAAGGACCTGTCCGCCTTGTCGACGATTATGTGTTTTGGCGCATGACTCAATTCTCCATGATCTAGGCCAATGCCGTCTAGAAGGCAACACTGTACCAGAACGTCGCGCAAGACCTTTTTGACTCGCCTCTTTCCAACCCCTTCCTGAAGCCATTTTGGAAGTAGGCGGCCTTCAACGAACTGCATCAAAAGCAGGTTGTTGGAATATCCCAACAGCTTAGGTCCAACGTTGACTGAATTGGCTTTTTCCAGCATTTCTGCTTCGTGACGCATGCTCGACCGGTCAGCATCTGACCTTCGAAGCTTCAAAGCCGCCTTCTTCTTGTTTAGGTGAGCTGTCAAGACGATTCCGACACAACCCTTGCCCAAAACGTTCACATCGGAGACACGCTTGTCTCCACTGAATTCTAATGCTTTGACCTTCAACGCTTGTAGCTCCTTTAACCGCTTCTTAAATTCAGCCTTCTGAAGCTTGGGATAACCAAGCACCATTGCATAAGCTGTGTCGAACGCGAGTTTTTTGACAGGTATGACTGAGGCTTTCTGCAAGGATCGTTGCCCTCAGGGTCTTATCTCCAGCTAATCTGAATAAAAGCTAGTGGAATCCACTCCTTCGTAAGAATTAACGTGGCATTTCTGAAACGGAAAACACGTTTTCAAGGAAATTGATACACTTTGCCAAAATTGCTCCGCCATAGCCCAAGTTTGCATGGAAGTTTAAAAGGAGGAGTTGCGCATAGAAAAATCAAGCTTCAGGGAAAAATCGCCATGCCCAAGTTTAGACAGACAGCGGAAATTCTGAAACTGATGAGTAGGAAAGACGCTATTCGCAACGTGGGCATAATCGCGCACATTGACCATGGAAAAACGACGATGAGCGATTCATTGCTTGTTAAGGCAGGATTGCTGTCTTCGCACATTGCTGGCTCAGCCAGAGTCCTTGACTACTTGGAAGAGGAGCAAAGAAGGGGAATCACTATAAAGACGGCGAATATTTCACTCCTGCACGAGACAAACGGTCATCCATATCTGATCAATCTCGTCGACACGCCAGGCCATGTGGACTTCACTGGCAAGGTCACAAGAGCTTTGCGAGCGATAGACGGCGCGGTCGTTGTCGTTGATGCTGTGGAGGAAATCATGGCACAGACGGAGACCGTCACTCGACAGGCTCTCGAAGAAAGAGTTAGACCAGTTCTATTCATAAACAAGATTGATCGCCTAACAGAAGAAATGAAACTAAGTCCTGAAGAGATTCAAAGCAAGCTCACCCGAATAATCGCAAACTTAAACAACTTGATAGAGAATTATGCGGAGCCCGAATACAGAACAAAATGGAGAGTTGACCCTGGACATGAGAGCGTTGTCTTCGGGTCAGCCCTCCACAAATGGGGATTCACCCTCAGGACAGCCCGTGAGAAAGGCATAAAACTCGGCGACATTCCAAGAGCCGGCCTGAGAGACGAGCATCGAAGGCTTTCGAAGCTGGTTCCTCTTCACGCTGCAATCTTGGACATGGTTGTAAAGAACCTTCCAAGTCCAGTTGAGAGCCAGAAGTATCGTGTTCCGAGAATCTGGAAGGGCGACATGAATTCCGACATCGGCCGAGCAATGTCAAACTGCGATGATGAAGGGCCAACCGCGATGTGCGTAACCATGGCGCAAACCGTACCCGGAACTGGTTTAGTGGCAACTTGTAGACTTTTCTCAGGATCGATAAAAGATGGGGACGAAATCTACTTGGTCGAGGAAGGCAAGGAATACCGGGTGCAGCAGGTTTCCATGTACATGGGAGCCTTTCGAGAACACGCCGGCAGCATGAGCGCGGGCAACATTGCCGCATTATCTGACCTCAATCTAGCTAGAGCTGGACACACACTCGTCGACCCCAAACATAGAAAAGAAATGGTTCCGTTCGAACGCGTGAGATACGCCGCTGAACCAGTGATGACCATAAGTGTAGAACCGAAGAATCCCAACGACTTACCAGAAGTTATGGAGGCCATGAGCAGGCTGTCGATAGAAGACCCTAACCTCGTAACCACGGTAAACAAAGAGACGGGCCAGTATCTCATCAGCGGAATAGGAGAGCTCCACTTGGAAGTCGCTATGAATTTTCTGAAACAGTATTCTAGCAACGTGGAGCTTACTGCTTCTAGCCCAATAGCAACCTACAGAGAAACGGTTTCAAAACAAGGGAAAACGGTCGTCGCCAAGAGCTCAAACAAGCGCAACAGTTTCTCGATACAAGTGGAACCGTTAGAGAAGAAAACCTTGAAAGCCGCAGAAGCGAACGAATTTTCACCAGAACCAAACGAAAGCGAAGGTGCCAGCCTACTCGGGAAAGAACCCGGAAAAGTCTGGGCGATAGATACAAACAAGAGCGTGTTGATTGATTTAACCCGAGGAACCCAGTATTTCCAAGAAGCAAGGGCCAGCATTATAACAGGGTTTCATTGGGCATGCAGAGCAGGACCTCTCTGCGCAGAACCTCTCAGAGCAGTGAGAATCAAGCTCATCGACACAAAACTTGACCCAGACCCGGGCTTGCGTGAGCCAGCCCAGATAACACGAGCCGTTAGCCGCGCAATCTTGGGCTCATGCCTCACAGCAGGACCAATCCTTCTCGAACCAATATACAAAATCGAGGTGCAAGTCCAAGCTCAATGGTTCGGACCCTGCGTCAACATCATATCCCGCAGACGCGGAAAAATACTAAACACGGAACAGAAGGGCCTTCTAACCATAATTAACGGGTATATCCCAGTTGCGGAGACCTTCGGCTTATCGGCTGAAATGCGTTCCGCGACATCAGGATACGCCTTCTGGCAGCTGACCTTCGACCATTGGGACAGAGTTCCAGACACCCTCGCGAAACAAGTAATCGGCAACCTTCGCAAGAGAAGAGGATTGCCCGAGGATATTCCGAAGCCGCAGGTTTTCGTGGATGAAGCGTGACACGAGGAGTTGAGAACAGTGAAGATCAAGTTGAGCTCAAAATGTCCCTTCAACCTGGATTTTACTCTCTGCTGCGGTCAAACGTTCAGGTGGGACAAGCACGGAGACTGGTGGTACGGCGTTGTGGGACAAGAAGCGTTCAAAATACGTCAAGAGTGTGGAGCACTCGAATTTGAAGGCGTGAACGAAAGGTTCGTGTGGAACTACTTTCGGCTACAGGATGACTTGCCGAGGATTCTATCGGACATCAACAAGGACGAGAACGTTCAAGCAGCCATCGACGAGTTCCGAGGTCTGCGCATCCTCCGCCAAGAACCTTGGGAATGCCTAATCTCATACATTTGTGCAACCTACAAGAGCATCGCCGCAATAAAGAGCATGCTAGCAAATCTTTCGAGAAGATTCGGAGAAGAAATCCATCTGGAGAACCAGAGCTTCTACGGTTTTCCGAAACCAGAACGACTGGCAAAAACAGAATTGCAGGACCTTGCTGCTTGCGGTCTGGGCTACCGAGCCAAATACGTCCTCAAAACAGCAAATCTGATTTGCGATGGCACCCTGGACCTCGAACGCTTGAAGAAGAGGTCCTACGCGAAGGCGAAACGAGAGCTGATGAACCTTCCCGGCGTAGGTCCAAAGGTGGCAGACTGCGTCCTGCTATTCTCATTGGAAAAACTCGAAGCTTTTCCGGTCGACGTCTGGATAAAAAGAACTGTTCTGGAGTATTACGCGCAGCATCTTCCAACTGAGTTTGTCAAGAAAATCTCGGCCCAAGGATCGTTAAGCACCAGTGCGTATGAGAGGTTGAGTTCGTTTGGAAGAGAGTACTTTGGCAAGTATGCGGGATACGCGCAAGAGTACCTGTATCATTATGAACGGATGCATCACTAGCCCATGAACAGAGACCCGACACTAGGTCGCTTTTCGACGAAGAATCCGTGTGTCGAAGCCGAAGGACAGACTCCTGAAGCCTCAGGCAATCTGAACCCAAAAACACTTAAATCAACTTGAAAACAGCAATATGAGAGAATACTGTCGGACAAGGGCCCGTAGCTCAGCTAGGTAGAGCGCCAGGCTCATAAGCGTACAAAACGTTCAGAAACCTGTTGGTCCCCGGTTCGAGTCCGGGCGGGCCCACCATCCAAGAATCAGGTTCCTTCGTGTCTAAATTGGACTTTCATCCTTAGAAGCGAAAGATGAAAGAGCTATTTTTCGAGTTTCAGAACAAGGCTTGCAACTTTTTTTCCGAGTTGCTTGCAGGATTCACGCTCTTTTGCTTGTGGTGCCCCTACGGCTGTTGCTCCAAAATGCTTGTCATCTGATCTGCCTTGGACAATCATGCCGTGGACCAGCATGGCTTCAACGATGGAGAGTAGTGTGGTTTCTGCACCTGTCGCTGTCCCTCCCGCGCTTGTGAAGGCTGCTCCGACCTTTCCTTCAAGTTTTCCGTGTATTTTTACTGAACTATCGATGAAGGCTTTGAGTTTGCCAGACATTTGTCCATAGTATGTTGGCGACCCCATGATGATTCCATCAGCACTGCAAAGGTCATCGAGGCTTGCTTTCTCAACCTTTTTCACGACTGCATCAACGTTGTCAAACTGTTTGATTCCCTCGGCAACCGCAAACGCCATTTTCTCAGTGTTCCCGCTCAGAGAATCGTAAAGGACCACTATCCTAGCCAATCTGAACACGCCTCTGGTCTTAACAAGGGGTCATACTTTGAATCTTAAGGCTTTCTGCTCAACCTCCCTTGCTGTGAGCCAAATAGAACATTCTTCCACAAGCTATAAGTGCAGAAAAGTTTCCTTAAAGTGAAGATGAGGGAATTGGTAGTCTACTCACGAGGGAGAAAGGAGAGAAGGGATAAAATTTCAACTACCAATCCCTCATTCACTTTCCAATAGTGATGCACATGTTGCTTTTAAGTTTTTCTTCGATTTTTGAATTAAATATATAAAAAAAGGGCAGAAAGTCTTTCCTACCCGTTACGCCACCAATTTCCTCAAAGATTTCTCAGTTTCGACAAGAAACATGTCCCTCGGCAGGGGCTGAATTATGATTGCATCTTGATTCCATGCAGTCTGGTGTATGGTGGAAGAAACGGGTTCAGCTGAAGCCCTTGATGATTTCGTCAACCGTTAGGATTTTGGCGTTGTATACGTCCTTCAGGTATTCAAGTCCTTTCTCATAATCTTCTTGCGTGAAAGCCTCCACGCCGTCCTTTGCCACTGTAATCTTGTAGCCTCTGAAGAACGCATCGGCCGCCGTGTGTCTAACGCATATGTTGGTGTGCAACCCCATGAGAATGACTGTTTTCACTCCTTCACCATGATATAAGCCCCTAAGAAGCATGTCCAAGCCTGTTTCGTGAAAGCCACTGTACGTTCGTTTTTCAACAACATAATCTTTCTTTTGAGGCTTGAGCTCAGGGATTACCTCTGCCCCTTCAGTTCCCTTAATCGCATGTTTTCCCCATCTTTCAACGACTTCTTCGTCAACGGGAAGGTGAGCGTCGTTGCTGTAGATGACGGGCACGTTGTTTTTGCGAGCTGCCACAACCAGCTTCTTAATGTTTGGAATGATGTGAGCAGCCCTTTCGCATTTCAAACCGCCAGTAACGAAATCGTTCAGCATGTCAAGGACTATTACAGCCTTGTTGTTCAAGAACTCAACTCCTTGATAGACTCTTGCGCAGAACGTGAAAAAAAGTCTTATGGTAAGCTACTTTTCAGCTTCCAAAGTGTACGGACCTTTTGTGAACTTTTCACCTTTTCCTTCTTGCACCAGAACAGTATCTTCTATTCGAACGCCTCCGAAGTCCGGCAGGTATATGCCAGGCTCATTTGTCACGACGTTCCCGACGACCAACCTATCTTTGCTGGTGGCCGCGAGTGATGGCTGTTCATGGATTTCCAAGCCCACACCGTGGCCCAAACCATGGACAAAGTACTGTCCGTAACCAGCCTCTTCTATCGTTTTCCGGGCTGCTTGATCTATGTTCTTGGCTTTTGCGCCCGCTTTTATGGCTTGATGTGCCTTTTCCTGAGCTGCTTTGACGGCTTCGTAAATTCTCTTCTGCTTTTCAGAGGGCTTCCCAGCCACTATCGTTCTTGTCATGTCAGAATGATAGTGCTCATAAAGAGCTCCAATGTCCACAACAACGAGGTCTCCCTGCACGATTTTTCTGTTTGCACATCCGCCATGTGGATAGGCTGAACGTATCCCTGAAGCAACTATTGTCTCGAACCCTGTTCCCCAGCCGCCTTTCTTGCGCATCGTGTACTCGATTTCTGCGGCAACCTCAATTTCGGTAACCCCCGGTCGGATGGTCTCATACGCTGCCTGCATGCCTGCACTAGTTATGACGCCGGCTTTTCGCAGTAGCTCGAGTTCTCGCTCGTCCTTCACTCTGCGCAATTCCCACATCAAACTGCCGTCGACCTTCAGTCTTACTTTTCCCCGAAAGTTCTTGGCAAACAAACGGTAGAAATCATAGCTCAACGTGTCTAACCCGAGCTTCTTCACCTTGAAAGTTTTCAGCAGGGGAGCGAACTTCTCATTCAGTTTTTCGCCAGCCTTGAGGAGTTCAACCTTGAAACCTTTTGCCTCAACCTTTGTCTGTTCATAGTTAACGCCATAAGCGAAGATGATGTTCTCTCCTTTACGTGGGATCAACATGCAGAATGCGCCTGGAGTTCCAGTCATGTAAAGCAGATTCTTTTCGTTGCTGACGAGAAACGCATCGTAACTCTTCTTTTCGAAAGCCAATTCCCTCAAAGCTTCTACTCTGTCCAACGTCGTTCACCGTTTAGAAAGAAGCCGTTTGGCGTTATCAGCTAAAATGCTTTGCCCTTCTCTTCAGCCGCCGCTCACGATAGGCATTAGCACGACATGGTCTCCGTCCTTGAGCTTCGTTTCAACCCCGCTGAGCTGGTTAAGCAGGTAACCGTTGACCGTAGCAATGAAATTCGACTTTATGTCTTTGCCACCAGCTTCGTAGATGGCCTTCTTGAAGGATTCCCCGTGCTTCCCAATGAGCACGACAAGCAAGTCTCTAATCGAGGAGCCAGCCTCAACCTCAACCTCTTCTTCTCTTCTGCTCCCCAGTATGTTCTTGATGTGACCTAGATACTCAACCTTAACCTTCAACCCGGACACCAGAAGGGCACCATTATCTAGATTTGAGGTCGCTATATATCCGTTTCACTACAGGCCTCTGCCAATCCCTTGTTCCGACAATTCTTTTATGCTTCTCAAACAGTCTACCTTTCAGGTGCTCTAATTGACGTACAACGCGCAAAAAATCGATGAAATAACTCGTCGTAGGGAACAGTGGGAGAAAGAAACTGTCTTGAAAAGCTTCGACAAGCTTCCCGAAAGAGGCAAGTTCTCGACAATTTCGGGCATACCTGTAAGCAGACTATACGCTCCTACCGACGTTGCAAAGGATGAATATCTGCAAGAGCTAGGCTTTCCAGGCGAGTTTCCATTCACCAGAGGCGTCTATCCAACAATGTACCGAGCCAGATTCTGGACCATGCGACAATACGCAGGCTTTGGCACGGCGGAGCAAACAAATCAGCGTTTCAAGTACTTGCTCAGCCATGGCCAAACAGGCTTAAGCGTGGCCTTTGATTTTCCAACCCAGGTCGGCTACGACTGTGACCACCCGATGGCGCTAGGCGAGGTCGGCAAAGTCGGCGTCAGCGCGAGCACGCTGAGAGACATAGAAGTTCTGTTCGAAGGGATTCCCCTTGACAAAGTCACCACTTCAATGACCATCAATGCACCAGCGAACGTTCTACTCGCGATGTACGCCACAGTAGGCCAAAAACAGGGAGTAGAGATGGCTCGGCTTGGAGGCACGATTCAAAACGACATCTTGAAAGAGTACGTCGCTCGGGGCATGTACATTTTCCCGCCTAAACCTTCTATGCGCATGATTACAGACGTTTTTGAATACTGCTCCCAGAAAATGCCCCAGTGGAACACCATCAGCATCAGCGGCTACCATATTCGCGAGGCAGGCTCTACGGCAGTTCAGGAAGTCGCTTTCACCTTTGCAAACGCGATTGCATATGTCCAAGCCGCCATCGACAGAGGCCTAGACTTGGACAAGTTTGCAGGCAGGCTATCATTCTTTTTTGCGGCACAAAGCAACTTTCTGGAAGAAATCGCAAAGTTCCGGGCAGCGCGGCGTTTGTGGGCACAAATAATGAAAGAAAGATTCGGAGCAAAGAACCCGAACTCTTGGATGCTGCGGTTCCACACACAGACTTCCGGTGTTTCGCTCACGGCTCAACAACCTTACAACAACATAGTGCGCGTTGCGTTGCAGGCACTTTCTGCTGTCCTAGGCGGCACGCAGTCCCTGCATACGAACTCTTTTGACGAAGCTTATGCGTTGCCCAGCGAACAGGCGGTCACTGTTGCACTGAGAACCCAGCAAATAATCGCCCACGAAAGCGGTGTCGCCGAAACCCCTGACCCTCTGGGAGGTTCATATTACGTAGAGTTTCTAACAGATGAGATTGAGGAGAGAGCCCGGAAATACATAGAGCGTATCGACGGAATGGGCGGAGCGGTCGTGGCCATCGAGAAAGGATTCATGCAACGCGAGATCACAGAGAGCGCCTTCAGTTATCAAAAAGAGGTTGAAGCCAAGAAGCGCACGGTAGTAGGCGTAAACGATTTCCAGAGTGAAGAAGAGGTCCCCATGAAACTGCTACAGATTGACCCAACTATTGAAAAGAAGCTCGTTGAACAATTAAAGAGGGTCAAAAAACAAAGAAACGAGGCCAAGACGCAGAAAGCCCTAGGAAGCCTTCAACGTGCGGCAGAACGCGAAAACGTAAACTTGACGCCATTAATTCTGGAAGCTGTAAAAGAATATGCAACTCTAGGCGAAATATGTGGAACTCTGCGAG
>Ga0315289_10001255_pt1 | contig 39727 bp, 38 predicted proteins | sample YL17G11_40_MG_FD_203452 | JGI IMG/M metagenome (GOLD analysis project Ga0315289, IMG submission 203452) | Sediment microbial communities from Yellowstone Lake, YNP, Wyoming, USA - YL17G11_40 | ecosystem: Environmental > Aquatic > Freshwater > Lake > Sediment | place: USA: Wyoming | collected... | reverse complement strand
GGGACTGTGCACCCTCACCGAGTACTACCACCACCTAATGCACATTCCTCGACGAACCGCCGGATGCGGACCCGCATGTCCGGTGGTGTGAGAGGGAGGATGGGCGACCCATCCTCCCTACTCGATTAACCGTGCAAGCTGCCCGCACGATCGCTGGCGCCGCCCTCGGCGGTCCTTGTCAGGCGGGTGCAGCCGCGGGCATGGGCTGGCTCTGGCCGCCGAGGTTGGCGTGGGCCAGGTGAGCTTCCATGGCCGCCTCTCCGGCATTGACGATCGGTGCCATGCGCTCGGGCGTTAGGTCGAACTCCAGGATGCCATACCCCTTCGCCGGCAGCCGGCAGACCAGGTGCTTGTGCTCGTCGATCACATGCTTGTCGTGTCCGGCGAGCAGCGTCTCCGCCATCGCGCCGAGGCGTAGCATCATCTCGGCCAACAGATCCGTCCGCTCCAGGAAGCCGGGAGCCTGCGGCTCCATGCGCTCCGTGTTCTCCGCGCCGGGGACCTGTAGACCGTCATCCAGCAGCAGGCCGATCACCTGGTCCGAGGCGGACTCCTCCCCCATGGTCTCCTCGACCAGGTCGTCGTCGGAGACCAGCAGGGCGATGGGGAAGTTGGACAGCAATCCCCCATCCACGACCTTGTGGCCGCTGATGTCCTGTCCGAGATACAGGCCCCACTCCTTCTTCCAAACGACTTCCTGCCAGACCAGCGGGCAGCTCATCGACATGCGCACGGCCCATGCGGTCGGGCAATCCGGCGCCGTGCGGTGGTTCAGGACGAGCATGGTCTTGTCGGTGATGTCAGAGGCCACGGCCGAGTAGTCCCTGCCCACCTTCTCGTGGAACTCCCGGAGCGTCGAGCTGCCCAGCCCGCGTCCACCGGCATCCAGCTTCTCGGTCAGGTAGGCCAGCAACGCATCGCCGGCATACCATCCGCCCCATGCCAGGAGTGAGATCAGGTGCTTGGTGAGGTCGCGCTGCGCAAGCCCCTCGACCATCCGGTCGACCACCGGCTCGATGGCATTGGGGATCAGGGGATTATCGAGCTCCGTCCGGAGCCAGACTCGCAGGCTGCTGCTCAATTCCACGCTCTCGTCGATGCTGGGGATTTGCAGGAAGCTGCCGAAGCGCGACGTACCGTCGGGCAGGCGCTCGTTGATCGCCGCCTTGCATTCCGCAGCGCTGTAGCCTGCCGCCACCAGGATAGCGACGATGGAACCGGCCGACGTGCCGACCACGCGGCGTGCCTTGAAGCCGTGGCGCTCAATAGCCTGAAGGGCCCCGACAAATGCCAGCCCCTTGGCACCCCCACCTTCAAAAACCAAATCGACGTCCATGATCGCTAACCCCTTGCGCACAAGACCCGGATGAAGAAGGGGGCCCGGTCGAGGCCCCTTTCAGAGATGGCATTATACCTGCTGCGGCGCGCGGACTTGCGATATTCGGAGCCCTTTTCGAGCCCGCGCGTCGGGGAGGAGTCGTCCCGTCCCGAGGCCATAACGCCATCGGACAATATTGACTAATTGGGCCGACATAGATACTATTCCTGTGTTCCCTACTCTGCTCGGGAGGCCACCCGGTGCTGGCAACCCTTCGCCTGAGAATGAACAGCGTGGTCGCGACCAACTTGGCGCGGCCGGTCGATGCGGTGGCGCATGAACGCCTGCGCTTGCGCGTCCTGTTTGCCGTCGCCCTGCTCAAGCTGTTCAACTTCATCGGGGGCGCCTGGGACATCCAATGGCACGTGGCGATCGGGCGCGACAGCCTGTGGATCCCGCCCCACCTGATGGTGTTCCTGGCCTTCGTCAGCGGCTTGGCCATCGTCGTGGTGATGATCGTCTATGAAACCGGGTTGTCGATCGCCGGGCAGGATATGCCGCATACCGCCAAACTGGGCATGCTGCGCTCGCCGGGCGCGTACTTTGGCATCCTGTTGGGCTATGCGGCCGCGCTGCTCGCAGGCGTCATCGACGAACTGTGGCATCGAGCGTTCGGCATCGACGCCACGCTGTGGAGCCCGCCTCACCTGCTGATCATGGCGGCCACGATGGTCGTCGACTACAGCCTGTTGCTTGGCATCACCGCTTCCGCTCGGCGGCTGGGGTACACCTTCACCTGGAAGAGCCCGCTGCTGTGGGGCATCGTGCTCACCGGCGCCTACGCTTATGAGGCCGTGCACTTCCAGATGGGCGAGGCCTTCATCGTCGGCCACCGCTATGGCGGCGCCGGCCTGCACGGCCTGCTCTTCCCCATCCTGATTGGTGCCTTCCTGCCGCTTTCGCTGGTGGTCTGCATGCGCCTGGCGCGCCGGGCGTGGGTCGTCCTGCTGACTGCCGGCCTGGCGCTGGCGCTGCAATACCTGGCGACGGGCGTCGCCGCCCTCGGCTTCGCCATCCTCAAGCCGGTCTCGATCATCGACCAGTACGTCCTGCTCTACCCGGAATCGACCGCTGCCCAGGCGCGCGAGTTCGCCGCGCTGCTTGGCAACAATGGGTTGATCGGCCTGCACCAGGCCTGGACGATGATGCTCGCCATCCCGGCGCTCGTCCTGCTGGTCCTGGTCGGGATGTTGCCGTGGGCCCGTCGGCGTCCCCTTCTGCTGGTCACTGTGTTCTCGATCGGCATGGTGCTGGTGACATACGCCCGGTTTGGGATGACCCCCGCCTTGCGCGACTACCCGATCAGCGTCGTGGACGTGGCTTTGGCTGCACTGCTGGCGCTGGCTGGTGCCCTGCTGACCGGTGCCCTCGGGCTTCGCCTGACGCGGAGCTTCGAGCCGTCGCCTGCCGAACCGCTGCAGCCGTAGCCGCCTGCGCACCATGCGAGGCACGCCGGCGGCCGGCGGATGGGTCGGGCTGCAGCTTGAGTTGTCGGTGCAGGGGCGCAGTCGTGAAGTAGGGGGAAGGTCGATCTAGCGGAGAGGGTGGGATTCGAACCCACGGTGGCCCAAGGGGCCACAACGGTTTTCGAGACCGCCCCATTCAACCACTCTGGCACCTCTCCGCCGCCGATTATACCGCCGACACAAGCCTGGGCGTCCGAGGTGAGAAGAGGCGTAAGCCTCGCACGCCAGGTAGCAGGATAGCAGACACGGAGTCATTCGAGCCGGGGCGGCTCGGGTGACGGAAAGAGCACTCCGACGGAGGGCACTGTGAACAACTTGAAGTCGATGATTCTCTCGGCCACGCTGATCCTCTCGCTGACGGCCTGCGCCCCCGAGACGCCCCCGCCTGAGCCATCGCCCACGGTGGCCTGGAATGTCTTGGGGAGGCTGCAGGTTTCAACGCCAACCGCGCCCGGCTTCCCCTCGACTCCGGCCGAGATCGCCTCCTGCGACAACGCCTACATGCCCTCGGACGAAGGCGCAACATGGACTTTCGCTGGAAGCAATAGCAGCACCGGTACCTACACCCGCACGGACACGATCGCTGCCTCCGAGGGCGACAGTTACACCATCGCCACGCAGCTGACCAAGGTGTCGTACGCGCAGGAGTTCTCGTGCACGGCGGCGGGCCTGGTCAACATGGAACCCAATCAGTCGGACATTGCCGCCATGTTCCACGGGCCATCCGGGAACGTCACCGTCCACCGCGTCTCGAACTCAGGCGTCACGCTTCCGGTCGACATCCAGGCCGGAGACAGCCGGGAGCAGGTCTTCGCGTGGGACGCCACCGGCCCAGATGCTTCGGGGTACGGCACCTTCACCTACGCGTTCACGGCAGCAGGGATTGAGACAGTCAGTGTTCCAGCCGGGACGTTCGATGCCCTGCGTATCGACGCGGTGATCCAGATGGAGATCGGCGCCACGCCGAAGCTCACCGGCACCTATACCACCACCGTGTGGCTGGCGGAGGATATTGGGCTGGTCAAGAGCGAAGGAAGCAGCCAGATCCCCGGCGTCGAGTTCACCGATCGTCTGGAGCTGGTATCTTTCGACGTGCCGCAGGGATAGGCGCTTCAGGCAGATCGGGAGGGGAGGGGGCTACGCGTGCGACTGTGGTGGGCGGCTGCGCCGCCGCACCGAGCGCATGAAGGATCCCAGGATCAACCGGTTGGCGAGCGCCGGGGCGAGCGCCTGCAGCCATACCGCCGGCTTCCCCGGCCCCATCAGCACCTCGCGCTTGCGTCGACGGGCCGCCTCCAGCGCGATCTGCGCGCAGCGGTCGGCGGTCATTGTGCGCTTGGTGTACAGCGCACGCCCCGCGGCACCTTTCGGCCGCCCGTTGCGATCCAGGTAGCTCTCGTGAAACTCACTCACAACCCAATACGGGCAGACTAGCGTCACGCTGACGCCGCTGCCGGCCAGCTCCAGGCGGAGCGAATCGGATAGGCCGCCCAGGGCGAACTTGCTGGCGACGTAGCTGGAGTTGTACGGGATCGCCAGCTTGCCCCCCAGGCTGGAGATGTTCACGAGACGGCCTTTGGATTCGATCAGATGGGGCAGGGCATGAAAGGTGCAGTAGAGCGCACCGTAGAAGTTGACGTTCATGACGCGGCGGAAGAGGTCCAGGTTGGGCAGGTCCGCCAGGCGGGCAACCACCGACAGCCCGGCGTTGTTGATCAGCATGTCCAGCTGGCCATACTCGCGCTGGGTGCGCTCGACCAGGGCGCGGCAGGCATGCTCGTCCGCGACGTCGGTGGGGATGGCCAGGGCGCGTGCGCCGCAGGCGCGGCAGGCCTCGGCCACGGCCTCGAGGCGGTCGGCCCGGCGGGCCGCCAGCCCGAGCCAGGCACCCTCCTCGGCCAATCGTAGCGCCAGCGCCTCGCCAATGCCGCTTGAGGCGCCGGTGATGATGACCACCTGTTGTGTGGAGTGCGTCGATGCCATCTCGCCCCCCGGGCTGGCGTCGACGAGATACGCCAGCACTACAGTTCGACCCGCGTCCCCCGTGCCGGGTAGTCGATCGGAACCTTCAAGTCGCCGAGCCTCGAGCGCAGCACCTCAGCCGGCTTGGACTCGCCGTGGATCAGGTACAGGTGCTTGAGCGATCCGGCCGACGCCCGGGCATACGTCTCCAGGTAGTCCTGCCCGGCATGCGCTGAGAATCCGTCGACGCTGGCAACCTCGGCGCGGACATCGTACTCCTCGCCGAAGATGAAGACGGCTTTCTCGCCCTCCGCCAGCCTACGGCCGAGGGTATTGGGCGCCATCCAGGATGTGATCAGCACCGTGTTGCGCGGGTCGCCGAGATTGTTGCGCAGGTGGTGCAGGATGCGGCCGGTCTCGGCCATGCCCGAGGCGGAGATGATCACCAGCGGACCCTTGTGGTCGTTGATGGCCTTGCTCTCGTCGACCGAGCGGGTGATCGTCAGCAGGTCGAAGCCAAACAACTCGCCGTGCGGGTCGTTCTGGAGGAAGGCGATTGCCTGTTCGTCGAAATCCTCCGGGTGTCGCTGGAAGATCTCGGTGGCGCTGGTGGCCAGCGGGCTGTCGACGTACACCGGCACGCGGGGCAGCTCTCCGGCGTCGATCATCTGGTGCAGCGTGTAGACCAACAGCTGCGTGCGGCCGATGGCGAAGGCCGGGACGATCACCTTGCCGCGGCGCTCGAACGTCCGCCGCAACACCTGGCGCAGCCCGGCCGCAGCTTCCTCGGGCTGCAGGTGGGGCTTGTCGCCGTAGGTGCACTCCATGAGCAGGACGTCCACCTCCGAAGGCGGGACCGGGTCGCGCAGCAATGGCATGCGCAGCCGCCCGATGTCGCCCGAGAACATCAGGCGCACCTTGCGTCCCTTCTCCTCCAGGTCGAGGACGACGCCGGCGGAGCCCAGGATGTGTCCGGCGTCGACCAGGCGGGCGATCACGCCGGGGACCGGCTCGAACGGCCGGTTGTAGGCCTGCATCACCAGTTGCTTCGAGACGGCCTCGGCATCGGCCACGGTGTACAGCGGCTCGACGGGCTCAAGGCCTTTGCGGGCCCGCTTCTTGTTGAGGTACTCGATATCGGATTCCTGGATGTGGCCCGAGTCGCGAAGCGTCAGGTCGGTGAGGTGCACGGTGCTGTGCGTGGCGTGGATCGGCCCAGCGTAGCCCTGGCGCACCAGGTTGGGCAAGTTGCCGCAGTGATCGATGTGGGCATGGGACAGGATGACGGCGTCGATGCCCCGGGGATCGAACGGGAAGTTGCGGTTGATGGCGTACGTATCGGCGCGCCGCCCCTGGAACAGCCCGCACTCGAGCAGTAGGCTGTGGCTGTTGATGCGCAGCAGATGCTGAGAGCCCGTCACGGTCTGGGCGGCGCCGGCAAACGTGATCTCCATCCTCACCTCAAGCAGCAGCGGTCTTGGAGGCCCACAGCGCTTGCAGGATCGCCGGGCCATAGGCCTGGAAGCGCCAGGGCAGGCAGTCCATCAGCGGCTGCAGCGCCGCCAGGCTGCGCGGGGTCGAGCGGGCAATGTCCCACAGCACCTCGCGCGGCAGGACGATATCGGACTCGACGCCGCGTTCGGCGGCGGCCGCCTTGCGCCAGCGGCGGAGTTGATCGTAGCGGCCCAGGATCGCAGGGTCGGTTGGGCTCGCGGTGGGAGGGTGGGGGACCGGGCCGCTGCGTCCGCGTTCGAGCGCGGCGAGAATGGGTTGGGCATAGCGATCGGCCAGGCGCGGCACCAGCCCGGGGACGTGCAGGAGTTCGTCGGCGTCGCCCGGCAGGATGCGCGCCAGGTTGAGCAGCACCTCGTCGCCGACGACCTTGAAGGGCGGACGGTCGAGCTGACGGGCGGTCTGGTCGCGCCACTGGTACAGCTCGCGCAGCGCCGCCGCCTGGCGCGGCTCGAGGCTGCGGGCATTGGTCAGCCCCCAGAATCCCTCGGGGTTGCCGTTGGCCGACGGGTGGACGGTGCAGGCCAGGTGGGTGCAGGCCTCGAGCGTTTCCTCCCAGCGGCCGGCGAGGTGCAGCGCTTCCGCCAGCCGGTCGCGCAGAGGCAGCAGGTAGTGGGTGTCGTAGCGAGCGTACTCAAGGTGTGCCGGCGTGAGTGGGCGCTTGGCCCAGTCGGCGCGCTGGAATCGCTTGTCGAGCACCACGCCGAACTCCTGGGCCAGCACGTCGGCCAGGCCGCTAGGCTGCATGCCGAGCGTGCGCTGCGCCAGGCGCGTGTCGAACAGGTTGGCAATCTCGAAGCCGAAGTCGCGCTTCAGGCAGGCGACGTCGTACTCGGCGCCGTGGAAGACCTTCTCGATGGCGGGCGAGGCGAATAGTGGGGCGAGGGCGCGCGCGTCGGCAGCGCCCAGCGGGTCAATCAGGTAATCGCCCTCCGCCGTGCTGACCTGGATCAGGCACACGCGCTCCTTATAGGCGTGCAGGCTGTTCGATTCGGTGTCGATCGCCAGTCGTGGGCTGTGCTGGTGGGTGGTGATCCAGCGCTCGAGGGGCTCGGGAGCATCGATCCATACCGGGCCGGCGGGGGCGGGAAGCGACATGCGCCTATTGTACCCGCTGGGTGCGCCGTGCCCCGGTGGAACGGGCACCAGAGCGCCTGGCCTGGCGGCTCCCGTCTGGCCCAACCACTCCCACCGGCCCATGCGAGACCAGAGGGCAGGCCCCGACGGTTTGTGAGGAGGGATGCTGGCGGAGAAGGTCAAAATTGACGTATTCGGTGAAGTATGCTATAAATGACCCGCCTCATCTCGGGCGGGTCGGCGAGGCACATCAGCGCCCGCCTTCCCTCAGGCTGAACACAACTAGGAGGAGCTGCATGACTGACGCAGGCGTCCAGACCGCGCCGGGCGCCGAAGCCGGCGTTCCGCTTAGCCGGCGGGAGTTCCTGAACTACCTGTGGGGGGCGTCGATGGCCGTGTTCCTGGCTGGCGGCGGCGGCGTGACGCTGTGGTACGCCCTGCCGAGGTTCCGCGAGGGCGAGTTCGGCGGTGTGTTCACGCTCCCGATCACAAACCTCCCGTCCCCCGACAGCCCGCCGTCCGATTTCCCCGATGGCCGTTTCTGGCTGATCAACGTCGGAGACGGCGCGCTCCAGGATCCGCGCCAGCCCAAAGACTACCCGCTCCAGCCGGGCGTCAAAGCGCTGTACAAGGTCTGCGTCCACCTCGGCTGCCTCTACAAGTGGGTCCCGACCAACGACCGCTTCGAGTGCCCGTGCCACGGTTCCAAGTACCTGAAGTCCGGGGCGCGCATCGACGGCCCTGCCCGCCGGAACCTGGACGTGTTCTTCGTCGAGGTGCTGGATGCCAGCGGCAATGTCCTCAGCCGCAGCGAGCCCGTGATGGGCAGCCAGGAGGCGTCTTCGGTGGTTATCCCGCCGGAAGCGGTGGCGCTGCGCATCGACACCGGCCGACGCGTCACGGGCGCATCGAACTCCAAGCCCGGCGGCGGGATCTAGGAGGGGGCCATGGCGATCTTCCGTTTGCACATCCCGGTGCTGGATGAGGTCAAGCAGAAAGGCCTCCGGCCGGCGCTGAAGGGCAAGTGGGTCGATCTCGTCACCCGTGTCACGGCCGGGCTCAGCCCGGACGACGTGCGCGGTGTGTTGCGCGACGATACCCCCGGCCGCCCCAACCCGCGCCTGACGCCGCATGCCGAGGGCTTCTGGCTGCACATGAAGCCCACCTACTACCACCGCATGGTCGACGGCTTCTACCCGACCTTCCGTCTGGGCTGGCTTTCAACCTTCTTCGGCGTGTTCGAGATCGTGACCGGCATCTACCTGATGATCTACTACACGCCGTCGCCGCTGGTGGCCTACGAGAACATGCTCAACCTCTTGAGCAATGTCCCCTTCGGCCAGATCATGCGCGACATGCACCGGCTGGCGGCGGAGCTGATGGTCATCGTCGTCGTGCTGCACATGCTGCGCACCTTCATCACCGGCTCGTACAAGAAGCCGCGCCAGTTCACCTGGGCGACCGGTGTGGTCCTTCTCTTCGTGACCCTGGTGCTGTCGTTCTCGGGCTACCTGCTGCCCTGGGACCAGCTCAGCCTTTGGGCGGTGACCATTGGCGCCTCGATGGTTGAGGCCATCCCGCCGGAGGTCGTTGGCCGCAACGTCAACCTGCTGGTGCGCGGGGCACCGGAGTTCGGCGCCAACGGGCTGCTGCGCTTCTATCTGCTCCACGTCGTAGCTCTGCCGCTGGCCGGCATCGTTGCCTTTGGCGTGCACTACTACAAGGTCATCCATCACGGGCACAGCCTGCCGCCGGAAGCCGAGAAGGTGGGCGAGGACACGGCCAAGCGCGTGCCCATGGACAGCCGCGTGTACTTCATGCCGCAGATCATGACCCGCGAGCTGTGGTATGTCTCGGGGCTGCTGGCGATCCTGTTCGCCGCCGCCGCCTACCTGTACAACGCCCCGGCGCTCGAGCCGCATGCCAACCCGTTGATCACGCCGCTGCACACCACGGCGCCGTGGTACTTCCTGTGGCTGCAGGGTATGCTGAAGGTCGGCGACAAGGTTGTCTGGGGGCTGATCGTCCCTGGCTTGCTGACCGGGCTGCTGCTTGTCCTGCCCTACCTGGAAGTCGGCCCGAGCCGACGCTATGGCGACCGGCGCATCGGGCTGTCGCTGGCGGCGCTGTTCGTCGCCGCCATGGCGATGCTGTCCTACATGGGCACGCCGCACTACGCCGTATCAACCTCGCCGGACCAGGAAGCGGTGGCCGAGCTCTTGCCGCAAACGCATCCCGGGCCGCTGCGCAGCGCGCCGTGGGAGGACCTGGCCTACGGCTCCTTCGAGGCGTCCGCCTGGGCTGCTGCGCCCAACGCCACGCTACAGGATCTGCTGCGCGAGTTCGACGACGTGCTGACCAACGTCCAGAGCGCCGGCCGCACAGACGTGGCCGGGGTGATGGTGATCGAGGACTGGCAGGCCGACCTGAAGAAGGTCACGCTGCGTGTGAAATGGACCAACGTCCCCGACGGGACGGCGGGCGAGTTCAGCCAGTCGGTCTACCTGCACCGCAACGGCAACTACGGCGAGGGAGCGTAGGCCATGAAGGGACAGATCGCGCTGGGCCTGCTGGCCATCCTGGCACTGATTGGCGTGCTCGTCCTCGTCGGCGTCGGTGAGCCGAACCGCATGGCGGAGTTCACCGCCGCCTATGACTCCCGCCAGATCGAGACCGGCGCTTCTTTGTTCGAGCAGAGCTGCCGTCCGTGCCACGGCCCGCAAGGGCAGGGCATCGGCGGCGTCGCGCCGGCGCTCAACGCCCCCGACCTGTTCGACGGCTCCCGCCTAGCCGCTGTCGGGTTCAGCGGCACGCTGCCGGACTACGTGCGCGGCGTGATCGCCGCCGGGCGGCCGGTGCCCTCGGCCGGGACGAACTACCCCCAGCGCATGCCAACCTGGGGCGCCGAGTACGGCGGCCCGCTGCGCGCCGATCAGGTCGATGCGCTCGTGGCCTTCGTCTTGAACTGGGAAGGCCGTGCCCTGGCCGGAGGCGGTGCCGCCACCCCGGCGACAACCGGCCCGACCGTCGGCTCAGACATCACAGTGGCGTTGCCGGCAGGTGATGCGGCGCGTGGCAAGGCCCTGTCCGAAGGTGGACTGGGCTGCACGGGCTGTCATGTTCTGGCCGCCGTCGGCCCCTTGTGGCCGGCAGACGGCAGGGGACCCGGGGTCGGCGCGCGCGCGGAGACGCGCTTCCAGGCATCCGGTTACACAGGCAAAGCGACCTCGTCCGAGCAGTACCTGTTCGAGTCGACGGTCCTGCCGAACGCGTACGTGGTGGACGGGTTCCAACCGAACATCATGCCGCAGAACTTCGCCGAGCGCCTCAGCGCACAGGATATGGCGGACCTGCTCGCCTACATGCTCAGCCTGCGTTAGGGGCTGTCGATCGTAGCCTGTGATGGGGCGCCGCGGAGTCTCGTCCGACGCGGCGCCCTTTTCCCACCCACCGCTTGCCGGGCAGGCGGACGTGGCCCCGGGCGAGCTGGGTTGTGACTAGAATCCATCCGCTGCCGCACGATCTGGCGGCAGGGAGGTCTTGGAGGCAGAGCATGCGGACAGGGCTGCGGTGGATGGTAGGGACCGCCCTCACGCTGGTCGCGCTGATGAGCGTTGGCGCGGCGTATGCCCATGACAGCGGCGACCCGGAGAATGGCGGGCGACTGTTCGTCGAGAACTGCGCCGTGTGCCATGGCGTGGACGGGAAGGGCCGCGTGGGGGCAAACCTGACCGACTTCCCCGGCATCAGCATCAACGCCGCGCTGATCGAGACGATCCGCATGGGGGTTCCGGGGACGCGCATGCCGGCCTGGGGCGAGGAGAACGGCGGCCCGCTCACGGAGAATGAGCTTGAGGATCTGGCCGCCTACATCCTCGTTGTCTTTAGCGGGACCGAACCTCTGGCACCCCTGCCAACGTACCAGCCGGAGCCGGTGACGTCGGTTCCTGGCATTCCTGGGGACCCGGGCGCAGGCAGTGTGGTCTACCAGGCGAACTGTACGGCCTGCCATGGTGCGCAGGGCCAGGGCGGCATCGGCGGAAAGCTGGCCAAGAGTTGGCCGGGGAACGAGCCGCTGGTCTACGTTCAGAAGGTCGTCGGTGACGGTATCCCGGGATCGACGATGCCAGCCTGGCTCCAGGCCAACGGTGGTCCGCTGCGCGCGGCCGAAGTGGCTGACGTGAGCGCCTACATCCTGACCCTGCGGCCAGCGACCGGGATCGGCACACCGGCGCCCGCGCCCGAAGGCCCGCTGACAAGCGGGCTGAGCCTGGCTTTGCTGGGCGCAGTTGTCCTGCTGTTCGCAGGCGCGTTGCTCTGGTACTACCGACGCGCCTGACGGAGGGTTTCCATGCGTTCGTTCGCTCGCTTGCTCTTGCTGGCGATGATCATTGCGGCGGTCCTGGCACCGGTCCAGGCCGCGGCCCAGACGGCCGCGGCCATCGAGAGGGTTGAGGTGGCCTTGTGGCCGGAGTATGACCAGCGGGCGATGCTCGTCATCTACCGCGTGACGCTGCCGCAGGAGACGGCGTTTCCTGCGACGGTCGAGTTACCGATCCCGGCACGGATCGGTGATCCGACCGCGGTGGCGCAGCAAGCTGCAGACGGAGCGCTGATCCTGGTGGACTACACGCGCCAGGCGGCGACGGGTGAGTGGGCCAGCCTGTTGATCCAGGCGGAGAGCGCTGTCGTGCAGGTCGAGTATTACGACACGCTCGCCATAGAAGGTGCGTCGCGCAGCTTCACCTTCACCTTGCCTGCTGGCTGGCCGTTGGCCGAGCTGGCGTATGAAGTCCAGCAGCCCGCCGGTGGGTCGGCGATGAAGATCGAGCCCGCCGCGGGTTCCACTCGGACCGGGTCGAATGGTCTTGTGTACTACACCGGCAGTCTTGGGACGCAGGCTGGCACGGCGGAGGCTCAGCTACAGATGAGCTACACCAAGTCCGACGCGGGCCTTACGGTCGAGTCGGTTCCGCCCTCGATGGGCAGCGAGTCGCCGGCGATCGGCGCCGCCGAGCCCTCCGGCTTGTCGACGTCGTTGGTTGTTTGGGTGCCCTGGGCTATCGGAGGTCTGGGTGTCGTGCTGCTGGCGGCCGGCGCGGTGCTGTTCATCCGCTCACGCCGGGCCGAGGCGGCGGGCGGCCGGATGCGGCACCGTGCGGCGAGCGGCGGGGTTCCCGGCGCGGCAACCCTTGACGCCTCGGCCGTGTTTTGCCACACGTGCGGCACGCAGGCCGGAGTGACCGACGTGTTCTGCCGCAAGTGCGGCACGCGCTTACGGTCCTGAGGCTTCCTCCCCCGACCAACCGCAGTCAGGCTCCCACGCCCCAGGCGCGGGAGCCTTGTCTTCCGGGCGTTCCCGATGTGAAGGTTTGGAACTCCCTACCCTTGGTGTTTCCGAGCTGAGGCCTGGGTCTATGCGCCACGACCCGATGGCCCTGGGAAGGCCTCGGGCAGAAGGCGCTCGCGTGAAGGCCGATCGGGAGCGATTTCCAGTGGGCAGGTCCGCTTCCCCGTAGACCTGAGGGGACAAGATGTGTCTTCCTCAGGGGTCGAGTCCCTCCGGTTGTCGCTTTCTCCACCCTTAGGCCAGTGCTACACTGTTGTTGGATGGATACGACCAGCTACGTCCTGATTTTCTTCTTCTACGGGCTGGCTTTCTTCTGTATGGGGCTGGCCATCCTCCTGGAGCGCGGCCACGGCTCCGATCCACGGCTGCGCGTGGCGCTGGCTCCCCTGGCAGCCTTTGGCCTGATCCACGGCTCGCACGAGTGGCTGGAGATGTTCGACCGGCTCGAGATCCTGCCCTGGGCGATCCCCGGGCACAACGGTTGGGAGCTGCTGCGGATCATTCTCCTGGCCTCGTCCTTTCTCTCGCTGAGCACGTTTGGGGCGTCGCTCCTCGATCGGACACGCCCGCGGCCACGCCTGCGCTGGCTCGACTCGCTGGCCCTCTCGATCCTTTGGGCGTTGGGGATCGGCGTGCTACTGAGCCGGCTCACGGTCTCGGTGGCTTTCTGGGATGCCGCCGACGTGTGGTCTCGCTACATGCTGGCAGTGCCGGCGGCGCTGCTGGCCGCCGCCGGGCTCCTCGCGCAGCGGCGCGCTTTCGAGCGCGCCGGGCTGGGTCAATTCGGGCTGGACTGCCTGATGGCGGCGCTGGCCTTTGCCATCTACGGGCTGATCGGTCAGACCTTCCCCCGGCAGAGTGTCGTGCCGCCGTCGACGCTCATCAACTCCGATCTGTTCTTGAGTCTCTTCGGGTTTCCGATCCAACTGCTGCGCGCGGGCATGGCCATCATGGCGTCGTACTTCGTGATGCGCTTCCTGCGCAGCTTCGAGGTGGGGCAGAAAGCGGAGATCGTCCGCCTGCAGGAGGCGCAGCTGCGCGAGGCCGGAGCGCGCGAGGCACTGCGTTTGGAGATGATGCGGCGCAACGTCGGATCCCAGGAGGCCGAGAGGCAGCGGATCGCCCGTGAACTGCACGACGAGACCGGTCAGGCCCTGACGGCACTTGGCCTCGGGTTGCGCGGCATTGAGAGCGCCGTGGCCAGCGACCCGTCCCGAGCGGTCCAGAATGTGCGCCAACTGGAGAACCTGGTGACGCGCTCGCTCAACGAGCTGCAGCGCCTGATCGCCGACCTGCGCCCGTCGCACCTGGATGACCTCGGGCTGCCGGCGGCGCTGCGCTGGTACGCGAGTGAAGTCCAGACGCGCTCGCAATTGCCGGTGAGCGTTGAGATCAACGGGGAGCCCCGGCCGCTGACCGGGGCGGTGAACACCGCCCTCTTCCGCATGGCCCAAGAGGCACTGACCAACACCATCAAGCACGCCAGCGCCACGCAGGCAAGGCTGCGCCTCAACTATGGCACAGAGTCGGTCACCCTGACGGTCGAGGATGACGGTATCGGCTTCGACACGGTTCGGCGAGGCAAGATCGGGGCATGGGGTCTGCTTGGCATGGAAGAGCGGGCCACCATGCTGGGGGGCACCGTGCAGATCATGAGTGATCTCGGCCGGGGGACGCTGATTGAGGCGGTCTTCCCGAACCCGATTGAAGCGAGGACTGCGGATGGGCACTCGACTGCTGCTGGTTGACGATCACGCCGTCGTTCGATCCGGGCTGCGCATGCTGCTGGAAGGCGAACCGGATATGGAGATTGTCGGCGAGGCCGGCACCGGCGCGGAGGCGCTGAAGGCGGTTGGGGCACTGCGGCCGGACGTGGTGCTGATGGACATCGGCCTGCCGGACCAATCCGGCATCGACGCCACGCGGGCGATCAAGCGGCTGAACCCGGCGACGGCGGTGGTGGCGCTGACCATCCACGAGGACCAGGAGTACTTCTTCCGGATGCTCGAGGCGGGAGCGACCGGCTACGTCCCGAAGCGCGCCGCACCGGAAGAGCTGCTGACGGCGATCCGCACGGCGGCCCGAGGCGAGGTCTACCTGTACCCGTCGCTGGCACGCTTGCTGGTGAGCGACTACCTGGATCAGGATCAGCAGGCGCGGGCCACGCATGCCGTCGACGGACTGAGCGCGCGCGAGCAGGAAGTGCTGGCTCACCTGGCCGATGGAGCCGGCAACGCGGAGATCGCCGAGACGCTGGGCATTAGCCCGAAGACCGTCGCCCGGCACCGGGAAAACATCATGCACAAGCTCGGCCTGCACTCGCGCACCGAGCTGGTGAAGTACGCCATCCGCAAGGGCATCATCCAGCCGTGAGAGGTGCCATCTCGCGGGCCGAAGGAGGCCACCGATGATCGTTCGCCTGGCTATTGGAGCAGCCCTGATTGTCCTGGGACGCAGACTGTTCTGGCTGTTCGTCGCCGCCGTCGGCTTCGCCGCCGGCTGGGCCGTAGCCTCCGACCTGCTGCACGTGCAGCCGGAGTGGCTGGCCCTGGTGCTCGCGCTGGCGGCCGGCGTGCTCGGGGCACTGCTGGCGCAGTTCGTCCAGAAGCTGGCGATTGGACTGGCCGGCTTCCTGGCGGGCGCGTTCCTGGCCGTGAGCCTGGCGACGCTGCTCAACTTCCAGGCCACGCCGTTCACCTGGCTGGCCCTGGTCATCGGAGGCGTGCTCGGTGCCGTCCTGCTCGGCGTGGCGTTCGAGTGGGCCCTGATCGGGCTGTCGTCGCTGGCGGGGGCCATGCTTATCGCCAATTCGCTCGACCTCTCCTCGACGACGCACCTGCTCGTCCTGGCCGGCCTGTTCGTGGTGGGTGTGATCATCCAATCGGCGTTGGGCAGCGGCAAGGTCGCCAAGGGCGCCTGAGGCCGCCGTCCAGGAGGGTGAGCGCGCCCAGCGCATTCCTGGAGAAGGCGCAGGTGCGATCCCCTGAGACGACCCAGGTTCGATCGCGCGCCGGGGGACGGCCAAGCCCGGCCAGGAGCAGACGGCCCGAGCTGCCGGCCCGGATTGCGAACTGAAACGAAGGCCCGCGCGCCGTTCCAGGGCGCGCGGGCTTTTTCGTGGCATACGGTGCAAGAGACCGGAAGGCCTATGCGTTGTCGGCGGCGGATTCCGAGCGGCGGACGAGGAGCAGGATCAGCATGATGGCCGCCTGGCCGATGACCATGCCGGCCAGCTCGGGCCAGCGCCCCGAAAACTCCGCCACAATGCCTGGCCAGGTGGAAGGCGGCAGCGTGGCCAGGAATTCCCCGGCCTTGCCGATCAGGGCCACAAGGACGAGTGAGAGCGCAGTGAAGGGCACGGCCAGCGCCAGGGTGATCAGGACGGCCAGCGTTGATCGTGTGTTCATGCTCTCCTCCCTATTGCCGGATCGTCCAACCGGCTTGCCTTCCAACTCCATCCTAGGCGTCGAGAGGGTGAATGTCGATACGTCAGGTCTAGGATCCGGCTCTGGGGGTCTCCTCCCATGCGTTGTGGGGGAAAGACGGCTCCCAGGGTCGACCGCCGCCCCAGAACCACACAGGGGGCTCTGGCTCCAGGCGCCGAGGGGGAAGGCGTTGGCTGAGAATGGTGGCAACAACAGGGTGTCCGGGAAACGACAGCGGCCGGCGGTGCTGGATGTAACAAATGCTCGCGGCTCAGTTCTCGGGAGCGCCGGCGGCGATCCAGTCGCTGACCAGCTTGAGCTCATCCGGGGTCAGCTGGCTGAAGTGCGGTTGGGCGGCCGATTGCACTTGGATCAGCAGGCTGCCTGGCACATCACCGGGGACCATCACCGGCCCATCGACGCCACCCTTCATCAGGCTGGCATAGGTCGTCACGTCCAGGCCCTTCTGCCCGTTGGCGCCGTGGCACATGGCGCAGCGAGTTTGGAGCAGCGGGCCCACCGAGCCGTCGTAGGTCATGGGCGCTTCAGCGGCCGCGGGGGGCTGGGTCGGAGTCGGCTTGGGCAACTGCTGCGCCAGGATCGCCCGCAGCTCCGGGGCGTCGAAGCCGGCGTACGTCCAGGCTGCCCCGTGGCAGGCGCTGTTGGAGCAGAAGGACGTGTTGTCCGTGCCGCCGGCGTTGTCCGTGCTGTGGCAGTTCGAGCACGAGGCGTCGAAGGAGTCGCGGTGGAGCTGGATCCAGTTGGTGTTGAGGTGCGACTGCGGCTCCGGGCCGCGGCTGATCTCGATGTTGCTGACGAACTCACCCGACGGTGAGACGACCGGGATGGCGTGGCACAGGTTGCACTCCAGCTGGATCGCCTGCTGCTCCTGGGTCAGGTGCTTGCCGTCGTGGCAGCGGAAGCAGCCCGGAGCGCTCAGGTGGCCGATGTTGTTGGGATGCGCGTCCCAATCGACCTTCTGCTCGATGAAGACGCTGTCGCGGTAGGCTGTCTGGATGGCCTCGATCGCCTGGCGGATCGCGTCTGTATTCTCCGAGGCATATTCTGGGTAGGTGGTGCGGTAGTAGTCCGAGAGCGCGTCGATGCCCTGCTCGGCGGCCTCCATCGTCGGGTAGGAAGCGCGCATCACCTCAACGGCCTTGCGCCGGATGTCCGGGATCTGGGTGGAAATCAGACTCTGCGAGAGCAGGCGGTCGACGGTGTCCTCCGGCTGGTAGACCAGGTGCGTGATGCGGTTGTGGCAGGTGATGCAGTCCATCTCCTTCAGGTCGCCGGCCTGGACGCTGGCTGGGTCGATGGTGGTGCCAACCTCGGTGTAGTCGGTGACCGAGCCGTCGTCATTGACGACGCGCACGAAGGGGATGGTCTGCTCCTCGGGATCGCTGGGCAGGTAGTAGACCTGGTTCTCGATGTGCCAGTGGATGCCCTTGCCCAGGCCGAGGCGCTTGCTGCCGCCGCCGGTCTTGAGCACCAGGTAGGTGTAGGTGAGGGAGTTGTTCTTGTCGTCCCCGTACGTTGGGATGGTGCGCAGGCTGTCGTCCGAGAACTTCTGCGGCGAATGGCATTTCTCGCACGTCTCGCGTGCCGGGCGCAGTTCGCCGGCGCGGATCGGGTACTCGTAGGTGTGGAACGTCGTGGCGATGACGTGCTTGACGTCGCCGGCCTTGCGCGTGATGCGCGTGGCGATGAAGCCCTTGCCGATATGGCAGTCGACGCAGTCGACGCGGGCGTGCGGCGAGGTCAGGTAGGCCGTGTACTCAGGCGGCATCGTGTGGCACACCGTCCCGCAGAACACCGGCGAGTTGGTGTAGTCCCAGGCGTAGACCCCGCCGATCAACACGACCAGCGTCAGGACACCCAGCGTGGCGTAGGGCAAGAGCCGCACCCAGCGCGACGAACCCGGCGGGGGGAAGAAGAACTTGCGGAGGGACTCGCGAAGCCGAGCCATGGGCACACTCCAAGGATCGCAGGATCCACACGGGGGCAACCCGGTGCGGGCAAATGGCCGCCCGAGCGGCGAAAGTGGTGAGACCTCACCGATTATACCCGAAATCACAATCGGCTGGGGCGGGACGCGGAGCGGGGAAGGTGAGATCCCGTGAAGGGCTGCATCGGCGCCCCTGTCAGGCCGCTCTGAGGAAGACCTGGGCAAGGCAGAGGCATCGGACACAGAAAGACCGGGCACTTCCAGTGCCCGGTCTCTCCATTCAGCAGGCTGCACTTGCGGTCAGGATCAGGGGCGCGTCATGCCAGCGACCGCAGCCTTGTCCAGGCTGGCGATCGAGTCGTACAGGAACTGGATGACGTACTTCGGGTTGTGCGCGAACGCACCCGGATCCTTGTAGGCGTACTGCAGGTTGAAGGCCGCCCGCAGCAGCGTCGGCGTCCAGGCGTTGTACCGGACGGCGCCGGCGTCGGTCGTGTCCGGCTCGCCGTTCTCGTCGGCATCCACGAAGAAGTACGGATACGCCGCCGCCGAGTAGACGACGGGCGTCCCGTTCTTCTTGGCGTCGGCCTTGACGGCCTCGTACAGCGCCGACCGCATAGTGTCGATCTCGCCGTAGATGCCCTCGGTCACGTCGCCGTCACCATCGTAGTCCGCCGTCGAGCTGGCGCCGCGGATGGTTTCGAGCTTCTCGGCCGAGTCGGCCCCCGGGTGGCAGGCGACGCAGGCTGTGACCTTGACGTCCAGCTCGTGCGTGCCGTGGCACTGGGTGCACTGGTTGAGCGGGTGCTGGGTATTCTGGCCGAGGTAGGTCTGGCCTTCGTACTGGTAAGCACCCTTGGCGGCGTCGCCGAACAGCGTGGCGCCGGCGGCGAAGTAGTGGATGTTCTTGAAGCTGATCATGGCGTCGACCGTGTTGGGGTCCTTGCCTGCCAGGTACTTGTCCAGGGAGACCGTGGACTCGCGGCCCTGGTGGCACTCGATACACAGGTTCGAGTCGACCGGGACCAGGTTGCCGTCAGCGTCCTTCTCGGTGCTGAAGGTCAGCTTGGCGCCGCTGGGGAACGGAACGGTCGTGACCGGGTAACGCGCCGGCCAGTTGGCCTCGTCGTGGCAGGTCGAGCACAGGAAGCCGTTGGAGGCCGGCTGGCCAACGACACCGGTGATGAGCAGTGACCCGGTGCCGGTGAGGGCGGTGGTGCCAGCATTGTGGATGAACTCCGGCAGCCCGGTGGCGCTGTGGCACTTGGCGCAGGAGGCCGGAACCTCGCCCGTGTCATCCCAGTCGCGGAAGGCCATCTGCGACCCGGCGAAGTGACCCGGATCGATGCGGCTGGCTGTGCTCAGGTCGACCGGCGTACCGAGCTTCTCGTTCAACGACTCGATGGCGTCGTACATCAACTGCATGATGTACTTGCCGCCGTGGGCGAAGGCGCCCGGATCCTTGACCGAAAGCTGGTAGTTGTAGGCCGCCTTGAGCAGGCGCGGGGTCCAGGACTTGTAGCCGTTCGCTGCCGTGCCTTCCTCGCCGTCCACCGACCCGTTGGCGTTGGTGTCGACGAAGAAGTACGGGTAGGCGTCAGGGGAGTAGGCGATCGGCGAAGCGGCGACTTCGGCGGAGTAGGCCTGCATGGCGGTCAGCAGCATCGTGCGCAGGCCGTCCATCTCGTAGTACACGCCCTCGGCAACGTCGCCGTCGCCGTCGTAGTCGGCCAGCGAGCCGGCCATGCGGACGTTCTTCAGGTCGTCGACCGTTGTCACGCCCTCGTGGCACAGCGTGCACGACTCGATCTTGACCTCGAGGCTGTGCGTGTCATGGCAGCCCAGGCAGGTGTCCAGGCCTTCGGTATGGCGGAACTTGGCGTCGTAGGCGTTGCCGTCGTACTCATAGCCGCCCTTGGCCACGGTGCCGTACAGCGTGGCGCCGGCCGGGAAGTAGTGGATGTTGATGAAACCCTGCTCGGGCATCACCGTATCCTCATCCGCGACGGCGGCCTTCTCGATAGCGGCGTTGACCTGAACGGTCGAAGCGCGACCCTGGTGGCACTCCATGCAGCGCGATTCGTCACCGAGCCCGGTGACTTCTACGCCGGAGGGGAAGACCACGCTGGTCTTGGCCATGGTGGCGTCGTTGTGGCAGGTGACGCAGGACACGACCGAGCCAATCTGCGCGGCCGCGTCCACCGTCCCGGCCGCGGAGCCGTCCGCGCCCAGGAAGTCAAGGTAACCCGATTCGGAGTGGCACTTGGCGCAGCTGGCCGGGATTTCCTTGGGGTCTTCCTCGTCCCAGTGGCGGAACGCCTCGGCCGTTGCGTCGGCGTGCGGCGAGGCCTCCCACTTCTCCATGAAGGGGATGACCACTTCCGCCATCGGGGCCTCGGTGACCTCCGGCGTCGCCACGACCTCTTCGGTCGGGGTCCCGCCGCCGCAGGCTACCAGGACCAGCGCTGCTCCGACCAGGATCAGTCCGAGCAACAGAGTTGTACGTCTCATCGAACGATTCTCCTCTCAGCCATTGAGAGCTAGGATTTGGTCATCGATCTACGACCTCAGAAGTCCTCCCGCTCGACTCGCCTCCCTTCTGCGAAGAAGGGCGGGGCAGACGTCAAGCCGGCGAGCGCTCGCTTTGTCGGCTTGAGGCCTTGCATCCTGCCCGTCTCGAATGGCCGCACCGGCTGAGCAAGCCGGATCGAGCAATCGTGCCTCGGCCCTGCGGGCTACCGTCGGAAGACCAGCCCAGGGCATAGCGGGTCTTCACCGGCCCACGCTGCGGCAGGATACAGCCGCGCGCCTTGGCTATGGGTAGAACAACCCAGGCGCGTGGGACGTCCGAAGTATAACCTAATCATATCTTAATCCCAAGGTTTCGAGCGTGTCGTGACATCTGTCACAGATAAATGTGACGTTCGTCACATTCAACCCAATCCCGGCTTGGATTGGGTCCAGAAGGCGAGACGTGCTGGGTGGATGCATCAAAGCACAGGCCCGTGAGCGTCCTTCGCTTCGCGGGTAAGTGCTTCCTGGCTGAACAACGCACAGGCCCCCGGCCATAGGGTGCGCCGGGGCCTGCCAAGCGTGCGGGGTCAGGGATCAGTGCCTGGTTTCGTCCGACGGGCGGAAGAGCGGCAGGAAGCGGACGCCCAGCGTCAGCATTGTCAGTGCGTAGCCGAGCACACCGAGTCCGACGGCCCATTCGGTCAGGTTGGGGATGTAGGGTTTCGGCAGCACGGCCGTGAGGTCTACGCCCGGTGCGTAGTCCAGCGGCACCACCAGCCCGGACACGGTGACATTCCAGCGGTTGAAGATCACGCCGACCATTCCCAGGAACGCCCCCAGAACGAGGTAGCCGGGGCGCTTGTTGAAGCGCGGCACGAGGAAGAAGAGCACCGGGAGCAGGATCCCGATCACGATCTCGCCGACCCAGAACCCGAAGCCGTACGGGGTGAAGCTGCTCAGGATACTGAAAGCTTGATCGGATCCCGGCGTCCGGCCGTAGTAGGTCACGGCGGCCAGGTCCCAGAACTTGATGTAGGCGTAGAGCAGTAGCGCCAGCCCGCTGGCGCGGGCGATGAGGCGCAGGATGTCGTGCGGCACGGTTGCCTTGCGGCGGATCCACTCAATGACGAAGGCCACGCCCATCGTCACCGCCGGGCCGACGGCCACGGCGGAGATGATGAACATGATCGGCATCGAAGGCTTGAACCAGATGGGCCGCGAGCGCAGGATGCCGTAGGTCGCCCCCAGTGACGACTGGTGCAGCAGCGAGATCAGCAGGCCGAGGACCGCCAGGACCGGCGCGGCGCCGTGAATGCGATGCGCGAGGGTCCGGAACTTCGGGTAGCGGTCAAAGAACTTGGTCTCGACGATCACTGGCAAGAACTCGACGATCAGGATCGCCAGGTAGATCGTGATGCACCAGGTGATCTCCCATAGGACGGAGTGGATGTTCCAGTAGACCCACGGGTGCCAGAAGCGGTCGGGGCGCCCGATGTCCATGACCAGCGTCAGCAGGGCCGTGGTGTAGCCGATGAAGCCGACGAACACGGCCAGGCGGACGATCGGCTGCAAGCGTTTCAGGCCGAACAGGTACACGACCGCTGAGAGCGTGAAGGCGCCTGCGCCCAGGGCGATGGCCGAGAGGTCGATGGTGATCCACAAGCCCCAGGGGACGCCGTTGGACAGGTTGGTCAGGATCAGGCCGCGAGCGAAGACCAGTATGGCGGCCGTCAGGCCGGCCAAGAGCGCCAGGCCAAGAAAGCCCAGCCAGCCGCCCGTGCGCGGGGAGATGGACAGACGCCGTGGGATGGGTGCCGTCGAGGTGGCCATGGCCTACACCCCCTCCTTGGGCGGGATGTAGTAGACGCTGGGGCGGGTGCCCAGTTCCTCGCGCAGCCGGAAGGTCGGGCTGTTCTCGATCAGCTTGGCGACCCGGCTTTCCGGGTCCTTCAGGTCGCCGAAGACGCGGGCTTCCACCGGGCAGATGTTGACGCAGGCCGGCGTCGCCTCGGGGTCGACCCCGGGGACCAGCCCGTTGGCCAGGCCGGCGTCGATGCGGTGGATGCAGAAGGTGCACTTCTCGACCACGCCGCGCGGCCGCCGCTCCACTTCGGCGATGCCCCACGTAGGCACGAAGGCGTTGACGTCCTCGCGCTTGCCCCAGTTGAAGCGCCGGGCATCGTATGGGCAGGCGACCATGCAGTAGCGGCAGCCGATGCACCGGTCGTAGTCCATGACCACCACCCCGTCGTCGCGCACAAAGGTGGCCTGGACCGGGCAGACCTCAACGCAGGGTGCGTGCTGGCAGTGCAGGCAGGGTCGGGTGAAGAAGTAGCGCCGGCCGCTGGCGCTCTGTTGTTCCTCGACGATGTTCCACGGCACGTCCGGGGCCACGTCGTTGGTCGCCGAGCACGCCCGCTGGCAGTACTCGCACCCGATGCACGTGTCCAAGTTGACGACCATGCCCCACTGATGCCGGCCGGTCGTGTGTCCGCCGATCTCCTCCCCGGTGAGCTGCGCCTGCTTGAGGCCGGAGAAGGGCGAGAGCGGGCCGGTGGTCAGCGCCTGCGCCGCCACCGCCGATCCGGCCGCTGTGGCGGCCAGGGTCAGAAAGTCGCGCCGGGTCAGGTCGAGCTTGACCTTCTGCTTGCGCTTCTTGCCGGGGGTCTGCTGGCTCATTCCTCGCCTTCCTCGACCACGATCCGCAGCCGGCGGCTGACGATCCAGGCCGCCACGCCGCCAACGATCAGGCCGACGATGGCGCCCTGGGCAAGGCCGACATACAGCCGCACGCTGCTGGATGCCTCCAGCGTCTGAATCTGGGCGGCCTGCTCCTGAACCTGTTGCTGCAGTGCCTCGGGGTCCACCTCGGGCGCCGCCGGTTGATCCCCGCTCAACGACAAGATCGTGTCGCGCGTGTGGACGGTATCCTTGTGACAGCCGATGCACGTCTCCGATCCGACGGAGAACGTGTGGCCCGTAGGAACCAGTCCGCCGATCGCCGGGCCGGCGTCCGGCGAGCGGTACATGTGGCAGTTGCTGCACTCGAGGCCGGCGTTGGCGTGCGTGCTGTGGGCGAACCCCTGACCTCGGTCCTGATGGCAGTTGGTGCACAGGGCCGTGATCGACTCGGCCCTAGGCTTCTGCGTGTGCGGGTTGTGGCACGACTGGCACTGCAGGCCGACCTCACCATGCTTGCTGGCGCGCCACTCATCCGTGGTGGTCTTGTGGCAGGTCGAGCACAGCGAAGCATCCGGCTCGATGGGCATCGGCTTCTCGGGATGCCCGATCTGGAAAGGCCCGTGGCACGCCTCGCAGGTCACCCCTTCGGCGGCATACGAAGCCTTCTCGGCGTCATACCCCGTCACGTGGCATTCCAGGCAGGTGAATTGGCTTCCCAGTTCCGACCAGTTTTGCTGGAAGATCGGCGAGGAGAAGGCCGCCGCGTGGCGGGTGGTTTCCCACTGGCCGTGGATCTCCTGGTGGCAGGTGGAGCAGAACTCGGCGCCCGCGTACGTGCCTTCCGGCGCCGGAGTGGGCATTGGCGCGTCCTGGGCGGAGGCCGGGGCCGTCCAACTTGCCGACGCCACGCCGAGCGCCATGAAGGTCGCCAGGGCGACGACAAAGGCCAACCGGGGCCGAACCTTGGAAGACAGCTTGAGATTGGGCATGTCGCTTCTCCAGAGCCGGGTTAGGCATCCCCGCCGAAGGTCCCCGCTAGCCGACAGGTGAGGCTGGGAGCCCCCAGTCCAGGTAGCAGGCGGAGTGGGGCATACAACCCACGGATATGGGTCTTTTCGCCCCCTACATTCTGGACAAATAGGCTAGATTTGATGAGTGGTACCTATCCTGGCCGAGTGTGAAGAACGTCACGTCCGGGTACAACTGCCGGGGTCTGCGCGTGGCTTTCGGCTTGGGGCACACGGCACGTTCCCTCGGGCGCCCTTCGTGCGGAGGGCCACCCGCAAGCCCGCGCCGGGCAGAGAGCTCCGGACAGTAGCCCAGTTGCCCGGGTCCTGTTCACGGCAGTGAAGGAAGGGGTCGCCTGAGATGGTAATGGGCGGCCGGGAGCTTGACGAGGGGTTTGTGATCCAGAGTTCTCTCGCTGATCCCGACGCTGGGGCGCCAGAGTCCAAGACCGGCGGGGAGTGGTGAGTGCCGCGTTCACGATGCTGCTGGACACGGTTGATCCTGGCCCAGGGGCCGGTGATAGAAAGTCTGGCCCGCCATGCTCGCAGCGTTGACCGGGATTCAGGTCTCGCCGAACTTCCCGATCAAGCTCGGCCAGGGGAAGGGACCGCAAGCGAGGCACCTCTGGCTGGCCGTGGCTCGCGGCAACCGTCGACGAACATCTGAATCCCGGGCCGAGACGAATCCCTCGCGGGTGACACAAGCCCGTACCCGTGTCTGCACGCGTGAGCGAGAGGCACGGCGAGCGGCGAACTGCGAACTCCGGTCTCGCCAACCCTGTTGGCTCGAGGGCGCCTTTGAGGTATATGCGACGGATTCGGCGATTCGATCGCCACTCTCCGGTCGCCCGTGCGCGGTTTGGGGTCCGCGCTGCAGATGGTCGCGGGCGCGCGCGGGGCAGTCCGTCAGGAGCACGAGGGTTGGGTGCGGCCGATACTTACCGGCGGTCGATGCGGACTGAGCGGAATGCTCCCCTCATCTCATTCTGCATTAATGATCGCGTGGGAGACTCCGGTCACCGAGGCTCGCCCGGTGGCACCGGCACATGTTCCCGGGATCGGTTACCGTCATCATCATGATAAAATGGGTGCACTTGAGCCAAGATCGTGGCTCGGTGCATCGACAAGGTGAGGATCCGCATGACGAATGCCCCTGTTGCGCCGGCGCGATCCGGCGGACGTGTGAAGTTCCTGATCGGCGGCCTGTTGATCGTTGCCGCCGTGGTCTACTTGATCGCCTCCTCGACCCAGGCGGCGGCTCAGTACTACCTGACCGTCGACGAACTGGCGGCCAAGGGCGACTCGGTTCAAGGGCGGGATCTCAAGATCTCGGGTGCCGTCGACGGCGAGACGATCTCCTATGATCCAGAGACCCTCACGCTGCGCTTCGCCATCGCCAACGTGCCAGCCGATCTAAGCCAGATCGAGGAAGCTGGCGGTCTGGCCGAGGTGCTGCATCAAGCCGTCGCCGACCCGAATGCTCGCCGGCTGCAGGTTTCCTATGTCGGCCCCAAGCCGGACCTGCTGCGCCATGAAGCCCAGGCCATCATCACCGGCCGCATCGGGCAAGACGGCGTCTTCGAGGCCAGCGAGCTGCTGCTGAAATGCCCGACCCGCTACGAGCAGGAGGTTCCGCTCCAGTCTTCCGGAGCGTAGCGCGTTCCCGGACAACTCTCGCGACGCGGCAGGCCTCACATTCCTCCATGCCTGCTCTGCCAGCCGTGTCTTGGGTCTAATCGCTCAGCCTTCAACCCCGTTCCCCCGACCCCGCCGGGAAGGTTGCGCACCGGGGTCGGGCTTTTTGTGTGGAGGGTTACCGCGTGCTGGCTAATGTAGGCTTCTTCACGATCGTGGTGACGTTTGGGGTGGCGCTCTACGGCGCGGGTGCGGCAGCCTTCGGGACGCTGCGCCGCAGGCCGGCGTTGATCGACAGCGCCCGGAACGCGATGCTGCTTACCTGGCCCCTGCTGAGCGTCGCCTCGGGCTGTCTGATCGGCTTGCTCGTATCCGGGGCCTACGACGTCGCGTACGTGGCCTCGACGACCAGCAACGCCATGCCGGCCTACCTGAAGGTCACCGCGTGGTGGGGCGGACAGGCGGGGTCGCTCCTGTTCTGGTCGTGGCTGATGGCCGCGTTCACCACCGCGGCCAGCGCCCGCAACTGGGAACGCGATCGCGAGTTCCTGCCGTGGGTGATCGTGGTCACAATGATCACGCTGGCGTTCTTCCTCAGCCTGGTGGTCTTCTTTGAGAATCCCTTCGCCCGGTTGTGGATGACTGCGGACGGCCAACAGCTGAAGGCGTTGTTCCAGCCGGCGGGTGCCATTCCCCTCTTCCCGGCAGATGGCAACGGGCTGAATCCGCTGCTGCGGCATCCGGGGATGGTGATCCATCCTCCGATGCTCTACCTGGGCTTCGTGTCGTTCGTGATCCCCTTCGCCTTCGCCATGGCGGCGCTGGTCACGCGGCGCACCGATGATCGCTGGATCCGGATCACGCGGCGCTGGACGCTGGTTGCCTGGTTGTTCCTGTCACTGGGGCTGATCCTCGGCGGACGCTGGGCCTACGACGTGCTGGGCTGGGGCGGCTACTGGGGCTGGGATCCGGTGGAGATCGCCGCCTTCATGCCCTGGCTCACCGGAACGGCCTTCCTGCACTCGGTCGTCATCCAGGAGAAGCGCGGCATCCTCAAGCATTGGAACATGGTGCTGATCATCCTGACCTACTCGCTGGTCATCTTCGGTACCTTCCTGACGCGCTCCGGCGTCCTGTCCTCGGTTCACTCCTTCGCCCAATCCGCCATCGGCCCGATGTTCTTCGCCTTCATCGGCCTCACCTTCGTCACCTCGCTCTCGGTGCTGATCAGCCGCTGGCCGGAGCTCAAGGGCGAGAGCCAGCTCGACTCGATGTTCTCGCGCGAAGCGCTCTTCACCCTCAACAATCTGCTGTTCATGGGCATCCTGGTCGTCTGCTTCTGGGGAGTGATCTTCCCGCTGATCTCGGAGATCTTCACGGGCCAGAAGGTGACGGTTGGCCCGGCCTTCTATGAAAGGGCGACCGGCCCGCTGTGGGCCGGCCTCTTGCTGCTGATGGGCGTGGCGCCGCTCTCGGTCTACGGGCGCACGTCCTGGAACAACCTTGGGCGGGCGGCCTGGAAGCCGATGGCTGTTTCGCTGGTCGTGCCGATCGTGGTGGTGCTGCTCGGCGTCCGCAATGTGGCCGCCGTGCTGGGCTACTGGCTGGTCGGGCTGGTCGTGGCCGTGGTGGCCTACGAATTCTGGCGGGGGGCGCTGGCACGGCGCAAGCTGCACGGCGAGAACCTGCTTCTGGCGCTGGGTCGGCTGGCCGGCCGCAACCGGCGCCGCTACGGCGGATACATCATCCACCTGGGCGTCGTGGTCATGGCGCTCGGAATTATCGGCATCGAGATCTATCAGACCGAGACCCAGGGGACGCTGGCGCGCGGCGAGCAGATGACGCTGGGCCGCTATGTGATGACCTACGATGCCCTGTCGGTCTTCGACACGGCCGATGGCAAGAACGTCGCTCGCGCCGTGGTGACGGTCTACAAGGACGGACGCCAGGTGGGCGAACTGTACCCGCGGCGTGATTACTACTACGCCAGCCAGCAGCCGATGACCATCCCGGGCGTGCGTTCGACGCTCGAGGATGACCTGTACGTGATCCTGGTAGACTGGCAGCCGATCGGCACCCAGGGCGCAACCTTCAAGGTCTATCACAACCCGCTGGTCAACTTCGTCTGGGGAGGCGGGCTGATCTTCATCCTGGGCACGCTGGTGGCCGCCTGGCCCGAGCGTGACCCGGAGTCGGCGCGCCAGCGGGTTTCGGCGCGCGCCGGCGTGGCCCGCGCCTGAGGGAGGCACGATGCGCAAGGTTGGGATCCTCCTGCTGGGGCTGGGCTTCGCCGCGGTGACGCTGGCGGCCATGGCAGGCCGCGCCGCGGCGCAAGGGCCGGCGCCGTCGGACGATGAGGTCAACGCCGTCGCCAAGCAGCTCTACTGTCCGGTGTGTGAGAACATCCCGCTGGATGTCTGCCCCACGCAAGCCTGCGCCCAGTGGCGCGAGACGATACGGCTCAAGCTGGCCGACGGCTGGAGCGAGCAGCAGATCAAGGACTACTTCGTCGAGCAGTACGGGGCGCGGGTCCTTGCGACGCCGCCGGCCGAGGGGCTGAACTGGCTGGTGTACGTCCTCCCGCCGGTGGCTTTCCTGGCGGGGGCCTTCCTGTTGTTCCGCGCCCTGCGCAGTTGGCGGCATGCTGCCGCCGCCGCGCCGTCGGCCCCGGCCGCGCCGACATCGAGTGATGACCCGTATGTGCGCCGGCTCGAGGACGAGCTCCGACGCGGCGGATAATCCGGCACGACTTCCGAGGTCCGCAGGACTTCGGAAGTCCCTGGCCCAGAAAGGCATCGCGCAGATGACGGAGACGCAAGAACACGCCGCTCCCGCGACCGCGCCCAGGCGGCACCTGGGGGTCGTCCTCGTCTGGGTGGCGGTGCTTGGCCTGCTGGCGATCGTGGGGGTTGGGCTGATTCGGACGCAGCAGGGTCCGGCCGGCGTTGGCAGCAAGCCCAATCCCTTCACGCTGCGGGCGTTCGATGGCGTGGAGTATAACACCGCCGACCTGGTCGGCCAGGTGGTGGTGATCAACTTCTGGGCTTCATGGTGCAAGCCCTGTGAACAGGAAGCCGACGAGCTCGAGCAGGCTTATCAGCAGTTCAAGGACCAGGGCGTCGTGTTCCTGGGCGTGAACTACGTGGATACGGAACCGGAGGCCAAGGCGTACCTGGAACGCTTCGGGATCACCTATCCCAACGGACCCGACCTGGGGACGCGCATCTCGCAGGCCTTCCGCATCCGCGGGGTCCCGGAGACCTACATCCTGGCGCCGGACGGACGCCTGGCGCACGTCAAGATCGGGCCGTACACCTCGCTGGACGAGATCGCCCAGGCGATTCAAACCGTGCAGGCGCCGTAGTCCGGCGCCCACGCTGACGAAGGCCCGGTGGTTCGCGCCCGGCGCAACCGGAATAGTGGAATGACATCATGGACCTTGGCTCTGTTCTGATCATCATCGGCCTGACGCTTCTGGTGGTTGCCTTCCTCGCCCGCCCTGTCTTCGAGCGGCGGGCGTCGATGGTGACGCGCGAGGAGCACCAGCTCTCCGCACTGCAGGCCGAGCGCGACAAGATCCTGACCATGATCCGGGAGATCGAGATGGATCATGCCATGGGCAAGATCCGGCCCGAGGATTTCCAGATGCAGCGGGCAGCCTTGGTCACGCGTGGCTCGTCCGTGCTGCGCGAGATCGACGCGCAGGCCGGCGATCCGGCTGCGGAGCCCGCCGAGGGCGACCTGGACGCCGCCATCGAGGCGGCGATCGCGGCTCGCCGCAGCAAGCCGGCGGCGGGGACCGCCGGGTTCTGCACGCGCTGTGGTCAGGGGCTTCGGGCCGGTGACCGGTTCTGTGCCCGCTGCGGGGCACCTGCGCCGCAGGAGGCGCAGGCGTGAGGCCTCGGCCAGCGCTCTTGCTTGCACTCTCACTGTTATTGACCGGCTGCACGTTGGCCGGCGATGTCACACCGCCGCCCGCCCTTGCGACGGCCCAGGCAGGCGAGCCGCTGCCCGCCACGACCGTCGCGCCAGTCGATGCCACACCGGCACCTGCCGCCACGCAGCCACCGGCCGTCCCCGCGCCGGCCGGGTTCGATCTTGCCCGCGGCGAGGTGATCTGGCTTGAGAAGTGCGCCCCGTGCCACGGCGCCACGGGTCTGAGCGACGGGGCTATGACTTCCAACCTTCCCAGCCCTCCGCCTCAATTGGGCGACCCGGCGCTGGAGCGCGAGGCACGTCCGGCGGACTGGTATAGCGTTGTCACCAATGGCCGGATGGACAAACTGATGCCGGCGTTCGCCGGCCTGAGCGATGCGGACCGCCGGAACGTCGTCGCCTATGCCCTGACCCTCAGCAGCACTGCGGACGAACTTGCGATGGGCGAGACGCTCTACGCCGCCAACGAGTGCGCCGCGTGCCACGGCGAAGCGCAAGCCGGCACCGGGCCGAGCTTCCTGAGCCCGGGACTCGTCGAGCAGCGTTCGTTGACCGAATTGGCCCGGGCGATCCGCGCCGGGAGCCCTCCAGCGATGCCGGCCTTCGGCGGGCAACTGACGGACGATGAGACGTGGGCGCTGGCAGGCTACGTCCGCTCCCTGGCATGGGGCGGGCTGGCGCCGGAGGCGCCGGCCACTCAGGTGGCGGCCGTCAACGGCGTCATTCGCGGACAGGTCACGAATGGCACGCCGGGCGGCTCGTTGCCCGACGGCGTGGAGGTCACCCTCACCGGCTTTGACGGTGATGCGGAGGCCTACAGCGAGATGGTAGCCCTCGCGAACGACGGAACCTATGCGTTCGCCGATATCCCCGCAGTGCCGGGGCGTATCTACGGCGCCACCGTGTCCTACGGCGGTGTCCTGTACTTCTCCGACGGCGCACACCTGACCGGTGACGCCGAGCCCCTGGAGCTCCCGATCACGGTGTACGACACGTCGACGGATGGGTCCGGCCTGCAGGTTGAACGCCTGCACGTGCTCTTCGACTTCGCCGTCCCGGACCAGGTGCAGGTGCTTGAGCTTTGGGTGCTTTCGAACGGCTCCGACCGGACGGTTGTGGCCGCGTCACAGCGTGGCGTGGTCGAGGTCTCGCTGCCCGAAGGCGCCACGGAGCTTACCTTCGAGGATGGATCGGTCGGTGACCGCTACATGCTGACGGACGCCGGATTTGGGGACACGCAGCCGATCGTCCCGGGGTCCGCGACCTCGCAGTTCATCTTCAGCTACCGCATGCCGTACGACGGGAGACTGACCTTCCGCCGGCCAACGGACTATGCCGTCAAAGCCGTCATCGTCCTTCTGCCTTCGGAGGACGTAACCGCCACGGGGACCGGTCTGCAAGACCTGGGGGTGCAGCAGATGGGTGGGCAGGCGGTGCACAACTACGCCGCCGGTGCCATCCCGGCCGGGTCGGCGCTGGAGCTCGAGATTTCGGGTCGCCCGGCTTCGGCCACGACCGGTGGAGCGTCGAGCGGATGGACGAATGCGGCCATTGGCCTGGGCGTGCTAGGCAGCCTGCTCATCCTGGCCGGATTATGGTGGTTCCACCCGAGTGCATCGGCGAGCCGTCGGGGCACACCGCGCCAGTCGCGTGAGAATGAGACCGACCGGATTCTGGACGCCATTGCCGAGTTGGACGATGCCTTTGCCGCCGGGGAGATGGACGAAGCGGCGTACCGTGCCCGACGTGAGCGCCTCAAACGCTCACTGCGAGAGAAGATGCGCTGACCCATGATCGAGGTTCGTCGGCTGGTCAAGAACTTCGGACTCAAGCCGGTGCTGCGCGGGGTCGACTTCCGCGCCGAGCCGGGTGAGTTCGTCGCGCTGCTGGGGCCCAACGGCGCCGGCAAGACGACGATGCTGCGCATCCTGGCCACCCTTTCCCGTCCGACGATGGGAGAGGTGCGCGTGGCGGGATACGTCCTGCCCGGGCAGGCTTCCGCTGTGCGCCGCCTGCTGGGTGTGGTGTCCCATCAGCCTTTACTGTACGGGGATCTGACGGCCGAGGAGAACCTGCGCTTCTACGCTCGCATGTACGGCCTGAGCGATGGGGCCCAGCGCGCGTTGGAGGCGCTCGAGTCCGTCGGCCTGGCGCCGCGGCGCCGCGACCTGGTGCGCCAGTTCTCGCGCGGCATGCAGCAGCGCCTGGCCATCGGGCGGGCACTGCTGCACGACCCCCAGGTGATGCTGCTCGACGAGCCGTACACGGGACTCGACCAGGATGCCAGCAGCATGCTGGACGACGTCCTGCGCCAGGTGGCCGTCGCCGGCCGGACCGTGGTGATGACGTCGCATGACCTGCCGCGCGCCGCCGACCTGGCGACGCGCATCGACGTCCTTTCTCGGGGCGTCATCGCCGCCAGCGTCCCGCAGGCTCAGATCACGCCCGCCGGACTGATCGACCTCTACCGCAAGGTGACGCATGACTAGCGGCGGCGTTCTGCCGCTGAGCGCGGGCGAGCGGGCACGCGGCTATCTGCGCGCCGTCGGCGCCGTCGTGTGGAAGGACCTGGCGGCGGAGCTGCGCAGCCGCGAGCTGGTCAGCGCCATGCTGGTCTTCGCCTTGCTCGTCATCCTGATCTTCAACTTCGCCCTCGAGCTAGACCTCGCCACGCGCCGGACGGTCACCTCCGGCGTACTGTGGGTGACCTTTGCCTTCGCAGGGACGCTGGGGCTCAACCGGTCGATGGCTGTTGAGCGCGACCGCGGCTGTCTGGATGGGCTGCTGCTGGCGCCCGTGGACCGCAGCGCGCTGTACTTCGGCAAGAGCATCGGCAACCTGGCTTTCATGCTGATCGTCGAGGCCATCGTCCTGCCGGCCTACAGCATCCTGTACAACGTCAACCTGTTCCGGCCCGGGCTGATCGGCGTGGTGCTGCTGGGATCGATCGGCTATGCCGCCGTCGGGACGCTGCTGGCGTCGATGGCCGTCCAGGCCCGCACACGCGACGTCCTGCTGCCGATCCTGCTGTTCCCGGTCGTTCTGCCCGTGCTGATCTCGGCCGTCAAAGCGACCAACGCCGTGCTGTTGGGGCTCGAGGCGGCCGAGCTCTGGCCGTGGCTCAACCTGCTGATCGCCTACGACGTGATCTTCACCGCCGTGGCGTTCATGCTGTTTGACTTCGTCGTCGAAGAATAGACTGCTTGGCAGCCCCGCCTGATCGGGTGAGAACGGCCGCCAGGGCAGACCGAAGGAGGAAGAATATGCAGCCACCGCCGAGAGCGCTCAAGGCGCTCACGTGGGTGTCCGCCGGCCTGTTTGCGGTGGCCCTGTTGATGACGCTGTTCTACGCGCCGCGCGAGGCCGTCATGGGCGACGTGCAGCGCGTGTTCTACTTTCACGTCGCATCGGGCTGGGTGGGTGCGCTGGCGTTCCTGGTAGCCGCCGTGGCGGGGGTGATCTACCTCGTGCGCGGCAGCCGGCGCTGGGATGCCATCGGGTTGGCATCGGTTGAGATCGGGCTCGCCTTCACGCTGGCTAACCTGATCAGCGGCTCGGTGTGGGCCCGCCCGATCTGGAACACCTGGTGGACGTGGGACCCGCGCCTGGTCACGGCCAGCGTGATGGAGCTGGTCTACATCGCCTACCTGCTGCTGCGCCAGGGGCTTGAGGATCCTGACCGCCGGGCGCGCTTCGCCGCCGTGTATGCCATCGTTGGGTTCTTGAGTGTGCCTCTGACCTTCCTGTCGATCCGCATCTTCCGCACCATTCATCCCGTGGTCGTCGGCAACAACGATCCGACGGCCCAGGGTACGTTCGACATGACGCCGCCGATGCTGCAGACGTTCCTGTTCAGCCTGTTCGTCTTCACCGTGCTGTACATCGTCCTGCTGTGGCACCGGGTGCGCATGCAGGCGCTGGCCGAGGCGGTCGAGCAGCGCAAGATGAAGATGCTCTCGGCCTAGCCGGCCGAGGCGACTTCCTAAGGAGTCACGACCATGGCACTCGAAGGACCGGCTCAGACGTTCAACTACATGCTGCTCGGCTACGCCGCCATCCTGGGATGCATCGGTGTGCTGCTGATCAGCATGATCGCCCGCTATCGCGCCATGCAGCGCGATCTGCACATGCTGGATGAACTGGAGGCGCAGGGCAAGCACTAGGCGCCGATGGCCTTGCGGTCCGACGCACCAGACACCCGCGGGGGCGCATCATCTGCGCCCCCGGTGCATTTCCGGGCGTGTGACGGGCGGCCCTGCCGGATTCCCACAGGAAACCTCACGGTTGCGCCGCGTGGATGGAGGGAGCGCAATGCCAGGCATCCGCCTGGAGTGAGGCGCGTGACCCAAGTCGGCAAAACGGGCGCGGGGTGGCACTGTACTGGATGGTACTGGAGGACGCGTGGGCTAGAAGACGGGGGACATGGCGAGGACGATCGCCACATCGGTGAGGGCACAGATCCAGAGCGCCCGGTAGAAGCCGCGCTGTTCGTAGGCGCGTTCTGCAGTGGTGGATCGGCGCAGCCAGCCAAGAAGGAGCACGTACCACAGCGCCAGCGCGGCGATCAGGAGGATCGAACGCCAAGTGCGGAAGTGAGCCCAGGCTTCACCCAGGAACAGGACGGAGGCCAGGCTGACAGCCCCCAAGGAGAAGAGGATGGCGTTGCGTCTGCCAAGAGACAGGGCGAGGGTCGAGTCGCCGCGCGATCGGTCTTCATCCATCTGGTAGATCTGCGTCAGGGGGTAGAACCCGGCGAACAGGAAGAAGAACCCGCTGGCGACGGCCACGATCGGCGGAACCACGGGCTGGCCCAGCGCCGCCCATCCGGCGAAGACCGTGAGTCCGCCGAAGCCGGCTGAGTTGATCAACACATCGAATCCGGCGCGCGCCTTGGCCCGGATCGGCGGCACCGAGTACAGGAGCGACATCGCCAGGCACAGGCTGTAGGCCGCCAGGAACATGCCCCCCAGCGTGGCGGCCAACGCCCAGCCGGCAATCAGGAAGGCCAGTGAAAAGGCGAGCAGGTGGCGCGGTACGGGCGGAGGGTTGTCCAGGTAGCCGATGTCGCCCTCGTCCCGGTCGAAGACCGAGTAGATGGCCAGCGTGCCGCCGTTTCCCAGAATCCCCCAGACCACGGCGCCCAGCAGCCAGCGGCGCAGGCTCTCGGTGGTGAAGGCCGGGCCGATGGCCAGCAGGACGCCGACGCTCATGTGCGCCGCCACGATCGGCCACGCCCTGGGTCGCAGGTGGAGCAGGTAGGGGAGCCAGCCCGGCGGCAGGATCCGCTCCAGGCGAGTACGCACGCGCGGGCTGTCCAGAACCGACATGTCGCTCTACCCTGTCAGAAGAACGAGGGATCTTCCACCCTGACAACCCGAGACCCGCGGCGAAGGTGCGTCCTGGTCCCCGCCCGGGGAGGTCCCAGGGTCGCTTCTCTGTGCCCGCATACTGTACTGCCGCTCCGGGAAATCCGCATTGCCAAAGCGGGCGGCCGTCAAGGGCGGCGGGGCTAGATGCCGAGGTTGGATCGCGGGTGGGCCAGAATCGGCTGTAGACTGGAGCGGAAAGAAGGGAGGGGAGGCTTCTCCGGAGGAGCAACTGCGCGTCTCCCCGGCTCGCTCCCTGACGTCCCCGCAGCAGAACGGGAGGGACACCCATGAGGCTACCGTCGCACCTCGCCTTCTCAAGAGCGATTGCCGTCGTCTGCATCCTGACCATGGTTTCCGCATGCAACTTGGCTGCCCAAGAACAGGAAGAGGAGGGGGAGTCACAATACGCGAGCCAGTCTCAGGCCCTCGGCGGAGGCGCCGGGGGTGCCCTCGCAGGCACGCCGCGCCTGTAGTATGACCATCGCTTCCAATTCGAGAGGGGTGACGTGCGCGTCGACATCACGATAACGGGGGAAATCCCGCTCACCGCGACCAGCAAGTCAACGATGGTGTTCGAGTGTTCCCCGAGCACAAAGAGCGAAAGCGGAGATCGGATGGTCTACCAGTTCTCTGGCAGTTGGAAGGTCAACATAGACGGCACGGCCGACTGGTCGTCCTATGCCTCGGGCTGCGCGTGTTCGCTCACCGACACCATTGAAGTCAACATCCAGGGAGTGACCTTCCCTCAATGGTTGGGGGTTGGATCCGGATCCAGTGGTAGCTGCCAGATGGAGGCGGTTGCCTTGAAGGTGATGGAAACTTGGAACACGGCGCCCGCATGGCAGTGCACGTGCAACACGCCGGAACACGTGGAGAAGGTGCATATCGAGGAGAATCTGGCGGCGTTCTCCCAATGGAGGAATCCCGAACTTGAGAAGAAGACGATGATCTTCCCGATGGGATGCCCGGGGGACTCGGACCTGGTGGAGAACCTGTCCATGTTTGGGAAAGGTGACTACTGGTGGACCTTCCATTCAGGCGCCAATGAGGGCCCCAGTCGATACCAACACGGACCCAATGAGACGCAGTGGATTGGAGAAGGCGAGGGGAAGGTCGAGCCGTTTAGCTGCGCACAGGGGGAATGGGGCCCCTCGCTCGAGTCGATTCTCGCCGAAAACCCGGTACCCAAGTGGTTTCCAGGACCGTGACATGACGTTTGGCACGCTGGGATCCGCGGGCGACCGGTCCACCTCTGCCTGCACCGGACGACTCGCGGGCACATGCAGGGGCGATGCCGATTGTCCCTGATGGGACACAGATAACCTGGTTCGACAAGAGGAGAGCCTGCCATGACCGACAGCGTCTACAAGGTGATCGAACTGGTCGGCACGTCGACCGAGTCCTGGGAGAAGGCGGCCAAGGCCGCCGTCGACACGGCGGCCAAGTCGTTGAAAGACCTGCGCGTGGCCGAGGTCGTCGAGCTGGACATGCAGATCGAGGAAGGCAAGGTGCACGCCTACCGGGCCAAGGTGAAGCTGTCCTTCAAGTACCTCTCAGATGACTAGCGACTGCAAGTTGCTGCCGCTGGCGCTTGCTGGCTGCCCAGGGTAGAGGCTTCGGTCGCGCGGCCATCCACCTGCCCGCGCGGAACCGGGAACGCCTCGACGCGGGAGGATCCCGCCGACGCCACCATGGCCGTAGACATGGGCCGCGGGACTGCCGCGATGGAGGGTAGCCAATGGGGACCGTCATCCTCGAACTGGTGGCGATCGCCGCGCTGGCAATCCTGACGCTGGGACGAGCGCGCGCCGACCTGTCCGCAGCCGGGCGTGGGGCAGTCTGGCTGCGCCGGGCCGGCTTGGCCATCCTGGCGGCCTACGCCGGGTTCTTCCTTCTGTTCGGCGTGGGGGAGATGGCCTCAGGAGACTGGAGCGGCGCCGGACACCTGATCTCGGTGTTGGTGGTCCTGATGCTGGCGATCCTGGCCGGACGACGGCCGCTCGTCGGCGGGATCGTGCTTCTGGCGCTGGGGATCATCAGCGCGGCAGCGATCATCGGGCCCGGCCTGGCCACCGGTTCGGGAAGGTTGACCTCCGCGGCGTTGCTGGGAGGGCCGCAGACGTTGAGCGGCGCCTGCCTCTTGGTGGCGGGCCTGTTCGCCCGCCGCGGCACCCCGCCGACCGGCTGAGCGGGCTTCAAGTATGCCGACTTCCGAAGTCCAAAGGACTTCGGAAGTCGGCGTCCGCTCACACCTTGTGGAACGCCAGCCCGAGGACCCCAGGCCCGCCGTGCACGGCCAGTGAGGGGACCAGGTCTTCGACCATGATCGCCTCGCAGTTCAGGCGCGCGGTTACCATCGACAGCAACACCTGCCCCTCCTCGGGGGCGCGGGCGTGGATCACCCCCATGCGGATCGGCGTGTCGCCGACGGCGGCCTCGGCCAGCGTCAGCATGCGCTCGAGCGCCTTGCCCCGCGTGCGCACGTTCTCGCTGGCCTCCAGCATGCCGTCCTTGAGGATGATGATCGGCTTGACGTTCAGCAGCGACGCCAGCGCGCCCTGAAGCTTGCCCACCCGGCCGCTCATCTGCAGGTACTTCAACGTCGCCGGGGTCAGATACAGATGGCTGTTCTTGCGAATGGATGCCAGACGCTGCAGGATCGACGACCGCGACGAGCCGCTGGCCGACATCTGCGCCGCCTCCAGCAGCATCCATCCCGTCCCGAGGGAGATGCTGGCCGAGTCGAACACCTCGACATCGGCCTCCGGGACCATTGAGCGCGCCAGTACAGCCGACTGGTAGGTTCCGCTGTGCTTGCTGGTGAGCGTAATCACCAGCACGGGCATGCGCGCTTTCGCCGCCAGGCGGTACTGCTCGGCGAACCAGGCCGGGGAAGGCTGCGAGGTGGTCGGGATGGTGCCGGTTTCCTCGATCTTGCGATAGAAGAGGTCCCGGTCGATGGTGATGAACTCATTGTAGCTTTGCTCGCCGAACTGGATGGCGATCGGTCCGACGGGGATCTGGTGGCGCTGGAGCAGCTCGGGCGGAAGATTGCAGGTGGTGTCACCGATGATCTTGAGCATGGTTCCTCCCTTGGCGAAGGGCGTGGGCGCCGGTGGCGTCGCGTGCGCGCACCGAGCCTGACCTTTCCAACCCCGATACGTACCGGTCGATGCGCTCGGCGATGGGCAACTCGGTGGTGAGAGGCTCGCACGCCTGGTGCCCACGACGGAGGGCCGGCCGGCGGAGGCCTCGGGATGCCAAGGGTCGATGCGCGGCCGGGTCTATCTGGGCAGCCGGCCGAAGATGCCCTTCACCCAGCGGTGGGCACGGTGCCCAAAACCGGCAGGCTCGGCGAACATCAGAATGCATTCGCCGGCGACCACGCTCATGCCCTTCGATTCCGCCAGTTGAATGGCGGCCTTGGATTCCGCCCCCTGCTGGAGCCAGACCCGCCGGATCCCGGCTGCCGCCGCCTCACCCACCACGCGTTCAGCCTGACTGGGCGGGACGATGACCAACACTCCGCCCACAGGCGCGGACAAGGAGGCAAGGTCGCGCGCACACCGATCCCCTTCGAGCGTCTCGGCCTCGGGATGAACCGGCACCAGCCGATACCCCTTCGCCTTCAGTTCGCGGTAGGCCGTGTTGCCGAACTTCTTGCCGCTCCGCGAAACGCCGACGACAGCCAGCGATCGCTGGTTCACGAAGTCCATGACTGCAGCCTTGGAGGTCATCCGGATCATCGCTTTGCCCGCGCCGGTCGGCGCAGGCGTCTCTGGGACAGGACCGCCGGCGTCAGGAGGCCAGCAGCCGATCCAGCGCCGCGCGCGACTGCGCCTCCACCTGCGAATGCAGGCTTTGGCCGTGCGCGTCCATCGTGACCACCGCCGGAAAGCCTCGCACCTCGATCACCCAGAACGCCTCGGGCACGCCAAACTCGAGCTTATGGACGCCGACGACGCGCTTCACGGTCTGCGCGATCAGCGTGGCGGCGCCGCCAATGGCGTGCAGGTAGACGGCTGGCGCCGACTGGCAGGCAGCCAGCGTACGGGCGCCCATGCCGCCCTTGCCGATCACGGCCCGGACACCGAACTGCTGCAAGACCTCCGCCTGGTAGGGCTCCTCCCGCGTGCTGGTGGTTGGCCCGGCGGCGACGAAGCGGTACACCTTCGTATCCAGTCCGGCCACGACGGGGCCGCAGTGGTAGATGGCGCCGCCGGACAGCAGCGGCCGCAGCGCCTCGATGGCGGCGAGGTCGTCACCCTGGGGCGCACGGGTCTTGCGGATGAAGGTCTCGACCATCCACTTGTGTGCCGTGTCGCGGCCGGTGACCATCATTCCATGCAGCGACACCGGATCGCCGACCTTCAGATCACGTACGGCGGATTCGCTCAGCGGCAGCGTCAGTTCGATCATGCCTCGCTCCGGTCGGTGTAGCGGACGGTATCTCCGGCGACGATCAT
>Ga0315289_10001254_pt1 | contig 39727 bp, 29 predicted proteins | sample YL17G11_40_MG_FD_203452 | JGI IMG/M metagenome (GOLD analysis project Ga0315289, IMG submission 203452) | Sediment microbial communities from Yellowstone Lake, YNP, Wyoming, USA - YL17G11_40 | ecosystem: Environmental > Aquatic > Freshwater > Lake > Sediment | place: USA: Wyoming | collected... | reverse complement strand
CCCATTCAACAGTACGAGTACGTGCCGAACGCGTACGACGAAGACGTGGAAGCCGCGCACGCCGCTGAACTCGCCGCCTTTGCGCCCGTCCCGACGGACACGGTCCTCCCGTCCCAGATTCCGGACGGCTACGCGTTCCGCAAGTTCGACCGCCAGACCAAGAAGAATTGGGGCGGCATCGCGGCCGTCACGTTCTACTGCCTCGCGCTCGTCGTCTACTTCTTCGTGCGCGTGACCAAGACGATGGACCTGGGCAAGTACCTGCCCTACGGCATCATCGTGTTCATCATCGAGGTGGGGAAGGGGGGGGGGGGGGGGGGGGGGCGAGACGGCGACGGCTGGCGGCGGCGGCACCGACGCCGACGTCTGTCCCTGTGCTCACCACCCCCCTCCCTCCCTCCTCCCCCCCCTCCCCCGCCCAGATGTGCGGTGCCACCACCACCCTGCTCTACGGCGCCAACCTCGTCCTCGACCCCGTGTCCGAGGACGCGACCCCCGACCCCGAGTCGGACGTCAAAGGCATGGTCAAAGTGGCGGCCCCCTACCACGTGCGCGTCATGGTGCCGACCTACTCGGAGCCGCTCGACATCGTGGCCAAGACGTGCGCGGCCGCGGCGACGGCGTGGCTCCCGCGCGGGTGCCGCGTGACGGTCTACCTCTGCGACGACGGCAAAGACCGCAAGAAGCGCAACTGGTGCTTCAAGGGCGATGGGCGGGCGCACGGCGTCGTCTACGTGTCCGGGCGCACGCGGGCCAGCGGGGAGATGAACGGCAAGTCGGCCAACCTCAACAACTGCATGCGCCACCTCTACCCCGACGGCAAGCCCGTGCCGCCCAACGAGATCGTGGCTGTCTTCGACGCGGACCAAGTCGCCAACCCCGACTTTTTCCTCAAGACGCTGTACAAGCTCGACGCGGGCGACGACGTCGCGATGGTCCTCTCCCCGCAAGCCTTTTACAACACGCGCCTCAACGCCGACATCTTCAATCACTCCAACATCCACTTCTGGGAGTACGCCCAGCACGGCTACGACGCGCTCGGCTTCATCTCGTGCACGGGGACAAACTTTTTGTGCCGCGCCGCCGCGTACAAGGATGCGGGGTGGTCGCCCGAGTACACACTCACCGAGGATTTCGCGCTGGGCATGGAGCTCAAGAAGAAGAAATGGGAGTGCCGGTGCGTGGGGAGAGCGAGCGAGCGAGGGCGGGCGAGAGGGTGGCGGCCGCGTGCGCGCAGCGACACCCGACGCCCACCTCCCCACCCTCTCCCCTTTCTCTCAGCTACGTGGAAGAGTACCTGGTCGTGGGCGAGGCCCCCGAGCAGGTGCGCAACTGTTTCCAGCAGCGGTCCCGCTGGTGCAAGGGCCACTTTCAAATCGTGTTTGGCCCGCGCAACCCGCTCCTCCAAAAGGAGCTCTCCTGGCCCATGCGCATCATGTACTGCTCCGGCGTCTGGTCCTACTTTGTCGGGGCGATGACGACGCCCCTCTTCATGCTCATCCCGCTGCTCACCATTTGGGCAGGCATGTTTCCGATTGTCGTCTCCAAGTGGGCGGCCGCCGCGCTCACGCTCTACATGGTGGGGCAGACCATGGTCACCAACTTCATGCACAAGCGCAGGTAAGAGACGGGAGGGGGGGGAGGGAGGGAGGGTGAGTGAGAGGTGGGCGCGCGCGGCCTGTCGCCAACCCTTCTCCCCGCTTTCGCCTCCAGCCACGCGTTCCCCATCTTCTTCGCGTCCATCGCCAACAACATCCTGTGGTGGACCTTTGTCAAGGCGTGCTGGAAGTCGCTCCTGTCGCTCGTCCCCGGCCGCGCCAAGATCACGTTCAAAACGACGATGAAGGGCGCGGCGGGCTTGATGGCGAATTCGGCCATCGGCGACCTGTGGATGCCGGCCGCCTCGTTCGTCGCGCTCGCGGTCACGCTGGGCATCGGCATCAAGAAGCTGGTGCACGGGTGCGTAGAGACGAGGCGGGGAGATGGGAGAGCGGGGGTGGAGCGCCGCGCCGAACACGCCTCACCCTCGTTCTTCCCCTTCCTCCCCAGCCCCACCGTCGTCACGACCCTGTCCATCTCCATCGTGTGGATCGTCTACTCCATGATCCCGCCGACGCTGCTCCTCATCTACGCGACTGGCATGCGCGGCCGCGTCCTCGCGCTCGCGTGCAAGGTCGCGTTCCTGCTCACCTACCTCGTCTCCATCTTCGCCCTCATGCTCCTGTGGGCCGTCTACCCGTCCGAGTACGACTACGGCGCCGCCACGGGCGCGTCGCTCAAGTTTTACGAGGCGTCGCGGCTCGGCGAGCTGCCGGCGGGGTCGCGCATCGCGTTTCGCGGCAACTCGTTCCCCTATGAGCGCTCGCCCAAGTTCCGGTTTGACGACCTGACGGGGGGGTGGGCGTCCGGGGGGGCGCTGGGCACGGTCAAGGTAGGGAGGAGAGAGGGAGGACAGGAGATAGGAGTCGGGGTCGGCGCGCGCGCCTTGCCCACCATCCCTTTTTTTCCTATCTCCCCTCTTACAGATGACCGTCACCACGGCCTTCACCACCTCCATGCTCGCGTGGGGCCTGCTCACCTTCCCCAAGGGGTACGCGCGCGCGGGCGAGACCAAGCACGCGCTCGAAGCGGTCAAGTGGGGCGCCGACTACCTCCTCAAAACGTTCCACCCGGAGACCGGGCGCAAGGGCGGCTTCACCATGGTGTACCAGGTGGGCAACCTGACGACCGATTTCGACACGTGGTCGTCGCCGGAGAACATGACGGCGCGCGAGGTGCGGCGCCCGGCGTACGTCGTCCACTCGGCCGACGGCGCGTCGGACCTCGCCGGCCAACTCGTGGGCGCCCTCGTGTCCTCCGCCCTCGTCTTCAAAGAGAATGGCAACAACTCGGCCTACTACGACAAGCTGATGACGGCCGCGGGTGGGCTGTACAAGCAGGCGACGCGGCACGAGGGGGCCTACACGTCCAAGTTTAAGTACGAGTGCACGTCCAAGTGGTCCCGCTCCCGCGTCACGTCCAGGGTGCCGCGCGCGGCGTGCCCGCCGCCGACGTCTTTCGCCAACGGGTCGGCGCTCGCCTTTTACAATTCGACGTCCTTCCGCGACGACCTCCTCTGGGCCGCCGCCTGGATGTACCGGGCCACCAACGATTCCGCATACCTCGCCGATGTCAACAAGTACTACGGCGCGCACGTGGACTTGGAGAGCGAGCGCGACCTCGCGCTGGCAACCGACTGGGACAACATGTTTTTCCCGGCCAACGTCCTCTTGGCGCAACTGACGGACGAAGGCGCCTTCCACGTCGCCACCCAGGACATGCTGAAACAGTGGATCTGCTCCACCACTGGCAAGGTCCTGTTCACGCCGCGCGGGCGCGCGTGGAACCGCGCGGCGCCGACGCTCGGCGGCACGGCCAACGCGGCGCTGCTCTCGCTCATCTACGGCCAGCTCCACTCCAAATACGTCCCCGTCGCCAAGCGGGACCGGTACACCTGCTTCGCCCGGGCCCAGATGCGGTACGTGCTCGGCGATGGCGGGCGGTCGCTCATGGTCGGCTGGGGCAAGCGCCCGCCGATCCGCGCGCAGTCGAAGATCGCCGCGTGCCCCAAGGGGGGCGGCCCGTGCGACAAGGTGCGGCACCTCTTCGGCCCCGGCGCTAACCCGAACGTGATGCTGGGCGCGATCGTCGAGTTTCCGACGTACGACGACGCTTTTGCCGACGTGCGCGCGAGCAACGATTCGCGCGTCTCCATCGAGAACAACGCGGCCGCCACGTCCACCTTTGCCGGCCTCAACCAGGCGACCGGGACGTGGGACCAGTGTTTGCAAGGGTTTGGCGTGCTCACGCGGGACAAGGCGGTGTGCGACGCGCCGCTCTACTCGCCGTCGTCGTGAGGGAGGGGGGGGGGCGGACGCCCTGTTTTTTTTGGTGGCGGCGGTGCTTCGCGCCGCGCGCCGACACAATGCGCTCTGCCGGGGTGTTGTTGGGGGGCTGGGACGGTCTTTCAGGGGGGTGGTTGGGGGGCAAGGGAGGGCAAGGTTTGCGGGGCGGCGCCCCCGGCGCGCGCTGTTACGAGCGCTCGAACATCAAAACAGGTCTCTTCCTCTCACCCCGCTGTGGCCGGCGGCGCGGTCGCGCCCGCCCCGCCGATGCGAAAGTCGCGCGCGGGCGCGCGGCGCGCGCCCTTCATCAGGTTGACCGCCGCCGCCGCCCCCAGCTTGATCAGGCGCGCGTCCAGGTCTTCCGCCGCAAACACGACGTCCGGCGCGCGCGCGCTGGGGCGGGCGGCGCCGGCGCCGGCCGCGCCGGACGACGCGGCCCGGTTTTCGGCGTCGTGCAGCAGTGTGGCCGTCGCGGGCGCGAGCGCTTTGTGGGCGGCGTCCACCGCGGCCGCAAACGCGGGACGCAGTTGGACGCGGGAGGCGAGGGCGGGGCCGGCCGCGGCGGCGCGGGCGGCGGCGGCGAGGGCGCGGTAGGCGCCGCGCACTGCGGCGAGCGCGCGGTCGGCCGCGCGCGGCGCGGCGTCGGCCAGGCCGGGGGCGCCGGCCAGGATGGCGAGAGGGGCGATGATGGACGTGAGGCGGGCGCAGCAAGCGTCGTCGACGGCGGCCACGCAGGGCGGCGGCGGCGCGGCGGCGAGCGCGGCGCGTGCGGCACGCGCGCGCGCGAGCGCCCAGTCGGCCTCGGCCACCGCCGCCGCGAGCGCGTCGGCCAGGGCGGCCGCCGCGGCGGGCATGGTCTTGGTGGCGATGGCGGGCAGGGCGAGGGAAGAGATCGAGGCAGGCGCGGCGGGGGCGGCGCCCGCGCCACCCCCCGCCGCCGGCGCCAGCACCTCCCCCACCGCGCGAGCCACGTCGGCCGCCGCGGGAGCATCGCCATCCACCGACGCCGCGGCCAGCAGCAGCCCCACCAGCGCGCGCACGGCGGGCCCGTGCGGGAGTGGGCGGCCGAGCGCGCCGCGCGCGGCGCCCGCGAGAGCCGCGCGCTCGCCCGCGGGCAGCGCGGGAGCGACGGACGCCAAAGCAACAGCCAGTGCTTCCGTCTCCCGGTGGTTGCCGTGCTCGGCGAGGCGGGCGAGCGCGTCGGCGCCGCGCGCGCCGGCCCACCCGCCGAGCAGCGCGCGCGCCTCGCCGGGGCCGGCCGCGCCCCGCAGCAGGGCCGCCACCGCTTGGACGGCCAGAAGGGGCAGGCCGTCGCCAGGGTCGCGCGCGCCGCGGCGGGGGGCAGGGGCGGGCGCGGCGCGCCCGCGGTGGGGCGCGTACGCGAGCACGACCAGGGTCGCGCCGTGCAGCAGGGAGGGAGCGAGGGTCGAGCGCGCGGGCGCCCCTGGCGCACCAGCCGGCGCTGCAGCCGCCAGCGCGGCCGCGGTGCGCAGGGCAAACGCCTGAAACGCGGGATCGCGCGCGAGCCGCGCGCCGCGCGCGGGCGACGCGGACCCGTCGCCCGCCGGCGCGCCGGGCAGGCCGTCGTTGACCATGACGTCCAGCAGGGCTGCCGCTGCGGCGTGGGAGAGGGCCGGGGGGGGGGGGCGGGCGGCGGGCGCGCCGCGCGGCCGCTTGTCGCCCGCCCCGGCGACCGCGCCCGCCGGCGCGGTCGCCGCCAGCGCCCGCAGCCGGTCGTGCACCCGGAACAGCGCCGCCAGCGCGTCGGCCGCGGTCGACACGTCGGCGTCGCCGGCCGCGGCGCCGGCCAGGGCGTCGGCCATGGCCACCTCGAGGCAGCGCGTGAGCGACGCGGCGCGCGCGCGCGCGCAGGCGCCCTCCGGCGTCGCGTCCCCGATGCCGGCCGACTTGTCCAGGCCGTAGTCTTCCGGGACGGAGCAGGTGAGCACGGCAATGGCGGAGGAAAAGGCGGCGGCGAGGGGGGAGACCGCGTCGTCGCCGGGCACCGCCGCGGCGGCCGACCCGCCTTCCCGCCCGCGCGCCGCCAGCACGACGCGGCGCGCGCAAATGAGCAACTCGGCCAGCGGCTCCAGCTCGCGGCCGCCGTCGGGCGTGGCGGCGACGGCGAGGTCGAGGCGGAGGGGGGGGGCGGCGCGCGTGTCGCCGCCGCCGCGCACGAAACCGGCCAGGTGCGGCCCCAGCACGGCCGCCAGCGCGCCGGCGGCGTCCGCGTCGGCGGCCGCGACGGCGGGCGCGCCGTCGTAGAGGGCGGCGCGCACGGTGGCTTGCTGGGTGAGCGCACGCCGCAGGAAGCCCGACAGCTCCTGGAGCGCGGTCAGGCCGCCGCCTGTGACGGCCGCGGCCTGGGACAGAGGAGCTTGGGAAGGGCCCGCGTCGTCGGCACCGCCCCCCCCTCCAGCCCGCGCCTCGGCGAGGGCGAGCAACAACAACCCGCGCGCCGCCGCGGCGCGCGGTGCGGCCGCCCGCCCAAACGCCGCCTTGCGCAGCGCCAGCGCGGCCGCATCGCGCGCGACGGGCACTGCGCGGCATGCGGGCCACAGGCCGGCCAGGAGGTCGGCGGATCGGGACGGGGGGAGCACGGCGGCGAGCGAAAGCGCGTCGCGCAGCGCGTCAGCGTGGCTGGACCCGAGGGAGCGCCCGTGGGAGGCCGCCATGCCGGTCAGAACCGCGATGTGCGCACCGCCGCCGCCGTCGGCCGCGGCGGCGGCGAGGCGGGCGGCTGCGAGCGCGAGCGCGTCGCCGCGCGCCGACCGCCCGCCCGCGCCAAAAGCGGCGACCAGCAGGCGCACGCCCAGCCGAGCACAGCGTTCCGCGGGGGGGGGCGGGTCGGCGTCGGCGGGGGGCGGGGCGGCGGCGTTGGGGGGGAGGGTCGCGGCCACGGACCCGCCCGCCTCGATCAGCGCGTCGGCCAAGGCGAGCGCCGACCGCGACAGGCCGTCCCCGCCGCGCTCGACCGCGTGAATAAAAGCATTCTCCAGCGCCGCGGCCGATGGCAGGGGCAGGCGCGGCAAGCTTGCGGCCCAGGGCGAGCACGCGGCGGCCGCGTCTGCGCGCGCAGCGCGCGTCAGGCCCTTGACCAGGGCGTCGACCGCGCCGTCGCGCAGGCGGCGAACGCCCACCAGGGTGAGCAGGACGGCGGCGGCCGCGGGCGAGGGGCGGGGGCGGGCGGCGAGCGCGGGGGCCCAAGAGCGCGCGGCGGCGGGGTCGGCCTTGGCCGCCAGCTCGATGGCGAGCAGTACGGTGGAAGCCGCGTCCCGGGCGGCGGGTCTGGCGTCGTCAACGCCGGCGACTTCGTCGAGGAGGGCGACGAGGCCGAGGAGAGCGCCGGCAGCCGCCGCGACGGGCCGCAGCGCAAGCAGCTGCCGCGCGAGCGCTGGCAGGTCGCCGGGGTCGCCGCCCAGCGCGTCGCGTAGGGCGCGGGCGCGGATGGCGTCGGCTTGGGGGGTGGTGAGGGTGGCCGAGCGCAAGGCTTCGACCGCGGCGGCGGCGGGGGTGGGCCACGGCGCGGCGGTGGCGCGCTCCAGGGCCGCAGCGGCAGCGGCGGCCGCGTCCCCGGCGCCACATGCCATCGCGGCCGCCGCCGCCGCGGCGATGAGGCCCAAGGCAGCCCGCGGGTCGGCCGCGCGCGCCTCGAGCGCGTCGACTGCGCCGCGCAGCAGCCCCGCCAGCGCGCCCGCGGGCGCGGCGGCCGCCGCGCGCGCCAGCAGCCCGTCCAGGCCGGCGCCCGGCTCGGCAGCGGCCCGGGCGGGGGCGTCGGGCGCGCCGCGGCCGGTCGCGCGCAGCGCACGCAGCGCGACGGCGGCCACCGGGCCGCCCGCGGCCTCGGCATCGGTCGCGACCTCCCCCGCGGTCACGTACGCGTCTAGGACGTCCTGTGGAGAGCGGTGGGAGGGTACAGAGAGGGGTGGGGGCGCGCATCGGGTGGTCTGGTCGCGGGGACTGGACGCGCGAGACGCCCCTCGTGCGCGTCCTGGCTCCGCCAGGCGCGAGACATCATCGTCCGACATCGCTGGGGACGCGGTGCGGCGCGAGCGACGCTCGCAACGCCCACCAATTCTCGCGCGCGCCTCCCTCCCTCCCTCCCTCCTCCCTCACCTTGAACTCGCCCGCGGTCGAGCCCGCGGCCGCGTCAATCACCGCCTCCAGCTCGGCTTCGGCCGCCTCGGTGAGCAGCGCCGCGAGCGTCGCCGCCGCGCCCGGGTCGCCGCCCGCCGCCGCCCGCGCGGCGGCGACCGCTCGGCGCGCGGCGTCCATACAGGGAGCGAGTGCGCGGGCGGTAGGCGGGGGGGAAGGAGTGTGTGAGGCGCACGATCAACACCTCTCTCTCTCTCTCGCGTCTCTCTATAGCCTCGCGTCGCCGTGCGCCCTCAGAAACGCGACGTCCACCCCACCCCGGTGCAGGGGCGAATCGGGGTCGTCCCGAGCGGTCAAGACGGGGCCCGCGCACGCGGCCAGCATGAGCGACGCGGCGCGCGCGGGCGCGGTCGCGAGGGAGGCCGTCGCGCGCGTGGCGGCCGCGGGCGCGTTCCCCAGCCCTCCCCCTACCTGCCCTTCAACAATCCTGACCGGCTTGAGCGCGCGACCGCGGGCCGCGGCCAGCGCCGCTCCCGCACGGCGCGCGTCGGCCGCCGCGACGTCGGCCGCGCGCTCGAGCAGTCCCCCCTCCCGTCGCGCAGCTGCGAGCACGCCGCCCAACGTCCGCCCATACTCGGCCAGGGGGTCGTCCGCGCAGCGGGTGATGAGGTGCTCGCCCACGGCGCGCAGGGGGACGCAGCCCGCAGCGGCGGCGACCGCGCCGTCGACCAGGGCGGCGAGCTCGCCCCGCGCGCCCGCGCCCGCGCCCGCCGCGCGCGCGTCGCGCAGGACATCGGCCAGGGCGTCGAGAACGGTGAGCCACAGGGAGGTGCCGGCGGTGGGAGGGAGGTCGGGCGCGGCCCGGCGGCAGAGGCCGAGCGCGTCGCTGAGAGCGGCGCGGACAGCCGCCCGCTCCGCCACCGGCACGGCCCCTCCGCCCGCCGCAGCAGACGCAGCCCGCCCGGCAACCGCCACGCGGGACGCGAGCAGCGCGGCGGCCCCCGGCGCGTCGCCCAGGCGCTCGAGCAGAAACGCGCGCGCGTCGGCTGCGTCGGCGCGGCGCGCCTCTTTCAGGGCGGCGGCGGCCGAGTAAGCGGCGCGGGACGCGAGGAAAGGGAGAACGCCCCGGGGTTCAAACCGGCACAGCAGGCGCACGTACGCGTCGCCGGCAGCTGCGTCGGCGAGCAGTGCGGCGCCGCCGCCGCCGGACGCGCCGCCGGGCGGGCCCACCGTCGCGGCCGCGGCAGCGTACGCACCCTTGAGGTAAGAAAACGTGAGGTCAGCCGCGCCGCCCAACGCTGCCAGGACGGCGGGGTGGTCGTCGGGAAAGTGGGTCGCGACGAGCGCCGCCGCCGCCCCCGCGTCGGCCGCCGCGAGCGCGCCCGCGCGCGAAAGGAGCGCGCTCCGCAGCGCGTCCCGCGCGGGGCCCGCAGGGCCGGCGTCGGTCAGGGCGGCGTCTGCATAATCAAACGCAGACCGCGCGTCGGCGGCGAGCAGGCAGTCGAGCGCGGCGCCGGCGTCGCCCGCGGCGCCGTGCGCCTCGGCCTCGGCGCGGGCGAAGCCGGCGGCGCGAGCCAGGGCTTTGGCCGCGTTCACGTCCAGGTCGGCGCCGCCCGCGCGGGCGGCGCGGAAGAGGCGCAGGAAGGACGCCTCGCGCGTGGCGGGCGGCGGCGCGGCGCCGGGGGGCCACGGGCCGAGCGCGGCGCGCTCGAGCGCGGCGCGCAAAGCGCCCGCAGAGGCCGCCGCCCGGCCGGCGCCGACGAGGTCGGCAAGGAGGTCCAGGCCGGCCGCCGCCCCAGCGCCCACCAGGTGCCCCCCGTCAAGCAGAGCGGCGAGCGCGTCGGCTGCGGCCTGCGCGGCGGAGCGGCCGCCCGCGCCGGGCGGCCGCGGGGCGGCGGCCGCGTCGCACAGTTCGGCCTGCAGCGCGTCCCACCCGAGCAAGCCAGATCGGAGGACGCGCACGGTGGCGACGGCGTCCAGGCCGGCGAGGGCGCGCAGGGCGGGGTGGGGGCCGGGGAGGGCGGTGCGCAGCGCGGCGAGGCCGCCGGCGCTTTCCACGCCGACCGCCGCCAGCGCGGCCGCCACCGAGTCGGGCGACGCGTGCAGCAGGAAACCCAGGCCGCCCGCACGCGCGCGGTCGGCCAGGTGGGGGGGGAGGGGGCCGGCGCCGGGCGGGTGGGCCGCGCCGGCAAACGCCGCGCGCAGCACCGCGAGCGCGCGCCACCCCGCCGCCGCCCAGCCTGCTGCGTCGCCCGCGTCGCGCGCGGTCACGCCTCTCGCCAACAATACCGCCACCGGGGTGGCGACGTCGCCCAGCGCCCGGCCAAAGAGCGAGGCGAGCGCGGCGGTCGCTCCCGCGCGCGCGGCCGCGCGCGCCGCCGCGTCAAAGTCCAGGGCCGCGGGGTCCGTTCCCGCCAGCAAGCCCTCCAAGGCAAACACACCACTCTCCCCATCGGCCTCACACACGGCGACGATCGCGGCGACGGCGTCGGGCGGCAGGCGCGGCAGCGCGCGCGCGCGCGCGGCTGCCGCGGCGGCGCGCGCGAGCGCGGGGGAGGCACCGGCCGCGGCGAAGGGGGGCGCGAGGCGGTACCAGGCGGCGTCGCCGGCGCGGACGGCGGCCAGGGCGGCGAGGGCAAAGGTGGCGACGGCGGCGGCGTTCGGCGGGGGGGGGGGGGGGGAGCCGAGAGCGGCTTCCGCGTAGGAGGCGACCGCGTCGGCGGCGGCAGCGGCCGCGGGCCTCACGTCTTCGCCGGCCGCGGTGGCGGCGGCCACAGCGTCCAACGCTGCCCCCAGCGCTTCAGCCCAGCGCCCCGCGCCCGCGAGCGCGCCCGCGCGGTCGCCCGCGGGCAGCACGCGCGCGGCCGCGGGGGTGGGGGTGCCGCCGGGGCCGCGCAGCAGGATGGCGACCGAGGAGGCGCCGGCGGCGAGGGGGGGGAGGGTTCCGGCGAGCGCGGGGGGGGCTGGCGCGAGCGGCGCGTGCAGGTGGAGCGTGTCGTGCGCCGCGGGCGGCGCTCCCGCGGATGAAGCCTCCACTTCCACGTCGGCCGCGCGCAGGGCGAGCGTGCCGGCAGCGCCCTCGGCCTGGGCCAGCACCGCGAGACCGCGCGCGCCCGCCGCGCCGCCGCCCAGCCAGGCCAGCCCCGCCACGGGCGCGGCCTCGCACCAGGCGGCAATGGGGGTCGCGGGGTCGAGGCCCGCGTCGGGGCGGGGGCGGGCGAGGGGGGCGCGCAGCGTGGTGGCGCGCGCGCCGCGCGCGACGGCAACGAGGGCGGCTGGAGGCGCGCCCGGCGTCGGGTCGGCCAGCGCCCACGCAAACAAGGAGGGGCCATTGCCGTCGGGCAGCGGAATGGCGTGCAGAGGGACCAGACGCGGGCTCGCTCCGGGCGCGAGCCGGGCAAGCAGCGCGCCGGCGTCGCCGACGACCGCCAGCGCACCCTCGCACGCCAGCCCCGGCGCGTCGGGTGGGAGAGAGCCACGGGCCGCGTCGGCTGCCGCCGCCGCGGGCGACCTGGGCGGCGGGGCGAGGCCGGCGACCGCGCGCGGGCGGCCGACAGCGGCCGCCGCCGCGCCGCCGAGCGCGAGCGGCGCCGGGCGCGCCGCGCGCCCCAGAGCGCCGGCGAGGGCCGCGGTCAACGACAGGTAGGACGACACCGGGTGGTGCACCAGGCGGCCGCGCGCGTCGAGCGTCACGGCCGCAGGCGGCGCGAGGGGCGGCCCGCCGACAAACGCCGCGCCGACGACCGCGTCGACGTGCGCGTCCCGCACCGCGCGCGCCAGCTCCCAGCCCCCGCGGCGCGCCTCCCAAAAGGTGACGTCGCCGTCGGCGGTGGCGGCGGCGAGCAGGCCGCCCTGGGGGGCGAGCGCGAGCGCGGTGGTGGCCGCGCCGTCGCGAGCAGACGGGGAGCCGAGCGTCGAGGCGACTGCCTGCCCCAAACGTGCGCGCATGGGCACGACAAAGACGACGCCGGAATCGGTGCCGAGCGCGACGGCGGCCGAGGTGGCGGCGAGCACGGTGGCAGCGCCGGCAGAGGGCGCGGCGGCGAGCGCGTCAGCCAGCGGGGCGAGCGGGGCGAGCGCCAGGGCGCCAGCCGCGCCCAGCGCAGTCAAAGCCATCCCTGCTGCTGCTCCCGACCCTCGGGGCGGCGGCAGGTCGCCGCGCGCGGCCGCCGCGCGGAGAGCGGCGAGCGCAACGGCCGGCTCGGGCGGCGGGTCGCTGCCGACCAGCCCCGCGTCCGCGGCCGAAGCCGCGTCCAGGGCGGCGTCGGCCGCGACCGCGGCGGAGTCGTCGGCCGGCTCGGGCGCGGGCGTTGAGCCGCGCCGGCGCAGCAGCGGTGGGGGAAGCGGCGCCCGATCCACCGCCACCGCCAGGCCCGCGCCCGCCACCAGGTCGGCGGCGCCGGGAGTAAAGTCGGGTGTGGGTGGAGAGGTGGTGACGGGCGGCGGCGGGGGCGGGGTTGGGGTCGGCGTGCCCGCGTCGCGCGAAGTCGAGGCTTCTGGCGTCACGCCAGCACCTTCCGCCTCTCCCCTTATCCCCCGAACCGGGCTCGGCGTCCTCCCCGCACCCGCTGCCGCGAGCAGGGCGTCGAGCCCCTCGGAGCCGGAGGTGGAGCCGGAGTCGTCGCCGTCAAACAGGCGCGGGCGGCGCGCGATGGGCGGGATGGTGGGACCGTCCTCTCGCGGCGGCGGCGGCGGCGGGGCCGGCGGTGGCGCCGTGGGCGCCACGCGGCCCATGGTGGCCATCGGGGCCGCGTCCGGCTCGTCCTCCGACGAGAGCAGGTCGCCCAGGAGGGCGTCCACGTCCGCCATGGCGGCGGCCCGCCCGGAGGGGAGGGAGTGAGGGACGGCGGCGACGCGCTCTCTCTCTCGCTCTCGTTGTTTTTTGATCGCCTTGCGGCGCCCACGCTGCAGCGCGCCACACACAAAATCATCGACCAAACGACGCACGAAACCCCCAAATGCTGTGACTCCCACGGTCGCGCGGCGCCCACCCTACGTCTCTTCACCCCCCGCGCACCTGTTTCCGCCGCGGCCGCCCCTCGAGCGCGTCCGCCACATCCAGCCTGCACTCGGGGCACGTCCCGTGTTCCGCCAGCCAGGGGAAAACGCACTCGGCGTGGTGGATGTGGCCGCAGGGGAGGGTGACGCACTTCTCTTCGGAGAGGGGGGCCAGGCACACGATGCACGCGCGCGCGGACGAGATGCGGTCGATGGGCGGGCGCCCGGCCGACGTGGCGGCGTCAGCGGGGGCCGGAGGCGGCGGGTCGGCGTACGTAAACGTCGGCAACCGCGCGAGCAGTTCCGGCCGCACCGCGGGCGGCTTGGCCGCCTCCCCCCCCCTCGATCCCGCGCGCCTCGGCGCCCGCCCATCCTCGGCCGCGGCGTCGATCTCGGCGCGCTCCAGGGCGACTTGCGCCATTTCGGCCTCGTGCTCGGTCGCGGCGCGCGAGCGCGCGCAGTGCAGGAGCAAGACGCACACCGCGCCCGCGGCCATCAGCAGGGCGCCGCCCACGAGCAGGGACTGGTACTGTGGGGGGAGGGGGAGGGGGCGAGGGTGTGGGGTGGGTTGGTCGGGGCGGGGGGCGCGTCGCGTCTCGGCGCCCTGGCGCTCTCTCGCCGCCCCGCGACGGCGCGCACAGCGATCGCGCCCACACCGCGCCGCGACCGGGCCGCCGCGAACGCGCCTGCTGGAGGCCGTTTATGTCCAGCATTGCAGCGCGTGCGCTTGGTACGGCGGCGCGCACTTGGCGCGGCGGGCAGGAACCTGTGCGGGAAGGCCTCTCGTCGAGCCGCTCGCGCGTCTCCGGGCGGCGGCAGCCGGGCGGCGCCGACGGTGTGGCGGCGTCAGGCGCGTTGCCACTCTCTTCCCGAATCCCGCGCCATGTCGACGCCGCGTGCCGCCGAACTCGGGCGCCTGGTCTCCGACCTGCGCCGCGAGATCTCGACGGGCGCCGGCGCGGCCGCCGCTCCCCCCGCGCGCGCGCGTTTTCGCGCGCTCGTCGAGGCGGGCACCCTGCTGGCGACCACGACCCTGCCCGACTATGTGCCGCCGGTGGGTGGATTGTAAAGGGTGGGTGGGGGGTCGGAGGGTGGCGGGCGAGGGTGGTGCCGATGCCCGATCCTTCGCGCTTCGCAGGTCGCCCCTGCCGGCGGCGGGCTCGCGCCCCAGACCCAGGCCGAGGAGGCCGCGCTTTGCTTGTTGCTGGCGGCCGACGATGAGGTGGGTGGGAGAGGGGTGGGTGGTTGATGGGAGGCCTCGACGCTGCGTCGCTCGACACCCTTCTTTCTCTTTCCTCTCCAGGCCACCGACGACGCCACGGCAACCTCCCCTGCCTGGCCCCTGGCCCTGGCCCTCGCGTCCGACCCCGGGCGCCTGGCAGCCGCCCTGGCGCGCCGGCCGCCGCCGCCCGCGCGCGCGGCCGCGCTGTGGCGCCTGCGCGGCCAGGCCCTGCTCGCCGCCGGCGAGCCCGCCGCCGCGCGCGCCGCGCTGGATGCTGCGTCACGCGCTGCTCCCACAGGCCCTGACGGCGTGCTGGCCCGCCTGCTCGCCGCGCGCGCCGCGCTCGCGGCGGGCGACCCCGCCGCCGCGCTCGCCGCCGCGCGCGCCGCCGCCGCCCTCGCCGGCCCCTGCCACTCGCCCGCTGCCCGCACCCTGGCCGCCGCCCTGTGGGCGGCCGCGCAGTGTCCGGTAGGGTCGCTGCCGGCCAAGGCGCGCGCGGACGCGCTCGACGAGGCGGCGACAGCGGCAGCTGCGGCGGCCGACGCTGACCCGGGCTGCCCGCTGGCGGCTTATGCCGTGGGGTTGACCGCGGCCGCGTCCGGCGCGCTGGACGAGGCGGAAGCGGCGGCTGAGAAGGCGGTGGCTTCGAGCGGCGGTGCTCTCGCCCCCGCCTGGGCGCTCCTCGCTCTGACCCTCTCCGCCCGCCGCCGCTTTGCCGCCGCCGCCGCCGCCGCCGCGGCCGGCCTCGAACGCGCCCCGGGTTCCTCCGACGCCCTGCTGCGCGACGTGCGCTCGCGGTGCCTGGCGGCGGGCGGCGACGCGCGCGGCGCGCTCGCCGAGGCCGCCGCGTCGCTCGCGGCCGAGCAGGCGGCCGAAGCCTTAACCGGCCCCGGCCCCCGCGAGCCCGGCGGCCTGACCCCCGTCGGCCGCGCCTGGCTCGGCGTGGCGCGCGCCTACCGTGCGCACGGCCCGCCCGGTGCGGGCGACGCGGCGGCCGCCGCGGCGCGCGCGGTCGCGGTCGCGCCCGCGTCCGCGTCCGCCCTGCACGCAGCAGGGGCCGCGGCTGAACTGGCGGGAGACGTTGGTGCGGCCGCCGAGCGGTATGAAGCCGCGCTGGCGGCGTGGCCGCAATATTCAAAAGCGGCCGTCGCGGCCGGCCGCCTCGCCTCGTGCCGCGGCCGCCCGCACGCGGCCACCATCGCGTCGGCCGATGTCGAGGACGGCCTGCGCGCCGACGGCGGCAGCGCGGGCGGCTGGGCCGCGCTCGCGGGCCTGCGCGCGGCGGGCGGCGACGCGGGCGGCGCGGCGGCCGCGGCGCGCGTCGCGGCAGGGCTCGCACTCGCGAGCCCGGTGATGCCCTTTGGGAGGCTACCCACGCCCGCGTGATGGCCAGGGGGTGACAGGGACTGTGTGTGTGGTAGCAGGCGGGGCAGACGAAAACCAAACGCGCCCTCTCGACCCTTCTCTCAATAACCGCGGCCACGCCCCCGCCCGCGGCGCCCGCGCCCGCGCTGCATCGCCATGCGCGAGGACCAGCCCGCGGTTTCGCCCGCGGGCCAGCCGCCGGACGGGGCGCCGCGGCCGCCGCCGCGGCCGCTCGCCGGCGCGCCGCCGCCGCCGCCGACTTCGTCGCCCCCGCCTCCCCCGGTCGCCGCCACGACCGCAGCCTCGCCCGCGGCGACCACTGCGCCAAAGTCGACGTGCGCGTAGCGCCCCCACACGCCGCAGTCGGCCCAGCCGGCGGCGGGAAACGCGGGCGACGACACGCCGTGGAGCACGCGCGCGGCCGCGCGCGCGCCCATGGGCGGCCCTTTGCGCGCCCGGGCTTGGGCCAGGAGCCAGCGCACGTCGCCGACGAGGGCGGGGTGGGAGGGTTGGAGGGGGAGGGAGGATGGTGAGGGGGAGAGGGTGTCAGCATCGGCGGCGCCGCCGTCGACCCCACCATCGAAGTACGCGTCCACCGCCGCCCGCAGCCTGGATTCCCCCTCCTCTTGCGTCAGCGCATCGGACGCCGCCGCCAGCACGCGGTAGGCGGCGTCCAGCCTGGCAGCGCCCCCTTGCGACACGGCCGCGTGCCGCGCCGCGAGCCGCGCAGCGAGCGCCGCGCGCGGCGCGCCCGTCGGCGGCGGCCCGTCCAGGCGCAAGCAGGCCGACGGCGCGGGGTCGACCTCGAGCGCGGCCTCGCCGGCGGCCGCGAGGCGGGACAGGGCGGCGAGCGTGTCGGCGGGCGACCGCTGGGCCGCGGTCGCGACCGCGTCGGTGCGCCCCGCGTACGCGCCCGACACCCCCCCCTTCTTGCACAGCGCCAGCACGGCCGCAACGACGGGGCACTCCGCCGCCAGCAGCGCGGGAGCCGTCTTGAAAAAGGCGACCTTGAAGGTGGCGCCCGCGCGCGGGAGGAGCGACAGCCGCGCGCCGCCGTCGGCCTCGGCGTATGCCAGGAGCGTCTCGACGGCCTCCAGCCGGGCGTCGGCGAGCACGGTGAGCGGGGTGAGGGGGAGGACGCGGTAGACGCAGGCGTCGGGGGCTTCCTCCGTCGGCGCCGGCGACGGCAGCACGCCGCCCGCGCCGCGGCCGCCGCCCACCCCGGGCGGCGCGCCGCTAAACACCGCGTCCAGCAGCCGCCCCACCCCCGCCGCGCTCGCGCCGTCGGCGTGCGACAGCGAGCGCAGGCGCCGGTAGTCGCCGTCGTCGACGAGCGCGTGGCAGAGCGCGGTCTCGCGCGCGGCGGCGGCGCCGCCGTCGCCGGCGCCGCCGCCCCACGCGCCGCCCGCGCCGCGCCCGCCGCGCCCCACCTGCTGCACGTACTCCTCCACGGAGCGAGGGAGGCCGGCGTGGACGACGGCGTCGACGCCGGGGATGTCGACGCCCATGCCAAAGGCGACGGTGGCGACGACGGCGCGCACGCGGCCGGCCGCGAGCGCGGCGGCGGCGGCGGCTCGCGCGCGCGGGGCCAACCCCGCGTGATACGCCGCGGCCTTGACCTTGGCCGACACGAGGGCGGCGGCGATGGTATCGGCGGACGCCTGGTAGGGGACGTAGATGATGGCGCGGGCGCAGCGCTCGAGGCGGCCGCCGCGCGCGAAGAGCGCGACCACCGCGCGCCGCGACGCGGGGCCGCCGACGCCGCCGGTGACCCGGGATGCTGCAAGCCTTAAATTCGACCTCAACGATGCATCCCTCACCACGCCGCCCACGGGGTCGATGCGCAGTGCGGCCGCGACGGCGGCCTGCGTCGCGCGCGTCGCGGTCGCCGTCAGCGCGAGCACGCAGCGCGACGGCGGGAGCAGCCGCCCCAGCCGAAAGTAGGCGGTGCGAAAGTTGTGGCCCCACTCGTCGACGCAGTGCGCCTCGTCGACGCACACGAGCGGGAGCGGGAGGTTGGGCGCGAGCGCCGCTGCGAGCGCGGGGGACGCCAGCCTCTCGGGGGCGACGAAAAGGACGCGCAGATTGCCAGAAGCGAGCGCAGACAGCGTGGCGCGGGCCTGGGCGGGGGGGACGTCGGAGGCGAGCATCCCCGCGGGGAGGTGCGGCGGGAGGTGCGCCATTTGATCGCGCGCGAGCGCGAGAAGAGGGGTGATGACCAGCACGGTGCCCGCGCCCACCAGGGCGGGCGCGGCGTAGCACAGCGACTTGCCGGCGCCGGTGGGGAGGATGGCAAGGGTCGAGCGGCCGGCGAGCACGCGCGCGATGACCTCCGCCTGGCGCCCGCGGAAGCCGGCAAAGCCGTAGGCGGCAGAGACGGTGGCCTCGACGTCGGCTGCGGGCGCGTCAGCCGGGAGCGGCGCTGGCGGCGGCGGCAGCGCTTCAGGCCCCTTTGGCGCGCCGTCGGGCGCCGGCGCCTTTTCCCCGTTGTCCAGCAACCCGCCGCACGACGCCGCATAGTGCCCGCTGCCGTGGCAGCGCCAGCAGCGGGCGCGGGCGGGGGCGCCGTCGGCGACGGCAAGGTCGGCGCCGACGCCCGCGGCGGGCAGGGTGGGGGGTTGGGCCCGCCGCGACCGCCCGCGCGACGGCGGCGCCGCCGAGTGCCGCGACGCGGCAAACTTTTTCTTGGCGCCCGCGCCGCGCAGGTGGGTGCGCACGAAGTTTTGGCGCAAGGCAGTGGCTTTGCCGCGGTCGCCGCGCGCGGGCTTGGCGACGCCCACGAAGGAAGCCGCGCCCGAGGGGGGCGGCGCAGGCCGCTTGCCCGCGGGAGGCACTGGAGGCGACGCGGCGCGCTTGCGTGAGCTTGGCTCGGCCGCGGGCTCGAACGTGCGCGCGGCGGCGACGCGCGCGGCGAGCGGGAGGTCGTCGGCGGCGGGCGGCGCCGGGCGCGGCGCCGCCGGGGGCGCCGGCTGCGGCGCCACCACCGGCGCCGCCGCAGGCGGCCGCGCCACTCGCCCCGCCGGCCGGCTCTCGGCCGCGACCCCGAGCGCGGCCGCCGCGAGCGCGCGCACCGCGGCCGGCAGCTCGGCCGCGGGGGCGGGCGCCAGGCCCGGCGGTGGCGACCGCAGTTCAGGAAGCGGCGCCATGCCGCGCAGCGAGGGGCGGCGGCCGGGGGCGGGGGCGGGGGACGGAAAAGGGCACGACGGCCGCGGCGGCGGCGCCTTCGGGGCGGCCGGCGGCGGCGGCGCCGCGCTCCCGGCCCGCTCCACGCTTGGCTCGGGCTTTACCCTCATGAAAGGGTTGCTCGGAGGGCCAGCGGCGTTGGTCGCGTCGGCGAGCGCGTGCGCGCGCGGCGCGCCAGGGGCGGGAGCGAGGGTGACCGTCGTCTCCTGCGCGCCACAGGAAGTCGCCTTGTACGCGCGCAGCGTGTCGGCTGGGGAAGCGGAGGTGGGTGGCGGAGGCGCGCGCGTGTCGGCGGCCGCATCGTGCCGACTGGCGTCGATGCCACGCCGCGTTTCCGCGACGGACGCGCCCGCCGCCAACCCCAGCACGCGCTCCCTCTCAACCCACCAACGTCGGACGGCATGTCATCCCGCGTGGGCCGGCGCCCGTGCCGCGCCGCAAACGCGCGCGCCCACGCGGCGACCTCGGCCGGCGCGGACGCGCCGCCCGATGCCGCCATGGTGAAGCGGGTGGCTGGGGCGGCCGCCCGGGACGCGTGCCGGGCTCGCGGCTGCGACAGTGCCGCAATTGGCGCTGCGCGCTGCGCTCTCGCACTCCCGCCCCCCCGCCCTCGCGCCTCCGCGACGCGCCTGGTCGGCGGTCGCCCCGCACCTCGCGCCGCCGCGTCGGTTGATGCGGCCCGGACCGGCCCACCGCCCGCCGCCCAGCCGCCGGCCGCTCGCGCGCCGCCCGCCCCCCGCCCGCTCCCCCGCCCGCCGCGTCCCCGGTCCGCGCACCATGGGCGACGACCATCCCATCCCGCCCGTCGCGCCTGGCGCCACGTTTGCGACGGACGACATCCGCATCACCGCGCCCAACGTCGACCCCGCGGGCCTCCCCCCGGACCTGCGCAAGGACTGCGTCCTGTTCTACTATCCGGTAGGCGCAGTGGGGAGGAGGAGGGAAACAGGTGCGCGGCCGCGCGCGCCGCGCCGCGCCGCCTCCGACCGCCGCCCTCGCCGCCCGCCGCCCCTCCCCCAGGAAACCGAGGCCCTCGCCCGCAACATCGCCGCCACCTCCGGCGGCCGCGTCGAGCTCGGCGACATCAAGTGGGCCCAGTTCCCCGACGGGTTCCCCAACCTCTTTGTCAAAGACGCGACCCGCGTGCGCAACCGGCACGTCGCGTTCCTCGCGTCGTTCCAGTCGCACGCCTCGATCTTTGAACAGCTGTCCATCATCTACCAGCTCCCCCGCATGTTTGTGGGGTCGTTCACGCTCGTGCTGCCCTACTTCCCGACGGGGACCGCGGAGCGCGTCGAGGCCGAGGGCGACGTCGCGACGGCCGTCACGCTCGCCCGCATTCTGTCCAACATCCCGCTCTCGCGCGGCGGCCCCACGTCGGTCGTCATCTTCGACATCCACGCGCTGCAGGAGCGGTTCTACTTTGGCGACACCGTGCTGCCGTTGTTCGAGTCGGGCATCCCACTCCTGCGCGCGCGCCTTGCCGCGCTGCCCGACCGGGACAGGATCACGATCGCCTACCCCGACGAGGGCGCCTGGAAGCGGTTTCACTACCAGTTTGGGGACTACCCGGAGGTCATCTGCACCAAGGTGCGCGACGGCGACAAGCGGATCGTGCGGCTCAAGGAGGGCGCGCCGCGCGGGCGCCACGTCGTCATCGTGGACGACCTCGTGCAGTCGGGCGGGACGCTGCTGGAATGCCAGAAGTTGCTCAAGCTGACGGGGGCGGCGGAGGTGAGCGCGTACGTGACGCACGGGGTCTTTCCCAAGGGGTCGCACGAGCGCTTTGCGGCCGCGGCGCCCGCCCCCGGCGCCCCTCCTCTCTCGCCCGCGTCGTCCGGCTTCAAATACTTTTGGATCACGGATTCCTGCCCCGCGACCGCGGCCGCGGTCGCGGGGGTGAAACCGTTTGAGGTCCTGTCGCTCGCGGGGTTGATCGCCGCGACCCTCCAAATTTGATCGTGCGGGGGCTTGGAGAGGGGTGCGACCCCGTGCAAACACTGAGGCACACTGTGGCGCGCGAGCGAGGGCGGGGCCGCGTTTGCAGGGCCGTCGTTCGGTGGGCGGGTGCGCTCTCCCTCGCCTCCCCGCCCCGTCTCTTCACCAGTCCTCCAGGCACGCCGCCAGCAGCCGCGTCCCCGCCAGCGCCCCCCGCACGGCATCCACGCCGACCCGGGGCGCCGCGCGCCGCCCCGCCTCGGCGCGCGAGCGGCCGCCGACGCGCGGGCGCTCGGCGCCGCGCGAGAGTTCCGCCAGGCCCGCGCCCTCCAGGGCGGCCAGGGACGCGGCCACGTCGGCAGACGGCGCAGCACGCACGCCCAGGCGGGCGCAGAGCTTGGCGTGGGCGGCCAGAACGGCGTCGAGCGCCGCGCCGGCGGGGGGGGCGGCGGCGGCAGCCGGCTTCTTCTTGGGCGCGGCAGCGGTGACCGGGCAGGACACGGAGAAAGACGAGCCGCCCACCTTGGCCCGGGGCGCGGCCGGGGCGCAGAACGCTGGCCGGCCCGCGAGCGCGGCGAGCGCGCCGCCCCCCCCACCCCCGCCGCGCGCCGCCGCGCGCGCCGCGCGCAGCAGCGCCACCAGCGCAAACTGGCACGCCGGAGGCAGGTCGGCCACCGCGCGCTCGCCCCACGCGTCGGTCGCGGCCGCGCACGCGGCGTCGGCGTGGTGCAGGCCGACGAGGCGGACGAGAGGGGGGGGGGCGGTCGTCGCCGGAGGGGGCGCGGGGCGCGCGGCGGCCGCCGCGGGCGACAGCGGCTGCGCGGCCGGGTTGCGGGGCGAGAGCGGGGTCGGCGCAGGGGCGGGCGGAGCCTTGGGCGCGCCGCCGGCCGCCCCCACGCCCGCGCCCGCGTCCGCGCACGCGAGCTCGAGCGCGCGCCCCGCGGCCTTGACCGCGGCCCGCGCGTCGCCCCCGCGCGCCGCCACGCGGGCCGCCACCAGCCTCAGGGCGCGCGGGTGAAAGGCGGCGCCGGGCAGGGACGCGACGCGCGCGCCGAGCAGGGACGCGAGCGCAGATGGCGCGTACGGCTCGAAATGGATCGACGCCACCGGCTCCCGCCCCCCGTCCAGCCTCGCCAGGCGCCGATCGGCGTCGGCCGCGTTGGCGATGGCGATGAGGGCGACGCGCGCGTCGGGGGCGGCGGCGAGGGAGAGGAGGGCGCGGAGGGGGGGGGTCGCGCCGGTCGCGACGGCGTCCGCCTCGTCGAGCACGATGACGACGCCGCCGCCAGAGTGGGCGGCCGACAAGGCCGCCGCCGCGCGGCGAGCCCGGTCCAGGGCGGCGTCGGCGGGCTCGCCGTCGCGGCGGCCGGCCGCGGGGCGCGCGGTCGCGGGGACGACCAGGCGCGGCAGGCGCCCGTCCCACGCCGCGGCCGCCTCCAACGCATCCGCCAGGCGGGACGGTGCTGAGGACGGGGTCTCCAGGAGGAAGCAGTTGAGCCACACGGCCGCCGGCGGCGGTGCACCGGCGGGCGCGCCGCGCGGCGCGCCCCGCCACGCCGCGTTGGGCGCGGCCAGCACGGCGTTGGCCGTCAGACTCTTGCCGGTGCCCGACCGGCCGGATACCCAGACGACGCCGCCGCGGCCCGACGCTAGGCACGCGGCGACCGCCGCGTCGAGCGCGCGCGCCTCTGTCGCCCGCGCCACGGGCGCGTGCCCAGGCGGTGGCGCCAGAAAGTCGCCCTGCAGCGCGCGGCGCACGAGGGCGACTTTGGCTGGGTCGGCGGGGTCGAACCAGCCCGAGTCGAGAGGGGCGCGGGCGGTGGGCGCGGGGGCCAGGGGGGAGGTTGGCACCGCGTCGGCCGCCGAGTCAGCCGAGTCAGCGTTCGTTTTGGCCAGCGGCGCCGGCGTCGGGTCCGGGACGGCGCGCGGGCTGGCGGCGAGCGGGGTGGTGGCTGAGGGGAGAGGGGTGGGGTGGGTTGGGGGCGCGATCGAGGCGATGTCGATCGCGATGAACGTGTTGAGATGCACGGCCGTCATGGGCGGCGGCAGGGCCGCGGCCGCGGGCCGCGCGCCCCTGCCGCCCCCCGCATCTTTTCGAGTTGCCGGCGCCCGCCGCGCCCGCCGCCCGCGCCCCGGCACCCCCCCCATTGCCCGCCCCGCGGTCGCACCTTTGTCAGCAACCTTGCCCGGCTCGGCGGCGCGCTCCACGGGGCCGCGCAAGGCGGCCCGGCGCGGCGCGCGCCGTTTCGGTGCCGCCCGTGGTGGCGCCGCGGACCGCGTCGCGCGCGCCGGATGCGCTTTCGAGCCAACGCTCTTGGTCGCTGCCACCTTGGCGGGCGGCGCGGGCGCGTCGGCGGGCGCAGGACGCTTGCGGCCGGTCGCCGAAGCCCCCGTCGGCGGCATGGTGTGGCTTGGAGGAGCGCCTGCCCTCCTGCCGGTCGAAAGACCGGGGAGGAGGCCTGTGGGGTGGCGGCCGGGGTGTGAGGTGTGGGGAGGAGGCCGGCCACGTCGCTCCAATTCGGCCCCTTCTCTCTTGGCACTGTCGGCCCTGTGCCCGCCCTTGGCGCCCAATGGCCACCTCCCAAGCCCTCACCCGGGCCATAATGCGCCTCGCCCGGTCGGCTGACGCGGCGGCCGTGCCGCTCCCGGTCGCCGCCGTGCGCTTCGGTGCGGCGGCGGGGGCGGGGGCGACCGCGCGCGCCGCGATGCACGGTGGCGATTTGGATGGTGAGAGTGGCGTTGGTGGATGGAGGAAAGGGGGAAAGCCTCGCCAGGGCGCCGACTCCCCTCCCCGTCTCTTCCAGCCGGCTTTGCCGCCCTGCGCCGCCTGGACGCCCAACTCGCCTTCCTGCTGGCCACACCGCCCTCGGTGCGCGCAGACCTGGCGGCCTGGCACCGGCTGCTGGGCGGCGGAGAGACGGGGGGCGGCGGAGCGGCGTTCGTGGCCGGCGCGCTCGCCCTGCCCCGCCTGGCGCGCGCGCCCGAGCGTCCCGAGTGGGCGGGCAACGATAGCGACGACGCCGTGGTGGGGCTGGCGCCCGAGGAGGAGGGGAGGGCGGCGGTGAGAGAGGCGGCGGCGGCGGTCGCGCGCGGGCTGCCGCCTGGGCTGGCCGCAAACGCCGAGTCGGCAGCCAAGCTAGCTGCCGCCTTCAAAGAGCACGTCCCCGTGCGCTCCGCCCCCTTTGAGTGGATGTACGAGGGCCTGGCCCCCCTCGACGCCGCCACGACCCTCGCGCGCGGCAAGGGCGCCCCCTTCGCCCTCGCCACCCTGGCCGCCGCCGCCGCGGCCGAAGTGGGCCTGGACGTCGTCCCGCTGACCATCCCCCCTCCACCTCCCGCGGGCGAGCCGCCCGCCGCGCTCGGCGCGCGGCTCGCCGCTCGCGTGCTCCAGGGCGCGCCCGACCCGGACTCGTACGTGCTGACGCCGCCAGAAGGAGGGTGGGCGTGGGACCCAGTGTCCGGCACGGTCACCCAGGCCCCAACCCCCGCCCCGCCCGCTGCGGGCGCGCGCGGCGCGTGGGCGTCGGCGCTGCGCGCGGCCGTCACATGCCACCAGCGCCGCGGCGATTCCGATGCGGTGGCGGACGTTCTTTGTCAACTGCTGGCGCTCGACGGGGGCGCGAGCGAGTGGGGGCAGGTGGTGGAGGTGTAGCGAGCAGAGAGTGGGTGCGACGACCCCGATTCCACTCTTCCTTCCCCCGCTTATGGCGGGCGCCGCGCTGCGCGTCGCCCGCATGCTGATGCCGATAGCGGCGCGGCCGTGGGCGGCCCCGTCGGCGGCGCGGTGGGCGGCGCCGGCCGCCCCCATGGCGCCGGCCAGGCGCGGCGTGGCGACGAGCCGCGTCGTCTGTGCAGCAGGTGAGGATGGATGGCGCTCGTGTGGAGGTTGCGATGGGCGTAGGGCGGGCTGGTGGCGAAAGCCTGCGCTTGCTGATCCGACGCCCCGACCCCCCTCCTTTTCCTTTTCTCTCTCCAGTCAAAAAAGAGCGCGTCGTGTACGAGTGCACGGCCTGCGGCGCCCAAGCGGCCCAGATGCGGGGCAAGTGCCCCGAGTGCGGCGAGTGGGGGTCCCTGGCGGCCGCGCGCGCCGCGCCGGCCGACGCAGGCGGCGGCGGCGGCGCGGGGGCGCGCGCCGCGGCGGCCGCAGCGGCCGGCGGCGCCCCTCCTCCCCGCCGCGTCTCCACATGGGTCGCGGATACCGATGCCGCCCCTCGGTCCCTCGCCTCGCTGACCGCTGCGCGCGAGGCGGCCGGCCCGCGGTGGCGGCTGCCGCTCCCCGGGCCGACCGGCGCGGAGGTCGCGCGCGTGCTCGGGGGAGGCGTCGTGCCCGGTTCGCTGATTCTGGTGGGCGGGGATCCGGGCGTGGGCAAGTCGACGCTGGCGTTGCAGGTGGCGGCGCTGCTGGCCGGGCACCGGGGAGGCGCGGGCGACGAAAACGGCGCCGACGACGGCACCCCCCCCCAACCCATCCGCCCCGTCCTGTACGTGTCCGCGGAAGAATCGGTCGACCAAGTCGCCGCGCGCGCGACCCGACTGGGGCTCGGGACCGCGTCAGGCGTCATGCTCGCCGCGGCGACGCGCGTCGAAGACATCCTCGCGTCCGTCGCCACCCTCCGCCCCGCCGCCCTCGTCGTGGACTCCATTCAAACCGTCTACCTGGACGGCGCGGCGGGGTCGGCGGGGTCGGTCGCCCAGGTGCGCGAGTGCGCGACCGCGTTTGTGCGCGCGGCGAAAGCCGGGGGCCCGCCGACGCTGCTCATCGGCCACGTCACCAAATCGGGCGATGTCGCCGGCCCCCGCGTCCTCGAGCACGTCGTCGACGCCGTCCTCTACCTCGAGGGCGAGCGCGGGGGCGAGCTGCGCGTGCTGCGGGCGGTGAAGAACCGGTTCGGCGCGACGGACGAGGTCGGCGTCTTCCGCATGGCCGGCGCCGGCCTCGCCGCCGTGCCCGACCCGTCCGCGGCGTTGGTGGCGGAGCGCGAACTCGCGCCCAATGTGGCGAGCGGGGCGACGGTGGCGCTCGAGGGGACGCGGCCGCTGCTTTTGGAGGTCCAGGCGCTCGTCGCGCCGTCTGGCGCGGCCGCCGGCGGCGCCCCGCCCCTGCGCTCGCCCGGCGGCGTGCGCCGAGACCGGTTGGCGCTCATCATCGCGGTGCTGGGAAAGCACGCAAAGCTGAGGTTGGGGCGGTGCGACGTGCACGCCAACGTCGTCGGCGGCGTCGACGCGCGTGAGCCCTCCGCCGACCTCGCCGTCGCTGCGGCGCTCGCGGCCTCGGTCCTGGACGCCCCTGCTCGCCGGGACGCGGTCGCCTTCGGCGAGGTGGGCCTGGGCGGCGAGCTCCGGTCGGTGCCGCGGATCGGGCCGCGCCTGGTGGAAGCCGCCAAGCTCGGGTTTCGCGTCGCCGTCATCCCCGCGGCCCAGGACGTGCCGGCCAAGCTCAAGCTGGGCAAGATGGCGGTCGTGCGGGCGCGCACGGTGGCGGAAGCGTTGCCGCACCTGGTCGCGGTTGCCGCGGGCAAAAGCCGCAGGCGGCGGGCTGCGGCCCCCGGCGACGGCGAGGACAGCGACCTGGATGCCGCGTGATGAGGTTGTGTTGGGGTGCCGTTGGTAGAGGGAGGGAGGGAGAGAAGTGCAAGTCGGAACACTCTCGTCGTGGCGTCGGGGCGGGGGGGGGCGCCCTGTGCCCCCGCTCGCCCTCATCTACCCCACCATGCGGCGTCCACCCCAGCCCGTGGGCCCGCGCGGCGATGAAGCCGCCGCGCTTGCTGCGCTCGCGGCCGGCGATGCCGCCGCAGCCCGCGCCGAGGCGGCGGCCGCGCTCGCGGCCGACGCGAGCTGTGCATGGGCGAGTGCGCTGTGGGGCGCGATGTGGATGCAAGGCCGCGGCGTGGCGCTGACCTCACCCTGTCTCCTTCTCTCTCTGTCAGGCCCACCCCGTGCTCGCCCGGGCCGCGTTCGAGTGCGGCGACGACGGCGCCGCGCTTGCGGCGCTTGCGACCGTTGCGAGGGCCGGCGCCAGGGCGAACAGCGCCGCGTCGGTCAACGCGTCTGCAGCGCTCGCGCTCGCGGGCCGCCCCGCGCTCGCTCAAGCGGCTGCGGGCCGGGCGCTGCACGACGAAGACACCCCTACCTCGATTCGGCTGGCGGCCGCGTCCAACGCGGCGGCTGCAGCGTGCGCCGCGGGCGGCGCGGGGGCCGCCGAGGCCGCCACTCTAGCCGCCGAGTGCGAGGCCATCGTGGCCGCCCACCCCGGCCCCGAGACCGCGTGGTACGCTGACAGTGACGCCCGAGCACGGAACATGGTGCGGGCGGCGGTCGCCGCGGGCGACGCGGCGGCGTGCGCGCCTGCCGCGGGCGCCGACGCCGACGCCGCCGCCGCTCTGGCCGGCGCGCGATTCCAGCTGGAGCGCGGAGAAGCGCATGCCGCCGGAGCCGCCGCAAACATGGTCGCGACCGACCCTGCGACGCCGCCCGCAGCAGAGGCCCTCGCCGTTGCGCTCGCGTGCGCTGCGGCCGCCGCGGCCGGCGTGCCCATCCCAGAAAGCCTGCTGTTTGCGATCGAACGCGTCGTAAGCGCTGCCACCACGCCCGCCACCGCGCGCTGCGTCGCGGTCGCGGCCGCCAACGCCGGCCTTGCCGCCGCGGCGGCCGGCCGTCCCGCGGCCGACGTCGCCGCCCTGCTCTCGCGCGGCCGCGACGCGGCGGTCAAGGCGGGCGACGCCGCGCTCGTGGCGTCCGTGGACGACGCGGCGCTGTGGGCGTCGCTGCGCGCGGGCGACGTCGCGGCGGTGGTCGCCGCGGTCGCCGCCTGGGCGCCACCGGAGCCGTGACGAATCCCCAGTGTAACACTAGACGCGGGACCACGACGCGCGCACGGCCGCCCCCCTCACGAGCGCACCGCTTCGAGCCGCGCCTTGAGCTCGTCCATCTCGCCCTCGCTCTCCGCGCCGCCTGCCTCCACCGCGGGCGCCCCGACGCGCGTCACCGGCGCAGCCGACGCGGCCAAACCCGCCAGATCGGCGCCCGCGACCTCGGTCAGAATCTTGTCGACCTCCGCGTCGGCCTCGTCGTCGACGCCCACGTCGTCGAGCGCGCCGTCCACCGCGTCCGCCACCATGTCCTCGATGACGCCCGCTTTCACCATCTCGCGCCCCATGGCGCGCACCGTCTTGGCGAGGGCGGGGACGGTGGCCAGGCGGTTTACCAGTTTCATGACTTCCCCGCTCTTTTGCAGGGTGCCCGCCACCTTGACGACGCCCAGCTGCTCCGTCAGGCGCGCATTCATGTCGATGAGGTGGGCCTGGGAGGATGGGAGGTGGGGCGGGGGCGGTGAGAGTGGCGGTCGCGCGGCGCGGCCGGTCCTCCGCCCTCCACGCCCCCTGCCCTCCCCCTGGCACCTTGTTCGTGTACAGTTGGGTTGTCACCCGGCGCGTGCGCACGATCTCTTTGGCCAGGGTGCGCGCGCCGGCGACGTCGCCGCGCTTGGCCGCGTCGCGCACCTGAAGGACGGGGAGGGCCCGTCGGCCGCCTCGCTCCACCTCTCCACCACCACACCTGCACTCTCTCCCTCTCCCCTCCCCACGACTCACATTCTTGGCCGCCAGCTTCTCCTCGCGCTGCAGGTCCCGAATTTGGCGCTCCAGGCCGCGCTGCTCGCTGCGCAGGTCTGCCTGCCACTTGCGCACCATGTCCTTGGGGTCGGTCGGCTTGCGAAAGTAGTCGAGGAGGGAGGCTTTGCCGAGCATGGTGGGGGGGGAGGGGGATGCGCGGGCGGGGGGGGAGGAGGGGGCGCCGCGGGCGCTGCGACTGCTCGCTCTTGGTCGGGCGGGCGCCGGCGGGCGGGTGCCGCGTCGGGCGGCGACGCGGGGAAGGAGTGCAGACGACGACGCAGCGCCGCGCAGCACAACCCCCTCCTCTCGCCATAATGCTCCCCCTCCCCTGATCCCGCCGCGACCACAACAATGTCGGAGCGACTGCCGCCCGGCGCCGCGGCCGCCGCGGGCGCGATGTGGGGCCGCCTCGGCGCAGTCGCGGGCGGCGTGCGCAGCCTGGCGGCCGAGCTGGCGGCAGAGGTCATCGAGACTGCGGAAGACCTGGCCCATGAGGTAGGCGTCGAGCGGGGCCAGGGAGGCGCGAACGCGCGCGGCATCGGTTTCGGGGTCGGCCGCTCACCCCGGCAATCGCCACCCCTTTCCTCCAGGCCCTAGGATCGCCGCGCGACGGCTCGGGCAGCGACGGGAGCGAGCCGCCCTCACCCGCGCCCGTCGCACCCCCCGCGCCGGCCGCCACCCCCGCCGCCGCCCGCTTGGCCGCCATCAAGGCGAGGCTAGAGGCGGAGCGTGCAGCGCGTGGAGCGGTCGGGGCCGGCACGAGCGGCCTGGCCGCTCCGACCAACGGCGGCGGCACGCGCGCGGTGCCGGCCGTGGTGGCGGCGCCGCCCGCGCCGCCTGCGCCGCCTGTGGCGGCTGTGTTTGAGCCGGTACGCGTGGCGGCTGCGCCGCCACCGCCACCGGTCGCCCCGGCGTCGGCGGCCGCCGCGCCCGCACCGCCGTTTCAACCGCCCGTTGTCCCGATCTCCTTTGCGCCGCCCGCCGCCGCACCGAGGCGTGCAGCGATGCCCACGGCTGCTGCATCGCCCGCGGTCGCCGCGCCCCCCCCTCCACCGCCGCCTCCTGGGTCGCCGCCGCCGTCGCCCGGCCCCGTTGCGCCGCGGTCGCCCTTTCAGTCGTCGGGCGCCGAGCCCGAGCCGCCGGCACCACCGCCGCCACCTCTGCCGCCGCCCGCGGCCGGCCCTTGCGACGCCTGCGCCGCGCTCGCCGCTGACGCCCTGCGCCTGAAGCAACAACTCGCCCGCCTCAAGGCCGCCACCGTGGCCGACCAGGAGGACGAGGAAGGCCGCCTGCGGTGGCGGGTGGACGCCGAGGTGCGGGCCGCGGTCGAGCGCGAGCGGGGGACGGCGGCGGCGCGCGAAGCCGCGGTCGGTGGCGCCGTGGGCGACGCCCAGCGCGCGGCTAACGACGCCGCGGCGCGCGCTGCGGCCGCGGAAGCCGGTGCTGCCGCCGCCCGCGCGGACGCGGACGCCGCGAGGGCCGAAGCGGCCAACCTCGCGTCGGCGCTCGACGGCCTGACCCTCGAGGCGCGCGCCGCCGACCGGGCGCGCGCCGAGTTGAGGGCGGCGCGGGACGCGATGTCTGCGGCGGTCGCCGAAAGGGACGCGGCCTTGCGCGAAGCCGCCGCCGCGTCCGCGCGCGCCGACGCGGCCGCCGCGTCCGAGCGCGCCGAGCGCGACGGGACGGCCGCCCTGCGCGCGTCGGCCGACGACGCGGAAGCCGCGGCGTCCACGCTGCGCCGGTCGCTGGCCGAGGCGCTGCGCCGGCTGGCGGCGGCGGAAGATACAGCGAAAGGCGCCGTCGACGCAGAGGCGGCGCGCTCTTTGCTGCTCGCCGCCCTGTCACCCGGTGCCCCGCGCGCCGCGCTTGATGCCCTGTGCGACGCGTTGGGCGTGACCGCCGACGCCCGGCGCGCACTGGCCCTCCCGCCCCCCCCGCGCGGCGTCGTGCGCGCGTCGCTCGCCGCACCCGCCGCCGTCATTCGCGGCACGCACCGCCTCGTCGCCGGCGCGGGGCCCGCGCCGCCGGCAAGGCCGCCGCCGGCGGGCGCGGGGTTGACCGACGCGTGGGCTGATTTCCTGGTGGGGCAGGCCGAAGCGTCGCCCGCGAAGAAAGTCAAGGAGGCGCCGGCTGATGGCGCGGGCGCGCCCGCGGCCGAGTGACGGGGGAAGCATCAATGCGCAGACTGAAAAACGTGACACAGAGCAGAGAGGAGTGCGCGCCGGGGGCGGGGAAAGCCGGCACCAGCCGCGTCACCCACTCCCTCCACCCCGCCCTTCCTCCTCCTCCTCGCCGTCGCTCCAATACTCTTCGTCGTACGACTCGTCCGGCCCCGGCGGCGGGCGGCCAAGGGTCGTGGCGGCGGGGGCGCGCGAGCCCGCGTCGCGCGCGCCCAGGTCGGGAATGACCCGCGCCGACGTGTGCCGCACGTATCCCACGCCGCTGCACGTGACGCACGTGGAATATGACGCCGAGGGCGTGCCCCGGCCGCGGCCGCGGCCGCGCCCCGCGCGCAGCGCGGCGGCCGACCGCGTCGCGCCCGCGCCCACGCACGCCGCGCAGCGCGCCTCCCACGTGAAGATGGGGGTCTGGCAGTTGCGCTCCAGCGGGTCGCAGGCTTCCTCGGCGGTGGTGCGCGTCTACGGGGGGGAGGGCGGCGTCGGAACCGGCCGGCCGCCTGTTTGCCGAATCCGCGGAAAAAAAAAACCACCCACCACCACAAACCCCTCCAACCACGCGCACCTTGCCGTCCCGGGGCAGGTTGTCGTACCGCCGAAAGATGGAGAGCGGGAGCACGGCGAAAGCGGCGGCGCGCAGCCTGGGGAGAAGGTGGGGACAGCGGGTCGCCCGAGGGGGGCGAGGGGGCGGCGGTTGGGGCGGCCCGAGGCCGCCTCGCGCCGGCCACAAGCAGGCCATTGCACAGCGCGCCCGGTGGGCGCGCGCATTGGCCCGCACCGGGCGGCGGGCGGCCGCGCCACGCCTCCGCTGCGCCATGCCGCCGACCATCGCCCCCCACGCACCTCCTCACGACTCGTCCCTCCGCCACAGCGGCCGCCGGGATCGCATTCCCCTTGAGCGCGTCGGTCGCCGGCGTCGGCGGCGCCGGCACCGCTGGCGGCGGCGGCGGGCGCGCCGCGCGGCGCGGCTCGCCCTCGTCGTCGCGCGGCACGAACGCGCGCGGGGTCGTGAGGGCATGGGGGCGCCTCCTGCGGGGGGCAGGGAGGGGGGCAAAGGCTGGCAGCCGCGCCACGGGGAGCGCGCGCGGCAGCATCCCGCTCGGCGAGCCCCAGGCGCGGGCGCGGGCGCGGGCGCGGGCGCGGTCCGGGAGACGCGGGCGTCCTGCCGGGGCGGGGGCGAGAGTGACGGGTGCGTGGCTGCAGCGCCTCACCCTCTGACCGCCCGCCGCCCCCTCTCGCTCACGCCCGCCGCGCCGCCCGCCGTGACCAGCACGTCCAGGCGCGCGTCGTGCGCCTCCACCGGGACGGACGGACACACCTGCGCGGCGAAGGCGAGGCCGACGAGGAGAGGGGGCGCGACACCGCGCGCCGCGGCCGCTGCCGCCGCCGCCGCCACAAAGGCGTCGTAGTAGCCGCCGCCGCGCCCCAAGCGCCCGCCGGCGGCGTCAAAGGCGGCGCCGGGGAGGAGGAGGAGGTCGAGGCCGGCGTCGAGCGCGTCACGGCGCGGCGTGCTGCTGCCGGCATAGCACGGCGCCGGCTCCCGGATGCCAAAAGGCTTGGTTTCCACGAGGCCGCCCTCGGCGTCCAGGTGCAGCAACCGCATCGAGGCGGGCGCGCCGCCGACGACCGGGACGAACATGGTGGGCGCACGCCGTTCCAAGGCCGCCCGCACAGCGGCGCCGGGGTCGACCTCCCGCAGTCTGGGGGCGGCCAGGTAGGCGCCCACGGTGGTCGCGGAGGTCCAAAAGGGGGAAGCGGTCAGGTGGGCGCATATCGCGGCGCCTGGGGGTCGAGGGCGTCGGCCACCTCGAGCGCCGCGCGCCACGTCACTCCTCCCCACCCCAGCACCCGCACTCACTCTGCCGCGCCAAGTTGGCGTCGTCCGCCGCCTGGAGCGCGGCCCGCGACGCGCGCCGCAGCGCGGCCTTGTCGCGGGCGACCTCCGTTCCCTGCGGGGACGCCCCCATCGCGCGCACCGTGACCCGGCCGCGGGTCAGCAGAGCGGCGGCCGCAGGGGCTGCCCGCATGGGAGTGGCGAGAGACCGCGCCGCAGCCTCCGCCACTCCTCACCCCGCCTCCCTCCCCACCCCACCCACCCCATGTCGGACGGCGACGACGCCGCCGGCGGCCGCCGCCCCAAGCGCCGCTGCGCCGCGCGGCAGCCGGCGGCTAACGAAGCCCTCTATGTGGGCTACGTGGAGGACAACGAGACGCCCGAGATGATCATGAAGAAATTTGAGGCCCTGGAGCAGGTGTGGTGGAGGGCGGGAGGGGGCGGGAGGGGCGGGGGGCGGGCGCGCGGTTTGAGCGATGCGGCGCGCGGGGCGGCGAGGCGGCGCCGGGTGCCGCGGCGGTTCACCACACGGCGCAAGCGCATCGCGCACATGCCTCGGCGGCCGACAGATGGGCCGCCCTCTCTCCAGGTCATGGGCGCCGCGCCCGCGACGACCTGCTCGGCCGCCGACGCGGCGTTCGCGCCCGCCGCCGACGCTGCGACCGCCCCTCCCAACGGCGGCGGCTTGACCGACGCCCAGCTCAAGGCGGTGTTCAAGGCGACGTCCTCCTTCCGCGTCGACGCCGCGCTGTTCGACTCGGACGCGGGCACCCCCGACTGGCTCTCCTCGGACGACGGCGGCGCCGGGGGCGACGACGATGAGCCGTTGACCGGGTTCTGGTCCGACGGCGACGAGGACGACGAGGCGCGCGAGCGGCGCGCGCGGCCGCGCGACCGGCGGCGCGCGGGGGGCGGCGCGCCCAAGGCGCCGCGCCCGGCCGCGCCGCGGTCACGCGTCGAGGCGGCGGCCGCGCAGCGCATGCACATGGTCACGCAGGGGAGCGGCAGCCAGGTGGGCACAGGGAGGGGAGGCGAGGCGAGAGGCGGCGCCGCGCCGCGCGCCACACCCCGCCCGAGGCCCACCATGAAAAACCCGTCCCAGGCCCTCATCCGGCGCCGCGTGCGCGCCGTCGACCGCGACGCGCTCTTCACGCTGCGCATCCCGCGCCCGCTGCCGCTCTCGTGGGGGCGCGTCGTGCGGCCGTGGGCGCCGCCGGCGGCGACGCCCGTCGCGGCCGCGCCCGACGCGGCCGACACGGCCCCTCCCGCCCCCGGCGCCGGCCTGGCCATCGCTTGTGACGTCGTGGCCGCCTGCCGCGCGCGCAAGGGGGCGCTGGGGGCGCCGTTCCAGTGCGTGCTCATCAACGCGGGGTGGGACGCGGGCGGCGCGCCGCCCCCCCACGCCGGCCCCGCCTCCCTGCCCACCCTCGCCCGCCTCAACCTGCCCGCCCTCGTCCCGTCCGGGTACGCGTTCGCGTGGGCCGCCAAAGAGGCGCTGGCGGGGGTCACCGCCCAGATGGACGCGTGGGGTTTCTCGTACGTCGAAAACCTGACCTGGGTCGTGCTCGCCCCGTCCCACGGCCTCGTCGCCGCACCCTCGGCCCTCGTCGCGCGGTCGCACGCCACGCTGATGATCTACCGGCGCGGGGGCGCCGACGTCGAGCTGCGGCACCAGCGCTCACCGGACGTCGTCTTCGACTGCGCGCGCCGCTGCGCCGCCCCCCCCGGCGTGCTCACGCCCCCGGTCGTGTACGACACGATCGAGACCATGCTGCCGGGCGCGACGGCGGGCAGGGCGCTCGAGCTGTGGGCGGGCGAGGGGCAGGGGGCGCGCCCGGGGTGGACGCGCCTGGTGCAGCGGGTCGAGGGGTGAGGGGAGAGAATGGGGATTGGTGCGTGCCTGGGCGGACGTCCGAGGGAAACAGGGGAGGGCCCGTCTGTTTTTTTGGGGGGGTGGCGCGCGCGAAACGCCCGCCGCCCGCCCTCGCTCTGGCGCGCCCTGCACAACTGCGAATGCTATGTGGCTCCCGGTCCAGTAGTGATGGGCGGTGGTTGCAGAGCGGAAACGGGCGAAAAAAGGGCGCGCGCGCCGCCCCTCCTCCTCTTTCTCTCTCTCTCCCTCACTCGACGCCTTCAACGATGACCGCGTCCCGGTCCACCTTGACGTTCAGGATCAAGTGCACCCGCCGGTGCAGCAGCGTTTCGAGCTCGCGCCGGGCGGTGATCCCCACTTCCCCCACAACCCGCCCGCGCGCGCCGACGACGACGCGCCGCGCCGACTCGCGCGGCGCGAGCACGTCGACCTCCACCCGCGCAGCGCCATCCGCACAATCGTGCCAGTGCACCAGGCGCAGGCGGATGTCGTAGGGGAGCTCCTGGCGCAGGCGGCGGAACAGTTTTTCGCGGACGACCTCGAGCGCGAGCGCGGCGGGGCCGCGGTCGGTGGTGGCGCCCTCGGGGAGGGTCCACGAGCCAGGGTGGGCGGCGTCGATGAGCGCCTGTTTGAGGCCTGCGACGCCCGGCCCGCGCTCGGCCGAGACGGCGTGCACGCCGCCGGCAAACTCGGCGGCGTCGAGCAGCGGCCCGGCGACCGCGGCCAGGGCGGCGTCGCGGGCGGACCGCGGGATGAGGTCGATCTTGTTGAGGACCAGGGTGGCGGGTGGGCAGACCCAGGACGAGTCGGTGGATGCCGCGCCGCCGGGCCCGCGCGCGAGCCCCGCCGCGAGCGCGACGACGCGCGCGTCCGGCCGCGCCGCCTGCCGCGCCGCGTCGACGACCAACAACACCGCGTCCGCGTCGCGCGCGGTCGCCCACGCGGACGCGACGCGGCGCGCGTGCCGCGGGCCGCGCGCGGCGGTCCGCGCGACGACGCCGGGCGTGTCGTGCAGGGTGACTTGAGCGTCGCCGACCGTGAACGCGCCCAGCAGGGGCAGCACGGTCGTGTTTGTGCGGGGCGACACGGCGGCCACTTTGGCGCCGGCGAGCGCGTTGGTGAGCGTCGACTTGCCCGCGTTCGGCACGCCGACGACGGCGGCCGCGAGCACGCGGCGCGCGGGGGCGGGGGGAAGTTCTGGATCCTCTGCCGGCGCGAATGCTTCGACCGCGTACCGGCGAGCGCGCTGGAGCAGGCGGAGGCGGCTAGGGAGGGGGAGGGGGGGCGTCGGCGCCGGCGCAGCGGCAATGCGGCGCGCCCGCGCCGCCGCCGCCGCGCGCACCGCCGGCCGACGCCGCCCGCCAGGGAGGCGAGCATGTGTGAAGGCGGAGCGCTCGCGCCACCGGCCGCGCGCGGCGAGGCGGGGGAGGAGTGACGAGAGAGAGAGCGCGCCCGCCGGCTAGCCACCAGTCTCCTAGTCTGCCTTCCAAGTCGTGTTTCACGCCGCCAGCCCTCCCATCGTGCAACGCACACCCCACCCCCAGCGCCTGATCACAGAAACGGAAACTCGGGGCACCCCGTCTTGCCCGCCGCGGGCACCAACCCCGCGTCGGTCGCCGCCCGCTTCATCTCCTTCTTGTACGCCGCCGGGAAGCCGTACCCGACGCCGTCATGGTACTGGTGCCAGGCTTCGGCGGGGTAGAAAGGGAGGGCGTTTGAATCCAGGATCCACACCTTGTTGAGTGTGTCGTCCTCCGTGGGCCTCCCCTTTTCAAACCCCCCTCCTTTCCCCTCGACCAGGTCCATGCCGACCGTGTTGGCGTCGCGCAGGATTTTGTACAGGGGCGATTTCACGCCGCCGGGCAGGCCGACGACGTTGCGGTACCCCGCCCCCGCGTCCTGCGGGTCCTGGCGCGCCATGCCGCGATCGGTCTTGACAAACTGACCAAAGAAGACTTCGGAGAGGGCCTTCATCGACGCCGCGGCGCCCGCGTCGTCGCCCGGCGCCGCGAGCGCGACACGGACGACTTCCGCGTGGCCCCGCTTTTCGTACACCGAGGAATCGTTGGCGTAGTAGTAGCAGACCTGATGGAGGAGGGATAGGTGTGTGGTGGGAGGCCTAGGGAGCGATAGAGCGCACGTCGAGGGCGACCGCCCACCACTCGCGGCCGCCGCGCAGGCCGCGCGCCCTCTTTCCAGAGCCAGCCATGAGCTCTGACGCTCCAGCCCACGTGGGCGCCTTGTCCCTACCGCCCCTCCTCTTTTCCTTACCCGGCCCTTGGCGTCGGCGCCGCCGAGGCCGCCCGCGTAGCCAGTGACAGCCGTGATGGCCCCGGGCTCGCGCTTCAGCTTGTTCTTTTCGGCCTCGACAAAGTCGTGCTGGCGGCCCCAGAAGCAGCCCGACCCGAAATACACGGTCGTCGCGTCCGTCGCCGCCGCCGCCCCCGCCGCCGCCGCCGCCGCGGCCGCCGGCGCGAGCGCGCCGGCTTCCGCCAGAGTGGCCATGGTCGTCGCGGCGGCGGCGGGCGCGGGGCGGAAGGCAAATGCGGCGGCGAGCGTCGCCGCGAGCGCGGCGCGGCGCGACATTGGGGCGGGAGGGGCGGGCGGGGCGAGGGTGGGAGAGGGTGTGACGCGGGAGGCGGGGGTCGTCGGCGGCTTCATGCGCGGGGCGGAGTGGGGCGAAGAAGAAGGCGCGCGCGCTGTGGCCGCTCGACCGGCTGACCCACGACGCCTGGTGGGCACCTTCCAACGACCCCCTCCAGCCGCCCGACAGTGGCCGCTGTCGTGGTGCGTGCGCCTCGTGTGCAGGCGCGGCGCGGGGCGCGTCGAGGGGGTGGGCGGAGGGGTCCACCGCGCCTCGCACCCCCGCATCTTCCGCCCCCATGGCGTGTCCGGGGCGGGCTCGCGGCAGTCCCGCGCCCGCCCGTGTTGGCCGGCACGCGTGCTTGGACTGCCAGCGCGAGTGGCAAGGCGGGCGGCGTGTCCGGGCGGCCGCATTCGGGCCGGCCCGAGGGGTCCGCCGCGCCTCGCCCACTCCCCGCCGAGAGACGCTGGCCGAGACCCCGCGAGCCTCCACCCGACCCCCCTAGTCCGAGCCCGCGTGCACGCACACGTCGAGCGGTGCGGTGCGTTAGCATGGTTCACAGACGCTGCGCGAGCGCGCGCGGGGGCGCGGCGCGCCTGGCCACGCGGGCAACCACGATCCCCGCCCACGCCCCCCCCCCGACCCACCCCACCCAGTCCATGCCGTCTTCCATCGCCCGCTTGCTCGCCGTGGGCATTGCCGCGTTGCTCTTGCTCGCCTGCGCCTCCCCGGCAACCGCCCACCCCCGCGGCCTGGCCGCCCGCCGCCGCCTCGCCGGCCTCACCTCCGACCCCGGCGTGGCCGTATTTGACGCCGACGGTGACGGCATGAGCGACACGGTGTCGGTCAAGGACGCGGGCGGGTCGACCTACTCCTACTTTCCCGTTCGGTCCGGCGGCGTCAGCGCCGTCGGCGAGGCCGCGGCCGCGCCCCCGGGCGAGGCGCTCTTGGGTCGGCGCGTGGGTGGCGAGGCCGTGGCCGCCATTGCCGAGGCGGGGAGGTGAGGGGCGGCGGGCGGCGAGGAGGCCGGGCGCCGGGGGGCGGCGACAAGGCGCGGGCGGGTCCTGCCCGCGCCTTGTCCCGGGCCGGCAGTCACGGCATGCACACGCACTGTGACGGCGCGAACAGTGGGCCGAGGCGCGCGCGCGCCCAGACCGCGGCTTGGGACACCGCCGCGCGCCGCCGCCTCCCCGCACTCCTGCCGCCGCCGCGCCTCCCCCGCGGCGCCGCTCCCGCCATGGAGCGCCCGCCATCAGCCATCGCCGCGCGCCGGCTGCAGTCCGAGCTGCGCGAGTGGGTGGAGAGCCCGCCGGAGGGCTGCTCGCTCGAGTCGGTGCCCGGCGACGCCGCCTGGTCCAAAGAGTGGACCATCCTCATGCAGGGACCGGAGACCGCGCCCCGGCTGTACGCGAACGACGTGTTTCGGTGAGCGGGAGGACGTGGGGAGGGGTGCGGCGCGGCATGGCGTGTCCGGGGCGGGCTCGCGGCAGTCCCGCGCCCGCCCGTGTTGGCCGACACGCGTGCTTGGACTGCCAGCGCGAGTGGCAAGGCGGGCGGCGGGTCCGGGCGGCCGCATTCGGGCCGGCCCCGGGCGCCGCGCTGCGGCCGCGGGCCGCGGGACACCGCCAAACCGCGGGCCGCGCACACCGACCCCGCCCCACCCCACCCGCCCCACTCTGCAGCCTGCGCGTCCGCTTCTCGGACAACTACCCGCTCGACCCGCCCGAGTTTGTGTTCCTCCCGCCCGCGCCCGTGCACCCCCACGTGTTTTCGTGCGGCCACATATGGTCAGTGCGGTGGTGTGGTGGCGGAGGGTGGAGGTGGCGGCGTCGCTGGCGGCGTTTCGAAGCCATCGCTGCGCTCGCGCCGACCCCTCCTCCTCCGCCCTCCCTCATCAAAGCATGTCCCTCTTCTACTCGCACGGCGGCGGCGATTTTTCCCCCGCGCTCACCGTGTCCAAACTGTGCCTCGCCCTGCGGTCGATGCTCGCGTCGGCGCACGCGCGCGAGCGCCCGCCCGGCGACGCCGACTACTGCCGCCGCGTGGGGGGGCGGTCGCCCAAGGAGACGCGGTGGGACTTTCACGACGACAAAGCGTGAGAGGAGAGAGGGAGAGGGGGCGAGGGGGCGATTCGGGGCTGCTGCTGCGCCGTGTGAGGGGGGAGCGAGACTGAGCGTTGAGTGAGTGCTGGCTACAGAGTGGTGGTGGTGGCAGTGCGGGCATCGTGGGGGGCCTGCGTGGGGGAGGGAGGGATGGTTGGCGCGCGGCTCGCGCGCGCCCCACCGCCCGCCGCCGCCGCCGCCGCCGCCACCCGTCGGGGCGCCGCTGCTCTAAGCATCGCGCCCGCCACGGGGGCGGGGCGGATAAGAGGGAATCCGACGTTCACGGCAAGGCTCGTCACGCGGACGCGGCGGCGGCGAAGGGGAGGGAGGGAAGGGGTTCAGGGCAGAAGAAGACGCGCTCGACGACGCGCGCACACACACAAGGCGCTCGACCAGCACGCCCCCCCTCTCCAAGGCCTCAGACATCCAAGGAATGGACTAACCGCAACAGCGCTCGACCCCCGGCGACAGGGGGAACGCTCTCCGCGCGGGCACTGCGAATGGTTTCTGAGAAACGCCCGACTTAGGTTGATCGATCATAGGCCAGGGAGGAGGTGGGAGCGTGTGCGTGTGCGGCGGTCGGGACGAGCGCCACGAGAAAGGGGGAAATCGGGCCCACAAAGGAACACACGGGTGCCTGCCTGCGCGCTCAGAACAGCGGGGAAGAAGTTTCGCCACAGACCCGCCACGGTTAAGCGACGGGCGCTGCTCAGGTCTGTTGAGCTTGATAATTGATTCCGATCGTCACCGCGCGCAGGCAGAGGCGTGGGAGGGGGGGGGGGGGGGGGAACGCCAAAGTGGCCGCAGAGGCCCGGGGGAGGGCACCCAACAACCGCGGCGGGGCCCCGCCCCCCACCCCCCC
>Ga0315289_10001252_pt1 | contig 39785 bp, 78 predicted proteins | sample YL17G11_40_MG_FD_203452 | JGI IMG/M metagenome (GOLD analysis project Ga0315289, IMG submission 203452) | Sediment microbial communities from Yellowstone Lake, YNP, Wyoming, USA - YL17G11_40 | ecosystem: Environmental > Aquatic > Freshwater > Lake > Sediment | place: USA: Wyoming | collected... | reverse complement strand
AAAAACAAATAACATGGAACCAATAATAACGCCATTAGACATTACAAAAACCCTTTTACACCCAATTGTCGTAAACGGAGAAATAATCTCATCAATTCATCTTACAAAGTTGATTTTGAGACCAGTTCTTAAAAGAATCGTATTTATGTCAGACCAATTAGACAGAACCATCGTTTATGAAGGAGATGTTGCATATAATGCTCATAAAGATGATTCTCAAAATACTTTAATAGATGCTCTATTAGTTAAAATAGACACTGCGTATCCACACGCTTAAAAAAGTTCATTTTTATTTTGGTTTTCTCAAATTAATGCTTATATTTTAAGTAATTAAAAATAAGATATGAGAAAATTTAATATGATTTCAGGATTGCCACGTGCAGGTAGCACATTATTATGCAATCTATTAAACATGAATGAAAACTTTCATGTTACACCAACATCGGCTGTTTTAGATACAGTCAAAGTTATGAGAAGTAATTTTTCTCATGATATTACTTGGAAAACTCATAATAGACTAGAAGAATATGATAACTTCAGAGCTGGACTCAAAGGTTTTGTTGATGGCTACTTTGAAGGTAGAGATGTTGTATTTGATAAAAGTAGGGCTTGGCCAGCAAATATAAAATTATTGGACGAAATTTTCGGAAACACAGACTCAAAAATTATTTGGTGTTACAGAGACCCAATCGAGGTTATCGGAAGTATTGAAGCTCAATATCAAAAAACTCTTCTTTTAGAAAATACAGATGAACAAGGTGCTCCTGGCGCATTTTCTACATTAGATAGAAGAATAGGAACCTTTATGAATGATGGCGGTATTGTAAGTTATCCAGTTGAAATTTTAAGAGATGCAATTGAGATGGGTTATGCTGATAGGATTTTAATCATTAAATATTTTGACCTTACAAATAATACACAGCAAGTGTTGGATGCAATTCATGATTTTATTGGAGAGCCAAGAGTTGCTTATAACTTTAAAAATTTAACTCAAAGTACACATGAGTTTGATGGATTCTATAACTATAAATTCCTTCACACAATCACAGAAGGTGATGTTAAGTATAAAAAATCAGATGTTGAATTGCCTACAAAATATAATCATGTTATAAATAACAAATATGCTGGTTTAAATAAATTTGTATTTGAAGGAAATCCTGATTTGTTTTTGGGATTATCAGAAGAGGAAATGCAAACACAAAGATTAACTCTAAAATTAAAGTAAATGAAATTATTTGACAAAAAAAACATGACAAAATCGGTTATTTACCGATTATATGCCTTTATAATTACATTTATTGTAGCTTTTGTTGTTACTGGTAACGTAGAGTTATCGGCCACAATTGGTGTTGTAGAAAATACTTTTAAAATATTAACTTATTATTGGTTTGATATTTTATGGGATAAATTTACTAAAACAAAATATAGAACGAGTCTAATATGGATGACTGGATTAAGTGGTGCAGGAAAAACAACAATGGCAAAAGCACTTGTTGAAAAATTGCAATCACAAGGTCATAGTGCGATGATTTTAGATGGAGATGAAATCAGAGATATATTTAAAAATAATGGATTTGATAAAGAGGCTAGAGTGAAACATAATCAAGATGTTGGAAAGATGGCAGTGTATTTACAAAGCCAAGGTATAATTCCAATTGTTAGTTTGATTTCTCCTTATGCTGAAGCCAGGGATTATGTAAGAGGAATAAGTAAGGATTTTACTGAAGTTCATGTAAGCACATCAATTAAAGAATGTGAAAGAAGAGATGTTAAGGGTCTTTATAAAAAAGTTCGCAATGGAGAGATAAAAGACTTTACTGGAATACACGACAGCGCTCCATATGAAGCTCCAAAGAATCCAGAAATAACAATTGATACAGAAATATTAAATGTAGATGATTGTGTAAATCATATTTTAAAATACATCAAAAAATAGTTTTTCTTACTTTTTTTCTTACTATTTATAAGAAAATATATGAAAAATATGGACAAAAAATGGGAAGAACAAAAAAATATTATACAGAAGAAGAACAAAAACTTGCAAATAGAGCAAAGTCAAAAAAATACTATGAACGAAATAAAGAAAGAATTGATACTATTGCCAGAGAACGATATAGAAATAAAAAAAAATAAAACTGGTAGAAAAATAAAAGATATATCTAATAAAAAATTTGGAAAATTGACAGTTGGTAAAGAATATCGTTATGTAAAAAATGGCAATAGTAAAAAAGTGGAATGGTTATGTACTTGCGATTGCGGTAAAACTTTATGGGTAAAATCACATTCTTTAGTTTTAGGAAACACAGATAGCTGTGGATGTTCAAGAATAAAAAACATAAGCGGTCAAGTATTTGGGAAATTAACTGTAACTTCTGATTATCGTATAAAAAATAATGGTAAAAAAAGTAGAGCAGAATGGTTATGTAATTGTAGTTGTGGTAAAAGTATTTGGGTAAAATCAGATAGTCTCAAAAATGGAAACACTAAAAGTTGTGGATGTTTTCGATTAGAAAAATCAAGGATTGGATATGGAGAATCTTCTAAAAATAGAGTTTTAAGACGATATAAAAGTGATGCAAAAAGAAGAGGATTAGAATTTAATATTTCTAAAGAAAGTTTTTTTGAAATCACATCTAAAAATTGTTCTTATTGTAATAAAGTACCATCTAATATCCAGAATGACAAAGAATCTTATGGAGAATTTGTGTATACAGGAATAGATAGAATTGATAACAAAAAAGGATATATTGACGGAAATTGTATTTCATGTTGTCGTATTTGTAATATGGCAAAAGGAGAAATGTCTAAAGAAGAATTTTTAACTCACATTACTAATATTTATAAAAATTTAAATTATGAAAAAAAACACTAAACCAAAAGGGCTTTTTATTGGACGTTTTCAACCTCCACATGTTTCTCACCAATGGCTGTTTGAACAAAAACTAAATACTGGAGTTCCAATATTAATAGCAATTAGAGATATTGAGCCAGATGAAAAAAATCCTTTATCAGCAGAACAAGTCAAAATACTTTGGGAAAAAATTTATTCAGACAATGAAAACGTTCAAGTCATCATAATTCCAGATATTGAATCTGTAAACTGGGGCCGAGGAGTCGGCTATCAAACCATTGAACACGTGCCTCCTACTGACATTTGTAATATAAGTGCTACTCAGATAAGGAATTTTATAAAGAGTGGCTCAGATGAGTGGAAAACGATGGTAAATGAGAAAATACACGAGGATATAGCTAAGCTATTATCATGAAACAATATAATATTATAAATTTAATTCCAAGTTACTTTAAGATGATGTTGGAATTAAATCGTTTCTTTTTCGAAACGAGTCCGTCATATATGGATGGGCATAGCAAAAAACATTACTATTCAAGATTGCCAAAAGCCTATCTTAAATTCATGTGCAGTTCTCATGAAGATGTAGTTTGGTTCATTAGAGATAATTGGAAATAACAAAGCCAGGAAATTAACCTGGCTTTATTGTTATTTGAAGTTTTTGTTTTTATTTTCTTTTCCTTGTTTATAAGGAGGTGATAGAAACCAGCCCATATGTTTGTCGACCCACTGACTTAAAGAAGTAATTGAATCACTTACTTGTTTTCTTTTTTCAAACATATCAATTATGAAACCAAGATATTTGTTTGGCTTATCTTTGTGCATTTGAATTGTCATATACCCAAAAGGAGTTTCAAAATAATTTGCATATCTTGCAGTATCATCAATGCAAAAACCAATATTATATTCTTTGCAATACTTAGCTTTAGTACGGTCCCAATCTTCGTCTGATACCCAAGGGTCACCTTTTTCGTCATACCACATTCCTTCTGTTTTATTTTCTTTGTGATGGTCTGCAATTGAAAAAAGATGAGTATAAGCAATTCCATATTTAGCAAGTTCTTCTGCTATTCCTTGTTCTTTAATATGGGAGCCAGTAAGAACGTGTATTTCCCATCCATCTTTTACAAGGCTTTGTGTTGCTATTGCAAAAAATTCTGGTGCAGCATTAATTATTCCATGAAGGTCAAGGGCTAATTTTTTATTCATATGTATCTTTTTTAATTATAGTTTGAAAATAAATCATATCACCAATTTGGTATTTACAATCTGAAATATATTTCATTGTACATTTTTCTTCTGGGTCTAATTCTATCGTGTAGATAAAACTACCATCAACACAATCTTTACATGTTTGTATCTTAATAATTTTGCCAGTAGTATTAAGTTCTGTAACGACAATTTTATTTTGTGTTTTACAAGAGCATAATACAAATATGCTAATAAAAATAATTAATGTTCTCATTATACGTATTCTTTAAGTTCTTTTGCACCACTATGCATCTTAAGTTTTTTAATGGCTTTTTCTTTTATTTGTCTCACACGTTCTCTGGTAAGTTCATGTTCAAAGGCGAGCTCATCAAGTGTTTTTTGTGTGGTGCCGAATAGGCCAAAATATGCAGAAATAATTTCCTGTTCTTTTGTAGTTAATTTCTTTTGAAAAACTCTCTTAAGTGTATTTTGTAAATCATCTTGTTTTATTGTATGATTAACATCCATCATAATTTCTCCATTAATTGTATCAACAAGAGTTAGACTTCCATCTGTTACAACAGGCATATCAAGAGAATTTGTTGGAGAGCCAGATTGTAAAATTTGCTCTATTTCAAATGAATCTACTATTATATTTTTTTGTAAAAAATATTCTTCAGAAATTTCTTGTGATGTTGGATTTCTATGAAGCATTTGTTCTAAATGAGAAGAGATGGTTCTGATTTTATTTATCATTCCAATTTTATTTGATGGGAGTCGAATTGTTTTACCATTTTCGTTAATATATAACATTATTGCTTGACGAATCCACCATACAGCATAAGAGATAAACTTAAATCCTTTAGAAGGTTCAAATCTTTTTACAGCAGTTATCAAGCCTTCATTACCTGCGTTTATCATGTCTTCTAATTTCGCCCCACTACTTTGATATTGTTTTGCTACACTGATTACAAATCTAAGATTACCATTAACGAATCTATCAAAAGCAACTTTATCGCCTTCTTTAATTAATTTTGGTAACTCCATTTCTTCATCTGATGTCAATAGTGGGATAGCACTTATCTCGTTCAAATATTTATCAACGGAACGTGATTCTCTAACAGTAATTTGTTGGGTGATTTTAAGTTGTCTCATGTTTTTTTTGTATGGGTTTTTAGTTTGTGAATACAATAGTTATACGAGAGTAAATGAAAAAGGTTTACAAAAGTTATTCACATTTTATGATTTATGTTAAAATAAAAAAACCCAGCTTACTATTGTTCGGCTGGGTTTTTATTTCGGTCCTTAAACTAATTCAGCCACAAGGACTGCAGAAGTTTCTGGCGTATTAGCGTAAGCGATTGCGCTTAGGGCTAATGACTTTGTTACGTTTTTGCCGTTTGAGGGCTAATTAATTTCTACTTTTAACCTGTAATTTGCGTTCTAAAGCCTTTCAAGCCCATTTTAATTATCTTTGTGGACCTGCAGGGATTCGAACCCTGGTTGCTACAAACCCAACTTAAACATCAAACAAAATTAATATGTTATAAATATACTCAAAAAAACTGAAATATAAATAAAAGTGAATAACTTTTTTTAATTTAAGCTCTTTTTGTAATAATCTTTGATTGTATTGTACTCATTTTTATAGTCCTTATATTTACCATAGAAGTTTAGATGTTCCTTTCTATGATATGAAAAAGAGGTTCTATCTCTATTAACTACAGAAGCTATATCTTCTTGAAGCATATTGTCTTCAAGCTCAAATACTTCAAATAAAATATTCATAAAGGCTTTCCTGGCAGTTACAAGTTCTTTTTTTCTAGATGAAGAAATAAGTTGTTCTTTAGAAATAGAAAACTTTTCCTTAATACAATCGAACAATTTATCTATTTCTTTTTTACGCTTCTCTGGCCAATTCATCTTTTGTGTTTGGGTTTAAAAGTATTTTTAGGGTACTTACTCTTTCTAATACAAAACGCAATTCAAGAATGCCTTTTATTTTTTCGGCTTCAAAGCCTCCAATGTTACACTCAGCTGATTCGTTTTTTGAATAAGCAACCTTGTTTAAACAATCTTCAGCAACGCTCCTTAAATCTGATACAGTTGGAATTTGTTCAAAGTTTTTATCTCCTTCAAATTTCCAGGTTTGATTTATAGCAACCATTGCTTTATGAATTCGGTTAAAATCACAATCTTGTAAGATGTATTTTATTTGCTCTTTATATTTCATTGTTTATCGGTTTTAATTCAAAAAACTTAAAAATATCATTTATTAATTCAAGTTCATTTAATTCTTTGCTATGAAAACTTCCTATTGAATCTCTTGTATTGTTTTCAAGAATTTCTTGTAATCTACAACGGATTTTCATTTTTGAAGATTCTTGTCCTTTCATAGAAACATCAAAGTTACTAAAAAAATCTTTAATAAAACTATTTTCGTTTATTTCTTTACATTCTGGTCTTCCAATTGTGCTTTTAACGTTCCTTTTAACAATTTCTTCTAAAGTTACGCTTTTGTTTTCTTTTGTTTTCATATCTTATACGTTTACATTTATAAAAAGTTTCAGTTTATTTTAATTTATGCCAAAATCTGGCTGGAAGGTGTATGTTCAGTACATCTACAGCATTTTTAAATAATGGAGCTATTTGTTTTGGTTTCATCTTAGATAATCCGCACCCTACCTCTGTTACAAGAAATGTAAATTCAGGATGGGCCTTAGCGAACTCAATAAATTCGTCTACGATTGGTTTTATCTCAGTGACAGCTAAAGTTCTTCTAACAGACTTGTCCTTTGTAGATATTCCATATGTTCTACCTTGTAGACCATTTGCTTGGCCCCAAATAGCACCCCAGGTTAACGCTGTCTTAGCAGCACCCTTTCCGTGCTTTCCTCCTTGATTGGAGCCAAAGACAAATATTTGTCCAGGTTCTAATTTTGTAATTTTTTCTGGTGTGACTCGTCCTAACATAATTATTTATATGGCAACACATTAGGGTGCGCCAAATCAATCAAAGATTTGTGAGGGTCAAGAATTCTTACCCCTTTAAATAAAAATGCTTCCATAAGTTCGTGTTCCACGATTAATTTGGCGCAAACCCAGGCCGTCATGACAATTGAACGGTCATCTGAATTTTTGTGGACAAACATCCATCGGCCATATCCAGTACCAATTTTTCCAGTATTTGTATCTGGACGTTTAAAAGTGGTTCTGATATGAAAGCCATCGCTTACTTCTTTAATCTGGAATTTCCAGCCCATATCTAAGTTGCTGGGAGCAAATGAGATATTTTTTATAATTTTTTTTATTTCTTTGATATCCATTTTGTTTATTTAATTAAAATGCTTATTTTTGTTACAGTTAAAAAGTTATTGTTTTATGTCTTGTTATACGAGAATTATTTAAAAAAGTTTCAAACATGACCTGCATTGTCGGATATATAGATAAAGATGGAGTATATATAGGTGGAGATAGCTGTTGTTTAACCGCAGAAGATTTATCTTATAATATAAGACAAGACCCGAAAGTGTTTGAAAAAGGAGAATTTATTTTTGGTTATTCGGCTTCTTTTAGAATGGGACAAATACTTAGATTCAAATTAAGAACTCCAAACCATCCAAAAGGAATGGACGATTTCCAATACATGGCCACATTATTTGTTGATGCTGTTAGAAAGTGTTTTGTAGATAGTGACTATAATGATATGGCAGAAGATGATGGCTCTTTTTTGGTTGGTTATAAAGGAAAGTTATACGCTGTTTATAATGACTTCCAGGTTGGACAGCCTAAAGAAAATTATTTAGCAATGGGTTGTGGAGAATTTTTTGCTTTAGGGGCCATGCATGCAACAATAGAAAAGGAACCAATCAAAAAAATAGAAATTGCCTTAAATGCTGCTATGGCTTTTTCAATGGGGGTAAAACCTCCATTTACTTATGTAAAATTATTAAATAAAAAAAGGACAACAAAAAAATAAATATGACACACAAAATAATATACATCACAAATGATGGTAAAGAATTTGATAATTCTTACGAAGCAAAAAAACATGAATGCGAACTTACTTCACATGTTTGGGAGTTTTACAACTCAAATTTAGGAGTTCAAAAAGAAGAGACAGAAGATACAAAGATGAAATTTTGTAAAAATTGCTCTAAACAATTAATGCTTAAATAATGATTAAGCATAATATAATTTCATTCGATTTTGATGGAACTCTAAATGAATTTTTTGATGGTTCCGAAAATCCACACAAACTAGAAGTTAGAGATTGGGTCAGAAGATTTAAAAGAAGAGGTTATGATGTACATATCATAACAAGAAGATTTGGCCCAGACAACTCAGCTCTTGGAGCTATGGATGAGCATATTAAAGTATTAGAACTAGCCAAAGAACTTGGTATTACTGAAGATAAAGTAATTTTCACAAATAGAGAATGGAAACATTCTTTTATTAAATCAGTTGGGGCTTGCATTCATATTGATGATGAAATAGATGAAAGAATTTTTATGGAAACATATCATCCAGACGCTACAGTAATTTGGCTCGGAGATGATGATTGGACTGATAATTTAATTTCTAAAATTGAGGGTCATGACAGTATTAAAGTATGGCTTAGCAATGAAGAAAATATTATTAAGACAGGATTGGTCCTTGCTCTTACATTATTGGTTTTTTTGTTTTTATAAGAAACTTTTTTTAAAAGTTATCGTATAAAAGTTAAATGAAAAAAAGAACAATTGAAATATCTGAAGAACAATTTCAGTTTCTTACAAAGCTTGCTGTTGAGATGAAGACTCAGCATAATCGTCAAACTTCATTTCCAATATACTGCATATACGATAAACAGGAAGATGGTACTAGTAAATTCATTGAACTTTTCTTTAGCGAAAAAGAAATGAATAAACATTTGACTGACTGGGGTGAAGAATATACTACCCCCTATACTCATGTAAGGTCTGCGGCCTATAATGAAGAAATTAGGCAGTTATTAAAATTTGTTGTATCTTTGGATGAATTAGTTTTACCAGAACATAATAATAAAGCATATGAATAAATACGAAAAACACGTTGAAGAGTTTAAAGAAGAGTTTAAAAAATTAACAGAGAAGGCTCAAGAAACTAATGAGCCAGTCTTTACAGCTTCTCAAAAAAAGAGAAAAAAATTGCATCCATGGCAAATTGATATAACGGAATCATTAAAATTTGCAGAAGCAACTGATTTCTTTTTTTCTCTTACAAAGAAAAGAGCAAAGAAAGGCGAAACAACAATTAAGTTAATAAATAATAATCCGAGTGGACTTCGTTCACTTTTTAAAAATAAATAATATGTCAATTACATTAATACCATTTATAATTCCACTATTGTGGTCATTATTCATTACAGCTTATTGGAGAATGAAAATGAAAGAACCAATCAATCACTGGGCTATTTGCGCTTTAGTTTTTGCTATAAATATTTTTTGGTTTGCTTATTCGTGCGTGATTTTTTTAACGCTTATGGTAATTCATTTTTTGAAGAAAAAGGAAGATAAAAAAGAAGATGGCACAACAAAATAATAGACCAAGCCAATGGCCTAAAGCTACTGTTGCTATTTTAGGAACCGCATCAATTTCGGGTGCTGCATATTTTTTAAAAGAACCACAAATCATGTGGGCAATGATTTTGCTGACATGGGTTTTAAGTCATTTTGATTAACATGTTTTGGACATGGCCATTACCAGGAGCTGATAGACTCTCATCTTATCAGGGCGATTTTGGAGCAATCAGAAAGTATGATATTCATACTGGTGTGGATATTTATTGTGAACCAGGCCAATTCGTAGTTGCCGTTGAAGATGGCACTATTATTTCAATTGAAAACTTTACTGGCGAGAACGCTAATCCTCCAAGTCCTTGGTGGAACGATACAAAAGCCGTTCTTATTGAAGGTAAGTCTGGCGTTGTCGTATATGGTGAAATAAAGCCATTAGATAGCATTAAAATCGGAGATAAAGTAAAAGCTGGAAAGATTATAGGAAAAGTAATTACAGTGCTTAAAAAAGACAAGGGAACACCAATGACCATGTTGCACATCGAGTTATATAAACCAGGAACAAAAGAAACTGTTATCTGGAATCTTGGCGAACCTCAGCCAGACAGTCTATTAAACCCTCTTGAATATTTAAATGCAAAAAGATAAAACTTTTTTTGTATTTTTACGTATAAAGAAGAAGAATGAAGAAAATAAGTACATTATTTAAAAAAGACCCAAATGATTTAGGTGTTGTTACCTCAGAGGTGGCACCAGAGAACTCGTGGGTTTTTGAAGGAGAATCAATTGCAACTCGTAAGTTTGATGGTCTTGCTTGTGCTATTATTAATAAACAATTATATAAAAGATTTGACGTTAAAAAAGGAAGAGTTGTTCCAGATGGCGCAATTCCTTGTCAAGGACCAGATGAATTTACTGGACATCATCCTCATTGGGTTTTATGTGATAGAAACAATCCTGCAGATAAATATTTCTTTGAGGCTGTTGATTCTATGAATGCTATTAGCGGAAGAGAAGATGGTACTTATGAATTATGTGGAGAGACAATTTCTACAGAAAGATTTTCAAAGAATCTTAATGTAGAAAAAGTTCAAGGTCATAAATTGATTAAACACGGAAGTGAAATATTGGATATTAAAGATTTATCATTTGAAGGGTTGAAAAAATTTTTGGAAGACCCAAATAATGATATTGAAGGGATTGTTTTCCATCACAAGACCGATGGTAGAATGTGCAAACTTCGTAAAAAAGATTTTAAAATTAAAAGATGAAAGTATTATTCCCTTCAGAACCATTTAGTCCAAAAGAAGTAGATAGTTCTTTTAAATCAGAATATGAAGCCGCTAAATTAGTTGGCTTCACTCCTTATTTATTTGACCATGATGAATTTGTTAGAAATGGAAATTTCAAAACAAACCTTGGGCCAACATCTTCTACAGAGGATAATATTTTGCTATTGAGAGGTTGGATGCTGAAAGAAGAACAATATAAATCTCTTTATGATAAATTACACGGGTATGGATATAATTTAGGAAACACTCCAGAGCAATATTTGAATTGTCACCACTTTCCAGAATCATATAAACATATTAATGAACACACATCAAAGGTATGGTGGTCAAATACTTGGTCCGAACATCCTTATGCAAATGGAGAAGAAATGTTTTGGGAACCAGTAAGAAGAATGCTTGGCGATATTATCATTAAAGATTACGTTAAATCGGAGAAAGGAAATCCTGACCTATTTATACTTAACAAAGAGTTGACAAACGAAGAGTTTTCAAGTCGTGTAGAAAGATTTATCGAAGCTAGAGGGAAGTTATTCAACAAAGGTCTTGTATTTAAATCAGTAGAGAAACTTAAGAAGTATCAAGAGCAAACCAACGAATGGAGAATGTTCTTTTTAAATCATAAGCTTGTCATCTGTAATCAAAATTCAGACAATCCAGTAAGTGTTACAGCGCCTTCCAGTCAAACCATTGAGTTATTCGAAAGTTTAGCAAAAAACATTGAAAGCAATTTCTTTACAATGGATATTGCCGAAAAAGAAGATGGTAGTTGGATGATTTTAGAACTTGGTGATGGACAGGTATCTGGACTTCCGTTGATGAGTGATGCGATTGGATTCTATAACAACTTTAATAATATAATAAAGGAAATAGAAGTATGAGCGAGTTTATAGGAGATAATAGAACCTGGCAAGAAACTTTTAAGAGACAATCTGACAGTGGAAAGTTTTGGAAAAACATTCACAAAGATGAGTTTGAAAGACAAAAATTTTTGATGAGGTCAGATGCTCACTATCTTTGCTATAAAGCTCAATCAGATGTATTGAAGAAGTTGGCAAAAAAATTAAAAAAACAAAATGTCGATGAAAGTATCATCGAAGAAATTAAAAAATTAGAAAACGAACTATGGAATGGTCCAGAAAGTGTAAACGAATGCACAAAGGCCTTCTAAAAATAAAAAAATTATGACAAAAATATTAAAGCATTCATCAGGTACGATTGAATTTATGCAGACGGGGAATGCGTTTCTCATATCAGAGAGCAAAGGAGTACAAAAGGATATATTTATCCCAAGAACAAAAACAGGAAAAGCTATGAATGGCGATACTGTGTTTGTGAAGTTAATAAAAAACATACAAAGACCTGGAGAATACGTTGGAGAAGTTGTTGGAATTACAAAGAGATTCCGAACTGAATACATTGGAGTTCTTGATAGAGTAGAATCGAAAAACATATATATTGTGAAGTCTTTCTCAAAAAGATTTCCAGTAGAATTCTATATTCCAGATGATTGTTTAAACGAATCAAAAGTTGGCGATAAAGTTATCGTTAAAATGACTAGATGGAACAAGAGACTTAACAAGCCAGTTGGTATTGTTAAGCAAGTTCTTGGTAAGGCTGGAGACCACAATACAGAGATGAGCTCTATCATGTTCGAGTATAACATTGATTCAACTTTTCAATCAGCAGTATTAAAAGAAGCGGAAGAAATTAGTTTTGATATTCCACAAGAAGAAATTAATAAACGTGAAGATTTCAGAAATACAATTGTATTAACTATAGACCCAGAAACAGCAAAAGACTTTGATGATGCATTATCTTTTAAATTATTAGAAGAAAACGTTTATGAGATTGGAGTTCATATTGCAGATGTAGGTCATTACATAAAACCAGGTTCTATTTTAGATAGAGAGGCATATAAAAGGTCAACCTCAACTTATTTGGTTGATAGATGTATTCCTATGCTTCCAGAGCGGCTTTCTAATGGAGTGTGTTCATTAAGGCCTAATGAAGATAAATTAACATTCTCTGTTGTGTTTAAAATAAAAGTAGGAGAAAAAGGAATTGCGGAAATTTTAGATACAAGATATGTAAAAGCTATTATTAATTCTGGAAAAAGATATTCTTACGAACAAGCTCAAGAAGTAATTGAGACTGGTAATGTTGTTGATAAATTTGATGAAGCTGTTTTAAAGTTGGATTTTATTGCAAAAATATTCAGAGGAGAAAGATTTAAAAAAGGAGCTATTTCTTTTGAGAAAAAAGAAGTTAAGTTTAAACTTGATTCTGATGGTGTTCCGACTGGAGTGTATTTCAAAGAGTCAAAAGATTCAAATAAATTGATTGAAGAATTTATGTTGCTTGCAAACAAGGCAGTAGCTACATTTATTGGTCATGATAATAAATTGCCTTGTATTTACAGAACACATGCTCTTCCTTCTCAGGAAAGGTTACAGGAACTTTCTGTGTTTGTTGGACAGTTTGGTTATAAACTTGAAATCACTGATAGTGAAGAAAAGAATAAAGAAAATTTTAATAAGCTATTAGCGGACGTTAAAGGTTCTAATCATGCAAATATTATTGAGACAGTTGCTCTAAGGTCGATGTCAAAAGCAATTTATTCAACAGATGTGTTGGGTCACTATGGACTTGGATTTAAATATTACAGTCACTTTACTTCGCCAATCAGAAGATATCCTGATGTTATTTTACATAGATTACTTTTAGATTTATTAAACAAGAAAAGTTCTAAGGCACCTGGTCCATTACAGATACAATGTCAACATTGTTCTGAATTGGAAGGTAAGGCTGCAAAAGCAGAAAGAGATTCTATTAAGTTTAAACAAGTTGAATACATGCAAAATCATGTAGGCGAAGAATTTGAGGGGGTTGTTTCAGGTGTAAATAACTGGGGGCTATTCGTTGAAATTAGAGCTAATGGTTGTGATGGATTGGTAGATTTTGATGAAATGTCTAATTTGAACTTTGTTTTAGACGAAAAAAACTATAAATTTGTTCATGATAATGGCAAGAAAATTGCATTAGGTGATACTGTTAAAATAAAAGTTAATAGTGTCAACTTAACAAAAAGGCAAATAGATTTTAGCTTATTAAATTAGAATGTACAACAGAGAGAAATATACATTTAAAGAATGGCTTTCATATTTATGGAAGATAACATGGAAGGTTAGAAGGGCTAGACTACAAATTAATTGGAGAGAGAAAAAGAAACAACTTTTATCTTCTAAAAAGCCAGAAATTAATAGTATGCAAAAACGAACTATCGAATTGTTTAATACTCTACTAAAAAACAAAAAAACAACTTTAAATCACTCGCCAGAATCTAAAATAAGATTTATAGAATCTGATTTTTTATGGGTTACAATGAGCTCTGCTGGTAATATGAATTATCTAATAAATATCATTGACGAAAGTATTAAAGATGATGCACATTCTCATGAGGTTTACATTCCAACAGAATATGCGCACTTAATGATGGATGAATTTGACCTTGAACTTGAGAAAAGATTTAGGGCTATGGAGGCAGCTAAAAAAAGAGTTGTTGTTGATGAGATTGATAAATTAATTAAAAAAATACAAAACGAAAAATAATGGAAGAAAAAAAATTTGGACATATCATGGTTGACATAGAGACGATGGGTAAAAAATCTGGCTCTGCTATCGTAAGTATAGGTGCAGTAGAGTTTAATATGACTACTGGAGAGACCAATAAAGAATTTAGAATAAACGCTTCTCTGCAAAGTTGTATTGATTTAGGTCTTACAATGGACCCAGATACTATTATGTGGTGGATGAAACAAAGTGATGATGCTAGAAAGTCTTTGGTTGAAGGTGAAGTTGTTGGTATAATTGAAGCATTGGTAGAGCTTGCAGTCTTTATAGAAGATTGTGGTGGTAAAGAGTGTGAAATATGGGGTAATAGCCCTAGATTTGATTTAGAAAAACTTGATGCTGCGTATAATAAAGCTGGAAGTGAGATTCCATGGGATTTTAGAAAAGAAAGATGCGTAAGAACATTGGTTAGCTTTTTGCCAGAAATAAAAAACATGACCAAGTTTGCTGGAATTGCACATGATGCAGTACATGATTGCCATCATCAAATAAAATATTGTTCCGAAACTTATAGAAGAATAAAAAACATAGAATAAAATGTCAGATAAAGTACCTCTTAATACAGATAATAAGATTTATAGTTTAAGTGATTTAAAACCTAAATTTATAATTAAACTTCAGGATGCATTCAGAAAGTTCAGATTAAAAATCTATAAAAACAAAAAAGTAAAGGAATCTAAAACACCTCATCAAAGACATTTTTATATGAAGTTTAGATTGAACATTGATGATGATACTAATCCTCAAGTCGGAGAATCTGAGTATGAAATTATAGTTCCTGCAAGGGCTGCGTTTTTTGCTAAAATGGGCCTAGAAAGAAATATAATCAAAAAAATAAGAGTAGAAATAATTGACTGGGAAGAATTAACGGACGAAGAGCATGAAGATTTCAATAACTCAAGAGATGAACATATTAAAAAAAGAATGCCATGCCAACACAAAGGAGAACAAATGGCATTAGGAAAAAATAAATTCCATTGTATGGATTGTCACGAAGAATATTCTCTTACAACAAAGGATTAACAAAAGATTCATCCAACAACATTAATCTAAGTGATGTTTGTCTTTTTTCATAGTTGTTATTTTCTACAGCTATTTCAAATGGTTTTCTTTGTCCAATAAATACAGCACATTTCTTTGCACGTGTTAGAGCTGTATAAATCAAATTTCTTTGTAACATTCTATAATATTGCATTGTGAGAGGTAATATCACACAATCGAATTCAGAGCCTTGGCTTTTATGTATTGAAATTGCATAAGCAAGTTCAAGTTCAAATATATCGCTCTTTTTATAGGCAACCTCACGGTCTTCAGAAAATTTAACAGTCAGCTCAGATGTTGATTCATATACAGCAGAGATACGCCCTATATCACCATTAAACACTCCCAGGTCGTAGTTATTTTTTGTTTGAATAACTTTATCACCATTTCTAAAAATCCTCTCCTTGAGCTTTATTTCGCCTTTTCCTTTTTCGTGTGGATTAACAGTAGCCTGAACAATTGAATTAACTCTTACGGTTCCAAGGTCACCAACATTCATTGGAATAAGAATTTGTATTTCTTTTTCTTTTCCAAGATATTTTGGCATAATTTCAGTATATAACTTTACAATCATTTCGGTTATATCCAACCCATAACGTAATGATGACCATTTAGGATAATCAGTTCCTTTTTTATTTAGTTCTCCCACACCAGAATCAACAAAAGAACAGTCGGTACCATTTGTCCAAAGCTCAGGAGTCATTAATGGACTTTCTATACTTGGAACAATACCTTCATTAATTGAGTGAGCATATTTAATAATAAGAGATTCTTTACCTTGTCTAAATATTTTATTTAATTTATATACTGGAATGACTTCACTGCTAATCAGGTCTCTGAAAAAATCTCCAGGCCCAACTGGTGGTAATTGGTCTGCATCACCAACAAATAAAATTTGAGTTTCATATCTGGTTGCTCTTAATAAAGATGAAGCTAAATTTATATCCAACATAGAAGATTCATCAATAATAATAAAATCAGCAGATATTGGATTATCTTCATTTTTTAAAAAGCCGCCATTAGCTGGGTCCCAAGATAAAAGTCTATGAATTGTGCAAGCCTCAACTCCAATAACTTCTGTCATTCGCTGAGAAGCTCTACCAGTTGGCGCAGCCAATACGATATTTTTATTTAATGAACGAAGAACATTAACTATGGTTTTTGTTGTCTGTGTTTTTCCGCAACCTGGACCGCCAGTTAATACAGATATACCATGACCAAGAACTCCTTTAACAGCTTCCTTTTGTTCATCACTTAATTTTATTGAATCATTTTTATCTTCTAGTAATTTATCGTTTACTTTTACTGTAAAATCATTTTCTTTAAGTGCATGCACTTTTTCAGCGCAATATGTTTCATTAAAATATAAAGTTCTTGAGTAATATCTTTTTTCTTCACCTTGTAATGATAATGTTTTTATTTCATTTCCTTTTTCTAGCAAGTCCAACAAATCCTGAACCATACTTTTAATATCTACTTGTAATAACTCTGTAGAGCGTAATGTTATTTGGTTTAATAATAAATAGCAATGACCATCAAGTGTACTACGGTCAAGAATATAATTTATACATGCTTTTACTCTCTCTACACTATCAGTATTGAATCCAACCTGTAAGGCTATTTTGTCTGCGAAAGAAAATCCTATACCAGCTATATCACTAGCAAGCCTGTATGGATTTGACATTATTTGTTGAACACAATTCTTTCCGTAAAATTCATATATTTTTGATGCGTAGAGAGTACTTATTCCAAACTGCTGAAGGAACATCATAATATCATTTATTTCCTTGTTCTGTACCCATGAGGCTATAATGGCTTTTAGTTTGTTTTTAGATAAGCCAGATATGTCAAGTAATCTATCTGGGTCTTGATTTAATATGTCAATAACTTTGTCTCCGAAGTGTTCAACAATTCTATTTGCTATTACTGGACCGATTCCTGGAAAAAAACTAGATTGAAGATATGCTCTAAGCCCTTCTTTTGTAGATGGTTGTACTTCAAATGCTATTGTAGCTTTGAATTGATTGCCGAATTTTGCATGTTTTGTCCATTCGCCTTTAAATTCATAAGTAAGACCATCAAATATGTTTGGCTGTGTAACAGTGACCTTAATATCCTCTAGGTCAGCCATATCTACACTAAGTACATGATAACCATTGTCTTCATTTTTATATAGAATTTTATTAACAACTCCCACTAATTTGTCTTCCTTTTTTTCAACTTCGGCCATATTGGATGTTTTTTTTAGATGAGCAAATATAATTTTTTTAAATGTAATAACAAAGTTGTTTAAGTAAAAAGTTTTTAATATCTTCGTGTTAATAAATAAAATTAAACATGAGTATAGAAAAAAGAATATTAGAGCTGGTAAAAAAAACAAATCCCAAATTAGAAATTGCTGGACTCAGAGGTTTGGTTAAAACTAACGAAAACGAATGGAGCTTCCGATATACGTTTATGGATGATGATTATTTATCAATAAGTGAATTGTTTAAGGTTAAATTTGAAGGTTTGAAGAAAATGCCAATTTTCATAAGCGATAAAAAAGTTGCACAAAAATCAGCTAAAAAACAAAAAACAAAAACTGTAAAAAAATAAAAATGGGAGAACTAAAAAAGGAATGGGAATTGGATAAATATTTTTATTCAGGAATAAATGATGAAAATATTAAAAAAGACATAGAGTCTTATAAAATAAAAGCTGATGCTTTTATAAAAAAATATCAAGATAAAACCATATCAAAATTAAGTGATTTAGAGCTTTTGGAGTTTTCTGAAGAAATTGATGTTTTAGAAATAGATATTGAAAAAGTATCTTTGTATTTTTTCTTCTTATCATCTCTTGATACCCAAGACCAGAAAATACAAAAAGAAATTACAAAATTAGAAAAGTTTTATTCTGATTATGAAGAAAAATTTTTATTTATTGATGAAGAATTTAAAAAAATAGGATTTGATAGATTAATTGAATTGTCTAAATTAGATATGATGAAGCCGTTTAAAAATGACTTTATTACTTGTGCAAACGATTTAAAATATCTACTAAGCGAACCAGAAGAAAAAGTATATCTAAAATTATCGACAGCATCAAGTATGGATTTACATGAAGAGTTGACCACTTCGTTTAAGTTTAATTTTAGAGGTAAAAATATAACTGAGGATGAAGTTAGAGCTTTAAGAGAAAGTCCAGACAGAGAGGTTAGGAAAGATGCATTTAAGTGCTTGGCGGACATGTTTTCAAATAAGCAAAATCAAATTGTGTTAGGAAACTTATATAGTTTAGTTTGCAAGGAAAATATTGCCGATTTGGAATTGAGAAACTATAAAACTGTACTTAGTTCAAGAAATATATCTGAAGAACTTTCGGATGAGTCAGTAGACCTATTGATAAAAACAGTAACAGATAATTATAATATATATCATTCATACTTAGATAAAAAAGCGAAGATATTAGGATTTGATAAATTGGAAACATGGGATGTTTTTGCTCCATATCCTTCTGATGTAGAAGAGAAGAAATTTTCTTTTGAAGAAGGTTGGAAATTATATAAAGATACAGTTGGTAAAGTTGACCCAGTTCTTGATAAATTCTCAGATGAGATGATTGAAGGAGGAAGAATATCAGTTTACCCTAGAGCAGGAAAATCTTCTGGTGCTTATGCTCAATATACAAAGGAATATCCAGAGTTTGTGTTATTGAACTGGACTGATACAACCAATGATGTAACAACATTGGCACATGAAATGGGTCATGTATTCCATGGGCATTTATCTAAGATTCAAAAAGCAAGCGTATATAGCACACCATTAACTCTAGCAGAAACGGCATCTATATTCAATGAGACATTGATGTTTGAAACTTTGGTTGATATGATTGAAGATGAGAATGAAAAAAAGAAATTAATATGCGATAGACTTAATGATATATTTGGTACTATATTCAGACAAATATCTTATGTTTCATTTGAGAAGAAGTGTCATGAGTCATTCCAGAATAATGAGCCATTAACTTCTGACGATTTCAATGAGATGTGGGCAAAAGAAACTCAAGACTTATATGGCAGTAACGTCAATATTGATAAAGACCTTATAAAGCATGCCTGGGCGGCAGTGCCTCATATTTTTAGTACTCCTTTTTATTGTTATACATATGCATTTGGAAATATAATTAGTTTGAATTTATACCAAAAATATAAAGTATCAGAAAACAAACAGGAGTTTATTAATAAATACCATCAATTACTTGCTGCAGGTGGCTCAGACTCACCAGAGAACTTGTTATTTGATATATTCGGAATTAAGTTTGACAGAGAATTTTACAGTCTAGCTTTTGATAATATTAAGGAATTAATAAATAAATTATAAGATGCCAATATCAGATAATGAAAAGCTTGCATTTCTAAAAAAAGGAAAAGCAGCAGAAATGGAGTTTGCCAAATTGTTTAAAGAAGCAGTTCCAACGACTGAATCAGAAGATATCTATGACCATGTAGATATTAAAATAAGCACAAATGTTGATATAAAGCAGATAAAAAAAACAAAGAGGTCCAATACTGATGTAAATGAACACATTCATTGGATTGAAATAAAAGGAATAAGTGGACATGACGGGTGGGCCTATGGCAAGGCGGATTTTTTTGCTTTTGAACTAAAAAGCTATTGGGTTGTGGTAGCAAAAGAAGATTTACATAATTTTATTTCAGAAAATATAAAAAAAGAATGGGTTAAAAGTCCAGAAGAAGCTCTTTACAAATTGTACAGAAGAGAAGGAAGAAAAGATGCAATCACACTTGTTACATCTTATGACCTATGTTGCATCGCAACTAAAATGATGAAAAAATATTAAATTTATTTTTTTGTTTGTAAAAATTTATTCATATTTGCACAATATTATAAAATAAAAAAATGGAAAAAAACATGATTATTAATAAGGGAACAACTAACTGCAATTTTTATTCACTTGCAAACACGTATGAAAGTACTCCAGTTAGGAATTGGTATATAAATAATTTTTCAAAAATACCAAATGGCTTTTTCGCAAATGGTAAAATTCACACAGATGATTTCATTGAAAAATATAAAGATAAAATAATCCAATATGACTCAAATGTGAATTACGAATCAAAAAAAGAAATGTTTTTTAGTGCTATATTTGACATGGACTCATGTGGCACTGTTGCAGTTCTTCATGATAACAGATATGATAAAAAAGAAAATAAACAAAAAGGCTATATGTATTTTCTTTTTTCTGAGAGTAATAAATATATCTCTGAGTTTAAAAAATATTCAGAAAAAAATAAAGTTAAAGAAGAGAAGAAAGGAATTATTAATCTCATCTGCAAAACGCAATCTGGTTTTGAATTAAAAGAATATACGATAAAAAATCCAATAATAGATTTTAATACAAATTACAACAAGGACTTTAAAGATATTGATAAAATTGTATTAGAAAGGCTAAACCAAGAAGAAGGAAAGGGGTTGGTTTTATTATATGGCCCTCCAGGTACTGGAAAGACAAGTTATATCAGACATATTATAAATAATGTAACAGATAAGCGTGTATTATATATGCCACCAGATATGGCTAGTGAATTATCTAATCCAGGTCTCATCCCTTTTTTAACGGATATCCCAAACTCAATTCTGATTGTGGAAGATTCGGAAAACGTTTTAATTAAGAGACAAGGGCAACACAACCAAGCAATTTCAAACATATTAAACTTATCAGATGGTCTTTTGAGCGACTGTTTAAGTATACAGATTGTAGCAACATTCAATACAGAATTAAAAAATATTGATGAAGCACTGCTTAGAAAAGGAAGGCTTATAGCTAAATATGAATTCAAACCACTTTCTAAAGATAGAGTTCAAGGTCTTGCTAAAAAGTTAGGAATTAATTTTATTAGCGAATCAGCTACTCTGGCCGAGATATACAATTGTTCAGATATGGATTTTAAAGAACAAAGAAATGTTATTGGATTTACATTAGAAAACAAAAAAAATAAAGTTGAGGAGGAAGCTATCAAGGTACTTAGAAGTGCTGGAATTAAAGTTAGAACTGGAGTTGCAGATAATAAAACATTTAAGCACCCTAAAAACAAAAACAATTAATGAAATGATATTTAAAAAAGGAATGAAGTTACACTTCATAAAAGATAATAGAATTGAAGTAATAGAAAAAGGTTGTTCAAATTTTGTTACTGGTATGCTTAAAACTGATAGAGAAGAGTATAGTTGTGATTTTATTCTTCGATGGCTTCATTTTGGTTTTATAAAACTTTTAGATAAAAATGAAAATGAAATTAAAGTCCAAAGTCAATTTGAAACATGGAATAGAAATTTATAAAACATGACTGTGTATACTTATAAAGATAAACCTTACAAGATTTTATATGAATCCAAAATAAAAATTGGAGGAACTTGGATTGACGTTATTGTGTATGAATGTCAATATGAGAATTCAGATGGAATGATTTGGGTAAGAGAAAGAGAAGAATTTTTTAAATTATTTACCGTAAGAGATTAAAAATAGAAACTTTTTAAAATAATTTACGTATAACCATCGTGGAACATACAGAAAAACCTAAAAAGAGCAATAATCCCCCTGCTAGCATAAGTGTTAAGAACAGAAAGGCATCATTTGAATATGAGTTTCTTGATGAATTTGACGCTGGTATAAAACTGCTTGGCTCAGAGATAAAATCAATAAGATTAGGTAACTCAAGCATTTCTGATGCATATTGTTATGTAAAGAATGGTCAAGTCATAATAAAAAACATGCATATTTCAGAGTTAAAAAATGCTGTTAAACCACATGACCCACTTAGAGAAAGAGTTCTACTTCTTACAAAGAAAGAAGTTCAAAAAATAGAGCTGGCACTTAAAAATAAAGGCCTAACTCTTGTTCCAAAAAAAATGTATTCTAAAAAAGGTTTGGCTAAATTGAATATAGCTATAGCAAAGGGAAAAAAATTGTATGATAAAAGAGAGAGCATTAAGCAAAAAGATATTGAACGTGATTTAAAAAGAGGAGAAATATGACAGCAGAAGAAATGTCTCAGGACAACATCCTAAAAAAAATAGAGGAGATTTACCAAAGCAAGAATAAAGAAGGTAAGTCGACTGGTAGAAGTTTTATAGCCCATTTGATAAAGGCTTATATGCCAGTTGATAAAATTGAAAAGATTTGGGACAGCCCAAAGAAGAATCTTAAATGTGCCATCACTGGTTATGGTGTATGTACAATAGAAGACGCATTTCAAGCTTTACATAGTGAAGGAATGGATAAAAAGATGATTGAACATCTGAAAGCTTGGGGTAAAGGAGAAGCGGGAATTGCACAAAGTCCGTTCATGGCAGAGTTAAAAGGAAAAGTAATTGGATATACTGGAAAGAATACAGATACTGTAATGACTCTTGACGCTGTTCAAGCTTTCGTTGTATGGGTTCAAAATAAGATAATTCATGGAGATAGTCATATAAGTTGGATTCTTTCTGATATGAGAAAAACAGCTACGATTAATGCTATCAGAGCAAAACTTCCAGATGCAGAAGACCAGGAAAAGATTGACCGACTTGAAAAAATTGCTAAGAAGCCACAGAGAGCAACAATGTCTCTTGGTGATATGTCAGCACTACAAGAATTGCAGGCTAAATTAAAATTACAAGAAGAAAATAAATAAAATGATTTTCAACGATGTAGACATATTCACTTGTAAGTTTTTCACTTTAAACAAAGAAGGAAAGCTTCAATTTATATATGGAAAGCACAGAGGTAAAGGTGTGGATGATTTTAAAAACGTTTCTGAATTGCATGATGTAACTAGCTATTGTTTTTGGATTCTTAAAAAGAAAAATGTACCTCTTGTAAGCAAGTTTGGCGCTGCATCTTTTTTAAAAGCCATAACTCCAAAGTTCATACAATTAGAAAGAGAGCTTAAGAAAATAACAGTTGAAAATCAAAAGGTCATGCTTAAAAAAAATGAGGAGTCAGCAAAAGAAACTGGAACAAGATACGCATGACAGAAGAAGAGCATTTAAAAATATTAATCAGAAACACTGAAGGTAGATATATCTGGTATAAATCAGAAATTGAATCTCTACATAAGAATAAAGAAACGTGGGTTCCAACTGATGAATTTACAGTTTGGTATAAAGAATTTTTGAGAGAAAACAAGAACTCAGAAGAATCTTACCTAAAAGAGTTGCAGATTGAAATGACTCATTGTAAACAAGGAATGAATCCTCCGTTTTGTTATAGTTCTTATAAAAGAAAAAGCCTCAATTAAGAGGCTTTTATTATTTTAAAGTAAATTTATAAAGAGTCCTATTAATAAGTCCCAGGATTTCATCAAAGATATTATTTAGATTGCCTTCACTCGGAGCTAGGCTCTTTTTTCTTCTTACGATGTATCTTGTAAGTTTCTTAAGATATTCAGTCATTTTAGCTTGATTATAAGCGTGGAAGGTCATTCTAACGCCTCCAAAGTCAATTCTCTTGCCTTTTCCCATAAACTCTTCTAAAAGCTGGTCTGTAAGCTCTAATAGCTCAGTATAGAATTCTTCTAAATTTTTATGTTCTGAGAAGCTTTTTGTATCCAAATGCCAAAAGTGCGCTTGTTGTCTAGCATGAAATAGTATGGTCGCAGTTTTTCTCATATTTGTTTATAAATAGGTTAAAATTTATTTTTTTACTCCCCAATATGAATCATATAGTTTTATGCCTTTTTTACAGGCTGTATGAATATTTCCAGCATTATGAGCACTATAAAACTTAGCAGCTTCGGCCATACTGCTCCATTCTTTAATGAGGTTCATATTTAAATCATATTGTATAATTTTAACCTTGCTTTTTTCTCTTGCTATTTTTCCTGCATTAATAAAATTTACACTACTTTCTTTTGTTCTTTTTTTACTATTTTTTATTCCTGCATCTCTCATTTTTTTTAAAGTATCCTCTGAATAAATATTAACTAACCCTTTATTCCAACAGCCAAAATTTTTCATTTTTTGCCTCTGTTGTTCTAAAAGTTCAGGTTTGTCAATATATTTTTGCTTACTTTTTTCTCCAATAAGCTTTTTTGTATGTTCACTACAAGTTCTTTTTCCATTAATATCCACCACATCAATATTGTATTCTGGATTTAATTTGGTAATATACTGTCCCTCCAATATTAATAATTTTGACACATCACAACCACTAATCACAATTTCAAAAGTAAAATTATCAATCCCATATTTATTCACAGAATTTTGTAATTTTGGATTGGAATGTGTACCATGTACAAGTTTATTATGATGACCCCTATTTCTATTATATAAATTAACAGAGCTACCAATATAGAATTTTCCATTTATAATATTTGTTATTTTATAAATACCTGGTACATTATAAAAATCTTTATATTTTAGTGCTTTCATCTTTGTTTTTTTTTAACCATTCTGTAATTAAAATCTCTATAAGACCAGATTTGTTAATAGCTTTTTCTTTAGTTGTTTTACTAAATTCTTTTAGCACTGATTCGCTAATATTGTAATTAGCCTTTGTTTTGTTTGCCATAATTTCTTCTTTTTTATATAAATAGGAAGAAAAAAGAAGAATTGAAACTTTTTTTAATATTAATCGTATAACAAGCGAATATTTAACTTAACTCATGAAAAGCATAAAAGGAATAATTACAACTCCTCCTAAACATATTAAAAAGGAGAAGGTTAAACAAGAAACAGAGCAGTACATAAAAATTATCAGAGAACACCAGCATATATTATATGCTCAATCCAAATACAGCCTTTTAATTGTTTTGCAGGGCATGGATGCGTCTGGAAAAGATGGGGCGACAAAAGCTATATTTAGTTCAGTTAACCCACAAGGAGTTTCTGTAACAAGTTTTAAAAAGCCGAGCGAAGTTGAATTATCTCATGATTTCTTGTGGCGAATACACCAGGCGGTTCCTGAAAAAGGTATGATAAAAATTTTTAACCGTTCTCAGTATGAGGATGTTTTGGTTCCTGCAGTCAATAAAACAATTGATAAAAAGGAGTTAAAGAAAAGATACGACCATATCAACAATTTTGAGAAATTGCTTGAAGAAAATGGTACAAAAGTATTAAAATTCTATCTTCATATTTCTGAAGAAGAACAAACAAGCAGATTCCAAGAGCGTTTATCAGACCCCTTGAAGAACTGGAAATACAACCCATCGGATAAAGAGACGGCAAAAAAATGGCCAGAATATCGTAAGGCCTACGATGATGTATTTGAAAATTGTGATGTAATTGTCTGGAACATAATCCCTTCTGATAAAAATTGGTATAAAGAGTATCTTATAGCCAAAAAAGTAGCAGAAACTCTTTTGGATTTGAAATTAAAATTTCCTAACTTAGTATCCTCAAAATAAAACAATATGAAAAAAGTAATGCTTAAAAAACCGAAAGGTAAAGAAATATTATCCGCTGTAATGATAGCTGGTGGTATTTATTATGCAGCTTATGCTGTAACAGGTAGTGTAGCTCTTGGATTTGTTTGGCTTGCCATATCGGCTTTAGCTGGAGGTCTTGGAATAGTAGCAATGAAAGTTTATGGGACCTATTAATATGAAAAAAATACTAGCCGCATTATTAGTTATTGCTGTGTTATCTGGACTTGTTTGGCAAGGATATCAACAGTCACATAATATTTGGTATTCGCTTTTGTTGATACCTGCCGCTGCTTTGTTTGGTGGATTAGGAGGAGCAATTGGAATTTTTTTTATGAACACTTTTTTTGGAGAACAATAATATGAAAAATATAAACTTAAAAAGATTAATAGAGCGTGTTTTGTTTTCAACAAAATGGATGTTGATTCCATTTTATTTAGGATTGATGGTTGCATTAATTCCTTTTTTAATTGTTGACCTTAAAGAAGTTTATCATCTGGTTACAGAATCAAATGGTTTAGATAAAACAACAGCAATGATGTTTATTCTTGAGCTCGTTGATATGGCTATGATTGCTGCTCTGGTAAGAATGATTATTATTGGAGGATATACTTCATTTGTTTGTAAGAACCATTCTGAAGATGGAGAAAAATCAAGCAGTGGTGTGTTGAAAGTTAAATTAGGGACAGCATTAATAGGAGTATCTTCAATCAATCTATTACAGACCTTTATAAGTTGCATGAATAACAAAGGTATTTCCTGGGATGTTTTAGTAAAACAACTTTCAATACATGGAGCTTTTTTATTAGGAGCTATTGTGTTGGCCGTTATAGATTATCTACACGTTAAAGCCGAAGTTTTACATCACGAAGAATGGGATATCAAAGGTAAGGGCGAATTGGAAGTTTGTGAAACAAAAACAGAAAAGAAAATTTTAACTGAACATAAACACTAATAAATTAAAAAGGCCGAAATTAATCGGCCTTTTTTTATTCTGTTGTTATTTTAGTTTCTGGTCTAAAAAGTTCATAAATTTTTTCTTTCACAATTTTTAATCCATCTTTTCTTATTTTTTCAGCTGCACTCATTATGTTTAAAGCCTCTATTGCAAATAAAGTACCTAGGTCTTCATTTTGAATTAAAAGACCAGCAGAATCAACATAAAGCCTATCAATGTATGTTTCGTTTGTTGAACTATTATATACATAAGAACAAACAAATTTAAATTTATCTATTTTGTTTTCTATTAGATATTCTTTTCTAATATTTTCGCCTTCATTAAAGGTCTTTACCTCAAAATTATGAAATTCATCATTTTGCGGGTTTTCAAGACTTCTTTTTATAAGATATAAATTAGTATTTACAAGCTCATCCTTTTGTTCTTTGGTCATTTTACCATAATTATATCTAAGACTATAATCAGTAAAATTTTCTGGAGCGTAAATTTCCTTAACCTTACCACCTTCAATTAATTCAATTATTTCACTATATGTTTTAGAATCTTTTTCTAATTCAGTATCCATGAATTTTTTTAAATTAACTGGTTCGTTTCCAGTTTTTATATCAAATATTTTTTTAATTAAATCACCCTGTTTATCCATTTTTTTACTAATGAACTTATCAGTTTCTTCTTTTGATTTGGCCATTTTGTCGAACAGGGTACCATCAAATCTATTTTTGCTTTCTGTATTTGCTTTTGAATTTTCTTTGATAATATCGTCTAAACTGTTTTTTATTTTAAATCTGAGGTCAGATAAATTTTCTGTTGTTTTTTCAGTGATGGTATTTTTAATTTTCTTTTCAATTAAAAACTCCTGAATTAATTCAGATTTTAAATCAGAAAAACTATCTTCTTTTGTAATTTGCTCAGCCATGAACTCGATTAAACGTTGCTTAACTCCGTCTTTTATTTCTTCTCTTTTTTCCATAATTTTTTTAGGTTAATTGATTATTTTTTATTAAATTTGATAAAATATATTGAATAATTTTTTAACTTCCAAATTTTTAAGAAAAATGATAGAATTTGATTTATTGACAGAAATTGTAAAAGAGTTGACAGGTGTAACGAGAGAAGAGATTATTTCTAAAAAAAGGCTCAGAACATTGGTAGAAATTAGAATGGCCTGCGCATCAATACTAAGAGATTATTCTCAAAAAAACGGAAAAAAACTAACCGTATTCCAGCTTGGTGAAATTTTAAATATTGACCATTCATCTGTATCTTATTATAGCGCAACTCACTATAAAATACTTTCTGATTTTAATTCTAATAAAAACAGAAATTATAGAGTTCTATATGAACAAATGAAATCAGCTTTTGATATAAGAGTTATACCTTACAGTAATATATTTCTAGTAAAGAACAAAGATAGAAAAAACATTTATTTAGAAAAAAAGAAGTCTTTAGAAAAAGAGCTTAAAATGATTAATGATATATTATTAGACTTCCAAATTATTTAAATATGAGAAAGGTTATTTTTTTATTTAGTTTATTTTTTGCACTATCTACTTATGGGTCTAAACTTATACTTCAAAAAAATGACTCGTTAATATTTAAATATCTTGATTCCATCAATTATTATATTGATAGTCTTGATATCCAGGAGCCTCTTTATGTTCTAGCACAATCATGCTGGGAAACGGGCTGGTTTCAATGTAAAAATTGTACTAGAGAAAATAACAATATTTTTGGATTTAGGGGCCAGAGTGGTAAATACATGAAGTTCAAAAGCTTGTCTGAATGTATGGTTTATTATTCTAATTGGCAGAAAAAAAGATATCCAAAATTTAAAAAATTACATCCAGGTGGAACATATTTAGGTTTTCTAAAATGGTGTAGATTTGCTGAAAGCCCACACTATTCACGTGTTATAACAGAAACATATAATTGGATTTTAAAAAATTGGGCGAATGAATAAAGTTTTTTTGGTTTTTTTGATTTAAAATAATATATTTATTTTAAAATCAAAGGTAATGAAAAAAATTAAAGATTGGCTGAAAGGAAAGTTAATAGATGATAAAATTCTTCTAGAAGTACATGAATTATGTGTAAGTAGATTTTCATCAGAATTGAATGAAAAAGAAGCTAGAAATTTTATAAGAGAATTTGTTTTTAATTTCTTTAAAATAAAAAAATATGATAATGTATATTATGTAAAATGTGATGATGAAAATAACTCTCCAGAAATAATAGATAGTGGTTATTTAGTTTTACATGTATATGAAAAGATAAATGGCATGACTGCTACACATTTAATTAAATTTTAAAACCACAAGAACTAGAGTATGTTTAGAATAATAATTTACAAGGATAAAATTGCCTCTACTTTCTGGGATGAACCAAGTCAAAGTTGGGTAGAATTTGACATAGCTAAAGAAGAAGGCCAACTAACACAATACTTCAATCAGCCAGTAGAAATAAAAGAAGATGTGACGGTTGAAGATTTCATGAAGCATTTAGAAAGGCATGAGAAAATAATTGATTTTTGTTTTGCTGCTTACAATCACGATAATTCGCTTAGATTATACTTGGATGATATGAGAGCTGAACTCAGTGATGATTATAAGAAGGATACGAATGTAAACGAAATAGAAATGTGTTGGTTCGGAGAAATAATTGAGGAAGAATTAAATATTTTTGGAACTTTCAGAGGATGGATAGATGAAAACAAAGCTATAGAAAATGGTATAGAAAACGTGGGGCCATATGGTATGGAATTTACACCTATGAGCTTATGGAAAAATAGCTTGATATCTCTTAATGAAAATATTGTAATAATTAAGCATGAAGATAAAAATTCTGTAGAAGAAGATGTATTTTTTGATGGTTTTAAAGCTTGGAAATTACATGATGTCATTTCGAGTTTTTTACATGAACTTACAGCTTATGGCTCTCCACAAGAAAGAGAGGAATTAATGAATAAAGTTAGGCAATATGACATTAAAGATGTCGCTAAAGATAAAGAGAAGGCAACATTTTGGTTGGATTTTCTAGAAAGTGAACTCACAAACAATAAAATTGATATGTCTCAGGCTTTAGATAATGAGGATTATGAACAAGCATCTAAATTAAAAGAAACAATTTCTGCTATAGAAAAAGAAATATGGGAATTAAAAGAAGAGATTAAAAATAGAGATGAATAAAGATTTAGAAAAAAGAATTTATGAAATTAATGTTGGGCATCTTGAAGGTAAAGACGTAAAAGAATATATGGAAAATATAGTCACAAGGTTCAAAAATATTACTACAATGGGACCTGGAATTGTATATGCTCCTTATGTGCCAGTCTATACTGAGCCTGGACTTGTTTATGCAGAAGGTTATATTCCAAAACAAAAGATATTAAAAGTAAAAGAGTGGCTACGCTTTCAAAAGTATTGCATAAAATCTATTAATAAAGATTTTTATACCACATTTAAAGGCATTCCTGAAATTAATTTAAAAATGGAGTCAAAAATGATTGAAGGAGGTACACTCAAAAAATTTGTAACAGAATGGAAAATTGTTGCTGGAAAAAATATAGGAAAAATTTAATGGAATATTTTTTTTGTAATTTCTTTTGTATATATTTAGATATAAAAATTATAATATGAGTAGAGTTGAAATGACCCCAAATAGTTATTCTCTTGGACAGCAAATTTTAAATTATATGCAAAATGTTGACTTTAATTTGTTTTTGGAATCAAATCCAGCCGCTAAAACATATTTCAACGACTTAAATGAGGAGCAGCAATGGCAATATCAGGAAGATTTTTGGTACTTTATTAGTATGGCTGCGAGCGTTGCTCAGCCATTAACTAAAATTGAATTTCCTGAACATAAAAAAATAATAAAACAAACAATATGAAATATTACTTGTATGAATACAGCGCTAACTGGGCTGATGAAATGGATGTAGCAGGATTTATGCTACTTACAGAAATAGAAAAAGATATGGCATTAGCCTCAATTAAAAAAAGGTTTAGAAAAGGCGGAACTGTTTCTATAGGCTCAAATGAAGAAATAGAATATTCTGATTTTGATGAGGTCATGAGCGATGTTTCCATAACAGAAATAACTAAACAGGACTATGATACTATCAATAGGCTCTTTGGAGCTAGTTTTGGAGAAACTGGGCCTTGTAGTGATTTCGATGATTATGATGAAGACCTTGATGAAGACCTTGAGGAAAACGAAGAATTTGACTATGAGTCTAAAGCAGACAAGATTGTATCTTTTATAAAAAAAGAATTTAATCTTGAAGAAAATGATTCAAGGCATGATGTATATAGTTCTTTTTCTTGGAAACCAACTCCAAAAACTCAAATTGAAATAATAATTCCAGATGAAGATGACGGAGAAGAAGAAGTGGAAGTTACACTTAAATTAAATGGAAGAGAATTAAATATTGAATTCTTTGATGTAGACATTACTGCTAATAGCCCTTATCGTTTAGAACATTTCATAAAAGACTGCGTACAAAGAGCAAATAAATTTTAATAAAAAAATAAATGGAACAGAATGAATTTACCTCTTGGTTCGAAGAGGTTAAAAAAAACGCAATAGAAGAATTTGGTTACAGCGACCAAGAGGTAAGTAACTTTAGTGAAAAAAATTGGAATAAATTTTTTCAAAAAAACCTAAAGCCAAATGAGGCAATTCATCAATATTTAAGAGAATTATTTAATTATGGGTAAAAATTATTATTTGCCATTACCAGATGGCTTGACAATAAAGGATTCAGGAATACATGGTCTTGGTCTATATGCTACAAAAAAAATTGAGGCTGATGTGAATTTAGGTATAACCCATGTTAAAGATGAAAGGTTTGAGGATGGGTATATAAGGACTGCATTAGGGTCCTTTTTCAATCATTCAATAACCCCAAATTGCAAGGTGGTATATGAAGATGATTTCATTTATCTTGTTACCATACAAGAGATACAGGCTAATGAAGAACTTGTGGCGACATACACATTTTACGACCCAACCAAATTATAAAATATTTAAATTTTTAAAATATTTTAATAAAACATGTTCAGTCTTATCAGTATATTTTATAATCAATAAAGGAATTTTATTTGATTTACAATAATTTATTTTTATTGTGTCTCTTTTTTGCTGTTCCTTTGTAGTTTTTATTCCACCAAAATATTCAACTGGTTTGTAATGATGTATACCATTATATTCTATACAAATATTATAATTTATTAGATAAAAATCAAATGATAATTTTCTGATGTCTTTACAATCTTCAAATCTCATTTGCCTTTTGAATTTTATATTATTATCAATTAAAAATTGATTTATTATATCTTCTCCTTTGGATTCATTACATAAAGGGCATTTTCTTTTATTGTTTATGTGATTAACTGGAGTTTGCATCCAAGAACCATGTTTCTTGCATATAATTTCTACTTTTGTTTTGTTGTTTTTATATTCTACTTTTGAATAGTCGAATAAATCTCCATGAATTAATTTTGCTTTTTTTATAAAATCTTCTTTTGTATGTTTTTGGTTATTTGCGCTTTTTATACTATTACATTTTGGACATACACTACCTTTTAGATGTCTAGACGCTCTTTGTTTAAATAAACCATGTATGGGACATATAATATCAATATCATCATCTAAGTTTTTATAATTTACTAAAGTATAATCATAAAATTTTTTATGAATATTGTTTGATTCTAAAATAAAATCATTTATTGGGAATCTTTGTGAATTTGAAGACTTAATCTTTCCGCATTTAAAACAACCTTGACCTTTTAGATGTACAGATGGTTGTTGCATAAACTCTCCATGTTCTTTGCAAATTATCTTAATTTTTGTTTTATTGTTAACATATCTAGATAATGAATAATCATATTTATCTTTATGGACAATTTTTGCCATTTTAATAAATGATTCTATGCTTAACTTTCCTGACATTATTTTTTATTCATATCCTGCTCCATGAGTAATTTTACACGTTTATTCATAGAATATCCATTGTTATCACAAAAGGTTTTAAAACGTTTTTTAAAGCCTTCTTTCATCCTAATAGGCCATACTATATCTTTCTCTGTAGTTAATTTTATTCGCCCCATAATTAATGTATTATTTTTGTTATACATTTATAAATATACAAAAAAATTGTTTTTTTAAACTTTTTTTCATATTTTTGAATAAATAAAAACAATAATGGAAAGTCGCCCACAAAACATAAACGCTTATGAGTTTTTAGAGATTGTAAAGAGAGATTGTGCTAAAGCTGGCGTAATTTGTTTGCTTCCAGAAACAGAAAAAGTTGTATATCCAGGAACTGCAGACATGATGGTATCTGGTTATTTTGATAGCGTAATCGGTCCGACTTTAGCATGTGCAATTGGCAAACCTGAAAAAGATTGGTATGAGATTTTAATACACGAATCTTGTCATATGGACCAATGGTCAGAGAATAGTAAATTATGGTTAGATGTGACCGCTAATGGTGTTGATTGTGATAAAGGTATGGATGAATGGTTAGCAGGAAAAGAGCTCCATAGAGACGAATATACATACTACATCAGAACAATGCAATTTCTTGAAATTGATTGCGAAAAAAGGTCAGTTAAGAAGATATTGGATTTAGGTATTGACATTGATACTGTGATGTATACCAAAAAAGCAAACTCATATTTGTTTTTTTATTCAGTGATGCTTGAAACACATAAATGGTGTGATACGGCTCCTTATAATGTTCCAGAGATTGTGAATATGATGCCTGGTTATTTTCTTGAAGAAAATGATTATTGCAAATTACCAGATGAACTTTTAAATTTATATAAAACAAAATGTTATGAAAACTTATAAAGCTCATTTGTGTCAAGCAGGAGAAGGTTGTGATTATACCATCGGATGCGGCCATGCTTTGATATGGCTAAAAGCATCAAATATGGAAGAAGCTAAAATAGAATTGGCAAAAGAAATAAAAGAGCGATATAGCTCATTAGAATCAGAGATAGAATCGGCTGTAATATTTGAGGTTACCGAAGAAGTAGAAATCAACGTAAAGGACTATTATGACCAATTACAGAAGGAAAGAGATGAATATGATAGATTACAGCGTGAAAAGAGAGAAAGAGAAGAGTTTGAGCGTTTAAAGCAAAAATTTGGCAATTGAAACCTTTTTCATAAATTTGCGTATAAAGTAAGAAATAGATTAAACGTAAATTATGAAAAAAGGTATTTTATTATTTACAGCAATAGGTTTTGTTTTAATGAACTATAGCTGTGAGAAACAAGATGAATCTGTACCAGTAAAGAACTATTATGGGGTACAACCAGAAAGTAATGGAACTCCAAAGGCAGCATATACTACATTAGCAGTTAGTGCAGTAGTATTACTTATTTTCTTTGCGTGGCTATTCAAAAAAATGAAAGGCAATAGATAAATTTAAATTTATGAAAACAACCTATCTTAAATGCGCTCACGGAAATTTATTAATTAGTATTGTTCCGTGCAAAAAATGCGAAGAAGAAAAAATAAGTCTATTTAACGGAATAATAACCGATAAAAAAGAAAACAAGCGCATTCCAATATATCGTGGTTGTAGTAACAGCTCCTGTTTTTGTACAGGACGTTGCAAAGAAATAGTCGGATATAATGAACCAGATTAGATAATAAACCTCTTTTTTTAGGGGTTTTTTTTGTTTTAAATAAAAACATTTGTTATATTTGTTCTATAATATTAAATTATGGAACAAAACACTGGCGGAAATGCCAACTCTACTTATAGAACCTGTCTTACATGTGGTAAAAAAGACGAAGCAATGGATTCTTGTGAAATATGTAATCCGAAAGGAATGATTGGTTGGGTATGTCCAGTATGTGGAAGAGGTAATAGCCCTTTTAGTTCTACTTGCCCATGCAAAGGATTTACTTCTTATCCTGTTTATGGCTCTGCTGGAGGTTCTGTTGTTCCTGTGCCGAACATACTAAATCCAGAAAACCCAAGTGTTAATTCACAACAAAATACAACTCAATCATAAATGGACGCTGGAGATTTAATAGAAATACTTGGTGAGGCTATACTTGCCATTTTTGATGTTGAATCTAATAGCAACAAAAGGTTGTTAGTAGGTTTAATTTCTTTTTTTGCTATTATGGGAATAATTGCTGCAATAGTTTATTTGTAATGATTAACAAAATTATAAGTATAATATTTTTTGTGTGTCTTCCAATATATGTGGCAATTACATATTATTATACAATGTTGATTTATGACTTTTCTTGGTGGGGATTTACTGTAACTTTTACACTAACTATTTTACCAACTCTTGGCGGCATTTATTTTGGAGTAGCTTTAAAAAATGTAATGAATAAAAAATTAAATAAATAGAAATTATGAAAAGAGTAGTAGCATTTTTCGACATGTTCGATACAATACCAGATAACGCAAAATATCTATTTTCGAATAAATTTGAGTTTCCAATTCCTGAAAGTGATGAGGAAAAAACTCATAGAATAATATCTAGCAATCCGCAAGAAGAAGGAAATAATAAGGCGGTTATTTTTGTTCATTATTATGAAGTTGACACAATTGATTTTGAAGAATTGATGGAGACTGATTTTATAAAAACTACAAATACAGACAAGATGAAAAAATTCATGCACCAATATAAGATACCATCAAAACCATGAGAACTAAGATTCTAAAAATACAAAAAAGCGCAAAGCCAATATGGGAAACTAAGTTATCTATTGATGGTATTATAAATGGTAAGGATAATATTCCGCCAACTGAACAGGCCTATGAAATGGTTCTAAGTATATTTGAAGATGAGGATAGTTTAGCTCCGATAAAAAATATAGTTATTAATACAGAACATCATGCTAATAACATAGCTAAATATGGAATGGATGCCCTTCTAAGAGGAGTTAATCTTGTTTCTATGCTAAGTATCACAGAACATCCAGATATAAAGCACGAGGGTGCATTTGATAAAGAAGTTGAAGCCATTGCGTATAGTATTGTTGGTAGAATGGAACAAGATACATTCTTCAATAATTACAATCCTGGAAAGATGAGAGAATATATTGAGGAAAAAATAATTCGTTTAAAAGATAAATTTAGAATAGAATCCAAATAAAATGGAAATAACGAAGTGGGAAGATAATGATTGGAACCATCTGCATGATGTTGTGTTCTATGTTACGTATAAAAAAAGCACAAGAGAAGAACTTGAAAAAATATTTGAATCTCTTCCAGAAGATTTGAGACTTTTAGCTTGTCAGTGGGGTATGAATGACACTGTGTTTAGAGATAACACAATTGAGTATTTACAAGAAAAGCATACTATGGAGCATGAAGCAAAAAACAAAGCAGATAACGAAAGAAATGCTTTGTTTACAGCATGGGTTGTTAAAATGTTTAATGAAGGTAGGCTCTGGTTTGATAATAGACCAGGAGTTATTGGAGAACCTGATATTGACGAATTGGATGTCATTGTAGAGTTTGCTGGAGGTCCAGAAAGAATAGGAAATGATGGCAGTGGTAGTTTCTCTTGGAGAGAACTACAAAAAATGGCTGAAGAGCAGGGTTTGCTAAAAGACCTGTAACCTTTTTTTGTTTTTTGCGTATAAAATGATATGAACAAAAAATATCATTTAATGATTTTGCATATTACTTCTAACACAGAGTTTTCTTGCAGTAGTCAAAAAGAATCTGAAATTGTAGAGGCAAATTCAATGGAAATATCGGAAGCTGGTTGTTATAAATTTCTAGACAAAGAAAAACAAATTGTAGCATCATACCCGATAAATTTCACAATTATTTTAAAAGTTACAAAGTAATGAGGCTCTGGTCAATACATCCAAAGTATTTAGACACAAAGGGCTTAGTTGCTTGTTGGCGTGAGTGTCTTGGCGCTAAGGCTGCCTTAGAAAAGCGTGTTCAGGGATATAAAAATCATCCACAGTTAGATAGGTTTAAAAAAACCAAAAATCAAATTGCTCAAATAAATTCCTATCTTTATTTTATTTTACAAGAAGCACAATTGAGGAACTACAATTTTGACGCATCAAAGATTAATTATGGACAAACCACGTTGGCTGTTGATATGAAAGTAACAAGCGGTCAGGTTAACTTCGAGTTTAATCATTTGATGAGCAAATTAAAAACAAGAGATAATAATAAATACAAAAGGTTATGTTCTGTTGATAAAATTGAAACACATCCTTTATTTAAAATCGTACCAGGCGAAATAGAATCCTGGGAAAAAGTATGATAAAATCAAAATTCAAAGTAAAAGACATGGCATATAGATTGTCTTTTTGTGATACAGTTTCATCTCCGTCTTTTTTAACTAAAGCTAAAATAATATTGATTGAAATAATTGTAACAGGAGTAAAAGGTAAAATTGTTGAGGGCTTCCATTTTGAAAATTATGGACATATAATGATAAATTATCCTCACATGGAGCGTTCTATTTTTACAAAGAAGAACAAAAACAAGGGCAAGGAGATTCCGTGGAAAATAAGTGATACCGTTGCATTAACAATGAAGTATGATGAAAATTCTTTATATACTCTTGAAGAAGCTAAAATGGAAATGATTAAATATATTGCAAATGATTTCAATGATAGCGATTCTGTTTGTATTGGATGTACATGTCACCAAGATGAAAGTTATTAATTAAGAATATGGTAGAAAAAAGAATAGAATTAGATAAATCAATCGCATATTTCTTAGGATGGCGTATTGACAATTCGTTTCCAGACAAAGGTAGAGTTTGGAAAAGTCCAAAAGGAGATATTGAGTTAGATACAACTTTTAAGTTTTCAAGTGATTACAACAAACTTATGGAGGTATTTGATGCAGTAAATAAACTCGAAGGGGTTTGTGTATCTATAACAGATTGTGATTGCAAAGTACATGAAAACGGAGTGTTGTTTGCACGTGCCGTCCATTCTATAGGAACGCAAAGTTCTGTTTATGAGTGTTTAGGTGAATTTATTCGTGAATACAATAAAAAGCAATTAAGTAAAAATGGAGCATAAAATAAAAACAATAAAGGAATTTATCAAAGATGGCCCAGCCCAGTTTGATGTTATACTCAGACGAGACAAAGGAGAGTCATCTGAATTCTTCATTACTTCTGTAGATGGAGAGTCTAGAGTAGATTATAAAGAAATGGTTTATCCTCCACAAGGAAGTGAAGGGTTGATTAAAATAGTGAAGAGGATATCTGACGATGGTATATTTCATACGAATGATATGATAGAAGCTAAAGATGTTGGCTCTTGTTTTATAATTGGGTTTAATGAAGACCTTGTTCATTGTACTGTATTAGATGTATTCTCACAAAGTGACGGAACGGCAGAGCCAGTTAAGATACAAGTTCAAATTAATGATATTGAAGTTCACAGTGATAATTCAGTTGTGGATGAAGAATATGAAGGAGTTGAAGGAGAAGGAGAAGACCATTGGCCAGAACCAGATAGTGCAATAGACGAATGGTAGACATTTATTCTGGCAAAATATGCCCCTATTGTAATAAAGAATCCGTATTTGTAGACAGTGAAGAGGTCTATGGTAAAAGTTATGGTATGATTTACCTCTGTAGACCATGTAAAGCCTGGGTAGGCGTTCATAAATGTACGAGTGATGCTTTGGGTAGGTTGGCAAATTCCGAGCTTAGAGAGGGCAAAAAAGAGGCTCATTTCTATTTTGATAAACTCTGGAATCATAAGATACAACAAGGTCTAAAAAAGAGCTTAGCTAGAACCAGAGCTTATAAGTGGCTATCTGAAGAATTGGATGTTGCAAGAACTGAAACCCATATTGGATATTTTGATTTGGAGATGTGTAAAAAAGTTGTAAATTTGTGCAAGCCAATTGTAGATAAATTAAAACTATGACAGAAGTAAGCGTTCAAATATTAAGTATAAATGACTCAGGTTATGAACTTATGAGAAAAGCTCAAAAGGTTCTTGGTGAATATTCTCATTTTAATACAATGACGATATATGAGGGTGATAAACACTTTGAGATTTGCACACAATCACACGATAAAAAATACGTTACAAGAACGTTAATTGGTCGTGTGAGCTGGAAAGTTTTAGAATCTTATTACAAGAAGGCAGGAGAGGAAGAAAAATTAATTTTTAAAAAATAAATATGAGACTTTTTTCAATGATACCAATAAGTATACTACAAAATTCTAAATTTAACAGAAATTTAAATCCATGGCCTAGTCTTATAATGCTTATCTTATTGATAACTGTAGGAATAATTTGTTGGATTTGTAAATAAAAATAAATATGGAAACACCAAAATATCTAGTAAGACCAAATGACTTCTCTGTTTTTATAAAAACAGAAAGTGGTGAGTACACTCATGAAATGAACATTAGACACAAGTGGGTTGGAAACACATACACCTATGAAAGACTTGTGGATGCCTGCGATTTCTTTCCTTGTACACAAAAAGAGTTGAAGGAAATTAAAGAGAAACATGACCTTTATTATAAATGGATGTCCTGGACTTCAAGGTCTGATGGTCATGGAGGTACTAAAGGTGGTACGTTTGAAGAATTTTTAAAACTACAGAAAAAATGATGACATTAATATTATTTTTTCTAAAGGTCTGGTCTATCATGTGGACTATAAATTTGGCTGGAATGTTTTGGGTTATTATAAAACAAAGACCAAAAGAATTGAATTTTTCTTTTAACTTAAAAACAACTTTTGAGTGGGTTATTTACGCAACATCAATTTATTCTTGGTTTTATGCAGGTTGATAACAAAATAAAAACAATAAAAGAATTTTTAGAAGACAAAAAAACTCTTATGGAACTTCTGGGAGGTTCTAATTGTGACTGGAG
>Ga0315289_10001251_pt1 | contig 39787 bp, 22 predicted proteins | sample YL17G11_40_MG_FD_203452 | JGI IMG/M metagenome (GOLD analysis project Ga0315289, IMG submission 203452) | Sediment microbial communities from Yellowstone Lake, YNP, Wyoming, USA - YL17G11_40 | ecosystem: Environmental > Aquatic > Freshwater > Lake > Sediment | place: USA: Wyoming | collected... | reverse complement strand
TCTCTCTCTCTCTCTCTCTCTCTCTCTCTTTCTCTCTCTCTCTCTCTCTCTCTCTCTCTCTCATTCCATGTCTCCCTCCCTTTATTTCATGCCATCTCTTCACCGCTTTTCACAGAGATCCAGCGCAAGCTGAGAGAGAAAGAAGGCAAGGCCGCAGTCGCCCTCGCCCTCAAGCAGCAAGCCGCCGAGACGGAAGCGCGCCGTCGCAGAGAGAGAGCCGCCACGGAGGAGCTCGCCGCATCCCTGCTCGCCCGCGCCCGCGCCGAGGAGGCCCTGGAGCTGCAGCGCGCCGCGGAGCGCAGGCGGAAGGAGACGGAGGCCGCCTCGACCGTGCGCGAGGCCGCCACGGCGGCGGCCGCCGACAGGGCCGCCGCCGCGGCGGAGGCCGAGCGGGAGAGCAGGACGTTCCTGGCCTCCGTCGAGGCTGAGGAGCGCGCCGCGGCACAAGCCGAGTCGGCCTCCCGGCAGGCATCCCGCGAGGCCGCCGCGCTCGCAAAGCTCGAGAACGACCGCCTTCGCGAGCGGAGGAGGCTCGAACTCGCGCTGCAGCGCAGGGAGGACGCGAGTTGGCTGAAAAAGGCCGGCGAAGCCGCCGACAGGCGGGACGCGTCGCGCGCGCAAGAGGTGGCCGAGAGGGCCGCGGCGTCTGCGGCGCGCGTGGCCAGGGCTGCCCCCAGGGAGCCCGACAGGAAGCTGCTGCTGGAGGAGCGTGCCGCCAGAGCAGTGGCCGAGCGGGAGGCCGACAAGGAGAGGAGGGAGCGGGAGGGGAGGCGGGCCGCGGAGGATGCGGCCGCCGACCACGCGAAGGCGTTGGAGGAGCAGGTTGCGGCGCGGGCCGCAGCGTCCAAAGAGGCGAACGAGGCCGCGAAGAAAGAGAGGGCCGCGGCCGACGCGGCGGACGCGCTGACACGCCGCGCGCTGGCCGCCGCGGCCGCGGCGGCGGGCGAGGCGAAGCGGAGAGCGCGGGCAGCCCTGGACGCCGACGCGGAGAGGGCCAGGAGGGCCAAGGAGGAGGCCGGCGCGAGCATGTCCGAGGTCGAGAGGAGGCTGAACGCGAGGCTGCTCAAGGAGGCGAGGAAGGCTGGGCGATGAAGAGAGAGAGATTTAGAGATTTAGAGAGAGAGAGAGAGAGAGAGAGAGAGAGAGAGAGAGAGAGAGAGAGAGAGAGAGAGAGAGAGTTTGGAGATGAAAGAGAGGAGCGAAGCGAGCTGATAATTTTTTCCCGTATCGTCGTTCGTCCTTTTTTGTCATCCCTTGTATCCCCTTGTTCGGCCCCGTTGCTCTACCTCTTTTCCTCTCGATTCTTGCTCGAAAGCATCGAGAATATCGCTCACATTGCTCTCTTAGAAGGAGACAACGCCTAGTGAGGAACGAAACGTTGCACAATAAGAACCCAAGCGACTGATTGAACGATCGATCTCGAAGATGGCGACGACGACGACTAACCCGACCTCCTCCGCTACCGCCGCCGCTCCCTCCCCTCCCGGGGAGGGTGCGCCCCCTCCCCCCCCGCTCTTCTCCTTGGGACTCATCGCCGACATCCAGTACGCGGACATGGCAGATTCGCACGTCGAGGGGAGGACGCAGCGGTTCCGCGAGTGCCCCGGCAAGCTCGAGGCGGCGCTCTCTGCGATCAGGAGCGAGGGAGCAGAGAGGAATCCTTCGAGGCTCGCCGCAGTCCTCACGCTCGGCGACATGATCAACGGGAACCGCGAGGACGCCTCGCGCAATCCGTCCGACCTCGAGACCGTGGCCTCGCTGATCGACGCGGCGTTCCCCCCCGGCGGCGACGTCCCAGTCTTCCACATCCTCGGCAACCACTGCCTCGACCTGCCGAAGCGGCGCGTCACCGAGAGGCTCGCGTTCCCGCCGTCGGCGCTGCTGCTGCCGGAGGAGGGGCCCGCCGCCGCCGCCGCCGCCGCCGCCGCCGCCGACGGAGACGACGGCGCCGGGGGAGACGACGGCGCCGGGGGAGACGGCAAGAGGGAGAGCGCCTCTTCGGCCCCCCCGGCCTGCTACTCCGTCCTGCTCCGCCCGGGCTGGCGCCTCGTCGCGCTCGACACCACAGAGATGTCGGGGCACGCCCAGGACTCGAGCGACAGCGCCAGGGCGCGGGAGGCGAGGGAGTACCTGAAGACGCACCCTCTGACGGAGGGCGAGGAGGGTTCGAACTCAAATCCACAGATGAGCCCCTGGAACGGCGGGCCCGGCTCGCAGCAGGTGGAGTGGCTGCGAAGGGAGCTCGGAAAGGCCGCAGAGAACAAGGAGAGGGTCGTCGTCGCGGGGCACCACCAGGTCGGACCCGGGGAATGCGTGAGGAGGTCGCACGCGGCGTGGAACTGGCGAGAGGTCAGCGAGGTCGTCTCCGGAGGGAGGCTGAAGAACGGAAAGGAATCTGATCCCTCTGCTTCTTCTTTTAAGACCCCCGCGGTGCTCTACTTGGCGGGACACGACCACACCGGGGGCTACGCGAGGGCCGGCGGGGTCCACTTTCTTACGTTGGAAGCGATCGTCGAGGCCCCCTCCGGCTCCAACGCGTTTGCCGTGCTCGACTTCCACGAAGACAAGATCGTCGTTCGGGGCTTTGGCTCGGCGACGAGCAGGGTGCTCGATTTGGCGTAAAAGGTACAGGTGACTTGGAGTTTATCGAGAGAAAGAGACAGAGAAAGAGAGAGAGACGAGAAACACGGGAACAAGATGAAAACACGGTTTCTTTTTTTCTAAAACATACTTTCTTTTTGAAGAATTGATCTTTCTCTTTCTCTTTATTGCGTTTTTGATCCGCGCCCTCATTTTTCTATATCTCCGTCTCTCCCTTATATCATAATTCATAAATACGTTCACGCGCAAAGCTTGAAAGCTGGCGTGAATCTCTTTGAAGGGACAAAATAAATAGAAAAAACTTTGCCGTTGTCGTCGGTCGTGTGTGAACCAAAAAACCAAAAACCAAAACCCTCTCTTTCTCTCTCTCCCTTTCCCACCTCTATACCTCTCATCCAGCCCACACGTCCTCCAGGTACCTGTTCCCTTCCAGCATGGCCCCGACAAAGGCCTCGGCGGCAGCCTGAGACCTCCCGCCAGCAGAGGCCGCGACCCCGGCGAAGCTCCTCCGCACCTCGGGCGCCATCGACCGCGCGTCGCCACAGACGTACACGATCCCGTTCTCGCGATCGAGCAGCGGCCAGAGGTTGACGGCCTCCTTCGCGATCCAGTCCTGGACGTAGCCCCTGCGCCCGTGCTCGTCATCCTCGCGGGACATGGCGACGTGCAGAGTCGTCAGCACCCCGGACGCGACCCACTGCTCCAGCCTCTCCTTGAAGATGAAGTCGGCCCTGCCGCGACACCCGAAGAAGAGCACCGCCTTGCCCAGGTTCTTCCCGGCCCTCATCAGCGCCTCGCGCTCCTCGAGGAAGCCGATCATGGGGGCGACGCCAGTCCCCGGACCGACCATCACGACGGGGGTCTCGGGCTTCTCGGAGGGGTACCTGAACGTCGACTGCAGCCTGCGGACCGTGCCGACGACCTCGTCCCCTGGTCTGCAGTCGTGCGCCAGGCCCGACCCGGGCCCGCGGTGCTGCCTGCCGGCCTTGGTGATGAGCTGCACGAGGCCGACCGTGATCGTGGCCCGGTTCTCTCTGGCCTTGGGAGAGGACGAGATCGAGTAGTAGCGGGGGACGAGGCGCGGGTGCGCGTTGACAAAGGCCTCGAGCAGCGGCCTCTCGCCGCCCTCGCCGCCCTCGCCCCCGGGAGGGGAGGCCCCGAGCGCCGCGCGCGCGTCGACCGACTTGAACCTCGACAGGAGGTCGACCAGCGACAGGCGAGGCAGGGCCACGCCCGACGCGTACCCGTCGTCCGAGGCCAGGACCCCGAGCGCCTCGGCCTCGGGGGGGCAGCGCGCCGCGGCGGCGAGCGCCGCGACGAGCCTGCGGGAGCAGGGGGCCGAGAGGTCCGCGAGGTGCCCGAGCACGGCGCGGGCGGTGACGGGCTGCTGCTTGATCGCGCCCTCGACGGCGGACGAGGCGTCGCCGCCGGCGGCGGCGGCCCTGCCGGCGGCGACGATGCCCCTCGCGGGTCCCCCCTTCGCGCCGGCGACGTTGATGGGGGTCCACGCCACGGGCTCCTCCCCGCCAAGCCCGATGAGCTCGAGCGCGGAGTCGACGAGCGGCGCCGCGTTGCGGGGGATCAGCTCGAAGTGGTCGCCCGCCTGGTAGGTCAGCCCGGGGGGCAGCTCGACCTCGAGGTGCACGGTGGCGCGCTGCTGCTGCTGTTGCTGCTGCTGCTGGGGAGCAGCGGCAGCGGACGCGGCGGCGGGCGCAGCCGGAGGGGAGACCCCCGGAGAGGAGGCGAGCAGCTGCGTCGCGGCGGTGACCGCGAGCGGGTGGTAGCCCTCGCCGGAGAACTCCGGGGCGTCGATACCGCCGGCCCTGCGGGCCTGGCGGACGACCTCGGCCGCGGAGGAGAGCGCGGGGGTGCCCGCGGGGAGCATGTCGAGCCTGACCCGCGGGGGCGGACCGGAGCGAGCGGGCCGCTCCGTCCCTGGCGGGGAGGCGCCGCCGCCGACGCCCGCCGCGGCTTGCGCCCCTTCCAGCAGCGCGCGCGCCCAGTCCTCGAACGCGTCCGCCGCGCCGGCGCCGTCCACGTCGGCGCCCTCGAACGCGCGGACCCTCTGCGCGCCGGCCGCGGCCAGCCCGACGTCGACGGCCTTGGCCACTTTCAGATAGGTCAGGTTCCACTGCGAGTTGCCGACGCCAAAGACGGCATAGCGGAGGTCGGACAGGAGGGAGGGGGTCGCCCCCTCGCCTTCGCTCTTCTCGAGGCCCTCCAGCCACTTCATGAACTTGGCGGCGTTGTCCGGGGGCATGCCGTTGTAGGTGGCAGTGACAATGGCGACCGCGGCGCCCTTGCCGCCCCCGCCGGCAGGGGCGGCGAGCGAGCCGTCGGCGGCGGCGTCGAGCGGCTCGGCGGTGGCCGAGAAGCCGAGCTGGGCCGCGCGCTGGGCCAGCGACGACGCGAAGGACTCGCAGGTGCCGCCGTTGGAGCCGTAGAGGATGCGGATCGGGATGGATCGGACAGGAGGAGCAGCGGAAGAGGCCGCCGGGGCGGCGGAAGCGGGAGCGACGGCGGCCTCCGCCTTCGTCCCCTCCGCCGTGCCATCCGCGGCGGCGGCGGCGGCGGCGACGTCGGGCGCCCCCGCCCTCGGGTACAGTAGCACCGACAGCCCCTTGGGCACCGGCGCCGCCCCCCCGTCGGCTGTCGATGGGACCGCGACATACCCCTCGGGCGTGCCGACGCACAGTTGCGAGTAGAGCAGGCACAGCAGGCACTTGGCCTCCATGAGCGCGAACTGGCTGCCGATGCACGCCCGCTGCCCAAAGCCCCAGGGGCTGAACGCGTTCGCGGGCCGGCCCTTGGCGCGCTCGTCCCCCGGGATGAACCTCGACGGGTCGAAGGCCTCGGGGTCGGGGTACCCGGACCCGGAGCCCCAGACGTCATCGCGGCGGTGCAGCGCCGGCAGCAGGCACATCACGCGCTGGCCGCGGCGGACGACGTACCTCCCCTGCGCCAGCGTCGTGTCGGCACTGGCGTCGCGCGTCAGCACGACGACGGGCGGGTGCAGCCGCAGGGCCTCGCGGAAGACGGCCTCGGCGACAACGAGCCTGCGGAGGTCGGCCGCGGCGGGCTCAGTCCGCCCCGCCAGCACGGTCCTGGCCTCGTCGACCACCCTGCGCTCCCACTCGGGGTGGCGCGATAGGTAGTAGACGACGAACCCGATTGTCGCCGCGGTCGTCTCGTGCCCGGCGATCATCAGGTTGAGCACGTGGCCCTGGATCGCGCCCAGGCGGATCAGCTTGCCGTTAGGGGCGCGGTCGTTGAGCATCGTGGCGAGCACGGAGGTGCCGCCGCCGCCGCCCGGCGACGACGCACTGCTCACGGTGTCGGCCCTGTTGCCGCTCCCCGACGGGCAGCTGCCGTCGCCGCCGCAGCCGCCCAGCTCGCCCAGTCGGGTCCGCTCGACCATGTCCTCGACAATCTCGGCGCAGGTCCTCTTGGCGTCCTCGTACTTCTCCGAGAGGGCGCGCGCGTTGGACACCAGGGGGTTGTAGCGAACCGCGGCGGGCAGGTCCGACGAGGTGGCGCCCCCCGCGGCGTACTTGAGGCCGAACCTGAACGCGGGGATGAACGCGTGCGGCGGCTCGCCGCGCGACAGCCGCGCGACGTTGCGCATGTCGAGGCCGATCGCGCACTTGACCACCGCGTCGGCGGTCAGGGCGGTCAGGAAATCGGAGAAGTGGTCGACGCGCGCGCGGCCCCCGCCGGCCTGCTCCACCTTCGAGCGCAGGGAGCGGACAAAGCCGCGGCAGGCGTCGAGGACAGAGGGGTACATCGCGTCGAGCTTGATGGCGTTGAAGGAGCGCGGGAGGAGTCCGTGCGCTGCCTGGTGCCATCAGGGAGGAAGGTGTGTGCGTGTGTGTGTGGGGAGAGAGAGAGAGAGAGAGAGAGAGAGAGAGAGAGAGAGACGAGAGACAGAGGAAAGGTGTGAGTTTTTCTTTCCCATAAAAAAAAAAAGACCTCGACCCCCCCATACACACACCCGAAACTCACAATCCAGTCGGAGCTCGTCGACGACGACGTGAAGATCCCGTTGCCCGTGAAGTCCTGCAGCTTGATCTGCGCGGGCCTGTTCCACATCTTGGGGAAGTCGGCCTCTCGCGCGCAGAGCTCCGCGAGGATCTCCGGGTCGGAGGTGACAATGGTCTCGTTCACCGACCGCGACTCGTCGACGACGCCGGCCTCGGCCTCGAGGGCCGCCGCCGCGGCGCTCGAGACCGGCAGCGAGATGCGGATCGTGTCGCCCCACCTCCCCCTGACCGTCTTGGGGTCGAAGAGGTTTCTGTAGAGGTTCATGCCGGGCACCTCGTGCGGTCCCGTGAAAGCGAGCGCGTTTCCCAGAAAGGGGAGGCCGCGGGGGCCGCGGGGCACGGGCGTTGGCGGCGCGCGCGAGGCGGCCTCGGGCGAGAGGTCGGCGCCGTCGCGCGTCGCGGCCAGGACGATGAGGGAGTCGCCCTCTCCCGGCTTCAGCTTCGCTGCCTTGCCGCCGCCGCCGGAGGCCGCGGCAAAGGCCAGGAGGGACCTGGCGTTCTCCGGGGCGAGCTCCCGGTAGGCCCCCTCGACGGCCACGAAGAGCCTCGACCTGCCGTCGAGCCTGCCCGCCGAGGCGCCGACGACGGCATCCCTCAGTTCCCAGAACGAGACCTTGCGGGCGACTTTCACGTTGAACCCGCGGGAGGAGGAGGAGGAGGAGGTGGCGCCCTCGTCGTCGCCGCCCTCTGCGCCGCCGTCGGAGATGAAGACGACGCAGGAGAGGGCGGCGGCGGGGAGGAGCGGGAACGGCGACGAGGAGGAAGAAGCGGGGGCAGACGCGAGCTTCTTGCTGGCTCCGGACCTGGCTCGGGCGACGATGGTCGCGCCGACGGCCGCGCCAGCGAGGGCGGCGCCCACGGCGACGATCGCGATCGACTTGCTCTCCGAATTCATGTTGCGTTTCAAGGCACTATTTGCTCTGCCCCTCTGGGAACTGGTGGCTCAAGTTCCGGAGACAGAAAGAGAGCGCGAAGAGGGAAGGGATTGGCGAAATCGATGGGCGACCGAATCGACCGGCGAGGGGCCTCTTTTTTGGTTCGAGGCGCGCCCTGCCTTTAATCTGAGAGCGTCAAGTTTTGACTCGAGCTGCCTCCTTCGCAGATCGGGACTTGTCTGGACGGTGGAGGCTCTCGAAGCCAAATGAAGACGGGAAAAGTGGTTGGAAGGTGTGCGACGAGGGCCGTTGGGATCGACAAGGGGCACGGCTGAAAAAATAGTGGGGAAGTTTCTCCTCGAACACTCACTCGCAACAGAAAAAAAAAAAAAAAAAACTCTTCGACGACGAAACCATGGGTGAGTTGCTCTCCACGGCGGTCGATCATTCCAGCTCCTCTTTGCTTCTACTCGATTGAGCAGTCTTTACGCCAGAGTCAAAGGAGGAAACTATCTCTCGTGGTCGCTAGACGCGAAACAAGACACGAAAGAAACACCCATTCGATCTCAAACTCTCAACGACGACAAACCAAAACCCAGTGCCCTCCTCCTCCAAGCTCGCGCTCGCCTTTGCTGCCTCCCTCCTCGTCCTCCTCTTGCTCGACGGCCTATGGATCAACGTCGTCTCCGGGCCCCTCGGCTTCGACTACTTCGGCACCGTCGAGAGGATCCAGGGGGGCCAAGAGATGGCCAAGAGGCCCCTAGGGCTGCTGGCGTACCTGTCGATGGCCGCCGCGTGCGCCCGCGCCTCGGAGCGCGGCGGCGCCGCGGCCTCGGCAGAGGCGGGGTTCTACATCTACTCCATCTACGACTTCACCAATACGTTCTTGTTTAGAGGCTGGAGCCCCGCGCTGGCCTTCGTGGACATCGCTTGGGGCACAAGCGTCTTCGCCGTCGCTGGAGCAGCGGCGGCCGCGGCGGTCGCGGCGGTGTTTTGAGGGCCGCGTTCCTTCTTCCCCTCTTTCTGCTGCCTGTTCTTTCTCTTCTGTACACGTTTTCAGCTCTTGTTACTACAACGATTCGCCGCCTCAAGTCGTCTCAGACCCTCTCGCGCTCGAGGAGCCTCCCGCCGCAGCCCGAGAGGCGGGCTCCCCGAGCTTCCCCGCCCTCCGCTCCTCCCCCCCCCGAGTCTGAGAACACGAGCTGGCCCCTCAGGATCGTCGCGACGACCCTCCCTCGCATCCTCAGGCTCCCCCCCGTGCCGACGAAGGGGCTGTTCTCGCAGTGCCGCAGCCTGCAGGCCTCGAAGGAGACGTCGGCGAGCTCTCGGGGCTTCCACGCGACGAAGTCGGCGTCCAAACCCGCCGAGATCGCCCCCTTTGTTTCGGAGAGGCCGGCGAGCGCCGCGGGGGCCGAGGAGAGCCAGCGGTGGAGCTTCGCCGCGAGCGCGTTCTCGTCCTCGACGTTTCTCGGCGTCGTCGGGGCGGAGGACCACGTCGAAGGGAGGAGGAACTGGAGTCCGGAGATGCCGCCCCAGGCCCGCGAGAAGGAGTCTGCCGAGCTTCCGGCATCGCCGCCGCCGTCGCCGCCGCCGCCGCCGCCGCCGTCGCCGTCTGTTCTTTTCTCTCTTCCGTTTCGCTTCATCTCCGGCGTCGTCGGGGAGTGGTCCGAGGCCACGGAGTCCAGCGTGCCGTCCTCCAGAGCCGCCCAGAGCCTCTTGGAGGCGACCGAGGAAACGTCGGCGCGGAGCGGGGGCGCGCACTTGAGCAGGGAGGGGCGGATGAGGCTGCTTCCCCCTCTTCCCTCGCTCCCGTTTCCTCCTCCTCCTCGCCTCAAGGGCGGCGAGCGCGGGTCGAGCAGCCCGAGGTAGTGCGGGCACGTCTCCGCGGAGAGCGGGAGTCCCCGAGCTTTCGCCTGCGCTATCAACGGGAGGGCAGAGGGCGCGGCGACGTGGGCAATGTGGACGCGGAAAGAAGAAGAGGAGGCGGAAGAGGACGACGACGGTGAAGAAGAAACGACACGCTCGAGCGCCACGAGCGCTTCGCGAATCGCCGCCACCTCCATCTCTTCCGGCCGAGAGGCCGCCCAGCTCTCCAGGTCGGTGACTTCGAACTCGAGCGCCTCTCCTTTGGAATCCTGGTTGCCGCCCTCTCGGTGCTCCGGCAGCAGCTCCGCGTGCAGCAGCAGCGGCGCTCCCAGCTTCAAAAGCGTCCCCGCCGCAGCTTCGGCCTCGGCCACGCTGACTCTCTCGAAGTCCCCGATCCCGGAGGGGCTCAGGAAGGCCTTGAAGCCCAGGACCCCGCGGGAGGAGAGCATGCGCGCGAGCTCCCGGGGGTCGCGCGCGTTGGCGGGTACGACCCCTCCCCAGAGGCCGACGTCGCAAGAGAGGCCCTGCTTCGGGGGATTCTTGGCTCGGCCTTTCCCTTTGTCCCCGTCGCGGCCGTGGCCCTCGTCGTCGTCACCGCCGCCGCCGCCGCCGCCGGTGCCCTCTCCCTCCTCTCCCCTTCTCCGCACGGCTTCCACCGCCTCCGCCTTCTCCTCCAGGAGCCTCGCGCTCGTCGCCGCCGGGGAAGAGTTCAGCGGCATATCCACCACCGCCGTCACCCCGCCCGCGGCCGCCGCGGCGCTCGCGCTGCGCAGGCCCTCCCACCCTCGCCGGCCGGGCTCGTTCGCGTGCACGTGCGCGTCGACGAGCCCCGGTCCCACGATCGAGTCCCGGCTGAAGAGCAGGAGGGGGGCGTCCCTCCTGCCCGTCGCGAGGGAGGCTGCCGCGGCGAGGTTGGCGGAGGCCGAGCTGGGCGAGAGAGGGTGGACGCGGGCGATCTTGCCGCGGGAGACGACGACTGAGGTTGTTTTTTTATTTATTTTGGAGGTCAGGGCGTCGAGGTCAGGGCGTCGAGGTCGAGGTGGAGAGAGAAAAAAAGTTGCAACGACGACCATCATCAAATCAAGGCAAAAGAAGGCGTCTTTCGACTCGATATAAAAAACAAACAGGCAAACTAGTGCGACTCACTAGCAGCCGGATAGACACCGTCTTGAAGCACGACCCGCTCGGCGGCGATGACGAGATCGTGACGCCTCGTTGTGTCGAGGAGGGAGCAGTGAGCAGGTGGGCTGCTTTGAAGCGTCGACTCTGACGTCGGAAACTTCAGACGAGTGACGAAGACTCCTACTCCGCCGTCGCTCCATTTTCTCCACCCGCCTCCTCCGATCACGACGGCGAGGACTGCGATCAGCAGCGCCGCCAGGCCGCGAGGGCGCCACATGTGTTTTATTTTATCTCCTCGAGGAGAAAGAAAAAGTGAACGCATCTGATGGCTAGAAGGTCTCGTCGTCGGCGTTCCGAGTTCTCGTCACACACTGTCGATCCCTCTCATCGCAAGGGGAAAGCAAAGCTTCGTGCTCGGGCTGGGCTCTCTCTTGCCATCTCGACCTTTTCTTCGACCCGTCGCCCGCTGGGAACCTCTGAGACGCTCTTTGGACCCTCGTACCGCGGGATACAAGGGGCCAGAGCTCAAAGGGGAAGCGCTAGAGCGGCCTTCTTATCATCGGCGTCAACGCCTTTCGGCTCTGTGTGTTTTTTTTTCTCCTCTTTGTTCATCTCGCTCCGCTCCACGAACACATCCCTCCTCTAGTTCTCCCCTCGCCTTGCAATGACGGAAGAAGAGGGTCGTTCAGGTACGCTCACGGGGAATCAAAGGCTAAAAAGGTCAAGCGAGGCAGAGATGCGCGGCCGAAAGGGGCACGAGCAAAAGAGCTTCACCGGCGAAAAAAAAAAAACGGCGACGATGACGACGCAGAGCCGACGGCTTTTCTCATCTCGTCATTTCGCGGCCTCCTCGCTCTCATTCGCCCCCCTCCCTCACCCCTCTCACGCGCTCAAAACAACATCACAGATGGTCGCGACCCTCTTGAGGCAGAAGCGGGAGCTGAAGCGGCAGCTGCAGAAGTACTGGTGCGTTGGAAGATGGACAGGAAGGGAGGAGATGTCGAGAGCTTGATGGTGGCGACGAAGAACCAAAGAGCCGGCCGGTCGGTGGGGGATGCGAGCGAGCGAAGAAAAAAACTCAACCTCCTCTCCTCTTCTTCTCTCCTCCCCCCCCCCCTTCACTTTTCTCAATTGACAGCCTCAGCAGCCTCAGCCTCAGCCTCAGCCTCAACCTCAGCCTCAGCCTCAGCAGCAGCAGCAGCAGGAGGCGAACACGGCATCTGGAGACGGCGACGACGACGCCAACGCGCTGGGCTCCCTCGCAGACTTTGCGACGTGAGTCCTTTTTGATTTTTTTCCCCTCCAGTTTGGATTCTCTTTTCCCGTTTCCGTCGATTTCCGCATCTCAACCACAACAACTCGTCATTAAAAACTTGAATCGGAAATCCAACAGCGACGAGAAGCTCCCCGAGGAGGACGCAGAGCGCGCGGCCTCGCCCAGCGCCGCCGCTGCTCCTGCTGCTGCTGCCCCCGCGCCTCCCGCTCCTCGCAACCGCGCCGGCTCGACCTCAGCGACCGAGACCGCCGCCGCGGCCGCCGCGGCCGCCGCAGCCGCAGCCGCGGCCCCGCAGAAGTGGGTCCAGTGCGCCGCCTGCTCCCTCTGGCGACGCGTGCCATACGAGGTCGGCGACGACGCGATCCCGGACGACTGGACCTGCGAGCGCAACCGCTGGGACCCCGCGCGCGCGGCGTGCTCGGTGCCGCAGGAGCTCTCGGACGACGAGATCGACGCGATCCTGGCGCTGCAGGCCGAGGCGATGGAGGGGGCCGCCGCCGCCGCGGCCGCGGCCGCCACCGCGACGGGCGGGGCCGGCGGGGGCGGAGGAGGAGGCGGAGGGAGCGCCGACGGCGGCGGCGGCGGCGCTCCCCCCGCCGGGGGGGACGCCGCGGCGGCGGCGGCCGGCAGGGACCCGGGCGACTTCGCCTCTGCTGCCGCCGCGGAAGAGGCCGCCTCTCGGCGCGCCGGCGGCGGTGCCGCAGGGAGCAGCGGCGGCGGCGGAATGGCGGCGAATGCGGCCGGAGGCGGCGCCGCCCGCGGCCGCGCCAGGGCGGGCGGCGCCGCCGTGACGGGCGCCGCGCGCTCGCGCGGCCCGCGCGAGGACCGCCGCCGCGGGGCCGGCGCTGCCGGCGGCGGCGGCGCCGCGCGAGACCGCAACCGCCCCGGTTCCGGAGTCGGCGGCGTCGCCGGAGCCCCCGGGTCTTCGGCTGCGGGGGGCGCCGCGCGCAACCGCGCAGCCGCTGGCGCCAACGCGGTCCGCGGGGGCGGCGGGCGCGCCTCGGTGACGGGAGCCGGGGGGGGAGCTGCCGCGGCGCGCGGCGGCAGCGGCGGCGCGGGCACCGTCGCTGCCCGCGCCGGGCGAGGCGGCGCCGGCGGCGGCGGCAACGCCTCTGCCCCTCGCGGGGGTCATCCCGCTGGAGGCCTGAGCGGCCTCGGCGAGGCCGCCGAGGCCCTGTTGGGAATGGGCTTTGGTGGCGGCGACGACGACATGGATGAGGACGGCGGGGGAGGAGGCTACGGCGACGACGGCTACGACGACGGCGGTGACGGCGGCGATGGCGACGGCCGGGAGCACTCCCCATACTACCGCCGGGGAGAGCCCTCTCCCCCGCCCCCGCCGCCGCCTTTCAAGCCAGGCGACGAAGTCTGGGCGAAAGTGGAGGGCCACGACTGGTGGCCCGCGCGCGTCGTCCGCCGTAGGGCCGTCCCGAGAGAGGTCGGGCCGCCGCCGGCCGCGGGCGGCTCGACGGCCGCGGCGAGGGCCGCTGTGCCCGTCGTCTTTTTCACCGCCAACGGCATCCCCGGGGAGCTGAGGCACAGGGGCGTCGGAGGGAGCCACGGCCTCGACGACGAGGAGGAAGAGGAGGAAGAAGAGCTCGTGAGGAGCGCGAGCAAGGCCGCCAAAGGCGGCGGCGGAGGAGGAGGAGGAGGGAGCGGCGCTGCCCGCGCCGTCCCCGGGACGCCAAAGTCGGAGGCGGCCGCCGCGGCCGCCGCCGCGGCCGCCGCCGACGACGACGAGGCCGAGTTCGCGTGGCTCCCCTCAGCGGCGCTCCGCGCCTTCGAGGCCGGCCCCGACGGCGGTCCCCCGAGGGTCAACCCGGACGGCGCCCCTTTCGCCGACTCCACGCTCGCGTCCTGCGTCAAGGCGGCCGCCGCGGCGCTGCGGGCCGCGGCGGAGGCCGAGGAGGAGGCGGCGGCGGCGGGGGAGTCCGAGGCCGCCGACGCCGCCGGCGGCGACGACTCGGACGGCGGCTGGGCAGAGGTCGCCGCCGAGGGCAGGGCGCTGGCCCGCGGGAGGCGGTACAGGCCTCCTCTGACCGCGCCCGACGGAACGCCCTTACCGCCTCCCGTCGCTCCGCCGAAGACGGTGGTGGGAGCGGTGCTAGGGTGGAGGCGTGGCGGCAGCGGCGGCGGCGGCGTAGGCGGAAGCAGCAAGGCCGAAGAGAAGAAAGACAGCGCTGCCGCCGACGCCGCCGACGCCAACGGCAAGGGCACCCCCGCGACCGCGCCCGAGCTCGAGCCCGAGCTCCTCGTCCACTGGCACGGCACCTCGCACGCCCACGACGAGTGGCTCCCCCCCTCCCGCATCCCGCCGCAGCGCTCGGCGGGCCGCAGGCTGCTCGCGCAGTTCCGCGCGCAGCGCGGCGGCGCGCCCTGCGACCTGTCGGACCCCGCGTGGAGGGTCCCCGAGCGCGCGCTGGCGAGGAGGAAGGCGCCGCGGGGCCCCGGGTGGGAGGTGCTGGTGGCCTGGAAGGGGTCGCTGAGGCCCGAGGAGCGGAACACGTGGGAGGCGGAGGGCGAGGGCCCGCTGGCGCCGTCGCCATCGGGCGCCGCGGCGGCAGAGGCTGCTGCTGCTTCGACGGCGGCCGAGGCGGCGACGGCATCAGCCAACGCGGCTGCCAACAACAACGCCCCGCTGTCCCCGACCTCCCGCGCCCTGTCATCTGCTTCCCTTGCCGCTTCGCACCACGCTTCCCCTGCTCCGACGATCGCGCAGCTCTTCGCGCCGCTGGCGCGCTCGCTGTGGCGCTCGCTTGACGCCGCGTTTGCGCGCGCCTCGCCCGCGGCCGCCGCTGCCGCCGAGGCGAGGCGCAAGCACCTCCTCGCCCCCTCCTCCTCCGCCGCCGAGGGGGGCGAGGGCGGCGGCTCCGCCAACCTGCCCCCTCTCGACTGGCCCCCAGCGTGGCTCCCGGCCCCGAGGAGAGGAGGCGGAGGCGGAGGCGCGTCGGGACTCGGCGGCGCTGGCGGAAGCGCCCTGAGCGCGCCGCCTCCCTCGCTGCTGCCGCACCAGGTCAAGGCCCTGCGCTGGCTCCGCTCCCGCTGGGCCGAGGGCCAGCGCGCATCTGCCCTCGCCGACGACGCAGGGCTGGGCAGGGCCGCGACGGCGGCCGGGTGGAGCGCGGTGCTGCGCGGCGACGCCGGAACGACGGGCCCGACGCTCGTCGTCTGCGCCAGCGCGGCGCTGGCCGGGTGGGCGGCTGACGTCGCCGCGTTCGGCCCCCCGGCCATCGTCGCCTCGATGACCGACCCCTCTTTGGCGTCACGCTCTTCTTCCTCCCCTTCCGCGATCGCGGCCGCGCCCCCGGCCCCCGTGGCGAGGCTCGCGGGATCCCCGGCGGCGAGGAGGGCCGTCGTCGACCACGAGCTGTGGGCGCCGGCCGACGCGCTCGACGGCCGGTCGACGTTCAAGCCTCCGACGCTGAGATCTTCCTCTTCCTCCTCTCGCGTTCCCTTCGCCGACGTCGTGCTCGCGACCTTCGACGCCGTCGCCGCCGAGCGCGGGCCCCTCTCGGAGGTTCCGTGGTCGCTGGTGGTCCTGGACGCGAGGAGCGGGGCCCGCAAGGCCCTCGCGCGCGGCGCGGCCGCCGCGGCGGGTCTGGGTCTGGCGTCGCGGGCGTCGAGGCTCGTGCTGGCGCGCAGGCCGTGGGAGGGCTCGCCGGCGCCCGAGCGCGGCGCCGCGGCGGAGTTCCTCTGGCCCGGCGAGTTTGACGGGCTCGCGGCGTCGCTCGTCGGGGGACCGCCGGCCTCGACCGCCGCCGGCGACCCCGCCGCGCCTCCCGCGGTCTCCGCCAGGCTCGAGGCGGCCACGCTCCGCCGCTCCCGCGCCGAGGCCCTCGGCGCGCCCCCGCCGCGCCTCCCCGCCGAGCTTGAGCTGCCCGTTCCGGCGACCGCCGCGCAGGTCGAGGCCGCAAGGGACGCGCTCGCGAGGGCGCTCCCGGCGCTCGACGCTGCCGCCGCCGCCGCCGCCGCTCCGCCGCCGGCCGTCGACCGCGCAGAGGTGCTGCGGGCCGCGTGCGAGGAGCAGCTGAGGCTGGTGGCGCACGCGGCGCTCGGGACGCTGCCCGCGGCCGCCGGCGGCGTCGGCGGCGTCGGCGGCGTCGGCGGGGGGGCTGCTCCGGCTCCTGCTGCGGATCCGTCGTCGCCCTCCGCTCCTCCCGGAGTCCCCTCGGGCTTCGAGGCCGCGGACGGCTCCGCCAAGCTCCGCTTCCTCGCCAGGCTACTCCCCAGACTGCGCGAGCGCAGGGCGCGGGTCCTGCTGCTGGTGGCCTCGCCGGACGACCGCGCGCTCGCCGCGGTGGACGCCTTCTGCCGCGACGCGCTGCCGCCGGCGGCGGAGGGCCCCGGCGTCGCGACGCTGCGGTCGCCGCCACCGACGGCGGCGGCTCCGTCCTCGGCCTCTTCGCCGTCGCCGGCGGCCTCCGCGCGGGCCAGGGAGGCCGCCGTCGCCGCTTTCAACCGCCCGCGGGACCCGACCTGGCTGCTGGTGGCCGGCGCGAGGGCCCTGGGGCTGGGCACCCCGCTGCCTGCCGCCACCGTCGTCGTCTCGTTCGACACGTCTTGGTCGCGCCGGGCCGACGCCGCCGCGCTGTCGCGGGCGCGGTCGCTGGGCCCCGCGGCCGGGCCGGCGCCCGCGGCCGTCAGGCTCGTGCTGGCGGGCAGCGTCGAGAGCGCGCTGCTGTCGAGGGCGGCCCCGGCCCCGAAGAAGGGCAAGGCCGGGGAGCGGGCGCTGGAGGAGGCGCTGAGGGCCGCGGCGTGCGGGAGCCTGTTCGCCGAGGAGGCCGCGGCGGCAGAGCGCGGCGACGGCGACGTTGCTGCCGGCGCCGCTGCTGCTGCTGCTGCGGCGGCGTCGGCGGCTCCTGCTCCTGCTCCTGCTCCCGACGTTCCTCCTGCTGCCGACGCAGCGGAACCCCCGAAGCCAATGGAGGAGGAAGAAGCGAAGGAGCCCTCCGCGGTCGCAGCAGCAGCAGCTGCTGTCGCCGCGGCGGAGGCCGCGGAGGCTGCCGCGAAGGCGGAGACGGCGGCGGCCGCGGCCGCCGAGGCCGCCGCCGTCGCCGCGGCCGGCGGCGACCCCGTTGTCGCCGCAAAGGCCGAGCCCGATGAGCCGATGCAGCAGGACGAAGCTCCTCCCCCTCCGCCGCCGCCTCCGCCCTCGGAAGACTACACCGACGCCGCGCTCGACGCCGTCGCCGACTGGCTCTGCTCCCCGACGAGGGGCGCGGGCGTGCCCCTGCCTGCGGGGTTGCCCAGGGGCGCGGGGGTCAGGGAGCTCGCCGCCGCCGCCGAGGGCGACGACGACGGCGACGACGACGCGGGAGGCGGCGGAGGCGGAGGAGGAGGAGGAAGCGCCGGCAAAGACGCTGCGGCGGCCTCCTCCTCCACCCCTTCCGCTCCCGCCTTTGCCTCCCCGGCGGCGGCCTCCGCCTGGTGGGCCCGCGTGCTGGGCCCTCGGGCCGCCGCGGCGTCCGAGGCCGAGGCCAGGAGCGCGCAGCGCGCGGCCGAGGCAGCGAGCTCGCCCGGCGGCCTCCTCTTCGGGCTGCCCCCGGGGGACGACGGCGGCGGTCCCGCGGCTCCGTCCTCCGCAGACGAGGCGGAGGACGAGGAGGAAGACGGGTTTTCTCGGGGAGGAGGGGTAGGCCGCGGAGGGGGCCTCTCTCGGGGGGGGGGGCACGCGCCTGCTCGCAGGCGCAGGAGCAGCGGCGACGAGGACGGCGGCGCCGGCTACCACGGCGACGAGCGCGGCTCTGCCGGCGGCGACCAAAAGCGCGGCCGACGAGACCCCAACAACCAGGACTCGCATCTCCAGCAGCAGCACCAGCAGCAGCAGCAGCAGCAGCAACAGCAGCAGCACCAGGCCCTTCCTGCCGCGACTGCCCCCTCACCCTTGGCCTCGGTCCCGCTGCCCGTGGTCGCCAGAGAGTGGGCCCTGCAGGAGACGCGGATGCGCCTCATCGCCGACCCGCTCTCCGCTGAGGGCGGCGTCGCCCGCCGGGCCTACGCCAAGCTCGCCGCGCTGGCGCGGTCTCTGGGCCTGCCCCCGGCCGCCGAGGAGCTCGCGAGGCAGGCGGCCGACGTGCTGCTGGCCGGCAGGCCCGACGGGGAGCCCCCCTCGGACTTCCAGGAGTACACGCTCCTGGCGCTGGTCGCCGCCGCGGCGAGGCTCGCCGGCGCGGCCGGCGCTGGCGCGCCGGCGGCCGGGCCCCGCGGCGGCGCCGGGCTCGCCAACGGCGGCTTGCATTCGCTCCCTCCGGACTCGCCGCTCGTCCTCGCCGCCGACGCCCGTGCCCTCGCCGCGGCCCACGGTCACGACCCGGACGCGCTCGAGGCCGTTTTGGAGTACGTCATGGCGGCGCTCAACGCGTACCGCGCTCTGTGCGACCGCGTGCGCGAGGCGTTTGGCGCCGCCGAGGACGCGCTCGCGGCGCGCGCCGCCGGAGGCGGGGGCCCTCCCCCGCCGCACGCTGACGAGCGCGCAGCGTCGGGAGCGGCCTCGACTGACCTTGATGGCCTCGCCTCGAGGCTCCGCGAGCTCGTCGCCGGCGACTTTGCCCGCGCCGCGGCCGACGCCGGCCCGCCCGAGCCGGGCGCCGTGCCCGCGCTGCCGCCGCCGCCGGCCGACGTCGCCTCGTCGTACGAGGCGCGGGCCGAGTACGAGGCCGTCGCCTCGCAGATCCAGGCCACCTGCGGCCAGATCGCCCTGCTGGATCGCGCGCACGGCCTGCGCGTGCGGTACATCCAGGACGAGTACGGGGCGCACATGGAGCGCGTGCGCTCCCTGGCGCAGGCCGCGATCGACGACGCCAACGCAGCGTTCCAGGCGACGCGGCACGGCGTGACGGTACACCTCGACGCGCTGGTGCACCTTTTCCAGGGGCGGTTCTTCGCCGGGGCCGCAGCTGCCGCCGCCGCCGCTGGCGGTGGAGGTGGAGGCGGGAATGGGAACGGGGAGGGCGGGTCCGCCGAGGGAGGCAGCGATGGAGGCGGGGGCGGAGCAGGAGAAGGCGCGCCGCCGCCGCCGCAGCAGCAGCAGCAAACCGGCGCTGCAGAGACCGAGCCCGGCAGCGACAACGGCGGCTCCCTCCTCCCGGGCGCCCTGACCTCGCAGCAGGCGGCGCTCGCCGCGCACCTCGCCGCCCCCATCGTCGGCGGGGGCCTGCCCCTGACACGCCTGTCGGACGAGCAGATGACTGACCTCGCGAAGCAGGCAGCGGCGGGCGCGACGACGGCGGCGGGCGCGACGGCGGCGGCGGGCGGCGACGGCGGCGGCGACGCCGGCGGGGACGCCAAAACCAGCGCGCTGCCCGAAAACTCCTCGTCGGGGGGCTCCGGCGGGGGCGCGACCCCCTCCAAGACCGCCAAGGTCCGCGCCGGAGGAGAGGAGCGCACGGTCGTGATCGACGCTGACCACGCGGCGCTGCTCGACGCCGCCGCGGCCGCGCCGGCGAGGCCGAGGCTGCCACGAGGCAACGGCGGCGGCAACGGAGGGGCCGACACCCCTCGATCGCCGACCGCCGCCGCCGCCGTCTCCAGCTCTCCCTTTGTCGGCGGAGCCCCCGGCAACGCCGCAGCCGCTTCCTCCGCCGCTACCCCCGCCGCCGCCGCCCCCCTTGCCGCCATGGTCGGCAGCTCGGGCCTCGGCGTCGTCGCGAGGGAGAACAGCCTCCGCGAGTGGGGCGCGGCCGGGGCCTCGGCCCTGACCGGAGGAGCCCCCCCCGCCGGCGCCGGCGGGGGAGCGGCGAGGAGCCCGGGCTCTCCGTTCGCGTTCAAGGCCCCGAGCCCCGATGGCTCGGGCGCGCCTCCGAGCCCGACGAAGCTCCCCGCGGAGAAGAAGTGAATGTCTTCAGAGAGGAAGAAGAAGAAAGAGAGGAGGAGGAAAAACAAAAGGAGAAGAAACGGGAACTCAAAAAACAGAAAAACAAACAGGCTATAGATGGATTCTCAAAATCATGACTATTACTAGTTTTTTTCGAAAGGGAAAGGGAGGGAGAGAGAGAGAGAACAGAGAGCGCGGGCGCGCGGAGGAGAGAGATAGAGAGAGAACAGAGAGCGCGGGCGCGCGGAGGAGATGGAGAAAGAGAGAGAGGGAGAGAGAGAGAGAGAGAGAGAGAGAGAGAGAGAGAGAGAGAGAGAGAGAGAGAGAGAGAAAGAGAGAGGGGGGGAGAGAGACAGAGAGAGGGGGTTGTGGGGGTCGTGTGAATGAAAATTCAGTTTCTTCGTTTCCCAGTTTTCGCAGTCTCTCTCCTCTCCCACTTTCTCTGTCTCGCCGTCGATCTCCTTTGTCGGCAGAGATTTTTCTTCCCTTGTGTTTTCTCGCGCCCTGCGTTGACAGAAGCCTCTTTTAATGGCGCCGTCGAAAGTATGCGTCATAAAGTACGTCGTAGATGCAGTGGAATGGGGAGAAGACGCCTAGAGAAGCGCGTGCCACGACGCGGAAACGGATGCGATGATGGCGTCGTGTTTTTTCCCCCCTTGCCTCTCATACCTTTTTCTTCGACCCAAACAACAACAACAAACACTCAAAACCCTTTTTTTAGACTTAAGAAGGAAATGAAGGCGTTTATGGAGTCCCCTCCGCCATTCATCCCGGAGATCTACGTCGACGACAATGATATCACCAGTGAGTTGGTGGTGTTCTCCTTTGTTTGAAAAAGAGAGAAAGAAAGAAAGAGAGAGAGAGAGAGTTTTTTTTCCTCTCTCGTCTTTTTCTTCTTTGTCCCCACCTCTCTGATGCGCTGTGACCCCCCCACACACACACACAAAAAAACATCCAGCCTGGCTCTTCCTCATGCAGGGCCCGCCCGACACCCCCTACGCCGGCGGCTGGTACGTCGGCAAGGTCCGCTTCCCGTCCGACTACCCCTACAAGGCCCCGGCGCTCTCCATGGTCACGCCCTCTGGCCGCTTCGCGACCGGCGTCTCGATCTGCTGCTCGATGTCGGAGTTCCACCCGGAGCTGTGGTCGCCGGGCTGGTCCGTGTCGACCATCCTGAAGGGCTTCCTGTCCTTCCTGTGCGAGGAGGAGCTGACGACGGGGTCGGTCAAGGCGACGGACGCGGAGAGGCGGCGGGTGGCGGCGGAGAGCCTGGCGTGGATCTCGAGGGAGCGGCCCGGGCTGAGGGAGAAGTTTTCGGTCCTGGCGAGGGAGCTGCGGAGGCTCGACGGAGAAGGAGAGGAGGAGAGCGAAGGAGGTGGAGAAGAAGATGATGATGATGGGGAGAAGGAGGAAGAAGAAGAGAGGGAAGAGGGAGAAGTGAGGGAAGACGAAGGAGGAGCAGACGAGGAAGAAGAAGCGGTCCCCCCTGAGCGACCAGAGGAGCAAGCGAAAGAAGGAGAAGAAGAAGAAGAAGAAGAAGAAGAAGACGAACCCGCGGCTGCCTCTCTCAGACGGGAAGCAGCTCCCTCCCCTCCTTCCTCTTCTTACAAACTCACCGCGGACGACCTCGAGGCCGTGGCCCTTGCCGGCGCAGAGGCCGCCACGGGCGACGCCTCGGCGGCTGCCAGGAGGCTCGAGAGGGCGCTCCGGAGGTACGAGAAGAGGAGAGAGAAGGAGAGGGACAGGGACGGCGACGGCAGAAGCGAAACTTCGACTTCTGCGAACCCCCCGCCGGATCTCGTGCTGGCCTCCGCCCGCGCCTCCGCAGCGGCGGGCGACCTCCTGAGGGCCGCCTCTCGCGCCGCGTCCGTATCGGCGAGAGGAGGGGGAGGAGGAGCGGCTGCGGGGGCCGCCGCCTCCGCGGCGGCTCGCTGGCGCGCGGCGGCGGCCGACCTCGACGCCGGGAGGAAGGCCGCGGCGAGCGAGCGCCACGGCGCAGCGCTCGAGGCCTTCGGGCGCGCCGCGTCTCTGGCGGACCCGCCCTGCGCCGAGGCCTTCGAAGGGCTCGGCAACGCGCTCGTCGCGACCTCCTCCTCCGCGACGACGCGGGTCGAGGAGGCGATCGAGGCCTTCCGCTCCGCCCTGGAGATCGACGCCTTGTCAGTTGCGGCGCGGCGGGCGCTGGTCGCGGCGCTGCGGGCGGCGGGGCGGGAAGAGGAGGCGAGGGACGAGGTTGGGATCCTGAGGGAGATGGCTCCCGCCGGAGGAGGAGGAGGAGCAGGAGGAGGAGGAGGCGATCCGCCTCGGCAAAGGAGCTCAAAGGCCGGCAAGAAGAAGAAGAGGAAGTAAAAAAAACTTGAAAATATTTAACGAAATCGATGATCGTTTTTTTACAAAGTCATTCGTCAATCTCTTTCTCTCCCTCCCCTTTATCGAAACGTTTCAAACGCTGGAAAACGTGGGATTCGAAGAAGAGGAAGAGAGCTTGGCCGCGGCAGTGAGCACGCGCCCGGCGTTGGCCAGAGCGGCGGCTCTCGCCGGCGACGGGTCGGTGCCGCCGATGTCGCCTCGCCGCCGCTGCTGCTGCTGCTGCTTGCTGCTCGCCGCGCAAGGGGCGGCAACGGCTGCGGCAGCCGAGGCGGCAAAGGCCGCGTTCCGCATCGCCAGGGCCGTCAGAGGGGAGCGGCCCGCAGGCTGAGAGGGGGGCTTGGGGATCCGCGAAGAAGGAGGCGCGGGAGCAGGAGCAGCCGCGACGGCGTCGAGCTCCACCGCCCTCACCGCGGCGTGCTCCGCCGCCACCGACGAGCTGCTCCGACCCCTCGACCCCAGCAGCAGCCCCTCGACGTCGCCCCACTCTGTCGAGGGGGGCACGATCTGAGGGGAAGGAGCCGCTGCCTCTGGAGCCGCTGGAGCTGCTGCCGCGGGAGACGAAGCCTCTTCGTGCGGCCCGTGGTCGACGCCAAAGGCGGCCCAGAGCGCCGAGGCGGCGGGCGGAGGCGGCGTCGCGTCCATGGTCATCCTCCTCCGAGGCGGCGGGGCCGGCGACGGAGCTGCGGCGGCGGCTCTCGCGGCCCGGGAGCCGTAGCCGACCGACGGCTTCGGAGAGGGCCCCCCCCCGGAGACGCTCGCCATCACGGCCGCGGCCCTGTGGCTCGCGAGCCTGGCCAGCGTCGCGGCGACGACGTGCTGCGGCGAGGAAGAGGCGGTTGCGTTTTTCGGCGTCGTCGTCGCCGCCGCGGCGGCGGCGTCGGCGGCGGCGTCGGCGGCCGCGGCAGCGTTGGCCGCCGCGCGAGAGAGCCAGCTCTCTTCCTGCCCCCCCCCCGCCGCCGGCTTTGCGTTCTCGTCTCCTCGTGCTCCCCGTCCTCCTCCTCCGGCGCCCTCCTCCTCGCCGACCCGCATGCTCGAGTACAGCGTCTCGATCAGTCCCGCCACGTCCGAGTCGAGCGCGTCCCAGTACCTCGAGGCGAGCGCGTCGCGCGCGGCCCGCTGCGCCGCGACGCACCTCGCGACACGCCGGCGGGCCCCCGCGGCCCCGGCCGCGGCCCTGCCCCACCCCCTGAGCGCCGCCCTCTGCGCGTTGGCGATGCGCAGCCTCGCCAGGTCGGCCGCGCGGGCCCTGAAGTCCGCGGAGTCGTCGACGGAGCGCTTCCACCCGCGGAGGGTGCGGCGCAGGAGCGTCGACCCCGCCGCGGAGGAGGCCGCGGCGCGCGAGACGCGGGCGTCGGCGGCCGCGCGGCGCCACGCGAGCAGCACCGCGGCGCCTCTGGCCCGGCCCCAGTCGCGCCCGTCGTCGCCCGTCGGCGGCGGGGGCAGCGTCGCGCCGGCCCCGTCCCGCAGCAGCCTCCCGCGGACCGACTCGGAGAGCTTCCTGCGGGCCTCCCTGCGCCGCGCGCCCTCCCTGGCCCACCCCTGGAGGCACGCCCGCGCCGCCTTGAGCGCCCTGACCCGCGCGGCGTCGGCCGCGACGAGCCGCGCCTGCCTCCGCACCGCCGTCAGCTCCCTCCAGGCGCCGAGGTGGCGGTGCCCGTCCAGGGCAAAGGCCCTCCGCAGCCTCGCGGACGCCTCCTTCCTCGCGGCGATGCGGGCGCGCCAGCGGCCGACGGCCCAGCGCGCGAGCTTCTCGGCCCTCGCGGCGCGGAGCGTCGCCTCGGCGTCGCGCGCCGCGGCGGCGTCCGAGGCCGCGCGCGCCCAGGCGCGCAGGACGCCGCGCTGCGTCTTGCGCGCCGAGGCCTTCAGCGCCTCGGCGGCGGCCTGCCTGGAGGCCGCGGCGGCGCGGGCCAGCGCGGACCAGGCCCCGACGACCTCCCTCGCCGTCGCGCGGGCGCGGACGACCCCCTTGCCCTCGACGATCCTCCTGGAGCGCGCCCGCCAGCCCGCCTCAGCCCTCCAGGCGCGCAGGGCCGCCAGGGCGCGCCGGTCCGCCGCGGCGTCGACAAAGACCACGAAGCGGGAGCGCTGTCGGGCGCCGGAGATGGCGTTGGCCTTCCAGGTCGAGAGCGCCCGCCGGGCCAGCGCCGCCGCGTGCGCCTTCTGGACGACGGCGTGCGAGGCCGCCGCCGCGGAGAGCGCCGCCTGGCGCCTCCAGCTCGCGAGCGTCCGCGAGAGCAGCAGCCGCTCCCTCGAGGCCCCGTGGTCGAACGCCGCCCTCCTCCGGGCGGCCGCGGCCTCGGTCCGCTCCCTCCACTCGGCGAAGGCGAGCCTGGCGAGCCTCTCGGCCCTCCGGACGACGCCGCGGCACCCGGCGGCGCGCAGCGCCGCCGACGCCGCCGTCGCCGCGCGCCAGGCCCCCAGGACCGACGAGGCCCCGGCCCTCGCGGCCCTCGCGGCGAGGACGTCCGCGGCGCGATCGAGCGCCCTGCGCCGGGCGACCCTGGCCCTGAGGACGGCGACGACGCGCCTCGCGCGGGCCGCGGCGGCGGCGGCGGCGTGGCGCTCGGCCGCGGCCGCCCTCGCGGCCGCGAGCGCGCCCGCGGCGGCGGTGCCCCTGGCCTCGGCGGCGTCTGCCTGCCTCTCGGCCTCGGCGAGCTCGTCGGCCAGCGCGCACAGCTCCTCCGCGAGCTCGGCCCGCAGCGCGCCCATCTGCCCGATCGTCCAGCTCTTCAGGGCGGCGGACTCGGCGAGGAGCTCGCCGGCGCGCGCGTCGAGCTGGGCGCGCGCGGCGCGCTCGCGGCCGAGGAAGCTCGACCACTCCTGCGCGACGATCTTGGCGGCAAAGCGCGGGTTGCCGCCGCCGCCGTGGAGCGAGGAGGACGCCGGGAAGTGGTGTCGCGGCTGCTGCTGGGAGGTCGCGGCGGCGGCGGAAGGAGCGGTAGAAGCGGCAACAGCAGCAGCAGGAGGTGGCCTGTGCGGAGCTGCCGCCGCTGCTTCTGCGGCGGCGGAACCGGAACCGGAAGCGGAAGCGGAAGCGAAAGGGGCGGCGCTCGGGCCCTCGGTGGCGGTCCCGACCCTCTCGACGTCGGCCGAAAAGGCGACCTGCGGGAACCTCCGGTTCCTGAACCCGAGCCTCGCGGCCGTCCAGGGCCCCCTGGGCATCCCGGCGACGAGCTCCCACTGCTCGGTGATGCCAAAGTGGGGGTTGAAGAAGGCGAGGCGGCCGTGAAAGGAGGAGGAGGAGGAGGGGGGGGACGAGGACGGGGAGGACGAGGTCGGGGGGTCCCGCCCTCCGTGCCACTGCTCGGCGCCGCCGCCGCCGCCGCTGCTGCGGACGACGCCCTTCCTCCTCGCCTGCAGGAACCTTCCCGAGGCCACGGAGGAGCGGAAGCCATAGAAGTCGCCCTGGCGCACGACCTCCAAGAGCGAGGAGGCGTGCAAAGGAGCATGAGAGGAGGAAGAGGAAGAGGAGGACGAACACCTGCTTTCGTTTCTCGCGCCCTCCCCGACGACTTTCTCGAGGACAAAGTGCACCCCCGGCCCTGCGTCCTCGTCGGCAGAGGAGTTGCCGTTTGAGGAGGAGGAGGGGTCTTCTCCGTCGACCTGCAGGAGCCTGTCGACGACGGCCGAGGCGCTGTTGTTGTGGTTTGAAGCGCCGCGTTGTCGCCGCCGGAAGCCGCCGCCGCTTCGTTCAGAGGCGCCGTTCAGAGGCACGGCGGCGAAGGGGGAGCCCGCGTCGGAGAGGCAGACGACATCCCCGGAGTCGAGCCCGGAGCGGGGCAGGGACGAGGGGGCGAACGAAGGCGGAAAGGGGAGAGGAGGAGGAGGAGGAGGCGCTGTTGTTGTTGTTGTTGTTGGTGGTGGTGGTGGTGGTGGTGGAGAACAGAGGGAAGAAGAAGAAGGTCGAGGTCGTTGAGGAAGAAGAAGAAAACGACAGCCGAAACGTTTTTCGAAACCCTCTCTTTTGGAAGCGCGTTTTCGTGGCTTGTACGTGCGCTTTTCGTACTTTCCTTTCTCTCGTTCAAAAGAGTTGCTCGTCTTTCAGGCCTCAGTGCTGCAATTCCGCGCAATGCGCGAGTGGAAGAGGGCGAAGAAGAGAGCTTTGAAAAGAAAAAAATGACCAAGAGCGACGCGCCATTGAAAAGACGCCTTTCGTCATCGACAAAACGGCCCTCTTGTAGGCCGATTATGCGCCGCATTGCGCCATGGAAGCCGCGTCTTTCTCACCTGCTGATTGATGCTGCTGCTGCTGCTGCTGAAAGTTTAGAGGCGCAGCCTTCTCGTGAGAAGAGGCGCGGCCCGAGGCGCCTGCATGCATCGTCGCCGTTGTCGCGTCGTCAACATTCATCTCTTCTCTATCTCCGCCTCCTGCGCCCCAGGCATGCTGCTGCTGCTGCTGCACACGAGGAGGTAGGGGGAGCGGCGGTATTGAGCCCGCGCTCGGGTCGTGCATGTCGTTCGAGAGAAAGGGAGGGACAAGAGAAAGCGTGCTCTAGGAAGAGACAGGCGTTCCGTTTTTTTTTTTCCCGTCGTCTCTGAGTCTCTCAAAGGCTTCGATTCGTTTCATTTTTTTTCCGATTCTTCTTGTTTTTCCCCCTCTCTTCCCCCTCTCTGTAGATAGGAGCCCTCTCCTCCTCCCTCTAGACCGGACGTTCTCGCGACGAGGAGGCCTCTCTCCCGTGCTTAGTTCACTCAAAGGCAGACAGAGAGAGGGGGAACGGAAACGAGAGGGAAGAACTCCCGGCGTCTGTCTCCTTTGAGCGACGTCGCCGTATCGCCATGGCCGCGTCCCGCAAGCTCCAGCAGGAGATCGAGCGCACGATCAAGCGCATCAACGAGGGATGCGATGAGTTCGACCAGATATGGGACAAGGTGGGCCCTTGAGCTTGTGGTGGCGCGCGACAGGGCGTCTTGATGAGACGAGGGAGAGGGAGAGAGGGACCGGCGAGGTTCTCCATTGGCTTCGAAGGAAAGCGAGAGCGGGCGTCGTCGTCTTGCTTTTTTTCGCACGCGCGTTGGCTCCGTTCCGAAACTCGGCTCGCTCTTTCCTCCCGCAATTACGAGACAGAAGACCGTTTCTTATCGGCGACCGTCGGAAGTTTGGGCAGTAGAAGCCTGAGCAGGAGCTGAAAGGCGCGGGATCCTGACGAAGAAAAAAGAAAAGTTGGCGATCTCGCCCGCTTCGTCCCCGCCGCCGTTCTCTTTTCTCGCCTCGTTTTCCTCTCTCCTCTCTCTTAACTCACTCCCCCGCCAACCCCCGTCCTCTCTCTCTCCAGGTCTACGACCCGGACCAAGCCGCGCTCAAGGAGAAGAACGAGGCCGACCTCAAGAAGGAGCTCAAAAAGCTCCAAAAGTGCCGCGACCAGATCAAGAACTGGATCTCGGGCAGCGAGGTCAAGGACAAGACCGACCTGCTAGCGGCGCGCAAGGCCGTCGAGCGGCAGATGGAGCGCTTCAAGGTCTGCGAGCGCGAGTCCAAGACCAAGACCTTTTCGAAGGAGGGCCTGAGCCTGCAGGCGACCAAGGTGGACCCGGCCCAGGCGAGGCGCAACGACGCGCGGGACTGGATCACGGCGACTGTCAGCACGCTCGAGGAGGAGTGCGAGGCGTTCGAGGCCGAGGTCGAGAGCCTCGGCGGCGGGAGCGGCGTCGGCGGCGGCGGGGACTCGAAGGGAGGCGGCGGCGGGGGCGGCGGCAGGCGGGGGAAAGCGAAGGCGATCCCGCCGCGGGTGACTCACCTGGAGGCCTCCGCGGACAGGCACAGGGCGCACGTCGCGAGGCTCGAGCAGCTGCTGCGGCTGCTCGACAACGAGGCCATCGAGGTCGAGGACGTCGAGGGCGTCCGCGAGCTCGTCGACGACTACCTCGCACGCAACCAGGGCGGCAGCGAGGAGGCCGCGGACCGGGCCTCGGCGACGATGACCCCGGACGAGTTCTCGGAGCCCGACGACCTGTACGAGGGGCTGCTGGAGAGGCTCGACGCCGTGGAGGCGGCGCTGCCGCTGGTGCCCTCTGCCGTCGCGCTCAAGGCACACAAGGGCGACGACAAGGGCGGCGGCGCGTCCTCCTCGTCGCTGGCCACCGCGGGATCCTCCGGCTCCGCCGCGGGCGGAGGCAGCGTTGGCGGCGGCGCTTCGTCGTCGGCTGCTTCCGCGTCTGCTGCAGCTGCGTCCAAGGCCGCCGCCGTGGCCGCCGCGGCCAAGCAGCAGCTCGCGGCCTCGGGCGTCATCCGCGGCGTGACCAAGGACGACGACGACGACGCTTCCTCAAAGACGACCGTGGTCCGAAGGCCCTCAACCTCTGGCACCGAGCTGCCTTCTTCTCCTGCGGTCTCGAGGAAAGGCGGGCTCGACGCCCCGGGCCCTCTGGCGGCCGGGACTGCTTCTGCTGCTGCCCCCGCTGCTTCTGCTGCTGCCGCGCCGCCGCCGCCGCCGAGGACGGCGGCGCCTTGGGCCGGGATCGCCGCAGCGACGGCGGCGGCCGCCGCCGCGGCCTCTGCCCGCAAGGGAGGGGAGGAGGGAGGGGCGGCAGGAGGCCCTGGGAGCGCCAGCGGCACCCCCCGCGCGAGCTCTGCCGGGGGCGGAGGAGCGAGGGCCGCGGTCGGCGCCACTGCAAACGGACCTTTGACGGGAGCGGCTCCCGCTTCGGCGCCGGCGGCGGCAACGACGGCGGCGGCGGCAACACCAAAGCCGTCTTCGTCGTCTTCCTCCTCCGCCGCCACTGCAGCCCCACAGCAGCAGCAGCAGCAGCAGCAGCAGCCCCCTCCGACCTCGTCGACTCCGTCCCCGATCGTCCCCTCCGCGCCCCCCGCGGTGCTCCAGTCGCTGCTCACGGCCTGCGCGCCGCGCTCGATCCCGACGCCGGCCGACTCGTCGTGGTCGCGGATCCCGCCGCGGAGGAGGGCGCTCAACGGCGACGGCGGGAAGGCAGGATCTGCAGACGGCTCCGCCTCGTCGCCGACGTCCCCCTCCGCCAGCGGCGACGGCGGAGCTGCCTCTTCAGGCGGGCCCATCGTCGTCCCGGCCTCGTACCCGGCGACGCGGCTCCCGGTCCTCGACAACCCGGCCCTCTTCGAGCGCCTCGACACCGAGGCGCTCTTCTTCGCGTTCTACCACCAGCCCGGGACCCACCAGCAGTACCTGGCCGCCAGGGAGCTCAAGCGCCAGTCATGGCGGTACCACAAGGCGCACGGCGCCTGGTTCCAGAGGCACGAGGAGCCCAGGGCCGCCGGCGCTGAGTTCGAGCGGGGCACCTTCGTCTACTTCGACTACAACGTCGTCCACGACGACGCCTCGGCCGGGTGGTGCTACAGGCTGAAGCAGGACTTTACGTTCACCTACGACCAGCTGGAGGACGAGCTGCAGCCGTAGGGGGGGTGCTGATGAGAGTGGGGAGGAAAAAGGAGAGGGAGGAAGAAGAGGAGCGAAGAGGCCGGCGACGAAAGAGAGGAGAGAGAGAAAGACGGAGAGATGAGTGAGCGCTGGGAGAGCAGCGGAAGACCCTCTCGTAGCAGACTCTTTCTTTTTGTTGCTGAGTGAGCGGTTGTTGTAACTTCGCGTGGGGAAAAACTTTACAAGCAGCGATAAACAAGAGAGTCTCATCTTTTTTTTGTTTCTCATTGGTCCTTTCTTGTTCTTCTTCTCTTCGCAAGCTACTCTACAAGCTGACTGTTCTTACACTCGTCCCGTCATCAAAACCTCCCCTGCGCCCCCCTCGGAGGCTCGCGCCCGTAAAACTGCCGCCGCATCAGATCGCGGTGCTTCCGGAAGGCCTCGTCTGGGCTGAGCTTGCCAGCCTGCGTCGACCTCGTCGAGGAGGAGCTCGGCCCTTCCTCTTCTGCCCCTCCTGCCCCTCCTCCTCCTGCTCCCTCGACGCGCACGAGCTCGCCCTTACGGACGACGAAGACGCCGCCGCCGCCGCCGCCGCCGGACAGCCTCTTCCTGTCACCTGCGCCCCTCGGGGTCGTCGCGCGCAGGAAGGAGACGGCGGCCATCAGCCTCTTGACCCCGGCGTCCGGGTCCGGGGCGAGAGGCTTCTTCTCCTCGTCCTCCTCCTTTTGCTGCCGCTCTTCTCCTCTCTCTCCTTTCTCCTCCTCGTTCCAGCCCCGGATCTCCGCCGCTGCTGAAACTTTGCGCTTCGAGGCGTCCTCCGGGCTGAGTCGCTCCAGCAGGCAGAGGTAGTCGCGCCACAGGGAGAGGGCCAGGGCGCGGCGGCGGGCGAGGTCGCTTGGGAGGTTGCCGCTGAGGCCGCTGCTGCCGGCGTCGCCGCTACCGCCGCCGCCGATGGAAGCGAGGAATCGACGCCACCCATTGGCGCCTCCGCCGGGCGGTATTCGAGCTCGGAGCATCTTGGCTTTTGCCCTCGTGCGCTCGCGGCGCAAAAATGGGCTCGCCGCGGGAGGTTGGAATGCGTAGAAGAGGTCCCGCGACCTCCCGGAGAGCCGATGCCGATTGGACTGATCGTGGACGACCCAGTCGAGCGGGACCAAAAAAAAAAGTGACAAAAGCGACCCGTTGCCTCGACTCTCGTTCGCCTCCCTCTTTACTCCTTTCAAACCTCCCCGACCACCGCCGCCGCCGCGCCCGCCACCCCCCCAGGACAAAAGAAAAAAAAAGTGGTCCCGGACGGGATCGAACCGCCGGCCTTGGCATTATTAGTACCACGCTCTAACCAGCTGAGCTACGGGACCGAGAGAGAGGGCGCGACCGAGAGAGAGAGAAAAGGAGAGGGGACAACGTCTTTGATGTGGGCATCAAACGTTGAACTCAACCGCTCTCCCACTTCCCTTACTTCCGGCACGCCCCACCTCATTCTTTGCGTCAGTTTTGGGATTTTTGGGTCTACTTGATCGTTTATGCAGGTGGTGAAAGAGAGAGAGATTTTTTTTTTCCCTCTCTCTTTCCTCTTTTTCTCCTCTCTATCATCAAATTTCTCGTTTTTTCATTGCAAAAGCGTGTGAATCTGAGGACTAGAAAATGCGTTTCTTTGCGTTTCTTTGAGTTCTGGTGTGTCAGACAAGTTCAGGGAGGGCAAGTAAAAGAGCGAAAAAGCTGCTGCTGCTGCTGCGGAAGAAGAAGAAGAAAAACAAAAGGAAACAAAAAAAAACAGGCCTCCACTTCCTCACTGCTGCGGTCCGACCTCTTTCTCGAGGACCATCACCGCCGCCCTTCCCGTGTCCCCGCCGGCGAGCCTCACAGCCTGATGTGCGATGGCGTAGGAACACATCGTGACCGTCATGACGGCTTCGATCGCCTCCTCCTCGCGCTTGCGCTTGCGCAGCTCAACCGCGGAGGGGGGGGCTCCGCCGCCGCCAAAGCCAAAGCCGGCGCCGCTGACGCTGAAGCCGGAACCGCTGACAGTGAAGCCCTTTGCTCCGCCGCCGCCGCCGCCGCCGCCGCGGCCTTTGCCTCCTTTGCCTCCTCCTCCTCCACCCGCGGCCGCGGCGAACATCCCTGCGATCGTGCGCGGCGGCTGCGTCAGCTTCGTCAGGCGCGCGCGGTTGACAGGCGCCGGCTGCTCGGGCGGCGGGGGCGGGGCGCCGCCGGCGACGCTCGGGCGGCGAGCTGCCGCAGCGGCAGCAGCAGCGCCGTTTCCGCGGCGGCGGCGGCGGTGACGAGGAGGACCGTCGTCGTCGGCATCGTCGTCCTCGTCATCCTCGTCGTCGTCGTCGTCGCAGTAGTCATCATCTTCCTCGTCGTCGTAGGGGCCGTCGAGAACTCCTCCTGCTCCTCCTGCTCCTCTGCCGCCGTCGTCGCTGCCCATCTCTCCGCGGTCGGGGCGCTCGAGCGCCAGCCTCAGCCGCGGGATGATTTCGGCCGGGAAGCGGACGCCGACGATGGTGCGCGAAGCAGGAGGCGAAGAAGCGGCAGAAGAAGAGGCGAGAGCGGAGGAAGCGGCGTCGCCGCCGCCGCCGCTGCCGCCCTCGGCGGCAGGCACCGTCGCGCGCACGGTCCTCAGCGCATCGGGCCCGCCTCCCTCGTCCCCCACGACCCCGGAGATGACGCGCCAGAGCCTGACGACGGCCCCGGAGAGCACGCACACGTTTCTCATCCTGTTGCGTTTCGTTGAGTTTTGGGGGAAGGGAAAAGAAAAAGTCGTCGATGTGAGCCGCTTCTTTTTTTTTCTTTTTTTTTCTTCTTCTCTCTCTTCCCTCTCTCTCTCTCTCTCGAACAAAAAAAAACTGCTCACCTGGTCCCGTTGGTGCAGTTGGGCACCTTGCACCCTCCCGGCCCGTGCGCACACCCGCGCTCCGTCCTCTCGTACGTCTGCCTCCAGTAGTGCTCCGCGACCTGGGGAGGCACGGGCTCGTAGATGCGCAGCAGGTCCTCGAGGGGCAGGTCGAACGCCGGCGCCGACACGCCCGTGTTGGGGCGGACGACGAGGTACTTGGAGGGCGGGGGGCGGAGGGAGGCGGCGGGCGTCGCGGTCCCGCCGCCGGTGCCTGCTACCGCCTGTTGGCGCTGGAGGCGGTGCTGGTGCTGCTGGTCCGCGGAGTAGAAGTTGTTGGCGCCTGCGCCGACGACTTGCAGCCCGGCAGGAGCGGCTGGAGCGGCGACAGCATCTGGAGCGGCGGCGGCGGCTTCTTCCTCCTCCTCCTCCTCCTCCTCCTCCTCCTCCTCGTTCTCAGAGGCGGCAACGGCGGCGTCCGCGGCTTCAGCTGCCGCCGCGGCGGCGCCCACGGGCGCGCTGTACCCGCGGACCAGAGCCAACAGCACCGCGAAGTGCGGCCCGATGATGCGGTTCCTCGAGACGAAGAAGCCGGTCCTGGCGCGCGGGTGCGGCTTGGGCAGCTGCGCGCGGAGCCTCGCCATCGCGGCCTCGAAGGAGACGCCGCGATCGATCCTGAGCTCGACGAAGCGGAGCTCGCGGTGCGGGGGCTGGCGCTCGCGCCATAGCAGGCGGAAGAGCTCGTCGGGCGCGGCAGCCGCGGCGGCATTGGCCGCGGCGGCGTCGGTCGTCTCGGCGGCGCGGCCGGCAACAACGGCGCCGAACGACGACTCCGACTCGGGGACGAGGGTGCCCACGAGCTTCGAGACGCCGGGGTCGAACGTCCCGGCGCGCTGTTGTTTTTTGGTTTTGAGGTTGGAAGAGAGAGTGGAGACGGAAGGTGCAAGGTGAGCGAAAAAGAAAGAGGAAAGAGGGTGAGAAAAAAAAGACATCGAATCCGACCGCGCACGTTGCAACTCAAAACTCCGCTCCCCCCTCTCGCTCTCTCTCACCTTGGCCATCGCGATCTTGGCCTCCAAGCAGGCCATGAAGAACGCGAACACGACGACCTGCACCTCGATCGTCTTGGCCAGCAGCCGGTTGAGGAACTTCTTCACGCCGTTCGCAGCCGCGGCCTTCGTCTTCGAGACGCCCGGCTGCGGCTGCCTCGGCGCGAAGCCGGGCATCGACGCGTCGGACCCGATCTCCCCCAGGTCCATGGAATGCAGGGCCTCCGCCGTCACCTCGAGCAGGCGCCTGGCCGCCAAGATGCGCACCTCGCCGCTGCTGGCCGGGCTCCTCCCGCCGCCGGGCTCCCCCGCGGCCTCGAGTAGCAGGCCGATGCAGCGGTCCGAGTCGCGCAGCGACGCCGGCAGGTGCTCGAGCGCCGTCGCGACGCCCGCGGCGACCGCGCGGAGCTCGACCGTCGGCGGCAGCAGCGCCTCGACGGCCTCCGCGGCGCGCTTCCCCGTCGCGTCGGCCGCGGCCTCGGCCATCGCCCTCGCCGACGTGTTGAAGGCCAGGCGGGCCGCGTCGCTCATCGCGCGGAGGGCGTTGAGGCCGTAGACGGAGTCGACGAGCGCGGCGTCGCCAAGGCCGGCGTCGCCGCCGCCGCCGATCGACTCGAGCATCGACGGCCCGTCGGCGGCGGGGGCCGCGGCGGAGGCTGAGCCGGCTCCGCCTCCGTCGCCGCCCGTCGCGGCCCTCCGGTCGCCGCGGGTGAGCGCGCCCATCGACTGCAGGCGCTTCCCGACCGCCGACGCGAACCGGGACTCGCCCCCCAGGGACGTCAGCGCGAGCGAGTAGCGCGGCGCGGTGGCCTCGTTCGAGCGGTGCGTGCGCCCGAGCTGCTGGATGGCCTTCTCGGCGGACCAGGCGAGCTCGAGGGTGAAGTGGGCCTGCGAATTTTATTTTTTTGGGGGAGGGGGAAAAAGGGGGGTGAGTCTATTGTTTCTTCAAGCTCGTCGTCGTCGCGCCGAAAAACTCAGGAAAAAAAATGATCCCGAACACCGAGAGAATAACAACTCACCCTGCGGCGGCGCACGTTGGCGGGCTGCGTCAAGCTGTCGTGGAGGCTGATCCCCACGCTGGCGGCGTCGGAGATGATCGCGACGCGCTTCTGACCCGAGTTGAACAGCGCGGCTTCGCAAACGTTGACACGCTCGGTCTCCTGCTGCGTCGCCGCGGCGGCGCCGGGCCCCGCGCCGCGGCGGGCGAGGCGAGGTGAGCCCGCGAGGGCCGCTGCGGCAGCGGCGGCGGCGGCGACGGCGGCGGCACGCGAGGCGAGCCCGCTCGTGGCGGTCTCGGGCGTGCGGGCCTCGAAGACGAAGCGCGTGTTGACGCCGCTGCCGGGGCGCGCACGGACGACGCGCGCCCTCCTCCCTGTGTTGTTTTTTTTGAAGAAATCCAGTGAGTTTTTTTTGTGGACCTCGACCCCAAGGGGGGGGGGGGGAAGGCAAAGAGGAGGAAAAAATCGAAAGCTCTCACCGGTCATCTCGGCGACCTCGTCCGAGCCGCCGAGCAGCTCGATGAGCTCGTCGAGAGGGTTGGCCGGGAGGTCCGCGGCGAGGATGTCCTGCTTCAGCCTCGCGACGGAAGGGGATTCGCGCTCGAAGAAGTCGGGGTTGGGCCCGCGAGGAGAGCGTGAGCGCGAGCGCGAGGGCGAGCGCGGAGCGTTTTCGTTGTCGCTGGTGGGAGCGGCGGCGGTCGAGGCGGCAGCTGCAGCGGCAGCGGCGGCAGCGGCAGCGGCAGCGGCGGCAGCAGGGAGGGCCTGCATCATCGAAGAGGGCAAGCGCCTCCCTCCTCCAGCAGCTGCAGCAGGCGCAGTGGCAGCAGCAGGCGCAGCAGCAGCGTCCCAAGCCTGTTCTGGCTTGACACCGGCGCCTGCCTCGGACTTGACCTCGATTCGCGCCGCCGCCTCTGCCGCCGCCGCTGCCTCTGCCGCCGCCGCCGACGCCTCCATCTTGACGTCGCCGCCGCCGCCCTCGACCTTGACGCCGTCGTCGTTGTCGGTGTCGGACAGGACTATGACGCTCCCGTCACCAGCAGCGGTGTGAAACCTCTCCTGCTTGACTGCCTCTCCCTCGGAAGAGCAAGAGCGGAAGTTCTCGTCGTCGCTCCCGCCGGCGCTTCCGCCGCCGTCGTCGCCGTCGTCGCCGCCGTCGTCGCCGTCGTCGTCTCCACCCTCTCCGTTCAAAAACATGCCCCCGCCCTGCTCCTGCACGCTAGAGATGAAGGTGAGCATCGTGTCGCGGCACGTCGAGGTGAACTCGTTCTGAATTTGTTTGTGAGCGTTTTTGAGAATTAAGAGTTCGAGGAGAGGGGGTGGGAAGTGAGTTTTTTTCATTTTTCTCCAAAGAAAAACAAAAAAACTCCGAACCCCTACAAGCACGCACCATTCCCTGGCCGATCGTGTAGCCACGCTTAGTAGCAGCAGCTTCGCCTGTTGGATGGGAAATTTCCAGGTCGAGAGAGAGAGAGAGAGTAAGAGAAGAAGAAGAAAATGAGCGAGTTTTGTTTTCTCGTTAGTTTTTCTCGCGCCCTCTCTTCTCGCTCTCCTCTCGCTCTCAAAAAAACAAACTATCTCTCTAACCTGTGCTCTGGATGCCGATGACGACGCTCATCCCCTCGACGTCGCGCGCGTGCATCGCGGCCCTCGCCACGGCCTCCTGCTTCTCGCTCACGAGCAAAGAGCGGTAGAAGCGAAGCATGGCGCCAAAGTACATCGACCTGAACGCGCCCGGAAGCATCCCGTCGCCCTCGTCGAGCTCCCAGAGCCGCTCCCAGAGCCGCGAGCTCTCGTTCCAGCGCCGGACCCTGGCCTCGGTCACCGGGCACAGCAGCCGCTCGAACTCGGCCCCGCGAAAGCCGAGCCCGCGGGCCACGAACGCCCCCTCCTGCTTCATCGACATCGAGAGGAGCTCGAGGAATCCCACCGAGCGCGGTGCGACGCGAGAGACGAAATCGGGGAAGTTGGCGAACGCGGTCCCGGGGCCCCAGAGGCCCAGGCGGCGCAAATATCCTGCGTTGCGCACCTCGGAGATGCCGGTGGCCGAGCAGTACATCACGCGGGCGTTGGGCATCTCTGCCTGGATCAGGTTGATCACGCGCGCCGTCTTGGTGCTCTTGGGCTTCTTCTTCCTTTTCGAGGGCTCGTCGGCGTCGGCGCCGGCGTCGTCGTCGTTGAGGTTCGCGCCGCCTCCGTCGTCGCCTTCGCCGTCGATCTCGGCCTCGTCCGGGTGCAGGTTCTTCGACTTGTGCGCCTCGTCGAAGACCAGGCAGCCGTCGAACCCGGGCCCGCCGCACCACTCGATCACCTGCTGCAGCCGAGTGCCGTTGAGCAGCGGGGGAACGTCGCGGCGAGGAGCGGAGGTCGAGGGGCCGGCGCCGGTCCCGCCGGCGGCAGATGGGGAGGTGCTCCTCCTCGCCGCGCCGCCTGTTTGATTGTGTTTTTCAAGGGAAATAATTGAGAGGGTGAGAGAGAGGGAGAGAAAGGTGTGTGAGATAGTTTCTCTTTTTCGAGCTTTTTTCGAAATTCCCCTCGAAAAACAAAAAATCCTCACCGGGCCCGCCGCGACGGGGCCTCTTCAGGCTCAGCGTGGTGTACGTCGTCAGCAGGACCCCCTCGCGGTACTCTTCGGGCAGTCCCGTGGCCTTGGTCACATAATCAAGCTCCTGGGGCCCGCCGATGAGCTGGAGAGAGAGAGAAGGGGAGAGAGAAAGACGGGGACAGAGAAAGAAGAGGAGAGAAGAAAGGGTGAGAGGAGAAGAAAAAGCGCGACGGCCGTACAAACACGAAAAACAATTTTGACGCCTTCCAACCAAAACTCACCCTGACCCCGAGCGCCCCGATGGCGTCCAGATCGCGGCGGGCGTCGATCATTAGGTCGGAGGAGGTGGTGACCCTGTTTTGTGGGTTCGGTTTTTTGGGTTGTTGTTGTTGTTGGAGCGAGTGTCTTGAGGAGAGCGAGCGAGACCTTTCTTTTTGAAGGGGAAAAAAAAGGCGACAACCGTTTTTTCCCTTCCTCTTTTCTGAACTCTCCCTTGTACGAGACGAACTCGACTTCGACTCACCACACGTGGCGCCTCTTGCCTCGCGCCATCTGGTCGAGGATCAGAGCCGCGATCTCGCGGCCCTTTCCCACGCCGGTCCCATCGCCGCAGAGGAACCCGGCGCGGGCGCCGCCGCCGTGCCGCCCTCCGGGGAGGCGGGTGAGGTGCTTGCTCGCCGCGAGCGCGACGCACTCGGCCTGCAGGTGCGAGATCTTCCCCAACGAGATGGCCTCGCCCAGGGTGTCCTCCAGCGGGTAGCGGACCCGAGGCAGAGGGATGGCGCTGTGCGGTTTTTGGTCGTGGGTGTGGTTGTGTGTTGAGGAAAGTCAGCAACCAAAGCATGCTCAGCGTGAAGGAGGGGGGAAAAAAAACTTGTTTCGTCTCTCGAGGCGAGAGAGAGATTCGCGCCTCTCTCTCTCTCTCTCTCTCTCTCTCTCTCTCTCTCTCTCTCTTTCGATTCCCATTGCGTCTCCACGCCCTCGCTACTCACGCGAGACTAGCGCTCTCTGCTATGTCAGCCGGGTGCCTTTTGGCGTCGCGGATCGGGATGGTCGGCACGTAGGGGACAAAGACTTCCGAGTCGACTTCCTCCTCGGCGATGTTTGCCGCCGCGGCGGCGGCGTCTTCAGGCTTAGGGGTCTCCATCTCTCTCTCTGTCTCTCTCTCGTGCGGCGAGGCACGTGCCCACAGGGAGAGAGGGAAAAAACAGGCTGCTGTCGCTTCAGAGAGAGAGAGAGAGAGAGAGAGAGAGAGAGAGAGAGAGAGAGAGAGAGAGAGAGAGAGGGAGAGAGAGAGCGAGAGAGTACAGTGAGCGAGAGTGCGAGTGAAGGAAAGAAAATTGCTCAATGCCTCTCGATGTGTGTGAGTTTTTTTTGGTTGACCTCCTCTTTGTCGTTTTTCAGTCTCTTCCCCTTTCTCACTCTCTTCTCTCTCTCTCTCTCTATTTCGACGCCGCGTGCGCCTTCGCTCTCAACCTTTTCTTTCGATGTCCTTTTTTCTTTCCGGTTTCTGCTCTTTTTTTTTCGTTCTCGAAGAGAGAGCGGGAGCGCGAGAGAGTGGGATCGGCGGCACACTCTTTGGCTTCTCACTTGCAAACTCACTGGTTCTGTTTTCTCTTTTTCCTTAAACGCTGTCGTGTGTTCTCTTTTTCTCTTCGTTTTCTCTCTCTCTCGCGCGCACTTTCTCTCTTTCTCAAAGGCGAACGGGAAGGTATTTGAATTAAAAAAAGCATTGCGAATAGCAAAGGCAAAATGCAAAAAAAATCAAAGCGGCCTGCAAAAACATCAAGGCTCCCAAAACCCCATCCTTGTCGCAACCCTACCTCTCCGTTTTTCTCTTTGATCCCCTGTCTCTTTCTCCCAGCCGCTTTCCGTTGCCTCACCTGGGCTCCCAGTCATCGTCGCTCCCCGTCCCCTTCTCCCTCGTCCTCCGAGGAAGTGGAAGGGGAAGACGCGCGGCGGCGGGGGCGCTTCGGCCTGCGTTTCCCCTGGGTGCCGCGCGTCGCCGCCGCCGCAGCCTCGGCAGCGCCGGCCGCGGCGGCCATTTGCGCCAAAGACATCCCTCCTCCTCCTCCTCCTCCTCCGCCGCCGCCTGCAGCTTTGGCGACGAGGCGCGCGCGCGAAGCTGCTTGAGCGGCTTCCACTGCCTCGTCCAGCGCCGCGGCACCGTAGTCCGTGATCTGCTCGAAGAGCCTGCGGTCGACGGGTGCGGGGGCCTCGGGCGGCGGCGGGCCGGCCGGCCTCGCGGCGGCGGCGGCAGCAGAGGCGGCAGCGGTGGCCGCGTCGCCGCCGCCGTCGTCTCCACAGTTCCCTCCAGCAGAAGCAGCAGCGACCGCAGCAGCCGCCTTCGCCTCCGCAGCCCTCGCCTGTCGCTGGATCTCGGAGTGCGCCGCGTCGATCAGCACCTCCGGGTACCTGATCCCGAGGCAGCGCTCCCCGTTCGGCAGGCGCGCCCTCACGAGGGGCAGGAGCCTGTCGGTCCCCCTCGGGACGGCCTCGGCCCTGCCCGCTGCCGTCAGCACGCGCTGCAGCGTCTGCCAGACCCGCACGACGCTGCCCGAGAGCAGGAACACCGACTGCGTGCGGCACCCGACGCGGCAGTCGAGGCCCTCGGCGACGGCCGCGCAGCTCGCGCCGTGGATGCAGCGCTCGAGCGTCTGGTTGTAGATCTCGGTCCAGCGGCGGCGCGCGGCGGCCTCGCTGACGCAGCGGTCGTAGACGCGCGCGATGTCAGAGAGCGTGCTCTCGTTCTGCGCGACGCCCGTGTTGGGGCGCACGATGACGTAGTTGTACGGGACGTGCGAGAGGGTCTCGGTGTCGTTGTCTTCGCCGCCACCGCCGCCGTTCGTCGCCGCCTCCGCCTCCGCCGCGGCCGCGGCCGCCGTCGCGCCGACGGGGCGGCGCGCGAGCGACAGCGTCACCGCCTTGTCGGGGCCCAGCAGGGGGTGCCTCGAGAGGTTGAAGCCGATGCGGGCCTGCGGCGGCGCGCGGGGCTGGGCGCGGAGCATGGCGAGCGCCTGGTCGAAGGAGACGCCGCGGTCGACCACGACTCGCATGCAATAGGTAGG
>Ga0315289_10001250_pt1 | contig 39793 bp, 37 predicted proteins | sample YL17G11_40_MG_FD_203452 | JGI IMG/M metagenome (GOLD analysis project Ga0315289, IMG submission 203452) | Sediment microbial communities from Yellowstone Lake, YNP, Wyoming, USA - YL17G11_40 | ecosystem: Environmental > Aquatic > Freshwater > Lake > Sediment | place: USA: Wyoming | collected... | reverse complement strand
ATTTATGTCATACGGTTTTAAAGAATTTTCGATTTCGTTTCTTCAAGCAAATGCAATAGTTATAATTATATGTATAGCAGTAGCTCTTCCATCTGTGCCAGGTTATTGGGGAATATATGAGGTGGGTTGCTTATTTGCTATGCTTGTTTTAGGTATTACTGAAAACAGAAATTATGCCTTAAGTTTTTCTCTGATAATCCATTTTGGACAGGTGATGGTATCAGTTGTATTCGGAATGTATTTCTTCTTTAAAGAAGGATTAACATTCAAAGAGGTTGCTAAATAAATAGTAGGAGCGGGGTCACCCCGCCCTTAAATATGGGCGAGGAAACCTCGCCCCTACAGGATAATTTGTGGACAATAATTTTTGAAAAATTATAATGTGACTACTAATAAAAACTAATTGGTTTTCCTGTTTTAATGGATTCGAGTGCTGAAAGGCTTATTTCAAGAGCCTTAAAGGCATCATAGGGAGTAATTAAGGGTTTATTATTATTCTTAATGCAATAAATAAAATATCGCAATTCTACAGTATATGGATCTTCTTTTACAGGAGATTCAGAAACACAATTAACATCTCCTTTTTTCTTACTTGTCATAGATAAATTCATTGATGCGGCATTTCGACTATCATATTCAAGCATACCCTTTTCTCCGGCTATCTCAAAACCATAATAAAATTTAGAATGCATCCAGCTCCCTTCTGCGTGTGCGATAACACCATTTTTAAATCTTATGGTAACAAGGGCATAATATGCATTTTTAATTTTCTTAAATGCTAAACCTTCACCATAAACTCTTTTCACATCTCCAAAACACCATCTCAAAAAATCAAAATCGTGGATTAAGAAATCAAGAACAATTCCACCACTCATAGCTACATTCTCAAACCAATTATCTTTGCGTTGTGGAAATTGAGAACATCTCGAAGTGCGAACTATTCCCACTTTCCCAAGCTTCCCATCTTTTATTATTTGATGAGCTTTTTTATATTCAGGGAAGAATCTTACTACATGTCCGACAAATAATTTTATTTTCTCTTTCTCACAAATTTTTAGAATCGCTTCACCATCTTCAAGAGTTCTTGCTAAAGGCTTCTCACAAATAATCTTATTGATAAATTGAGCTGATTTCATAATATAATTTTTATGATAGGGTGTTGGAATACAAATGTCGATTACGTCTATTTCTTCTTTTGACAAATCTTTAAATCTACTAATAGGTTTACAATTATGTTTTTTTGCAAATTTTTTCACACTATCTAAATTGTTGTCAAAAACACATACAAGCTTAACCCCATCGATATATTTATATGCTTCGGCGTGATACTGACCCATAAATCCAGAACCAATTAATGCAATCTTAAACATACTAATATTCCTTTCAGAAAATATTCCTTGAATATATATTTTATATAAAAAATATTGGTATAACAAAAATAATTTGTCAAACAAAAGTAGCTCATATTTAATCCTTAAGATATAGAGAAAATAAATATAAAAAATTCTTGAGACTCATATTAATAAAAGTTATAAAAACTAAAAATTATAAATTTTTTGGAGGAAACTATGAAAGGAATCAAATGTTTAGCGGTCATCTTCTTTATCTTGTGTCTTATTTCAATAATGTCCTGTTTGCCTAATCAAGAGGAAACTAAGAAAATTCAGCAAAAAATTGCAGACCTTGATTCTAAGGTAACTAAACTCTCAAATGGTTATGATGAAGTGAATACTACCATTTCTAATTTGCAAGTCGATATTGCTGATATGAAAAAACAAATTACAAAGTTAAATTCTGCTGTCGATACCGAGATCGCTAAAATAACAAAAGAACAGGAAGATAAACTTAATCAATTTATCACTGATTATGAAAAGAAACAGAAAGGAAAAATTTCTCAGGCAAAATCAGCAGAAACAGCGACAACCCCTGCCAGTAAAGAAGCTGGTACCAAACAAATTAAAAAAGCAGAATCTCAACCAATCGTCAAAGGGAAATATTATAAAGTAAAACAGGGTGAAACTGTTGCTGAGATTGCACGAAAATTCGGCGTGCCAGAAAGTAAGATTAGACAGGAAAATAGTATCCCAAGAGGAAAAGAACCTCTTGCTAATCAAAATATTTTTATTCCCATTAAATAATAAAACTGAAAAGCCATCTCAGTGACACAGATTAGTATATTAAATTGTGCTAAATACCGCTGACCTTCAACTTGAGACCTATGAAATACTAAACAAACTACGAGATTCTTCGCTTTGCTCAGAATGACAGAGACCTTAAAGTGTCATTGTGAGGAAGCGAAGCCGACGAATCAATCTCGTCTTTTAATTATTTTTTGTACTATTTCAGATCTCTCAACTTGTAAACATAATTGGAAATTGATATCCTTTTAAGGTTGCAAACCAATGAAGAAAAAAATCAAAACTAACAAAATTATGAAGACAAGTAACGAATTTGTTTTAAAAAAGGCACACGATTTTGATGTCAAATTTATCAGACTCTGGTTTACAGATATTCTTGGAATTCTAAAATCCTTCGCAATAACTGTGGAAGAGCTTGAGAAAGCATTAGATGAAGGGATTGGTTTCGATGGCTCTTCCATATCAGGATTTGCTCATATCGAAGAAAGCGATATGATAGCAAAACCAGATCCATCTACATTTCAACTACTTCCCTGGAGACCAAAGGAATCCGCTGTTGCAAGAATGTTTTGCGATATACTTCTTCCCGACAGCTCTTACTATCAAGGAGACCCGAGATATGTTCTTAAAAATACCCTTAAGAAAGCCTCAGCAAAGGGATATAGATTTTATGTGGGTCCCGAATTGGAACATTTCTATTTTAAAAGTCAATCTGAGGTGGAACCAATAGATAGAGGTGGTTTTTTAGATTTAACACCTCTCGATACAGGAAGTGATTTAAGACGTGAGACTGTTTTAATGCTTGAGCAAATGGGAATAAACGTTGCTTATTCTCACCACGAAAATGCACCAAGTCAGCACGAGATAGGCTTCAGATATGATGATGCATTTACCATCGCTGATGATGTTATGACCTATAGACTTGTTGTAAAAGAAATCGCATTAAAACATAATATCTATGCGACATTTATGCCTAAACCCATAAATGGTGTTAATGGTAGCGGAATGCATATTCATATGTCTCTTTTTAAAGATGATAAAAACTTATTTTTCGATAAAAAAGATAGAAACAATTTATCAAATATTGGAAAATCATTCCTGGCAGGGATATTAAAAAATGCAAAGGAGTTGGTCCTTGTTACAAATCAATGGGTTAACTCTTATAAAAGATTAGTCAGTGGTTATGAAGCACCAACACACGTTTGCTGGGCAAGAAAAAACCGCTCAACCTTAATCAGAGTTCCTGCGATTTCTCTTAATAAACCCGACTCCTGCAGAATTGAAACAAGAGGACCTGATCCAGCTTGCAATCCATATCTGGTATTCTCTTTGCTGTTATATTCTGGACTCGAAGGAATAGAAAAAAATTATGCATTACCAGAACCTATTGAAGAAAATATTCATCAACTTTCACCTTCTCAAATAATCAAGCTTGGAATAGAACCTTTACCTACAAGTTTATATAAGGCAATTGAGATTTTTAAGAATAGTAAATTAGCCAGAAAGGTCTTAGGTGAACACATTTTCAATGAATTGATTGAAATAAAAACTCGAGAGTGGAATGATTTTAATTCGCAAGTAACTCAATACGAACTTGAAAAATATTTACCTATCTTATAACCTAACCCTGCAGTTTGTAGGGAACGCATAATAAATTTTGAAAAACTATTGTTCATTAATGAATAAATATGCCCCCTCACCCTTCCCTCTCCCCTCTGGGGAGAGGATTAAGGTGAGGGGTTGAAGTTTTTGTAGTGATACAGAATCCCTGATTTGGAACAATAATTAATGAAAATCTATTATGCGTTCCCTACCTTATAACCGAGATGAATGAAAAAAAGTTAAACTCAACAAAAGTTCTTATCTGTTTACTTTTGTTTCTCATCCCCTTAACCGTTACAACTTTCACATACAATCAGTTTATCCTTCCTAAAATTGTTCTATTAAAAATTATTATCATCACAATTTTATTTATTAAGATATTTGAGATTGCATTTTTGGGAAAAGAAGAAAGAATTTATCTCCATCCGATATTATTTGCCCTAATAGTATTCTTCATCATTAATCTAATCTCTCTCATAAAGGCAGAGAGCTTATCTCTTGGTCTTGAAAAAATAAGATTATGGCTTTTTTGTCTTTTATATTTTGTATTATTAATCACTTATCGCAAAGACATAAAATTTTTATGCATATTATTTTTTATTGGAATCATCACATCATTAATAACATCTCTCTGGGTCTTATATAATGACATCATCGCATATTTATATAGGTACAATCAATTTATCATTGGAATAGAATCCAAGCTTAAAGATTGGCGAGGATTCCTTATAGCTGGTTTTGGGAATACAAGTCATATTGCTGGACACATTGCGTATTTTGTCCCAATTATCTTTTTATTTTATCTCAATGAAAAAAGAAAATGGCTAACGAGTTTTTACTTTTTCACACTCTGCGTTAATTATGCTGCAATGATTGTTTGCTGGTCAGTGGCTTCCAATGCTGGATTGATACTCAGTACTGTTTTAATTTTTATTCTGATCTCAATAAAATTTAATATCAGATTCTGGATTCAAAAAAAAGTAAAATTAGTATTGCTGTTAATCGCTTACCTTCTTATCACCATCATTTATATAACTAATAATCCTCTCAATACTCATCGACCATCAATATTTAAACAAGCATTTAGCTCTGAAAGATGGGTTTTCGGGAAAGAATCAAGGGTTGTTATATGGTATAATACAATTGAGATGATAAGGAATAATCCCTTGTTGGGTGTCGGCACGGGAAATTACACTTATAATTATACATTGCAAAAACCTGAAGAAATAATGAAAGACAAGAAATTAATAAAATTTGCAGGGGCTTATACGAATGCTGCTCACAATGAATTCCTACAGTCCTGGGCTGAGACTGGCATTCTTGGTATATTTATTTTAATTTTTATATTTCTTCTATTCTTCAAATATTCATCAACTATATTCAAAGAGACTTATGATATAAACGAAACAATAATCATCGTATCCTCTATCGCTGTAGTTGTGGGATTTCTCATTCAGAGTTTAATGGATTATCCATTACAACTCCCCTCATCCACAATTATGTTTTTAACATTTCTTTCTACTCCAATCATCTTATCCAAAGATTTTACACCTTTTATCAAATTGAGATTAAAAGGTTTCATAAAAACAAATCGCATAATAGAGTTTTATGTAAAATTTATATTCATTATCTTCGTATATCTATTATCCATTTTTATAATTTTACGACCACTTATTAGTGATACTTACTATCGAAAAGCACGAATAATAGTTGATAAATTTATGAAATATGAGATTAAATTAACTAAAGAAGAGATGAAAGAAGCTGAAATATATTATGAAAATGCCTTAATATTTGATAGGAATAATACTGATTGCAGGAGTAATTACGCCTCTTTTTTATTACGGATTGGTGACCCCAAAAAAGCGATTGGAGAATTTGAGATAGTAAAAGAACGATTGAGAGCTTATGAAGTCTATCTTCAACAAGGCGATGCCTATTTCACTATAGGAGATGTCCAAGAAGCTATTAAAAACTGGCAAATTTCCTATGATATAAGACCGGCCATAGAAGAACAGTTTTTATCAAGACTTAAGATTGCAGAAAAAATAAAGAATAAAAACATTTGAATCCATAAGTATTTCGAATAGACATTCCTAAAGAAAATACAATATTCTTGACTTTTCTTAACCAGTTGAATTTATATATTTTTGTCATTCCGTGCTTGACACGGAATCCAGATTATTAAGGCATATTGAATATAAAGATGAAAATGAAAAAGAGAAGCCTAAAGGAAATTGAACATTTTTTACCCCAAATAAAAAGATATCTAAAGAGGGTATATGGAAATAGATTGGAATCAGTTATTCTCTATGGTTCTTTTGCCAAAAATCAAGCTACCGAAGATTCTGATATTGATATTGCAATTATTTTAAAGGGAAAAGTTAATACATTAAAAGAGATGGATAAAATAAATGACTTTATTAACAACATAGAATTAGAATATGACGAACTCATAACAATCTTGCCTATTTCCTCAAATGAAATAAAAAACTCAATCTGGCCTCTTTATAAAAGTCTAAAAAAAGAAGGAATCCAATTTTGAATGAAATAAATGAATTAATCAAAAGAGCGAAGAAGTATCTGAATTCGGCAGAACTATTATTAGAGAATGAGGATTTTGATTCGTCTGTATCAAGGTCATATTATGCAATGTTTTTTGCAACGGAAGCGGTTCTCTTAACAAAACAATTAGAATTTTCATCACACAAAGGTGTCATATCAGCATTCAGTCAACATTTTGTAAAAACAGGGATTTTCTCTCAAGAAATGGCGATATGGTTGAAAAACGCTTTTAAAAAGAGACAAACAGGGGATTATTCTTTTTATTCCCAATTAGACAATACAACAGCCCAAGTTATTCTAAAACAAGCAAATAATTTTGTTACTCAAATATGCGAATATTTAAAAATGATTCAATAATTTCGTAGTCTGTCCCTATAATTCCCCGTTAGGAAGTGTTATTAAGCACCACCCTTCACCATTTGTAAGAATGAAACCTCAGAAATATTTGCCTGTTTTTTTGCATATTCAATGGTCATACTTACGAGGTTACCCTTTTCATCTAAGTCAATATAAAGATTCTCTGTTATTTCTTTCGTTTCAACAACAGGTGCCTCCGAGAATTCAATTAACGCAGTATCTGTATCTTCAAAATACCTAATTTTCATTTCTAATCCTCCTTAAAGCTTCGGTCAAAAAATGCATTATGAACTGTCTCTCCATCTTCCAAAAGTATTACCCTGAGATATTTACCCACTTCTTCAATATAACTCCACTTTCTTATTCTTCTATCAGCTTGAACTTCTGTCTTGTTAGGGTCATTAATGGTTTTAAGTATCCATTCATCTTTTATAACTACTCTATCTGGTCGTTGTCTTATGAATAAAAAGTATAATGACTGTTTACAGGCATTTTTACTTCTGGGTGGGATATCAGCTATATATGCAATCCCAAGCATTAACAGTAAAACGACAAATCCTATTAACAACAACGAATATAAATAAATTGCATAATTGATGATCAGAAGGTAAAACCATGAACATAAAATGAAAACCCAGAACTATATAAATACACGCCACTGTTTCAAAAGGGGATTCTGCGTTCCACTTGCATATTTCTGACACGCATCATCCATATCAGAATGAACTATACGTCTTGCAGACCTAAAACTTGAAGCAAAGAAAACAGCAAGTAAAGTTAAAACTATACCGAATAAATATGTAATCAATGATACTTTAGAAGAAGGAGAATATGCGTATATTAGTAGCCCACCATCAGCACTTGCAAATATTGCTGTGACCGTCCATAGAATTGTGTCGTAGTGTCGACTCCATGAGTGAAGTTCAGGATTACACATAAATAAATATTTATTCTCTGATGCTTAATTTTACAAGCATTGTTTTATATCGTAAGTTTTAATGGTTTGTTATTTCAATATACTTCATTATGCTTTCCTATGTCTACAAAAACCACTTTATCTTTACCAGCAAAATAGAAAACTACACGCAAATCTTGTTCAATGCAAAAACTCCATAAATCTTTTAACTTACCTGATAATTTATGAGTCCTTAAACTTCTCGTAAAAGGATTCTCTATAAATATCTCAACCTTCTCCCAGAATTTTTCTTCTATCTCGCTTCGTCCTTTAATTTTCTTGTTGTAAGCCCTTTTAAAAGATGAACTAAAGCTTATTTCAATCATTGTTATATCATTTTTTTAAGTTTTTTTACATTATTAGAAAATACTAATTTACCCTTGTTTAGTTCTTTTACACTTTTTTGATAGTTTTCATAAACCTCCTCTCTTTTTTCTTCTACAAGATATTTCTCTATTAGAAATTTGATTTCTTCTTTTTCCTCGCTTGACAATGTTTTTATGTTCTCTATCAACTCATTAAAAACTCTTGTTCCCATAATATTGTCTCCTTAAACCATTATGACAAAACATCTAATATTAGATTATTGTATTAACTTAAAAAATCTATAATGTATTTATCTGTTTTTCAAGGTAAAAATCCCGAAAATAATTTATACTTTAAAACAACTTTTTCCTTGATTTCGTAGTTTTGGGTCATAATATTTATGAGTTTGATTTATAAATAAGTGAGGAAGTAAAAGATGAAAAAAGACATACATCCAAAATATGTTGATGCGACAATTACTTGCGCCTGCGGTAATGTTATTAAGACAAGGTCAACGAAACCTGTCCAGAGAATTGAGATTTGCTCGAATTGCCATCCTTTTTTTACAGGTAAACAAAAATTCGTCGATACCGCTGGTAGAGTCGATAAATATTACCAGAGATATGGCAAAAAAGAAGAAGGCAAGAAATAATATAATTCATTTCGTAATGTAACATTGTCACTATGCATATAGTTATTTGTTATAAACTATTATCAATTTAAAATTAAAAACTGACAACGGACAACTGATAATAGAGACTCAACTACGAGATTCTTCGCTTCGCTCAGAATGACATATTAGCAAGACTTGTAACTGCTCTTGAAAAGCCTATAAGTGTCATTGCGAGCCTGCTGAAGGCAAGCGTGGCAATCTCGTCTTAAAAATATATGATTCGAATTTTTCAGAGCTCTCAAATTGAGCAAACCTAACTCGTTTCTAAGAGGTATCAAATAATCCTTGCCCCTGCATTATAGATTCACCTAAAATGTAGGGGCAATTTTTTGATTATTTAAAGTAAAACTATCTAAATTATTAAATAATACCAATGATACAAAACAAAAAAATAGAGGTTGGCGGTCAGGCAGTAATTGAGGGCGTTATGATGAGGAGCCCTGGTGGATATGCTATTGCCGTCAGAAAACCCGATGATTCAATTATTATCGAAAAGAAAAAATTTATCCCGTTGTCTAAAAGATATAAGTTTTATGGATTGCCAATTATCAGGGGGGCAGTCACTCTAATTGAAATGCTCATAATAGGAATTAAGGCTTTAAATTATTCTGCAAATGAGTCTCTGGAAGAAGAAGAAAAAAAGAAAGAAGTTCAGACGAATCCTAATACACCACTTCAAGACAAACCTGTCATTGATTCTTCCATTCAGCAAAAAGAGCAAGTTCAGGAAACTCCCAACCTTAGTAAAAATTCCATAATTAATGATACGGAAACTCAAAAATCTTCGGAGCCGAAGAAAAAAAGTTCTGAACTGAGCAAATTTGCTATTGCCTTATCGTTGTTTTTAGCTTTTCTATTTGGCATAGTCCTCTTCATAATTCTTCCGAATCTTGCAACACATTTATTGGGGTATTTAACTGGTGGAAAGGAAAGTAAACTTCAGGAAGCCCAATCCCCTATTTATTACAATATTATCGCGGGAATTATCAGAATAATAATTTTTCTTCTATACGTTTTCTTAATTTCATTATGGAAAGAAATCAGGAGAATTTTCGAATATCATGGAGCAGAACATAAATCCATATTCGCTTATGAAAATGGAATGGAATTAGAAATAAAAAATGCAAGAACTTTTACCACTTTGCATCCCAGATGCGGAACATCATTTATTTTTATCGTTTTACTGATAGGAATACTCGCCTTTGCAGTCGTTCCCAAAATAATAATGTTGTTTAATCCCAATTTTATCAAATTATCTATGCCAATACAAAAAATTATACTCTTTCCAATACATATTTTATTACTTCCATTAATCGCTGGAATTTCTTATGAAATAATAAAATATGCCTCTAAGAAACCGAAAAATAAAATTCTTAAAGCCATTGTCTTGCCTGGAGTATGGTTACAAAAAATTACAACAAAAGAACCTGATGATAAACAAATCGAAGTAGCCATAATAGCCTTGAAAGAAGCCCTTGCCTTATGTGAAATTGAGCAGAAATAATTAACCGCAGAGAACGTAAAGTAGACGCAAAGGTCACAGAGAATTATTCTATTGGGGACGCATATATGCGTCCCCTACATATATTTGCGTTCTTTGCGACTTCTTTGTGTCCTTTGCGGTCACGTATTTTTTATTATGAAAATGGCGATTCTTAAGATATATAATTTGACAAAGTCTTTCGGTGGTTTAAAGGCTCTTAAAGATGTCTCAATGGAATTGAGACAGGGAGAGATATTTAGTCTCATCGGACCTAATGGAGCTGGTAAAACTACTCTATTCAATGTTATTACCAATCTTCTTTCATACGAAACAGGGGGAATTTTTTTCTCATCCAATAGTAAAGAAATCAATTTAAATAAAATCCCATTATATAAAATGACAGAAATCGGTATATCACGCACCTTTCAGAATATAAGATTATTCTCAGATTTATCGGTCATTGACAATGTTAAAATAGGATTACACAGCAAAACAAGGTCTGGATTTCTTAGCACCATTCTTAATTCTAAATCAATAAGAACTGAAGAAATGAGTATTACAACTAAGGCAATAGAATATCTCAACTTTGTTGGTATTACGAAATACGCTTATGAAATTGCTGACAATCTCTCTTATGGTGACCAGAGACGACTTGAAATTGCCAGAGCTTTAGCATCAGAACCAAAACTCCTCTTGCTGGATGAACCTGCAGCGGGTATGAACATCACAGAATCAAAACTTCTGATGAATTCTATCAGACAAATTAAAGAAAAAGGAATAACTGTTTTCTTAATTGAGCATGATATGAAAGTAGTGATGGAAATATCGGATGAAATTTATGTTCTTGACTACGGTGAAGTCATTGCGAAAGGGACTCCTGATGAAATTCGTAAAAATAAAAAGGTCATAGAAGCCTATTTAGGTAAGGACTACGCAAATGCTTGAATTGGTTTATGTAGTTTCAGGATATGGTAGAATGACAACTCTCAAAGGAATTTGTATTAAAGTTGAAAAAGGAGAAATTGTAACTCTAATTGGTGCTAATGGTGCTGGAAAATCAACAACGTTGAATACAATTTGTGGGATTATTCCAGCAAGAAGTGGGAAAATATATTTTGAAGAAAGTGATATTACAAATCTGCCAACCAAAGAAATTGTTTTTAGAGGAATAACACAAATTCCTGAGGGAAGAAGATTATTTCCTGAGATGAGTGTGAAAGAAAATATCGAGATGGGAGCATATTTAAGAAACGATAATGAAGAAATCAATACTGATATCAATAAAATTTATGATATATTCCCTGTCTTAAAAGAAAGAGAAAAATTACCAGCAGGAAGCTTAAGCGGTGGTGAACAACAAATGTTAGCTATTGCCAGAGGATTAATGGCTAAACCAAAACTCTTATTAATGGATGAACCTTCACTTGGTTTAGCACCGATAATAGTCGAACAGATTTTTAAAATTATAAAAGAGATAAATAAGGCAGGAACAACAATTTTCATTGTTGAACAGAATGCCTACAAAGCCTTATCAATTGCCCACAGGGGCTATGTTATAGCTACAGGTGAAATTGTATTATCAGATACAGGTCAAAATCTCTTAAAGAATGAATTGGTGCGAAAAACTTATCTTGGAGAATCAGATAATTAGGAATGTAAAAGGATTTTGAGGTACGCTCTACTTCAAATCTAAATTAAGTGACTGACATTTTTTTATTAAAATCAATTTATATAACTATAATGGGCATTACATTATTAATATATAATTATTGACTTAAGTGATGCAAATACACTATTCAACTTATAAAGATTTTTTGAAATAGTGTCAGGAGAAGGATTATGAACAAATCAAAAGATAAGAAGATTCTCGTAGTAGATGATAATCTTGAGATGTGCAAACTGATAGAAAAAGTCCTTATAAAAGAAGGCTATGAGATTATAATCGCCTCTGATGGCGAAGAGGCGCTTGATAAAATTAAAAATAAAAAAGACATAAAACTTGTTATAGCTGACATTAAAATGCCTAAGAAAGACGGGGTTAACTTACTGAAAGAGATTCAAGAGGATTATCCCACAATAAAAGTCGTTTTAATGACCGCTTATGGGGATGTAGAGCAATATTTGCAGATGATGGATATGGGTGCTTATGAGTATATGCCAAAACCCATAAAAATTGATGAACTCGTTAGAGTTGTAAAAAAAGCGATGAAATAGAAAATTGAAGGACAGACATTAAGAGTAGGACTATAAATCTGTTCGAAATTGTCTCTGCCCCCAAAATTCCATACGTGGTCCTTCACTACGCTCAGAATAACAATACTAAATTGTCAGTTGCTCATTTTAAATTTGATTGATTATCTTATAAGTTCTATATATCCTGTCTAATTCACTACTTTTTCTCTGCCTGCTTCCAATATTCATCAGGATTTATATTGAAACCACGCGCCTTTAGTTCTTCAAATTTTGCCTTAGAACAGTCTTCACATAAATAAACAGGAGGTTTATTGGCTGCATCATATCCTGATTCGGGATGTAAAACTAATCGGAAAACTTCATCGGCTTCTTTTTTGCAATGGTCACAAGTTGGCATAGTCTTTCCTCCTTAAAATTGAAGTCAAAAACTTCTCAGCTATATTATTTTCCGAAATACTTCAATACATTTATGATCTTTCATAAATTCACAATAAATTGAACTTACCCTTTTTTACCAATAGTTAAAAATCATTGTCAATAGGAATCAATTTGTTTTTAATCACTACGACACATCATACAGATACACAAAATTTTACGTCTTTACAAAAAATGATTTAGACAGGATAAACAGGACTATCAATTTAAAACTGACAATTAACAACTGACAACTGATAATGAAAAAAATACGAGATTCTTCACTCCGTTCAGAATGACATTTTAAATTGTCAGTTGTCAGTTTTACATTTTAAATTTGTAGGGACAGAACATTGTTCTGTCCCTACATCCTGTTAATCCTATCAAAATTATAATGTATCTATATGTCCTCTGAGCCTTCTTTGCGTCCTTTGCGGTTAATTATAAATCTAAATCATAAATAATTATCTTGACATCCTTCTTGTCGTATTTGTTTATTCAATAAATTCTAAATTCGGAGCTTAAGATGCAAAATCCATTTCAACTACAAGGCAATTGGTATAAAGGGAATCTTCATTCCCATACAACCATATCAGATGGTTTAATGATTCCTAAAGGATTAATTTATGTTTATCACAAAGCAGGTTATCAATTCCTTGCTATTACAGACCATTGGAAAATGACTGATGTTTCAGAATTTAAATACGGTGATTTTCTTGTTCTATCAGGAATTGAATTAACAGGTGGCACAGCAAACAAATATCATATTGTTGGAATTGGTATCGACAAAGAAATTGCTAAAGAAAATAATAAAGAATACACGCTTCAAGAATGTGTAAGCTTAATTCAAAACGCTAATGGGATAGCAATACTTGCACATCCTTATTGGAATGGATTGGTTTTTAATGATTACAGTAACATTGATGGCATAATAGCTCTGGAAGTCTACAATACAGGTTGTGATGTAGAGATTGCACGCGGTTATTCGGAAGTGCATTGGGATGACATTTTGAGTGGTGGTAAGAAAATAAACGCCATTGCCGTAGATGACACACATAGAGCACCATTTGATATTTTGGGTGGTTGGGTAATGGTCAAGGCAAAATCTCTTACTAAAGTAGAGATCATTGATTCACTTAAAAACAGACTTTTTTATTCATCAACTGGTCCTGACATTTATAACATTGAAATTAATAATAAGAAAATATATGTAAAATGTTCACCGGTTAAAAGAATTGACCTCGTCTCAAATCCTACTCTGGGAGATGTATTGATGGCAAGAGACGGCAAAAATCTAACCGAAGCCGAATTTAAAATCAATAAATGCTTAAAGTATATCAGGATTCAAATAGCAGATTTTGAAGGAAGAAAAGCCTGGTCAAATCCATTTTATTTTGAATAATATTAGCCACGAAAGAACACGAAAATTCACGAAACTTTTAAAAAATCATAAGTCATTTAGGTTATTTTATCTGTTTTATAACATCTAAATTAAGAGTTTTTTGTTGATTATTTTCATTAAAAGATTCTATATCTTTCAACTCTTTTGCCTGAGTTATCCTGTATTTTAAAAACTCGGCTTTTTCTCTTAGATTTTTCTCAGTGACAGATTTGAGTAATTCATCAACATAATCAATTGCCTTAGAATAATTATACTTTAAATATTCCCTTTCTGCTAATTGATATAATAAAATTTCTCTGCTTTTTTTCTTATATTTTTCCAATTCTTTTTTCTTCAAGCTTATTTTAAGAATCTCGCTTATTTCAGTTAATAGCTCACTATCTGGATATTTATTTACATATTCTTTGGATAAATCAGCCACTTTTTCAAAATCTTCTGATTGGTAAGCACTCATTATTTCTTCAAAATCCTTCAGTTCTTCTTCCTTTTTTATAACGGTTAGATGAATCTCAGCATTTTTCTTCCACTGATTATCGCTATTAGCTACAAATTCAAACTCTTTTTTCGCCAAATCATAAAGCTTATTATCTTCACAAAACAATCCGAGTTTATATCTCTCTTCGAAATCATTATTTTCAATTTCTCTTAGTCGAATTTCATACTCGCATCTTTTTACCAGCGGAATTTCTTTAGAATCTATCACATTATAATATTCAGAATAAATATCTTTTGCTTTTAGAAAATCCCCAGCTAAAAAGAAACTATCACCATATTTTTTAAGAATATTAGACAAAATTTCCTTTGTATCATTCTCCTCAAAATAGGAAGAATATTTGTTAAAAAACTCTTTTGCATCTTTGTATTGATTATTCTCAAGTAATGATTCTATCTTTTTTTTCACACATTCATTTATTTTTGTTTTAGCAACATCATTTGATATAGGCATAATATCTTTGATATAAATATCAAGTGCTTTTTCATAAAATCCATTTTGTAATTCAAGATGGGCAAGCCTTAGATAAATAATAATCTTTAAAGAATCTGCAATCTCTTTGTCTATTTTGCTAACATAATCGATAAGCTCAAACGATTGCTCAATTTCATCTTTTTTTGATAGGGACTGAATTGTATCGGAAAGGAAAGTAAGAACTTCTTTTCTTTCATTTGGATGATGTCCAAAATATCCTGGTAAGATTTGAAGGCAATATTTAATAGCTCTTGGGGTATCCCCCATCGTTTTATATAATGCAAATAAGAAAAAGACAAATTCACTATCTTCTTGATTCTCTAAATATTTTTTTAAAACAACATCAAGTTCTTCACTTTTATATCTTTGTGAATTTTTCGTAACATTATCATATATAAACTGCTTTTTTTCTATAAGACTTTCCCGGGCGAGTTTTAAATCTTCTTCCTGCCGGACATTTTTATAAATATCTTTAACTATTTCCTCTAAATCTCCCCCACCATATTGAATTTCTTCCAATTTTAAAAAATCGGAGAACAAATTTTCTTTCTGAATATCTTTTATTTCCTTTTTTCTTACTTCTAACACGCCTCCTGCTGTTTTTATTCTTACCAATTCATCGTTTTCAAATAAGATGTCACCCTTAATAACATTATCATTATTCAGAACAATTCTATCGGGGTAAATTAGACTAATTAAACAAATGTTCATCAGAAACAAGAATATCAGAGAATTTACATTAGTTTTCATAACTATCTTTTTATAAAAATTGATTATTGATAATCAAAATTATCCGATTAATATATAGAGATGAAGCTATAAATATATTTGTTGTAAACAAAGATACAACTATTGGATAGACGACAATTTGTCCAGACATAAATTTTCAATTGAAATTATGATTAATTTGATATTTAATTATTTTGATAAAAAAATTAATTACAAAGTAAAGAGGTCTTTAAGTTGGAAAATTTATTAAAGGACCTGAATAAAAATATCAATGAACTTGAATCTAAGGTAGAATCTAAAGCGGAGAGTTTACCTTATCTTTTACAAATTAAACAACTATTAACCAATATGCTTCCACTTGCTGAAAATTCAACTGCGCCTGACCATAAAACAATTATTAATAAAGTATTACAGTTTATAAACTATGTTATTGAATATGAAAATGTTATATCTCCCAAAAGCTTTATTCTCTTAGCCAAATCGCAGAACCTTTTACGAATGCTTTATAATGTTGACCAATCTTATGAACTTTTTGATGAAGAATTAATTAATGATTGGATGAAAAACTACGACAACTTCTTCAAAGAATCAGAAAAAGAAGAAAAATCACTGACTGATAAAGATTCGGATTTATCTCTTGAAGATAAAATACAAACCTCATCTGGTGAAGATTTAGAGCAGATGAATATTGATTCTTTTGAAAATGCAATTCCGGGAAAACCAATCTCTATTGACGACATTATTGAAAAGGAAATTGATGTCTATTCATTTGAAAATGAAAAGGTTGAAGACAATATAAAAGAGGAAGTTATCGAAAAAGAAAAGCCTGTTATCACTGGTTCAATCCCATCCGAAATGATGGTAATTTCAGAAGAAAATAAATTTAAGCTTAGTAGTGAAAAGAAATCAGATAAAAAGACAGGATTTTCTACTTCTGATTTAATTGATGATATCAGTCAGGAATTGGAACAAGAGTCTGATATTGATGAGAACGATGACACTGTTTCTCATATCCCCTTTATAAAAGAATTTAGTCCCAACATTAAACAAGCCGTAGAAGAACAAACCGAATCAGTAGAAGACAAAAAAGAACATAAAAAATCACCCACTGAACCAGTCTTATTTGCTGAAGCTGGTTCTTTTCCTTTAGATTCATCAGAAATCTTTGATTCTCCTCTTATGAAACTCAATAAATATGTAGATAGTTTAAATTATGTATCAAAGGGCTTTGATACAATTCTTAATAAAATATTTGTGTTATCTAATAGGCTTAGAAATTATTTTAGTGATTTATCTTCTGATAAAGAAATTACAGATTTGCCTGGATATTCACAATATATTGAACAAATGAAGGAATCTTATCTGAATGCATCAGATATTCAGAAACAACTGCTGACTTATACAACAGGATTTAATGAAAACCTGACTCTGCTCCGAGCAGAACTTAACGCCATCATTCACAAAGCATCCGCCTTGGCATCCTCTCTTGAAAATGTTACTAAGGTTCAATTTTTCAAATGTTTCGATAACATTTTGGCTTTTCCTTATGAACTAATAAAAAACACAAGAAGTTTTTCAAAAACAGAGATTTCAAAAAATGAGAAGGGGAAACAAATTATTTATGACAACAAAACTTACGAGATTTATCATATAGCGATGTTGTTAGGATTTGCTAATTCTCAGATTAATCTTACCTCTTCTAATCTTATTTTTTTGAATATCCAGAACAAGAACATTGCGATAGAAGTGGATGAAATTCTCGAGGTAAAAGTCACTTTTAAGGGTTCTGTGATTCAATTGGAAAAGAGTATTAAAGGGGTTATTGGTGCTGTTTATTATTCGGAGGAAAAAAGCTGTCTTCTTTTTGATCCCATTAAACTTTTAAATTGATAACTTAAAATTACAAATTATCCTTGCTAATACTACCAATATTATGATTCATTATTTTACAAATTTTTAAAGAAGGAGAAGCACTGTGGCAAAAAGTGAAAAAATTAAGGCGTTAGAATTAGCATTATTACAAATAGAAAAATCTCATGGTAAAGGCTCCATAATGAAATATGGTGATAAAGCCGCTGTGGAAAAATTGGATGTTATTCCCACAGGTTGTTTATCACTTGACCATGCAATGTTTATCGGAGGGTTCCCTAAGGGACGTGTGACTGAAATATTTGGACCAGAAGCTTCAGGCAAAACTACCCTTGCTTTACACGCGGTTGCAGAGGCTCAAAAAATAGATGGTGTTGCTGCTTATATTGATGCAGAACATGCTCTGGATCCAATTTATACAAAAAATATTGGCGTAAATCTTGATGAATTACTTATCTCTCAACCTGATTATGGTGAACAGGCTCTTGACATCGTTGAAACTCTTGTCCGTAGTAGTGCGGTCGATATTATTGTCATAGATTCTGTTGCTGCATTAACTCCTAAAGCTGAGATAGAGGGTGAGATGGGAGATAGTTATATGGGTCTTCAGGCTCGTTTGATGTCACAGGCAATGAGAAAATTAACTGCAATAACAAGCAAATCTCAAACTTGTGTTATTTTCATCAACCAAATAAGAGAAAAAATTGGAGTAATGTTTGGACCAACTGAAACCACAACTGGTGGAAGAGCTTTAAAGTTCTATACGGCTATTAGAGTTGAAGTCAGAAAGATTACCTCGATTAAAGAGGGGAACGATATTATAGGAAATAGAACCATAGCAAAAATAGTCAAAAATAAGCTTGCTCCACCTTTTAAATCAGCAGAATTCGACATTATCTATGGCAAAGGAATATCAAAAGAAGGCGATTTGATTGATTTGGCTGCCAATCTTAATATCATTGAGAAAAGTGGTTCCTGGTATAGTTTTGAAGGGGAAAGATTGGGTCAAGGAAAAGAAAACTTCAGAAAAATTCTTCAAGATAATAGAGAATTATATAATAAGTTATATGAAATAGTAAGAGGGAAATTATTCGCAAATCCAGATACAGAGAAAAAAAAGGATTAAATATTTCCCTTAAGAATTTTATCTATTTCATCGATAAATAAAGAGAGAGGAGCAATCTTCTCTCTTTGTATTTTGATGTATGATGACATTTATGTCTCAAGCATTCATAAGATAAATCTTATGTTACAAAACATAAGGATAATATAAACCCTTCAATGACTAATCAAGACAAATACATAGGAATGAAATTAGATGAATATGAAGTAAGAGAATTGCTTGGCAAAGGTGGAATGGGTGCCGTTTACAAAGGCTTTGATACTGCCCTTCACCGTCCTGTCGCAATAAAAATTCTCCTCGATAACGCTCTTGATAATCCTGATGTAGTAAGGCGATTTGAACGTGAGGCAAGAGTCATCGCAGAAATCAATCATCCCAATATTGCACAAATTTATAAAATTGGGAAAATTGAGAATGTTCCATATTATGTAATGGAATACATCAGAGGGAAATCACTCGCAGATATACTATCAGAAAAAGGAAGATTGTGTGGTTCGAAGTGTACTGATTATATGATTCAGACTGCTAAAGGCTTGAGAGCCGCTGCTAATCATAACATTATTCATAGAGATATTAAACCTGCAAACATAATGGTTACTGAGGATGGGACAGTTAAAATTGTTGATTTCGGAATTGCAAAAGTTGTCAGAGATAATACATTTAAAACAACAACATGAACAATAATGGGGACACCACGATATATGTCTCCGGAGCAAGGTAAAGGTGAAAATGTTGATCTTCGCTCTGATATTTACTCATCAGGGGCTACCTTTTACCATTTAATTTCGGGTATACCCCCATTTGACTCAGATAATCCAGTAACACTCTTAATGAAACATTTTTCAGAACCTGTGAAATCTATTAAACAATTTAATTCTGATGTTCCAGATAAATTATGTAATGTAATTTATTGTATGATGGCAAAGAGTCCTTCTGAACGTTATCAGGATTATACACACTTAATTGTTACACTCGAAAATTTATATACTTCAAAAGAAGAAATCACATCATACGTTCCTATTATTGAACAAGAAGAAAATATTTCACCAAAACTAAATAAGAAAAAGAAACTATTATTGATAGGACTGGCTGTCATAGTATTGATATTTATATTTTCTTTATTTTTTACACCCAAGAATCCTGACAAAAAGACAAATCCTCAAAATAAATCAATTTATGCGGATGGAAGTTTATCACAAACCTTCAATGACCTGCAAAAATTCCAGAAACAAGCTGATAAGGATGAATAAAATTCTTATACGGGATAGGTACACTGTTCTCTACTGACTATTTTATTAATCTCGATGGGAAAAATATCCAAATAAAAATGCGGTCATTTGACCGCATTTTTTATTTCCCCCACACAGCCGTATGCCTGATCTTTTTGAACCTTTTAACTCAACAAGTGGGTGCTCTCACGGCTACTTCTGATTTTCCCCTTAAGGGGGCATAATCTCCATAACCAAATGTTGAACTCCCTATTAGTAGTGTTGGCTCAAAAATAATTCAGACATTACTAACTTAGCAGGGGATTATATTTATTTTTTAATAACTTCTTACAAATTTTTTATAACAAAGGATAATTCATTTTGCAAGATAAATTTTTCATAATAATTCGCGAGGATAATATTCTAAAATTTATTTTTTAAAAGACCTAAATCAATAAACCTCTTTTGATCTAAAAAATTTAGTTATTGACATTAATCAGGTATAATCTTATTCAACTGATGAAATTTAATTAGAAGAATTCATAAAAGGATATTATGCTTAGATTTTTAAAAGTTTATTTATCAATCATATTTGTATTAACTTTATCTTTCAATTCATTTACCTTCGACTTTTGTATCGACTGTAATGCTCCCATCAATTCAAGCACTGGCGATGTTATTTCTTCTTCAAAGATGGATACTATTGCTGCAACAGGTGCTGATTATGTTCGAGTAAACTTCATCCTCGGTCCCTGGAATAGTCCTACTGATACAACTCTTCAAGGACCGAATAATTGGACCTGGATGCAAACTTATGATTATATTGTTGATGGTTTTAGAAGTAGAGGACTAAAGATTTATGCCCTCATCGGAGCCGAATCTGTAAAAAGTTCTATGGGAAACAATTTGAATAATCAAACCTATTGCGATGAACTCACTGCAAATTTTGTTTCCATTGTTAATCATTTCAAAGACAGAGTTTTCGTTTATGAATCATTTAACGAACCCAATGACTGGGCTGGAGGGAGTTCTGCTCAACTTCAACCTTACTGGTCCGCATATCTTCTCCAAAGAATTTATATGGATGTAAAATACAATAATGGTCACTGGTTTGACCCATCCTGGCAAGTAACACTCATTTCAGGACCATTGTTCAGCCATGATTTGGACAATTGTGCTTCTTATCTGAACGATGTTTATAATAATGGTATCAATAGTCTTCAATGGAATAATTGTCAAACACTCACAGGTAGATATCCACTTGATGGAATTGGTTATCATATTTATGTTGCTGAAGGACCATCAACAGTTAATACTGTACGGAATAAAATTAATGGTAATTTGAACGCTATCTGGAATATTATTACTAATTATGAAGGAACTGAGACACCTAAAAAATTGTGGATTTCTGAGTTTGGTTGGCGAACTGATTATGTGAGTGAATCCGAACAGGCAAGAAATGTTAATGTAGCATATAATTTATATAAAGTAGACAACCGAATTGCAATGGCATCCTAGTTCTGCATTCAGGATTTTCCCAATGGTTATTATGGTTTATTCAGATCAGGCGCATTCATAGAATCAAATAAAAAACCTTCCTGGACTAATTATTACAACCAAACTCACGGCAGTCCACCTGCAGATGATGCAATCTTCATTACAAATGATGTTCCGACAAATATGCAAACCAATGAGGTTAAGACTGTAACTATTACAGTTAAAAATACAGGTTCTGCAACATGGCAAAATTCAGGTTCTGCTAATATGTATCGACTTTCTGCAGGTTTAACAAGTCAAGGCAATACATATAATAATGACTTTTTATGGTCAAATTTTGCTAATGGTGGATATTCAATTTCTCAAACAGACCAACGTGCTTATACTTCAAACGCAGTTAATCCAAACACCGATACAACTTATACTTTTGATATTACCGCTCCTTCAACAAGTGGTATCTATCATTTTGAAGCAAGAATGGTTCACGATGCTGTAGCTTTTTTTGGTGAAACTCTAAGCAGAAATGTTACGGTATCAAACTCAGCAGTTGATGATTATATGTTTTATGGTTAATCGTTCAATTTTCTCGCAGGATATTTATTTAATAATCCCAAAGGACCTTTGACAACTGGTGCATCTTGACCATCAATTGTTTTCAAATTTTCAAGAGCATCTTTTCTTAATCTTAAAAACTTAAAACCATAGAATAACCCCTGCTTTTTTTTCGCCTCTTCTTTCTTTATCCAAAATTGCCACCACTTTTTCTCAGGCTTTAGATTTTTCTTTTCTTCGTCAACCATCTTATTCCATTCAATCTTTTTTTCATTTGATTCTAAGGCTCTATTCATATATTCAAGAATAGGTTGTTCTTTCACTTTGGGAGGTGTAGAATGTAAAAAGTCCACTGTTCCATCATCACCAATAGTGATTAAACCAACATGACCGCACCACTCCCCTTTCTCAAATCCTCTAATTACATTTACGAAATCACCATCTTGAAGCTTGCCAATAGCTTCTGAAACAGCTCCAGGAGGTACATATTTTGTATTAATAGATGTTTCTTCCAAGTCCTGTCCCAATCCCCACTTCTTGAAAAAATTCTTTCGTCCTGTTGTTTCGACTATATCCATAGCCTTCTCTCCAGCTAATTCTTCAGATATATCCTCCACAAGCCAGGAATTATTCATCTCCCAATCCGCTATGGTGTAATGATTTCTTTTAAGCGTGCTAATTTCACCATTCTTATATCGTATCCTCTGTAAAAGAGTGAAAAAGCTCTGCCAATCGTGAGCAAATCCCATTGCATACATATGCTCAGAGAAAACAACGCAGTCACTTTTATCAAGCGAATACAATGGGTCAGCATCGTATATTTCAAACGGAAATTCTCCTAATAAATATATCTGATACATCTGCCCAACATTTTTCCTTGCTAAATGAACAATTCTCTTTCGGACATCAGGTTCGGTATTATAAAGATATTTCAGATAAACATCTATTTCTTTTGGAGTGAATTCATATAGAGGTTTCGCTTTCAAGATAGACAATTGCTCTGTATTGATTTTTAATTCCTTACAAAGAGCAGTCTCCTTTTCTGTTAATGGCAAAGTTTTGGGACTACTTCTAAACCTCAAAACTGAACAGTTAGAAAATAAAAGGAATGAAATGAATGTAATAAACAAAATCCTCAAATAATAATTATAAAAAATTCTTTTCCCTAACATAAACAATCTCCTTTTTCTTAACTTCATTAATAACACATCTCTATATGAGTATATTCTTAAGTTCTGTCAATTTTATTTTTGGTGATTTATGATAAGTAGTATGATATTTAATGCGATGTTTCATTGTCATTATTATTGCCTTATATTTCATTTATAAGGGATACTACGGCTTCCATAGAAGATAAAATCCCCTATCTTTTATCTACTTCGGAATAGATAATTCCATCATGCAGAATTTTATTGAATAATTTGATTTATCCCTATATACATATATTTATTTTATATAACATTTTTGAGGTCATAAATATGAACGATGAAGCTAAATGGACAACATCAATAACGGATATAAAACCGAATAAAATTTTGCTTAAAGGTTACCCACTTGATGAATTGATGGAAAAAATTTCTTTTGCCCAAGTAGTTTATCTTATCCTCAAGGGTGAACTTCCATCTGAAAATGTTGGTAACATTATTGATGCTATTCTTGTTTCATCCATTGACCACGGCGTTACGCCTCCATCTGCTTTAGCGACAATGACTGTAACATCAACAGGCGCCCCAATTAATGCAGCTATATCTGCTGGGATTCTGGCAATATCCGAATTTCACGGTGGTGCAATTGAAGAGTGTATGAGAACACTGATTAGTTGTGCGGAATTGAAGAGAAAAGAAAATCTGTCAATTCTGCAATCAGCAGAAAAATTTGTTCAGAAAGCTATCGAATCAAAAAAGCCAATATCCGGCTTGGGACATAGAATTCATACAGATGACCCAAGAACGAAAAAACTATTTGAAATGGCAAAAGAATGTAAAATTGAGGGTGAATATATCGAAACTATAAAAGCGATTGAATCTGCTTTTGAAAAATCTAAAGGAAAAAAACTCCCAATTAATGTTGATGGGGCTATCGCTGCTATATTATGCGAACTTGGATTTGATCCAATTCTTGCCAATGCATTTTTCATTATTGCGAGAGTTCCCGGATTAGTCGCTCACTTCTATGAAGAAAGAACAACTCAAAAACCTATGAGAAAAATCGACCCATCTAACTGGGTTTATAATGGACCTGAAGAAAGACATATATCTTCATAGATTACTTTAAATTAATTTAGTTATATATTGCATTATCAATCTGTTATATATTTAATAATGAGGTAATATAATGAAGGAAAAACTTCTAAAATTAATCCCTGAATTTGAGTTAATAGAAAACAAAGATTTAAGAGAAAAGGCCATAAATGTCTGGATTGAAGCTGTTAAAATGGGTGGGTGGAAAATTGATGACCTTATCAACATTCCCTTTACTCTTCTCATTCCTGATACAAGTGTCAACATCATTGAACATACAAGGTCAATCACAAATATTTGCTCTGAAGTTGAAAAGATATTTAGAAAAATATATGGCAATAAAATGGTTAAAATAAATAGAGACATCTTGATCAGCGGTGCATTACTTCATGATGTAGGTAAAATTCTCGAATTTACAAAAAAAGATAACAAATATATCAAGAGCAAAATGGGGAAATTATTAAGACATCCCTTTTCAGGTGCAGGACTTGCTTTTAAATTGGGATTGCCTGATGAAGTAGTTCATATAATTGCTGTTCATGCTAAAGAAGGTGATTCAGGCGAACGAACACCTGAAGCAATCATTCTCCATCACGTTGATTTTATGAATTTCGAACCACTAAAAGATTCAATACAATTATAAACAAAAATAACCGCAAAGGGCGCAAAGAAGGCGCAAAGTTCGCAGAGATAATGAAAGAATAGACCACGGATTCCCGCAGATCGGAACTGATTCTCACTGATATTTAATCCGTGAAAATCCGCTTTAATCTGTATTTATCCGCGTTCTATTTTTATTTTTCTCTGCGTTCTTTGCGGTTAATCTTTTTATATATTTTGGGAGGTTTTCAAATGGGAATGACATTTGCCGAGAAGGCTTTAGCTAAAAAGGCTGGAAAAGATAAATGTGTTCCTAGAGAAATTGTCAATATTACACCTGATGTTGTGATGTCTCACGATAATACTGCTGCCATATCAAAAATCTTTTATGATATTGGTGTGGATAAAGTTGCAAATCCTGATATTATTGTAATCATTTTAGACCATTGTGTTCCACCCGCTTCAGAAGAGTATGCGAAGAATCACCAGACTATACGAGAGTATGTTAAACGTCATAATATAAAAAACTTTTTTGATATAAACATCGGCATATGTCATCAGATTGTTTGTGAAAAAGGATTTGCTTTGCCGGGAAGAGTAATGGTTGGAAGCGATTCGCATACGACAACATATGGTGCCTTCGGGGCATTTGCCTGTGGTATAGGAAGAAGTGAAACTGCTGTGATTTATGCAACAGGTAAAATCTGGCTAAAAGTTCCCGAAACATTTAAGATGAACGTTACTGGTAAATTTCCGAAAGGTGTTTATGCAAAAGACTTGATTCTTTATATCATTGGAAATGTAGGTGCAGATGCTTGTATATACAAAGCTGTGGAGTATTGTGGCGAGACAATTAGAAATATGAGCATTTCCGAAAGAATGACATTGTGTAATATGGCAATTGAGATGGGTGCAAAAATTGGTTATGTAGCACCTGACGAAAAAGTTTACAAATATCTAAAAAATAGAGCCAAAGCTGATTATGAACCTTTATTCCCTGATAATGATGCTGAATATGAGAAGGTTTTTAATTATGATGTAAGTAAATTAGAACCTCAAATTTCCTGCCCTCATACTGTTGATAATGTAAAACCGGTATCTGAAGTCAAAGGGAAAAAGATTGATGAGGCGATATTGGGAACTTGCACAAATGGGCGATTGGATGATTTGGAAATTGCGAGAAAAATTCTCAAAGGGAAAAAAATTGCGTCGACCTGTAGATTGCTTGTATTTCCTGCATCAATGGAAGTGTATATTGAAGCTACAAAGAATGGAATTATGTCAGACCTTGCAGAAAGCGGTGCTGTGATAATGAATCCGGGCTGTGGACCCTGCTTGGGAGCTCACGAAGGAGTATTAGCACCGGGCGAAGTTTGTATAAGCACAGCGAATAGAAATTTCAAAGGGAGAATGGGATGCAAAGAGTCGGAAATATATCTTGCAAGTCCAGCAACAGTTTCCGCTTCAGCTTTAACAGGTAAAATAACTGATGTAAGAGAAATGATTTAATAATTATTTTAAACCACGACGACACATAGAACAAAGAATATTACACAAAAAAAACACCCATTGTTTCCTCTCCCCTTGTGGGAGAGGATAAAGGAGAGGGGGTCGTAGGGGCGTATAGCTATACGCCCCTACGAACTTACTTAAATTATTTCTGAGTAAAAAAAGGAGGAATCGGAATGGCTGTCAAAGGTATGGTATGGAAATATGGTAATGATATAAATACAGATGTTATATTTCCTGGAAAATATACATATACAGTTACGGACACGAAAGAAATTGCGTCGCATGCATTAGAAGACCTTGACCCAGAGTTTGCAAAAAATGTCAAAGAAGGCGATGTGATTGTAGCAGGGAAAAATTTTGGATGTGGAAGCTCCAGAGAACAAGCCGCAACTTGTCTGAAATACAATGGTGTTGGGGCAGTAATTGCTCCATCGTTCTCAAGAATCTTTTTCAGAAATGCTATCAATCAGGGACTGCCTCTTATTCAACTCAGACAAACTGACGTGGATAAAATTGAAAATAAAGAAGAAATTATTATTGATTTTGAAAAAGGTGAAATTATTTGCAAGGCAGGTAAAATAATTTTCCCACCATTGCCTGATGAAGTTATCGGAATACTTAATGCGGGTGGTTTGATACCTTATACAAGAAAATTATTAGGAATAAAAATTGATAAACCTTTAAAATTGTCTGATTAAATCTGTAATGGACAGGTATGCCTGTCCCCTACAAAAACTAAACCTTTTAAAAAAGGAGACTCTATCTATGACAAAGTATAAAATTGCATGGCTTCCAGGAGATGGTATTGGAAGAGACGTTATGGACGCCGCAAGGATTGTCCTTGATACTTTAAAATTAAATGCTGAATACATACCCGGTGATATTGGGTGGGAATTCTGGATAAATGAAGGCAACGCGCTTCCTGATAGAACTATAGAGCTACTGAAAAAAACCGATTGTGCCTTATTCAGCGCCATAACTTCTAAACCTAAAGAAGAGGCAGCAAAAGAACTAAAACCTGAACTTCAAGGTAAAGGATACAGTTACTTCTCCCCTATTGTCAGATTGAGACAGGAGCTTAATCTTCACACAAATATTCGCCCTTGCAAGGCTTATCCCGGTAATCCACTAAATTATAAGGAAGGAATAGATATTGTTGTATTTAGAGAGAACACAGAAGGTCTCTATGCGGGTGTTGAGTACTTTCCATTACCGCAGGAAGTTTATGATGCACTTGCCAAAACAAATTCAAAGATGAAAAAATTTAAGGAATTTGGCCTTGAAAATATAGCTTTTTCAGCACGCATAATGACTAAACAAGCTTGCATGAATATTGTCAGGCAAGCCTTTGAATACGCCAAGAAATATAAAAGAAGATCTGTTACTGTTGTTGATAAACCAAACGTTCTTCGTGAAACAGGAAGTTTAATGATCAAATCGGCAAGAGAAGTTGCTAAAGATTATCCTGATATCCCACTCTATGAAACGAATATTGATGCTCAATGTATGTGGTTAATTAAAAATCCTCTCGATTATGATATATTAGTGGCTGAAAATATGTTTGGAGATATTATATCAGATTTATGTGCACAATTAGTTGGTGGTTTAGGACTCGCTTCTGCTGGAAATATCGGAGATAATTACGCGGTCTTTGAACCTACACACGGCTCTGCACCGAAATATGCAGGTCAATATAAGGTTAATCCATTAGCAATGTTATTATCTGTGAAATTAATGTTAGACTGGTTAGGTGAAAATAGGTTTGCTGTTAAATTGGAAAATGCTATTGCTGATGTTATTAAAGAAGGTAAGAAAAGAACTTATGATATGGGAGGAACTAATACAACACTCGAAGTAGCAGAAGAAGTCGCAAGAAAATTATAGATTTTAACAGGATAAATTGGAGATATTTTTATGAGTAAAACAATTATAGAAAAGATAATGGCAAGTCATTCAAAAGAGATAGTTAAGCCAGGTGCCATTATCTGGATAGATATTGATATTCGCTCTGCAAGGGACTTTGGTGGCGCTAATGTAGTTAAGAATTTTGAGACAGAATATCCAGATGAAAAAGTTGCTGACTCTAAAAAGACATTTTTTACTTTTGATTGTGTAGCACCTGCGAATAATATTCCCTATGCTAATAATCAGCAAATCTGCCGAATCTTCGCTCAAAAACAAGGGATTAAAGTTTATGATGTAGATTCTGGAATTGGTTCTCACATTATGATTGAAAAAGGACTTGCGATACCAGGTTCAATAATTGTTGGCACAGATAGTCATCTGAATATTTTAGGGTGCGTTGGTGCTTTTGGACAGGGAATGGGTGACCAGGACATTGCATTCACTTTTAAAACGGGTAGAACCTGGTTTGAAGTTCCTGAGACTATGAAAATTTCTATTAAAGGAGAATTTAATTATCCAGTTACTGCAAAAGATTTAACTTTATGTGTGTTAAAAAAATTAGGTGCTTCAGGTGCACTCGGAAAATCAGTCGAGTATTATGGTGAAGCCATCGATAATCTTAATCTCTCAGAAAGAATTACTCTCGCAAGTATGACAACTGAGATGGGCGGTATTATTGCTTTCATTACTCCAAATGATGAAATAATAAATTATTGTAAAAAACGAGTGAACAACAATAACATTCAAAAAATTTATGCGGATTCAGATGCGAATTACTCTGAAAAAATCGAGATAAATATTTCCAGCTTGAAACCACTCTTGTCTGCGCCACCATCACCTGAAAATGTTCACAATGTTGATGAATTCTCAGACGAAAAAATCGATTCCGCATTTTTAGGTTCTTGCACGAACGGCAGAATAGAAGATTTCGAGATTGCTGCGACTATTTTAAAAGGAAGAAAAGTGGCAAAGAATGTGATGTTCACTCTTGTTCCTGCGACAAAAGAAGTTTATGGTGAGTTACTCAACAAAGGATTGCTCGAGATTTTTTATGAAGCAGGTGCGATAATCTCTCATCCCGGTTGTGGAGGATGTGCTTCAGGACAGTTGGGGATGACAGGACAAGGTGAAGTTCAGATAAGTACATCGAACAGGAACTTTGCCGGTAAACAGGGAGCAGGGAAAACGTATCTTGCAAGCCCCGCAACTGTTGCTACTTCTGCATTATTTGGAAAAATAACATCACCTGAAAGATTATAATAAATAGAACGCGGATTCACGCGGATTACTACTGATTTACACGGATTAAATCATTTTTTAAATCGGCGATAATCCGTTTTTATCCGTGTTCCATTTTATTTCAAGAATGAGGAATATACAAATGAGACCAACAAAAATTTCTGGAAGGGCGTGGGTCATAAAAGATGAAAATGGTAATTGGATAGACAATATTGATACAGATATGATTTATCATAATGCCCATCTTGCTATCACAGATATTAAAGAAATGGGCAAATACACATTCGGAAATTTAAAAGGTTGGAATGATTTTGCCAAAAAAGCAAAAGAAAGCGATATAATAATTGCGGGGAAAAATTTCGGATGTGGTTCATCACGTCAACAAGCTGTCGACTGTTTCATCTCATTAGGAATTTCACTTCTAATTTGTGAATCATTCGGAGCAATATATAAAAGAAATGCTATTAATTCCGCACTACCTATTTTATCCTTTCCTTATTTAACCGATATTGGAGTAGAACTTTTCAAGAATGGTGACATAATTGATGTGGAATTAGACACAGGGAAGATAGTTAATAAGACTTCTGAGAAAGAAATCAAAGGTGCATCACCACTCTCTAATGTTCAGATGGATATTTACCAAGCTGGTGGTTTGTTTAAGTTCGGAAAACAGAAAAATAATAGATAAACTTGTTTTAAGCTATAAAAGAAGTGGTGCGAGATTTATCTCGCATAAAGGTGCGACATAAATGTCGCTCTACAATAATTAACAAAAAATATTTATCCTGTAAATCCTGTCTATCGTTGTTAATTTTATTTTGGTGGGCAAAAAAATGGAGCGGGAAACGGGACTTGGACCCGCGACATCCACCTTGGCAAGGTGGCGCTCTACCAACTGAGCTATTCCCGCTCTTTGATTTAAAAAATTTCAAAAAACTTTCTTAATCACAACCCCTTTTGATGTCAAGTCTTTTTTAATAAACAACCCATTATAAAGTAAAACAAATTAGCCACGAAAGAACACGAAATTACATTAAAAACATTTCCCTTGATTCTAATTTCATGAACTCTGAAAAATTGGTTCACTTGTCATTCCCGTGTAAACGGAAATCCAGAATTATATCAATTTTGTTTCTGGATTCCTACTTTCGTGTGAATGACATAGCAGCGATTGTTAGTATTTCAGAGATTTCAATATCGCTACTTTTCGTGTATTTTCGTGGCTATTCATTTTTTTAAATATTCGTGTAATTCGTGGTTAATCATCATTTTCATTTTGCAGGAGGATATTCCCAGGCAAGAAAATGGATTGGTGTTTCATCTTCTTCTATTTTAGGGAATCGACCTATTCCCCCATAGAAGAAATTGTCTTTTTCATCATCATTTACCATAGAAACTTCTCCAGCAAGAACTTTTCCTTTTTCCTCTTCTGCCCAGAACTTATGATAAAGTCCTCGTGTAAATGTAATACTCTCACCGGGTTGCAACCGAATAATCTCCCCCGCCTTAAATGTTCGTTGAATTCCATCTATTGAAACAGTTACAGGAGTCTCGATGAACTCTTCATTTTCATCAGAGTTACAAAGTTGAATAAGGAGATTTCCCCCATTTCTGACAATGATATCTTCCATTTTTGACCAGTGAAAATGCATCGGTGTTACTTGATTTTCTTCAACAATAAGAACTTTTTCTCCATAAGGTTTTATATATTTCGGATTATTAAAATTTCCATTGCGAATAGTAAAACAGATGAGTCCAGTCTTGTGGAAATCACCCAAACCAAAATCGGTTATATCCCATCCGAGAAGATTATCGCGAATTTCATCAGCTTCATGTCCAATTACTGCCCACTGTTCAGGTGTCCAGAACGCAAATGGCGGTAAATGAAAATGATTCATTCTTAAAAACTCTTTTGTTTCCTCAATTAAGGAATTAATTTCACTTCGTTTCATAAAAACCTCTTTAATACATTTTCGCTTTTTAATATCATCCAAATTAATAAAAAAAGACGGAAAGGGATTCAAGTAATTTTTATATTTTCTTTAATTTAGCTTACAGCTTCATTAGAAAGCATAAAAAGTAAATATAGATTCTTCGTTAGATTCCCATTACCAACGAGGGAAGTAGACACCCGTGTCAGCAGTTACATCTCGTTTAACATCTGTCCCATCAGCATTCATCATATAGACTGTCTGGTTTTTAGTTCCTGTATCTCGTTCCGACATAAAGATAATCTTTGAACCATCTCTATTAAAACAAGGATTGGCATCCATGCCCAATTCTTTTGTTAAACGAACAACTTTACCTGTTTCAACCTCGACCTTATATATATCATACAGAAACTCATCCCCTGCAGATGCCTGATACACAATCCATTTGCCATCAGGAGACCATTCCGGAAACTCTTTAAGAAGCGCATCATCAACCAGTATCTTTCTTTCACTTGTTTCAGGATTATATAGTATGAGTTTTTTGGGATCACAATAACTGATCCACTTCCCGTCAGGAGAAAACGCAGGACCAACACCTCCTATATCATTCTCAGAAATTTCTATGGTCTCATTACTTCCAAACTTCAAATAATATATGTGAGTCAGATTCCCCACTTCTCTACCATAAACAATTTGCGATTCATCTCTGGATATATCAAAAGACATAGTTACATTTTCTAAACCAACAAGATCTTTCGGTTCTTCTAATGATGAAATTGAAAATATATGGTTTTTCGTCTCTTCAGTGTCACGGATCAAGAGATACAATTTCTTTCTATCAAAGGAAAATCTTGGAAAACGAACAGGAGTTATTTCACCAATGGCTGGTATTTTAATTTTATCATTCTTACCAATAGATTTTGAAACAATATAAAGCTTACCGGTTTTGTAAAGAAGGTAAACAATATGTCTGGGTTCAAATACTTGAGCCAATTCCTTTTGATTATTCCGAAGCCATTCAAGAGTCAATTCTGTTTCTGTTTTAGATTTAAGAGGTAATTTAATAACTTCTTTCTTTTTTCTTTTAAATATCTCCCAAATTTTAGCTTCTGCTTTTCCTTTAGTGCTTCCTGGTTTTAATATTTCACATAATTCTACTACAGAATTTAAACTCGCATTTTTATTTAAATATTGAACTATGCCTTTTTTATCAACAGCAATCAAGACTCTTTGATTGCGAACAGTGTTATCATCAATCTTGAATCCATAAAGTATATGGTCTCTTTCTCCACCTCTTTTACCATAATCTTCATAAACTCCTTTTATAAGGTAATAGGGTTTATTACCTGGTGGCAATACATCAATAATTCTTTCAAAATTCGATTCATCGAATGCAAAGATCAATGACATCCTATTGAGTCCAATATATTTATCTAATATTGAAATAACATACTGAATATCTTTTGTGTGTCTTTGGTCATAAAAATTTGACACATAATATATAACATAAGGTTGACCTTTAAAATCTATGGATGTAATCATTTTTTGTGTTAGATAATCTAATCTTGCAAAGGCAGGAGCCTTTGAACCAACACCAAATATTTCACGAGATTTAACTTGTATCTTTGATTCCGCAATTGTAATATTATTGGTAACAGGATTTATTTCTTTCACAAGATAACTCTTGCCATTTATATTGACAGCTTCATTCAATTTAAACTTTTCTATAGTAAAGCGGCTATTAATATCCCATTCATCATCTCTGTTCAAATCGACCGCCCATACATCATTGTCATCAAAAATCCCATTTAAGTTATCATCGATTAACCATATCTTCGTTAACTCACCACTTAAACTAATTTGGGTTTCAAATACCTTCGATCCAGAAATTATAACAGGGTCAAGAACATACTTTATATCTGTGTCTATTTGTGATGTGGGATTTTGCCTTGTTAAACGAAGGTCAACATTATAACAAAACAGGATTAAATTATCACCTCCACTTTCATCAACATATTTAACAGGAATTTCTATTTGATTAGCAGGACCAAAATTGTAATATGGTAATTGAAAATATTGATAATAGGCTTTATCATTGGTAAAATCATAATCTCGATTTAAATCAAATACAACTTTGTAATACTTAACACTCATACCTTGTCCTGAATAAATTCTATCTAGAGTTATAAGTCTATCTTTAGGTACTTCAGATTTGTCTACTTCGATAGCACTCATTATAAGTGGGATTTTATTTTCTCCACCGTATAACCATATCCCATAATAAGGCTTTGCCTCTTTAATTGTGCTCGTTATAGGTTGTCTTATCTCAATAGATGTCTCTTCCTTAAAATATATCACGATAGAAAAATTATAACGATTTTCCGACGGCATATCAACGAGCTTATAGTGCGTCTCAAAATCTGTTCCAGGTATTGACTCATTCAGGTTGATAAATTTATTTTTTAAGATGATAGGGTTCGTCTGAGCAGGTAAAATTGAGTATATTACAAAAGTAATTAATATTAGAAAATAAGTTAGAATAATATTTAATGCCTTCATATATAGTCCCCTTTCTTTAATTAACCTTGTGATGATTCTTATTTATATTAAATATTAATAATTTTTTTATATTGATGTCAAGGTGATTTTGGTTTTCACCCTCTTTGTTCATATATTTTTTTTATCTTTTGACATATCAAAAAACTAATGTAATAAATTCTCTCAGATTATTTAAGATATTCAGAGTGGATAGTCTTATAGGATATGATAAATAAAATAAATAAGCAAAATACTATTCTCATACTTTTAATATTTATTATCTCGTTTCTTGTCTATTCTAATTCGCTCAAAAATGAATTTACATTTGATGACATTACAATTGTAAAAAATAATCTTCTCATTAGAGACCTTAAGAATATTCCTGAAATATTTACTACAGGCTATTGGTGGGGTGGACTATATAAAAATGATGGGCTTTATAGACCATTAGTGATATTAAGTTATGCATTAAATTTTTCGATTCATAAACTTGAACCTTTCGGGTATCATCTTATCAATGTTTTAATTCACTCTTTAAATTCTATTCTGATTTTTCTACTCATTAAAAAAATCACTAATGATATTTCAATTTCTGTCTTATCATCAATTTTCTTTGCTATCCATCCTATTCATACTGAATGCGTATCTGGCATCATAGGAAGAGCAGAACTTTTATCTACCTTCTTCGTATTACTTTCATTTTTAATGTATCTTAAGACGAAACAATATTTATTTGGTAAAAGGTATTTATTTTATTTATTATCACTCATATTTTTCGCTCTGGGATTACTTAGCAAAGAAAATGCTATCACTTTGTTATTAATATTAATAATCTATGACTTTTGTTTCAATAATGATTTCAAACTCAAGCATATCTTTTTGGGTAATAACAAAACGATATTTTTTTATATGGGTTACGTTATTATCATCGTAATTTATTTATTATTAAAGTTTGCACTTTTTGGTTCCATATTGATCACACAAGAAATTTCTTTTATTGATAATCCGCTAATTGACCAACCATTTGCTCAATCGAAATTAACAGCATTATTCCTCATTTTAAAAGGAATTTTATTATTGGTATTCCCACTCAATCTATCTGCCGATTATTCCTACAATCAAATAAGCATTATCAATTCTTTTTTGGATATCAGACTATATACGACTATTGTTTTTGTGATAATAATTTTATTATTGATAATATATTTATATAGAAAACGAGAGAAGTTATTATTATTTTCTTTTATTTTTTATCTTGGAACTATCATTATAACAGCAAATTTATTCTTCTTCGTAGGGACTATATTTGCAGAACGCCTTTTGTATTTGCCATCGATAGGATATTGTTTTCTTTTAGCAATCTTATTGAATAAATTTTTTGTTTTTTTAATACAAAGAAAGCGCGGGAAACATTTAATATCTCTTATGAATATTATTTGTATTATCATCATATTATTTTACTCTTCCAGAACTATAATACGGAATTTTGACTGGAAAAACAACCTGACAATTTTTCTTAAAACAACAAAAACTTCGCCTAATAGCGCAAAAATTTATTTGAACCTTGGTATTGAATATTTGGCTATGAATAATTTAGAAAAGGCACTTTATTTCGAAAATAAGGCGTTAACCATATTCCCTCAATATGGTGATGCATTAAATACAATCGGTGTAATGTATTTCCAGAAAGGCGAACTTGACAAAGCTCAATCTTATTTTAAAGAAGCTATTAATCTCAATCAGAAATTCTTTGCAGGGTATTCTAATCTTGGTTTGATTTTTAAACAAAAGGGGGAGTTCAAAAAGGCTATTGAAGAATTTGAAAAAAGTATTCAATTAAATCCTCATCAATATGAGGCTTATTATAATATTGCGCTATGTTACATTGCAACAGGAGATTTGAGCAAGGCTAAAGAGAATTTTATTCAATCTTTAAATTACAAACCTGATAATATTGATGTATATCTCCAACTCGCATCAATTTCTGCAAATGAAAAGGATATTTCACAAGCAATATACTATAATGAAAAAATCATTATGATTGACTCCAACTTTCTATTGGCGTATAGTAATCTTGCAAGGTTATATATTTTGAATAAAGATTATCAAAAGGCAAAGGAATATATAGATAATGGCTTAAAAATTGATCCGAATAATGAAGAATTAATAAAGATTCAAAAATTATTGTCAACTATTCCTGTTAAAATTGACAACTAACAATAATTTTTTGATAGGATTAGCCAGAGTGGTGCGAGCAACCAGGAACGCATATATGCGTTCCCTACAATTCATTGCGACATAAATGTCGCACCACAATTTATAAAGGTGAAATGGAATGGCAAAAAGAACGTTTGCAAAAAAAATGTTATCGAAAATCTCCAAAATCGATAGAAATGAAATTGAGAATTTTCTCATTAAAGTCCTTCAGGAAAAAGACCTTTTAACTATTATATTCGATAGTTTATCAAGAGCAATTATTGTCACTGACGATGATGATAAAATCATCTTTCATAATGAATCTTTTTTCAATATTCTTGGTATCAAAAAGAGAAATTTAATCGGCAAGGATTTATTTACCATTATCACAGACAAAGAACTTGTCGATTTCTTCTTAACTCCCATCCCCGAAAAGGCAAGAATTGTTACCGACGATAACATCTTTGTAAAAGAACCAATTAAAAAGATGTATTCCGCAAGTATCATCCCATTGACAGATGATGATGGACAATCCCTGGGCTACATTTACACTGTTCTTGATGTAACTGAACAAAAAATGATAGAGGAAGAAAAGATTCGAGAAGCCCACATCGCGGCTCTGGCTCAACTCACCAGTGGTATTGCTCACGAAATTAAGAATCCTTTGAATTCCCTTAGTATACACGCCCAATTAATTAATAAAATTATAAATCATAATAATCTTACCAAGCCTAATATTGAAAAAATAAAAAATTCTAATAAAATCATTCTTGATGAAATTAGTCGTTTAAGTAGAATCGTCGATGATTTTCTTACCGCGGTTAGACCTACTGTCCCAACTTTAACAGAAGTAAACGCAAATGAGATATTGGATAAAGCAGTTGCTATTTTATCTGCTGAAGCAAAACAACGTAATATTCTTATTATTAAAAAATATTATCATAATATGCCTCACACCCTCGTTGATGAACATCAAATCCTCAAGGCATTTATTAACATAATCAAAAATAGTATAGAAGCTATCGATAAAACTGAGGGAGAAATAACGATAACAACTTATGTCGATAAGGGTTCAATAAAAATAGAGATAGCTGATGATGGTTGTGGTATTCCTGAAGAAAATATAAAAAAGATATTCGAACCTTATTATACAACTAAATTTTATGGAACAGGACTTGGATTAACAATTGTTTACAGGGTAATAAAGGCTCATCAAGGGTTAATCGAAATCGATAGTAAAGTTGATGAAGGAACAAAATTTACAATTTTCATTCCAATTAAGCATGCAGCGAGACATTTACTAACAGAAAAATAAGCCTTCTCAGACGGGTCAGTATGATCCATCAAGCTCTAAAATTTGTTTTTATCCTGTATTATTTAAAAATGATAAATCTCGTATTACGAGGAAATATTATATGAAGCAAAATATCCTTATTGTTGATGATGAGAAGAATACACGTGAAGGCTTAAAATTAATTCTCGATAATAAAAATTATAACATTCTCTTAGCAGAAGATGGCGAAAAAGCAAAAGAAATTCTTGCTGATGAAAACATTGACCTCGTTATTACTGACTTAAAAATGCCTAAAGTTGATGGTATGGAACTAATTGATTATATTAAAACCAATTCTCCTGATACAGAAACTATTATGCTTACAGGTCATGGGACAATCGAAACCGCGGTTCAAGCGATGAAAAAAGGTGTGTTTGATTATATTATAAAACCGGTCAATATAGATGAATTGAATTTACTTACTGAACGAGCATTAATGAAAAAGTCGATGCAGGAAGAAAACGAGAACCTTAAGGAACAACTCAATGTTAAATATGGTTTTGAAAACATAATTGGCAATTCTTCTCAAATGCACGAAATATTTGACAAAATCAAGAAAGTTGCTCCTACAAAAGCAAACGTTTTGATTGTCGGTGAAAGTGGAACAGGAAAGGAGCTTCTCGCAAAGGCTATTCATCATCATTCTCCAAGAAAAATTAAGCCATTTATTCCAATTAATTGTGGAGCATTAACTCCTACTCTATTAGAAAGTGAACTTTTCGGTTATGAGAGAGGAGCATTTACGGGTGCATTTAAACAAAAATTGGGTAGATTCGAACTCGCTAATGGTGGAACAATATTTTTGGATGAAATCAGTGAAATCTCTCCTGATTTGCAGGTAAAACTTCTTCGCGTTCTTCAGGAACAAACTTTCGAAAGAGTTGGGGGAACACAAACTATCAAGGTCGATGTGAGAATCATATCTGCTACAAATAGTGATTTGAAAAAACTTATGGAAGAAAACAGATTTAGAGAAGATTTATATTATCGATTAAATGTCGTTCAGATAAATGTTCCACCGCTTAGAGAAAGAATTGGTGATATAACTCTTTTAATAACTAAATTCATTGAGGAATTTTGCAAAGAAAATAATAAACCTATTTTGTCGATTTCACCAAAAGCAATGGCATTATTACAAAGCTACAATTGGCCCGGGAATGTTAGAGAGCTCAGAAACACAATTGAAGGAATCGTTGTTATGACAACTGGCAAGAAAATATTGCCTGAGCATTTGCCATCTGAAATTACTGAACATTCAAAGGAAAATGTTATCAAAATTAAAGCGGGAACTCCGTTAAAGGAAGCGGAAAGAGAACTCATTCGTGCAACTCTTATCAATGCAAAAGGTAACAGAACAAAAGCAGCAAATATGCTCGGTTTAGGCAGAAAAACTCTGTATAGAAAAATCGAGGAGTATGGATTATCAATTGAAATTATGGAAAAAGAAAATTAAATTCTATAACCATACAGAACACGAATAGAAAATAAGAGAACACAGATAACACGTATTAAAAACCGATTAACACGGATGTAAATTAAAAATAAATTTGTTTATATCTGTAATTGTTTGTGTCAATCAGTGTTAATATTTTTTATAATTTTATTTTCGTATTATTTCGTTGTGTTTTTAAGATATTTTAAATTGTCGAAGCACCTTGCTCAGCATTAGAGAAAAATGCAAGCGGTTCAACTCCCCTTTTTGAATAATATTCTGAATCAAGTTTTTTGAGAACTTTATCAGCACAATTTTCTTCAACAAGTGAAATGGTGCATCCTCCGAAACCTGCACCAGTTAATCTTGAACCATAAACTCCAGTCTGTGAACGTAACCAATTTGTAAGGTCATCAAGTTCAGGACAGGATACTTCATAATCTTCCATAAGTGATTTATGTGATTCATTTAATAATTTTCCAAACTGTTCTTTATCACCATCTTTCAAAGAGTTAATCGCTTGGATAACTCTTTCCTGTTCACTAATTACGTGGCGTGCTCGATGTAAAAGAACTTCAGGCAAACTTCCTTTAACATCGTGTAAAATAGATAATGGAACTTCACATAAATTTTTATATAGATGCCCTGTCTTATTACATATAATCTTTAAAGCCTCTTCACACTGACTCCGACGCTCATTGTAGGCTGATGATGAAAGACCCCGAAACAATCCACTATGAACTATCAAAAATCTTGTATTGTCTGAAAAACCAACAGGAATAGATTCATAAGATGGAATGGAGCAATCAAGTTTTAAAGCATTTGCCATTTCTC